>Ga0255097_1000883_pt1 | contig 11278 bp, 10 predicted proteins | sample Colum_Atlam_RepB_2_FD_188436 | JGI IMG/M metagenome (GOLD analysis project Ga0255097, IMG submission 188436) | Freshwater microbial communities from Columbia River, Oregon, United States - Colum_Atlam_RepB_8d | ecosystem: Environmental > Aquatic > Freshwater > River | place: USA: Oregon...
GCATCTCTGGCTGGTGGAATGGCCGGAGAAGGGGGGCGGCCTGCTGTCCGCGGCCGACCTGAAGGTGGACCTGAAAGTGGCGGGAGAGGGGCGGCAAGCGCACCTGTCCGGCCCATTTTGTGAATTCTTGAAAGTTGAACATTAAGAAGCAAACCTATCCCCCTGGATCGATTGGGGAAAAAGTTGCGTTGTTTAAAAGATCACGGTACATTGCCCATCACTGCCTGTACTGGGGGTCTGCCGTGCGGTCCATCGTCCTGCTGGCCATGTTGCTCGCTGCACCTGCCGTGCTTGCGGCGGAGTTACGCGACCTGCGCCTGTGGGAAAGCCCCGACTCCACCCGCGTCGTGTTCGACCTGAGCACCGACGCCCAGCACAAGGTCTTCACGCTCGCCAATCCCGACCGCATCGTCATCGATATCGGCGGGCTCGCGCCTTCGGCGATGGCCCGCATCAATCGGGTGGGCGGCAAGGGCCTGGTGCGCCGCGTGCGCTCGGGCATCCAGGACGGCGGTGTCCGCGTGGTGCTCGACGTCAGCGAGGCCGTGGACCCCAAGAGCTTCGTGCTCGCTCCCAGCGACGAACACGGCTATCGCCTGGTGCTGGACCTGCCCGGCCGCCCGCGCCCCGCACCCGCTGTCGAGCCCGCACCCGTGGTGACAGCCGCCGCGCCCGCTGCGGCACCGACGCCGGTGATGGCCAGCCCTCCGACGCCGGCAATGCCGCCGATGAAGCTGCAGGAGCGTCCGGTGGTGATCGCGATCGATGCCGGACACGGCGGCGAGGATCCCGGTGCGCGCGGCAAGAGCGGCCTCGAGGAGAAGGAAGTGGCGCTGGCCATTGCCCGCAAGCTGGCCAAGGCGATCAATGCCGAGCCCGGCATGAAGGCCGTCCTGACCCGCGACGGCGACTATTTCCTCAAGCTGCGCGACCGCGTGAACATCGCGCGCAAGCACCAGGCCGACCTGTTCGTGTCGGTGCACGCCAATGCCTTCCACAACCGCGACCTGCACGGCACCGCCGTGTATGTGCTGTCGGACAAGGGTGCCACCAACGAGCATGCGCGCTGGCTGGCCCGCAAGGAAAACGAGGCCGACCTGGTGGGCGGCGTCGAGATCCATGGCAAGGACAAGGAACTGGCGGCGGTTCTGATCGACCTGTCGCAGAGCGCCACGATGGAGGCCAGCTTCGACGTCGGCGGCCGCATCCTGAAGTCGATGGGGCGGGTCAACAAGCTGCAGAAGGCCGACGTGCAGCAGGCCGGCTTCATGGTGCTCAAGGCACCGGACATTCCCTCGGTGCTGGTGGAAACCGCCTTCATCACCAACGAGCGCGAGGAGGCCCTGCTGGCCGACGACGACTACCGCGAGAAGCTCGCGCGGTCGATCCTCGAGGGCATCAAGGGCTATTTCGTCAGCTACCGTCCGCAGCAGCAGGTGGTCGAGGCCGTGGCCAACCCGCAGGAAATCAGTCTCAAGTAGGTTCCCTGGTTTACACATAGACCTCTCTGACCGGAGGTATTCAGGCCCTGGCGCTGCTCCCGCCGGGGCCTTTTTCTTCCCCGGGGTGCCTACGGTGGCCGGGCGGCCGGCTACCATATGCGGATGCCGATCCAGATTCTCCCCGATGTCCTGGTCAACCAGATCGCCGCCGGCGAGGTGGTCGAGCGCCCCGCCGCCGTGGTCAAGGAACTGGTGGAAAACGCCTTCGACGCCGGCGCCCGACGCATCGAGATCGAGATCGAGCAGGGCGGACTGGGCCTGATCCGCATCACCGACGACGGCGGCGGCATCGGTCCCCAGGAACTGGCGCTGGCGATGACGCGCCATGCCACCAGCAAGATCGCCTCGCTGGAAGACCTGGAGCAGGTCGCCAGCTTCGGCTTTCGCGGCGAGGCCCTCCCCAGCATCCTGTCGGTGTCGCGCATGAGCCTGGTGTCGCGTCCCGCCGCCGAGGCCCACGCCTGGCAGGTCGAGGGTGCCGGCGCGCTGGATAGCCCCAGGGCGCAGCCCGCTTCCCATCCGCCGGGCACCAGCGTCGTGGTGCGCGACCTGTTCTTCAACACGCCGGCGCGGCGCAAGTTCATGAAGTCGGAGGCCACCGAGTTCCGGCATATCCAGCAACTGGTCGGCCGGCTCGCTCTGTCGCGGTTCGCGCATGGCTTCCGGCTGCTGCACAACCGCCGCAAGCTGCTGGACCTGCCGCCGGTGGACGACGAGCAGGGCCGCGAGGCCCGCGTCGGCGAAGTCTGCGGAGAGGATTTCCTGCGCCATGCGGTGTTCCTCGACGAGCATCGCGCCGGCCTGCGGCTGTGGGGCTGGGTGGCGCTGCCGGCGTTCGCCCGGACCCAGGCCGACCTGCAGTTCCTCTACGTCAACGGCCGCGCGGTGCGCGACAAGCTGATGACGCATGCCTTGCGCCGCGCCTTTGCCGACGCCATGCACTCGACGCATTACCCGGCCTACGTGCTGTACCTGGAGCTGGATCCGGCGCGGGTGGACGTGAACGTGCATCCCCAGAAAGCCGAGGTGCGCTTCCGCGATTCCTCCACCGTGCACGACTTCCTGTTCGGCACGGTGCACCGCGTGCTGCGCGAACTGCGGCCCGATCCGGCGCTGAACCGGCCCACGCAGTTTGCGCCCCCCGCGGCGGCGGTGCCCGCGCCGCAGCAGTCCGGTTTCCGCTATGCCTCGCCGCCTGCCTCCTATACGGAAGCGCTGCGCGAGGCTCCGGCCCCGGCCTGGACCACGCTGGCCGCCGCGATGGCGGAACGGGCTCCGCGCGCTGCGGAGCCGGCGGCACCGCTTGCCGCGGATGCAAGTGCGGCGGAGGCGGACGAGCAACCGCTGGGACATGCGCTGGCGCAGCTGCAGGGTGTCTACATCCTGGCGCAGAATCGTCACGGCCTGGTGGTGGTGGATGCCCACGCCGCGCACGAGCGGGTGCTCTACGAGCGGCTGAAGCGCCAGCTGGCCGAGGGCGGGGTGCCCTCACAGGCCTTGCTGGTGCCGGAGCGCCTGCAGTTGCCGGAGGATGCGGTGGATGCCCTGGAGGCGCGCCGCGAGGAACTGTCGCGCTACGGACTGCAGATCGACCGCGCCGGCCCGTCCTCGGTGCTGCTGCGCGCGGTGCCGCCGCTGCTGTCGCGCGAGGATGTTCCCGCCTTCGTCCGCGGCCTGGTGTCGGACGAGGACCTGCGCGAGACCTCGCATCATCTGGGCGAGGTGCTGGATGCGCAGCATCGCGTGATGGCCGACATGGCCTGCAAGGCGGCCATCAAGGCCAACCGCCGCCTGACGATCCCGGAGATGGATGCGCTGCTGCGCGACATGGAGCGCACCGAACTGGCCGACCAGTGCAATCACGGACGGCCGACCTGGATCCAGGTGGACATGGCAGGGCTGGACCGCTTGTTCCTCAGGGGACGCTGACACGGCCATGCAGCCTGTCATCCTCCTGATGGGGCCGACCGCCTCGGGCAAGACCCAGCTGTCGCTGGACCTGGCCGAGCGGCTGCCCGTGGAGATCGTCAGCGTCGACTCTGCGCTGGTCTACCGCGGCATGGACATCGGCGCTGCCAAGCCCGATGCGGCGACGCGTGCGGCGGTGCCCCATCACCTGATCGATATCCTCGAGCCCAGCGAGATCTACTCCGCCGCGCGCTTCCGCGACGACGCCCTGCGGCTGATCGACGAAATCCGCGGGCGCGGCCGCATCCCGCTGCTGGCGGGCGGCACCATGCTGTACTTCCGCGCGCTGCAGCAGGGCCTGTCCGACCTGCCCTCGGCCAATGCCGAGTTGCGCCTGCGCCTGGAGCAGGAGGCTGAGCTGATCGGCTGGCCCGGCATGCATGCGAAGCTCGCCGCCCTGGATCCGGCCACCGCGGCGCGCCTGCACCCGAACGACGCCCAGCGCATCCAGCGGGCGCTGGAGGTGATCGAACTCAGCGGGGCATCGCCCAGCGACTGGTACGCGCGGCCCAGGCCCCGGGGCATCGAAGGACCGGTGATCAAGCTGGCCCTGAATCCGCCGCAGCGTTCGGAACTGCACCGGCGCATCGAGCTGCGCTTCCGGCAGATGATGGAGCAGGGCTTCCTCGACGAAGTGCGCCGCCTGCGAGCCCGCGGCGACCTGCATGCGGACCTGCCGTCGGTGCGGGCTGTCGGCTATCGCCAGCTCTGGGACCATCTGGAGGGTCAGGGGACGCTGGAGGAGGCCGTGGGCCGCGGCATCGCGGCGACGCGCCAGTTCGCCAAGCGCCAGCTGACCTGGCTGCGCAGCGAACCGGAGCTGCAGTGGCTGAATCCTGCCGAGCCTGAACTTTTGTCCCGGGCGCTGAGTCTGATCGGGGCGCCTGCACTGGACGTGCGCGGGACTTGACAAGTGATACACTCCCCCGGCCGGTGCTATCCGGCCGTTGCGGTGTGCGGGAGTTCCAGCCGCGGGACGAACATTAAAAAAGGGAACAGAATCATGTCTAAAGGTCATACGTTACAAGAACCGTTTCTCAATGCCCTGCGCAAGGAACGCATCCCGGTCTCGATCTACCTGGTAAACGGCATCAAGCTGCAGGGCCAGATCGAATCCTTCGACTCCTTCGTCGTCCTGCTGCGCAACAGCGTCAGCCAGATGGTCTACAAGCACGCCATCTCGACCATCGTGCCGGCGCGCGCCGTCCGCATCTTTGACGGCAGCAGCGGCGATGCCGCCGATCATCATGGCCACGAGGGTGGCGCTGCGGAAGCGCCGTCGGCCTGAAGTCGTCGCAGTTTCTCCAGCTTTACCGCGCCACCCATGCCGGCAAGAGCCGGCGTGGGTGGCCTTTGCATTTCTGAATCATGTTTGAACGTCCCAAGTCCGGCCAGAAGGCCATCCTCGTCCACCTCGAGTTTCCCGGATCCGATTTCGACTCGGACCGGCAGGAGTTCGTGGAGCTCTGCGTATCGGCCGGCGCCGACGTGCTCAATGTCATCGGCGGCAGCCGCAAGGACCCGGATCCGGGACTGTTCGTGGGCAGCGGCCCAGGAAGTGGCCGACTGCGTCGCCGCCACGGGCGCCGAACTGGTCATCTTCAACCACCCGCTGTCGCCCAGCCAGGAGCGCAACCTGGAGAAGCTGGTCAGCGCCCGCGTGCTCGGCCGCGCCGGCCTGATCCTGGACATCTTCGCCCAGCGTGCCCGCACCCATGAGGGCAAGCTGCAGGTGGAACTGGCGCAGCTGCAGCATATGTCCACGCGCCTGATCCGCGGCTGGACCCATCTGGAGCGCCAGGGCGGCGGCCGCGGCATCGGCATGACCGGCCCCGGCGAAACCCAGCTGGAACTGGACCGCCGCCTGATCAAGACCCGCATCGCCACGCTCAAGCGGCACCTGGAGACCGTGCGGACCCGGCGCCAGCAGAACCGCGTGGCGCGCATCCGCAACAATGTGCCGACCGTGTCCCTGGTGGGCTACACCAACGCAGGCAAGTCCACGCTGTTCAATGCCCTGACCGGCGACACCACCTTTGCCTCCAGCCAGCTGTTCGCCACGCTCGACACCACGGTGCGCAAGCTGGAACTGCCGGCCGGCGAACCGGTCGTGCTGGCCGACACCGTGGGCTTCATCCGCGACCTGCCGCACGACCTGGTGGCGGCCTTCCGTGCCACCCTGGAGGAGGCCCGCGAGGCCGCCCTGCTGCTGCACGTGATCGATGCCGCCGACCCCGAGCGCCTGACCCGCATCAGCCAGGTCGAGGAGGTGCTCAAGGAAATCGGCGCCGCCGACGTGCCGCGGCTGCAGGTGTTCAACAAGATCGACCTGCGCGACGGCGAAGCCCCGCGCATCGAGCGCGACGACGAGGGCATGCCGGTGCGGGCCTTCGTGTCGGCGCGGACCGGGGAGGGGCTGGACGCCCTGCGCGAGGCCATCGCCGAGCGCATCCGGCCGCAGCTGCAGAGCTTCGAGCTGGCGGTGCCGCCCCGGGCGGCGAAGCTGCGCGCCCAGCTCTTCGCCCTGAATGCCATCCTGTCCGAGTCGCTGGACGAGGACGGCAACTTCCATCTCAAGGTCAGCCTGCCCTGGGAGCGCCTGCGGGGGCTCTGCGCCGCCGCCGGGCTGGAACCGCCGCCGGCACCGACGGTCATTGAGGAATGGGAGATGGGGCTTTGAGGGCCTGAGCGCCCGGGGATCAGGCCGGCGGCCCAGGCCGTCCCCGGCGTGATTTATTGGCGCGTAGGCTCTAAAATCTCGCACTCTAAAATATTGATATACCCCCGATTTTTCGCTTCCCCCGGCTTCGGGAAACACCCTGTCCCCCGCTTGTTTTGCAGCAGCAACAATGGCTTGGAGCGAGCCGGACCGGATTCGGGTGTGCCTCGCGGCATCGGTTACGAAAGGAAATACGAATGGCATGGAATGAACCGGGTCCCGGTAAGGACCCCTGGAGCCAGGGGCCCAAGAAGGGCGACGGTCCGCCGGACCTGGACGAAATGCTGAAGCGCTTCAAGTCGCGCTTCGGCGGCGGCTCCGGCCGCACGCCTCCCGGCACCCGCGCGCCGCTGCCCTTCGGGCTGATGGGCCTGATCGCGGCCCTGTTCGCCGTCCTGTGGCTGGTGTCCGGCTTCTACGTGGTGGATGAACAGGAGCGCGCGGTGACGCTGCGCTTCGGCAAGTACGTGGGCACCACGGAACCGGGCCTGCGCTGGCACATTCCGTGGCCGGTGGACAAGGTCGAGATCATCAACACCACCGGCGTGCGCGAGGCGCGCGACGAGGCCACCATGCTGACGCGCGACGAGAACATCGTCGTGGTCGAGCTGAAGGTCCAGTACCGCGTGTCCAACGTCGAGGACTACGTCTTCAGCGTCAACGATCCGGACCTGACCCTGCGCCAGGCCACCACCTCGGCCGTGCGCGCCGTGGTCGGCCGCAATTCGATGGATTTCGTGCTGACCGAAGGCCGCGAGGAGATGGCGGACCGCACCAAGGCGATCCTCCAGGACCTGCTCGACAGCTACAACGTCGGCCTGGTGGTGACGGAAGTGAACCTGCAGCAGGCCCAGCCGCCCGAACCGGTGCAGGCCGCTTTCGCCGACGCCATCAAGGCGCGCGAAGACCAGCAGCGCGCCCGCAACGAGGCCCTGGCCTATGCCAACGACCGGCTGCCCAAGGCGCGCGGTGCCGCCGCCCGCCAGGTGGAGGAAGCCACTGCCTACCGCGACCAGGTCGTGGCCAAGGCCGAGGGTGATGCGGCGCGCTTCCAGCAGCTGCTGGTGGAGTACCGCAAATCGCCGCGCGTGACGCGCGAGCGCCTGTACCTCGACACCATGAGCAGCGTGCTGGGCAGCTCCAGCAAGGTGCTGGTGGACGTGGACAAGGGCAGCCCGATGTTCTACCTGCCGCTGGACCAGCTGATGAAGTCGGCCCCGGCGGCGGCGCGCGACAGCGCGTCCGACTACACCACCGCGCCCAGCGCGCTGCCGGGCGCCGGCGGCCTGCAGGGCGGCGATCCTTCGCGCTCGCGCGACCGGGGGCGTTGATCATGAGCAAGAATCCCGTTTTCTGGGCCGTGCTGGCATTCCTGGCGCTGCTCACCGTCACCAACTCCTTCTTCATCGTCGACCAGCGCGAGAAGGCCGTGCTGTTCCAGCTCGGCGAGCTCAAGGGCAAGGACTACGCGCCCGGCCTGCACATGAAGACGCCGTTCTTCCAGGCGGTGCAGCGTTTCGACGGCCGCATCCTGACGCTGGACAACCAGACCGAGAACTTCCTGACGGTCGAGAAGAAGAACGTCGAGGTCGACTTCTACGTCAAGTGGCGCATCGCCGACGCCGCGGTGTACTACCGCGCCACCGGCGGCCAGGAGATCGTCGCTTCGGACCGCCTGTCCTCGATCCTCAACCGCGGCCTGCGCGACCAGTTCGGCAGCCGCACCATCCAGCAGGCGGTCGCCGACGACCGCGATGCCATGGTGCAGGAAGTGGAGAAGGACGCCGCCTCCAAGGTCAAGGACCTGGGCATACAGGTGGTGGACATCCGCATCAAGTCGATCAACCTGCCGAAGAACGTCAGCGAGTCGGTCTACGACCGCATGCGCGCCGAGCGCACCGGCGTGGCGGCGGACCTGCGCGCCCGCGGCGCCGAGGACGCGGAAAAGATCAAGGCCGAGGCCGACCGCACCGCCCAGGTGACCCTGGCCAATGCCTACAAGCAGGCGGAAACGCTCAAGGGCCTCGGCGACGCCCGCGCTGCGGAGATCTACGCCAAGGCCTACGGCCAGGACGCGGAGTTCTACAGCTTCTACCGCACGCTCAACGTCTATCGCGAGAGCATGGGCGGCAGCCAGAACCTGATGGTGCTGGAGCCCAAGGGCGAGCTGTTCCGCTACTTCAAGGGCGCCGGCAGCAAGTAGAGCCCATCCGTGGATAAGACACACACGCGTTGCTGCCAGGAATCGCGCCGGGCAAGTCGGCCGGCGCGAGGTTTGGTGGTTCCAAATAAGCGGTGGTCGGCGCAGCATGGCCCGATTTCCGGCGCAACCCGAAGGGACGGGGCCGTTTTTGCGCCCCGCGTTCCCTATCGCCCCTTATGTACGTCGGGTACACCGCGGGTCGATAGGGCTAGCGGGACACAAAAATGGCACGCCGTCGCGTGCGTGTCTTATTCACGGATAGGCTCTTGATGTGGATTGGAACGAACTGCTGCGCGCGCTGGCGCTGGTCATGGTGATCGAGGGGCTCATGCCGTTCGTGGCTCCGGCTCGCTGGCGGCAGATGATGCTGTCGGTGATGCAGCTCGATAGCCGCCACATCCGCATCATCGGCCTGCTGTCGATGCTCGGCGGCGTGATCCTGCTCAACCTGCTTTAGTGGCCTAGTCATGTCGATCAAGAAGTGGATGCTGCCGGAGGGCGTGGAAGAAGCCCTGCCGCCGACCTCCTGGGAACTGGAAGACCTGCGCCGCAAGCTGCTCGACGGCTTCCGCAAGCGCGGCTATGAACTGATCCTGCCGCCGCTGATCGAGCACCTGGACGCCCTGCTGACCGGCACGGCCCAGGACCTCGACGCTCGCACCTTCAAGTTCACCGACCCGGCCAGCGGCCGCCTGCTGGGCCTGCGCTCCGACATGACGCCGCAGGCGGCCCGCATCGCCGCGCGCCGCTTCCGCGACCAGGCGGTGGTGCGCCTCTGCTACCTGGGCACCGTGCTGCGCACGCAGCCGGACGCCCTCGGCGGGCCGCGCTCGCCGCGGCAGGTGGGCTGCGAGATCTTCGGCGAGGCCGGCATCGAGGCCGACCTGGAAGTGATCGACCTGATGCTGCGCACCCTGCGCCTGGCCGGCCTGAAGAAGGCCCACCTGGACCTCGGCCATGTCGGCATCTACCGCGCCATCTCCGGCAAGCTGGCGCTGGACCCGGACGACGAGGCGGTGCTGTTCGACATCCTGCAGCGCAAGTCCCAGCCGGACCTGGCCGAGTTCGCCCAGGCCCGCAGCCTCAAGCCGCGCGTGGTGAAGGTCTTCGCCGAGCTGATGGAGCTCAACGGCGACGTCACCGTTCTGCAACGTGCGCGCGAGACGCTGAAGTCCGCCGGAGCCGCCGTGCAGGAGGCGCTGGACACGCTGGAGCAGGTGGTTCGCAAGCTGCGCGCCGAGGCTCCGAAGCTGCCGATCCACGTGGACCTGGCGGAACTGCGCGGCTACAGCTACCACACCGGCATCGTGTTCGCGGCCTTTGCGCCGGGGCACGGCCGCGAGATCGCCCGGGGCGGTCGCTACGACGGCGTCGGCGCGGAGTTCGGCGTGGCGCGGCCGGCCACCGGCTTCTCGGCCGATTTGAACGAGCTGCTGCGCCTGGCGCAGTAGCGGCTTAATGATTCACCTAGAGATACGGATACCATGGGCAAGACAGTTGTCGTAATCGGCGCGCAGTGGGGAGACGAGGGCAAGGGCAAGGTCGTGGACCTGCTCACCGATCGCTGCCAGGCCGTGGTGCGCTTCCAGGGCGGCCACAACGCCGGCCACACGCTGGTGATCAACGGCGTCAAGACGGCGCTGAACCTGATCCCCTCCGGCATCATGCGTCCCGGCGTCGCCTGCCTGATCGGCAACGGCGTGGTGCTGTCGCTGCCGGACCTGATCAAGGAGATCGAGAAGGTCGAGGCCACCGGCGCCTCCGTGCGCGACCGCCTGCGAATCTCCGAGGCCACCCCGCTGGTGCTGCCGGTGCATGCGCGCCTGGACCAGGCCCGCGAGCGCGCCCGCGGCGAGAACAAGATCGGCACCACCGGCAAGGGCATCGGCCCGGCCTATGAGGACAAGGTGGCGCGCCGCGCCGTGCGCGTCGGCGACCTGTTCAGCCGCGAGCTGCTGGCCGCCAAGCTGGGCGAGCTGCTGGCGTATCACAACTTCGTGCTGACCAGCTACTACAAGGAGGAGCCGGTCGATTTCCAGAAGACCCTGGACGACCTGCTGGGCTATGCCGAGATCGTCAAGCCCATGGTGGCCGACGTCACCGAGCTGCTGCGCCTGCACCTGAAGAGGGAGGACAACGTCCTGTTCGAAGGCGCCCAGGGCGCGCTGCTGGACGTGGACCACGGCACCTATCCGTTCGTGACCTCGTCCAACACCACCGCCGGCGGCGCCTCCACCGGCACCGGCGTGGGTCCGCGCGAGATCGACTACGTGCTGGGCATCGTCAAGGCCTATGCCACGCGCGTCGGCTCCGGCCCGTTCCCGACCGAGCTGGACAACGACATCGGCCAGCACATCCGCGACAAGGGCGCCGAGTACGGCACCGTCACCAAGCGTCCGCGCCGCTGCGGCTGGTTCGACGCCGTGGCCGCCCGCCGCTCGATCTTCAACAACAGCGTCACCGGCCTGTGCGTCACCAAGCTCGACGTGCTCGACGAGATGGACGTGATCCGCATCTGCACCGGCTACAAGGTCGATGGCCAGCCGGTGGAAGTGCCGCCGGTGGGCGCCGAGGCCTTCGGCAAGGTCGAGGCGATCTACGAGGACTTCCCGGGCTGGAAGAGCAACACCTACGGCGTGACCCGCTACGAGGACCTGCCGGAGGCCGCCAAGCGCTATCTCAAGCGCGTGGAGGAGGTGACCGAGGCCGAGGTGGCGATCATCTCCACGGGGCCGGATCGTGAGCACACGATCGTGCTGAGGAACCCGTTCAACTGATTTCCGCTGTTTCCCGCTTCCAGGGTCCCATCCGCGGCGCCTTCTTGCCCTCCCACCGGGGGGCAGGGGCGCCTGCGCGCGTTGGGGCCGGGGATGTGGAACACTATTG
>Ga0255097_1000884_pt1 | contig 11269 bp, 11 predicted proteins | sample Colum_Atlam_RepB_2_FD_188436 | JGI IMG/M metagenome (GOLD analysis project Ga0255097, IMG submission 188436) | Freshwater microbial communities from Columbia River, Oregon, United States - Colum_Atlam_RepB_8d | ecosystem: Environmental > Aquatic > Freshwater > River | place: USA: Oregon...
CTTCCGGTTGCTGTTCGTCCTTCGACGCCTTCGCTTTGGCGTTCTTCGTTCGCCCCATTCCGCTTACTACCTCGCGGCCTTCCCGGCCTTCGTGCGACGACTGCGAACGGCGGCGCGCACAGGACGCGCCACCAGCCCGACCAACGCGCGCGCCACCGCCTCTTTGGTGCGGTTCATAAGCGCGACACGCGTGCCGTCTGCACCGTGGATGATCACGCTCGTCCTGGTCGCATTCAACGCTGCAGGTCCATTCAATACGACAAAATCCAGGTTCTTCCTTCGTAGCTTGGCGCGCGCGCGTGCCTCGCCAGCGCCGCTTTCGAGGGCAAAGCCGATGACCGTGCGCGCCTTGCCGCGCAGCTTGGCCCGCGCGACTGTCGCCAACAGATCAGGGTTGCGCACCAACTCGAGGCTCGTGGTCTGTGTCCCGCCGTCCTTGGCGCGCCACTTGCCCGACAGCACCTTCTTAGGGCGCCAATCCGCCACCGCCGCCGCCATGTAGAGCGCATCGCAGGTGGCGAAGTGCTCCTTCAGGGTCGTCAACATCTCGCGCGCGGTCACCACATCGATGCGGCGCACACCTGCAGGCGTCGGCAAGTGCACCGGACCGGCGATCAGCGTCACTTCGTGCCCAGCCGCCTGTGCCGCAGCGGCGATGGCGAACCCCATACGCCCGCTGGACTCATTGGAGAGGAAGCGCACCGGGTCGATCGGCTCGCGGGTGGGCCCAGCGGTAACAAGGATCTTGGCCATGCGCGTGCGACTCTAGACCGCGAGAGTAGAGCCGCGCCCGACGCGCGATCCAGCACAGGTTCACAAGTCGTGCAGTTTCAGCGCCCTACGCGCGCGGCAGCACAGCAGTCACGGCCGCCACTAGCTCGTCGACCTCTGCCAAGCGGCCGGGGCCGCTCTCGCCGCAGGCCATGCGGCCCGTGCCCGGCGCAACCACAGTCCAACCATCCGCGGTAAGGGTCGCGAGGTTCCGCTGCACTGCAGGCGCCGCGAGCATGACGGGATTCATGGCCGGTGCCAGCAAGCGCGGCTTCTGCGGCTCCAACGCCAAGGCGATGGTCGACAGGAAGTCATCGGCCAGTCCATGAGCCAGCCGTCCGATCGCGTCCGCCGAGGCCGGCGCGACCAGCAGCACCTGGGCGAAACGCGCCCATTCGATGTGGTCCATGGCGCCACGGCGACGCTCGTCCCACTCGCTGCACGCGGCAGGCTGGCCGGTCAGCGCTTCGTAGAGCTGGGGCGCGATGAGCTTGGCCGCGTTGGGAGTCAGCACCGTGCGGACCTCGTGCCCATCCTTGGACAGGCGGCTCGCCAGTTCACAGCTCTTGTGAATCGCGGCCGAAGCACACACACCCAGCACAATGCGAGCCATCAGCGCACCTCCGTCGAGGCGGTGTCCAGACCCACGAGCTGGCGCACCTCGGCCACAGCGCGATCGAGGTCGTCGTTGATGACGATGTGGTCGTAGCGATGGCGCTCACGCATCTCGTCCTCGGCCTTGTGCAGACGACGCTGCAACACCTCAGGACTCTCGGTGCCACGACCGGCGAGACGCCGCTTCAGCTCCTCGAAGTCCGGCGGCGTGATGAAGATGTACACACCCTCTTCGCCTAGGGCGCGCAACTGATTGGCGCCCTGCACGTCGATCTCCAGCAAGTAGATGTGGCCACGGGCCTTCGCTTCGGCCAAAGGCGCGCGCAGCGTGCCATACAAGTTGCCGAAGACTTCGGCATGCTCAAGGAACGCACCCTCGGCGATCTTCTGGCGAAAATCCTCGACCGACAAGAAGTAGTAGTCGCGGCCATCCACCTCACCGGGGCGCGGCTTGCGCGTGGTCGCCGACACGCTGAACACCACACGCGGATCCTGCAGCAAACGCTTGCAGATCGTGCTCTTGCCCGAACCCGAAGGCCCCGACACTACCAGCATGCGTCCGGCGTTCATTCGACGTTCTGCACCTGCTCTCGCAGGCGTTCGATGAGGGTCTTCAATTCCACCACCATGTGCGCCACAGCGGCATCGGAACACTTGCTGCCGATGGTGTTGACCTCGCGCAAGAACTCTTGCACGAGGAAGTCCAGCTTACGCCCGACGGGCTCTTTGGCGTCAAGAAAACTGGACAACTGTGCCAGGTGACTGCCCAGGCGCGCCAACTCCTCGGACACATCCATCTTGTCGGCAATCAGCGCGATTTCACGGGCCAAATCAGCCTCTGCCACCGGCGCGCGCGCGCCCTTGGGCAGCAGTTCACCGGTCAACAACTTGCCGACGCGCTCTGTCAAGGAAACTTGCAGACCGCGCACCGCCTCTGGCATGCGCTCGGCGATGCGGGCGCGCAATTCGGCCATGCCACGCGCATGCAACTCAAGGTCAGCGCGCAGTGCGGCTCCTTCTTGCGTGCGCATGCGCACCAACTCGGCCGACGCGCGCGACACAGCCTCCAGCACCAGCGCATCTTCAGCCTCGCGGCTGGATTCATCCACCTGCGCCGAGGCTTGCACACCGGGCAGTTCCAACAACTGCGCCATGGTCACATCGTCTTCCACCTCCAAGTGGAGGGCCGCACGCTTCAGTTCGACCTGCCACGCACGAGCGACATCGAGATCGATGCCCACACGCCGCGCGCCGCCTGCGCGCTCAAGCTCCACCGAGACCGTCACAGCCCCACGCTCAGCGTGTTGCTTGATGCGCGCCTCTACATCGGACTCCAGATGACCTTTGTCGAGCGGCAGACGCGCTTTGACCTGCAAGTGACGGTGATTGACCGAGCGCAGCTCGACGCGCACGACCACGCCCTCCGCCTCTGCGGACGCAGCTCCAAAGCCCGTCATCGAGCGCAACATGCGAGCCCTCAGCTACCCACAGGCTTGGCGCGGCTACCCGGCTTGATGGCCGTCGAACCCGACTTGCACAGCGGGCACTCTTCGGGCTTCCAGGTCTGCACCGTGACCTCGGCCAGCGCGAAAGTCGTCAGCCCTTCGGCCGCGAACGGATTGCCGCCCGAGCGATTGACCAAACACGCGGCTGCATGCGGCTTGGCACCATAGCTCGCCAGCACCTCGAAGACCTCGCGCGCGCTGCCGCCGGTCGTGAGCACATCTTCCACCACCAGGATCTTGTCGCTCGGCTTGACCACGAAGCCACGGCGCAAGGCCATGTCCTCGCCGACGCGCTCGGTGAACTGAGCGCGGCAACCCAAGGCGCGCCCCACTTCGTAGGCCCAAGTGACGGCACCCATGGCCGGGCCGATCACGATGTCATACGGCACCGGATCCACGGCGCGAATCCGGCGCGCCAGCTCTTTGGCGAGGATCTCCGCCTTCTGCGGATGCTCCAAGAGCAACGCGCATTGGAAGTAGCGATCGCTGTGCAAGCCGGAGGACAGCAAGAAGTGCCCCTCCAACATCGCCCCACAGCCGCGGAACAGATCAAGCACATCAGGCGTGGACATCGTGGCCGTCATGATTCCCAGCGTCCTCTTTTCGTCTCTTTCCTAACAGTTCGGCCCCGCCTGCAGTGTTGCTGGACGGGGCCGTGTGTGTGGTGCAACTCGCGTCACTGGCCGCTGGGCGGCGCTGTGTCCGTGGGCGGGGTGGGCGCAGTCACTTCCGGACCGCTCGTGCCCACGACCGACTCTTCGCTCTTCATGCGGTTCAACACATGCAGGCCCAGCGCGCACACCAAGAAGATGGCGCCCGTCCAGCCGGTGAACTTGTGAATGCCCGAAGCCGCGACCCCGAAGGTCTGCTGGCCCGCGGTGCCCAAGGCCTCGGTCAAGCCGCCGCCCTTGCCTTCCTGCAGAAGGATGACGACGACCAAGACGATCGCCGAGAGGACGAACAGGATGTAGAGGAAGGTGATCAGCAGTTCCATTGCGCGTTCCGTTGGGCCGAGCAGTATAGCAGCGGCCTAGCGGTACTCCAAAAGGGGTAGGAAGGTCTCGGCCTTCAAACTGGCCCCGCCGACGAGGCAGCCATCCACATCCTTAACCGCCATCAGCGCTTGGATGTTGTCGGGTTTGACGCTCCCGCCGTACAGAATGCGGGTGCGGGCGGCCACTTCGCGGTCGTACAGCCCCGCCAGCACCCCGCGCAGGTAGGCGTGCACCTCGCCGGCCTGCTCGGGCGAGGCGGTTTTGCCGGTGCCAATCGCCCAAACCGGCTCGTAGGCGATGACGATGCGGTCCATCGAACGGCGCTCGACCCCGGCCAATCCAGCGACCAGTTGCGCACTGACCACCTGTTCGGTGGCTTTGGCCTCGCGCTGGGCAAGAGTTTCGCCCACGCACACAATCGGGGCCAAACCGGCGGCCAGGGCGGCCTTGGTCTTGGCGCCGATCAAGGCATCGCCCTCGCCGTATAGGTGCCGGCGCTCGGAGTGCCCGAGAATCACCCAATCGCAGCCCACATCGACCAACATCGAGGCCGCGATCTCGCCGGTGAAGGCGCCCGAAGCCTCGTCACAGCAGTTCTGCGCGCCGACCTTGACCCGCGACCCCGCCAACAAGCGGGCCACCTCGTCAAGGTAGACATAGGGCGGGAACAAGGCGACTTCACAATCGTCGCGTTCACCCAAGCGTTCGCGCACGGCGGCGGCCAAACCCAGCGCGCTCTTGCGCTCGAGGTTCATCTTCCAATTGCCGGCGAGCAGAGGCTTGCGGCCAGCCTTGAACCCCGCTGAGTTCAACCCCGTCGAGCTGTAGTCCATCGCGTCTCCTCCTCAGCCGTATTTGAGCATGCGACCGGTGCGCAGCGTACGCCCATCGAGGCCCGCCAACACCTGTGCATCGCGCGCAATTTCAGCAAAGGTCTCCGGCAGAATCGCTTGCGCGCCGTCCGAGTGCGCCTCGCTCGGGTCGGTGTGTACCTCGATCATGAGGCCATCCGCGCCCGCCGCCAAACCAGCACGCGCCAAGGCGCGCACCAAATCCCCGCGACCAGCCGCGTGGGACGGATCCACCACCACCGGCAAGTGCGTGGCACGCTTGAGGTGCGCCACCGCGCCCACATCCAACAAGTTGCGCGTGATCGAGGAATCAAAGCCCCGCACACCGCGTTCGCACAGCACGACCTGTTCGTTGCCTTCGGCGAGGATGTACTCGGCGGCCAACAGGAACTCACGCACGGTGGCGCTGTAGGAACGCTTGAGCAACACCGGCTTGCGCGTCTTGCCCACCTCGGTCAGCAGCGCAAAGTTCGTCATCGAGCGCGCGCCGATCTGGAACATGTCGGCGGACTCGCCCACGGCTTCCACATCGCGCGGATCGAGCACTTCCGTGACGATCGCAAGGCCCGTCTCAGTGCGCACGCGCTCGAGCAGTTCCAAGCCCGCATGCTTCATGCCTTGGAACGAATACGGCGAGGTGCGCGGCTTCCACGCGCCGCCACGCAAGGCCGTGGCGCCGCGGGCTTGCACCGCACGCGCGATCTCCAACAGGCGGTCGTAGTCCTCGACCGCGCAAGGCCCGGCGACCAAGCTGATGGCACCGCCACCAAAGCGCGCGGGGCCTACATCCACGGCGAGGTCCGGGCGACCATTGCGCTCGTGCAGTTCGCGCGCCGTGCCGACCTCAAGGACTTGCGAGACACCGCACAGATCCTCGAACTGCGCGCGATGCTCCGGAGCGCCGGGCCCCAGCAACTCCAGCAGCGTCCGGCGCTCGTCCACAAAGCGCGGCGTGTAGCCCAAGCGCTGGGCAAGGTCCAAGACCGCCTCCACCTGGGCACGGATCAACGAGGGTCGCAGGCGCAGGAGCATGGTTGGGGCCGCTATCACTATGGGCCGAGAAGGGCCAAGCGTCAACGCGCGCGTGGCGTAGGATAGGTCCATGCAGCGCGATCCGCTCACGATCGAGTCCCTTTTGGCCCTTACGGCGCTGGAAAGCCTGCCGCGCACGGGCTGGGTCCTGCGCGGAGTGCGCACGCCGGAGACGATCGGCGAACACATGCTGGGCGTGCAATGGCTGTGCCTCGCCTTGGCCCACCCCTGCGGGATCGACACCGAGCGCGCCATTGCGTTGGCCTTGGTCCATGATGCCCCCGAAGCGCTGTTGGGCGACTGGCCGCGCAGCGCGGCGGAGCTGCTGCCGCAAGGCGCGAAACGCCATGCCGAGACGCAGGCCGCCGCGCAGGTACTCGCGCCCTTGGGCCAGCGCGCGCGCGAGCTATGGGATGAATGGCAGGCGCAAGCCAGCCCTGCCGCACGCTTCGTCAAAGTCTGCGACCAACTCCAACTCGGCGTGCGCTTGTTGCGCTACGCACGCGAAGGTCGCTCGGGCTTGGATGAGTTCCTCGTGACGGTGCGCGGCATCGACACGCGTGGCTTCGCTGCGTTGGAAGAGCTGCGCTGCGATCTCGTGCGACTCCTCGAGGCCGAGCGTGCGCTGCGCGCCTAGCGAGTCGTAGACTGCTCCCATGGTTGGTGGTCGCATCTCTTGGCGCACTCTGGTCCCGCTCTTGGCGTTGACGGCGTTGATCGTCGCCTATGCCACGCGGCCGGAAAGCGTGCCGATTGATGCAGGTTCGCTGACGCTGGTTGCGCCGCAAGTGGATGTAGAAGGTCGTGTGGCGTTGCCGCCGCGCGATGCGCAGTTCCGCGCACGGGTCGTGGATGAGACGGACGCGCCGATCGCCGATGCGATGGTGTGCTTGACCATTGGTGATGAGTTGCGCTGCGAGCGCAGTGCCGCCGATGGCTCGGTGGACTTTGCTGGTCTGCCGCGCGGCTCGGGCGAAGTCGTGGTGGTTGCTACACGACGCGATCCGCTGCGCGAGCTGTTGCCTGAGGTGTCAACACCGGAGCCGCGCCTGTTGGTGCTCGGGCCAGAGCTGCAGCCTTTGCGTTTCGCTGCCCGCGAACGCTCTACGGTGCAAGTGCAGTTACAAGGTCTAGCTGCGACCGAACTCGCTGGTCATGAGGTGGTGTTGCTGCCCAAGCAAGCACCCTACGAGTTGGATGCGCCTTTGATCGTGCGTGCGCTCAGCGATGCTCAAGGCGCGGTGCGCTGCGAAGATGTGCGCGTGGGCGCCTATAGCTTGGAAGTGCGGCCGTCTTGGGCGGTGGGCAGCAACTGGCCTAATCTCGCGGCGACAGCACCTTCCGCAGCACTTGCGGTGGATGTGACGTTGAGTCCAACGCCTGTGGCCATCGCAGCCACCCTATCGGCACAACGCCTTACCGTGCGCGTGCTCGATGCAGCCAAGCGCCCGGTCAGCGGCGCTATGATTGTGTGGCGCTGGACCGCAGAGGAACGCCGCATTGCACCCGCCGTCACGACGGATGCAGAAGGGCGCGCGCGCAGCGATTGGTTGCCGCTTGGTCGCTGGACGGTCATCGCGCGCGCGGGAGCGTTGCAAGCCCAGACGGAAGTAGCGTTAGAGGCGACCACAAGCAGTGAAGTCGAGCTGACGCTAGCTCCTTCTGAGACCACGGGTACGGACACCAACGATAGAGGAGACCAACCGCGATGAATCGCACCATCGCACTCTTCGTCGCGTTGGTCATGTTGCTGGCGCATGTGCTGTCCATTCATACCGACGCGCGCGGACTGGTCGCCGTGGCGTGGGACCAAGCGCATGTCCCCTTTCGGCTCGGCCGCAACCTGATCTACGAAGGTCAGTTGGCATGGAACCCGGGGATGGAGGCCTTCGAGAGCTATCCCAGTGTGTTGTGGGTGCTCTTGTGCGCTCTGTTTGAACGCGTGTCGGCGCTCATGCACGGCTCGGTCAATGTGTTCGCACAGACCACCGGCGTGCTGTGTGCGCTCGCGACCACGGTGGTGGTCTCGCGTGTGCAGCCGCAACGCGCAGCGGGCTTGATGGCGGCCCTGATCTTGGCCACAAGCGGAGCCTTCGCAGCAGCAGCGGTGAGCGGCTTGGAGACGGCCTTGTTTGTGTGGTTGCTGGCATGGGCCTTCCTCGCCTTCGAGCGCGGGCGCGGTTGGTGGATGGGCTTCTTGTTGGCGCTGGCGATGCTGACACGGCCCGAAACCCTGCTGTTTGTCGCGGGATTTGCCGTGTTGCGTGCCTTCAGCCGGCCCAGCACCCATCCTCGACCGGTGGATTGGCTGCCGTTCTGCGTGCCGTTGACCACCTTCGCCATAGGAGCCGTAGCGCGTGGCCTGACCAGCGGCCACGCCTGGCCACCGTCGTTCGATCCTTGGCTCAACGCCGATGCAGCCCAACTCAGCGCGGGCTTTTTGACGCTCAAGGCCTTTGTGCTGATCACCATCGTGCCGCTGCTGTTGGTTTGGCCCCTGCTCTATCTCGTGCGCGGTCGGCTCTCGACGGTGGGCGCGCACGCTGCTTTCTTCGCGGTGCTGTGGATGATCGCAGCCGCGTGGCGCGGCGGTGGTGTGCTGCCGTTCTTCGAAGCCTTTGTGCCCGCGCTTCCGTTCCTTGCTATCGCGGCGCAAGAGGGCTTGATGGTTGCGTTTGACGCACCCTCAAAGTTCGTTCGCCGCACGGCTCTCGCGTGCCTCGCGCTGGCACTAGGTGGTTCCGTGTTGGCCAGCAAGACACCGGGCGACATCGGCCCCTTGAAGGGGAGCGCGTACTACGCGCTCAGCGCGACGCCAGCACCGCAAGTGCGGCTCGACTACGACGAGCCTTTGGGACGCCTCGCACTGCACGAGGAGATCGCGCACACCAATCGGCTGCGCAAGCTGGGCCACTACTTGCGCTGGGAGCTTAGCGAAGGAGCGAGCGTGCTGACGCCTTGGCCGGGCAGTATCGGCTACATCTCACGCCGCGTGGTCTACGACGCGCTGGGACGCGCGGTACCGCTGGTGCCTACGGATCGGCCGCGTAGCTGGGATCGCGCCGAACGCGCCGACATGGTGGCTACGGTGCTCGCGGGCTTTGACTACATCGTGCCGGCGATTGATCTCGTGGATGGCCAACTGTCGGCGAACCATCTCGCGAATGAGTGGCGCTTGCACCTCGACTCGCGCAGCGAGCAGCCCGAACGCACAGCCGAGCTTGCGGCTGCTTTTGAGCAGTACGAGCTCATCACCGTGCGCTGCGGTGTGCCGGATCGCTCGCTGTTGTGGTCGGATCTCGAAACGATGCACTTGCTGCGCAAGAGAGCGCTCGGCAAGCGACCGCAGTTGCTCGCCACGCTCGACGGGCAAAGACTGGTGGTGGGTGTACGGCACAACGCCGAGACCCAACTGACCGACATGCACTTCGAGTTGCGCTCCGCGGCTGGTGTGCGCGCTTCGGTACGGCCGACAGGAGAACTTGACAGCAGTGCTCAAGCCCACGCGCGCACGCGCTTGCTGTTGTACGGTTCGGGGCAGCGCACGGTGGAGCTTTGGAATGGTTCGCTGCCCGCAGTCCCCAAGAGCAACGCACAAGGCGGCACAGACAGCACGGACCGCTGGGTAGAAGCACGCATCCAACTGCGCAACCCGCACGCCGATGCCAGCGCAAGCTGGGGTGCTGCCAGCGACGAGCTCGTGATCCCGCTGCCGTAAGGCCGGCGCGCCCGTGTGCTTCCCCCCCGGAAAGCACGCGGACGCGCCGACAAATGGAAACTCAGTTCGTGTGCGCGTTCAGGTGATGTCGAAGCGCTTGAGCTTGCGATACAGCGTGCTCTTGCCGACCTTCAACAGCTTGGCAGCCGCCAGACGGTCGCCGCCGCACTCATCCAAGGCGCGCAACAGCGCCTTCTTCTCGTAGAGATCGAGGCTGACCGGTTCGTCCTCGGTGATGTCCCAATCCCGCGCCGGGCGATGCCCTGTGCTGGCGCGGGGAGCCGGCGTCAACTCGCCACGCGCGTACGTACCGCCCCAACCCGAAGCACCTGTCGTCGCCATGGGCAGCGACACCGGCAAGGGTGCTGTGACCACACCACGGCCAACCGCTGAACGACCATTGGCACCCAGGTCGCGCATCGTGCGCGGCAGCTCATCCGCAGTGATAACCGGAGTGCTGGCGGCATTGCAGGCAGAGCGCACCACTTCTTCGAGTTCGCGCACATCATTGGGCCAGTTGCGCGCACGCAAGATCGCCAGCGCGCCACCATCCAAGCTCGTGACGCCGCGTGCAGCACCGTGCTTGACGACCAAGCTGCGCGCCAGGTCCTCGATGTCTTCGCGCCGCGACTCCAAGGGGACCAAGGCAATCGTCTGCGCTTCCAACAGCTCGAGCAAGCGCGGGTGCAAGCGACCGGCCTTGGCCAAGTCCTCCGGATTGCCTTCACAAGAGACGATCAAGCGCGCATCGAGACGCTCGGGCTTGGTGGCGCCTACGCGCATGATTTGTCCCGACTCGAGCCAGTTGGCCAAGCGTTCTTGCACTGCTTGCGGCAGCTCACCAATGTCGGCCAAGTGCAGCGTGCCATCGACCACATGCTGCAAGAGTCCTTGACGCGCCACCGGTGCGGCACAGCCGAAGACTTCGGCGAGCGCATGCTCGGGCGCCATCGCACCACACCTCTGGCTGATGTACGGCCCTGTGCGCGGCGAGGTGTAATGCACAATGCGCGCCACAAGGTCCTGCTCGCCTCCATTCGGTCCGGTGATGAGCACCGGGGCCGCTTGTGCCGCCGTGGCGACCACAGTGTTGCGCACTGCGACCACAGCAGCGCTGCGACCCGGCAACGCTTCGGGGCGCCACAGCACGCGCGCTGCATCCAGCAGCACGCTGCTCTCGCGACCATTCAACACCGTGTCGCTGATCTTCAAGCGCTCGGCGGCGTAGCGACGACGCGTGGCGTCTTGCAGCACCAGCAAGCGCGTGGCGACATGGTTCGTCGGGCCGCCCGGGCGCACCAGCAGCGGCACGGCCACGGCGCTCAACGAACGGGTGCCGCGACTGCCGCGCGCCGGCAGGTCAAAGCGGAAGCCCACGCGCGGTTCGGTGCGCACATCGCGCACGAAGGCTTCCAGCCCGCTCGAGGGCGCCAGCGTGCCAAGCGGCATCGAATCGATGCGCTGGCCGAAGATCTCGCACGCGCCGCGGTCCGCGTAACGCACCAAGCCATCGTCGTCGACAAGGATCACGCCATCCGGACGCCCGGTGGCCAGCTCCTTCAAGATGGTCGCGGGATCGATACCACCATTCTCAAGGCCCTCGCGGGCCGCGGTGTCGCCGCCGGTGGCACGCTTCAAGGCATCCTGAAGCGAACGCACATGCCGCGCCAGCTCGAGGCAGCGCTGACGATGACGCAGTTGCGCGTGCAGGATTTTGGGCAACGACTCGAGCTCGTCCTTGTTGAGGTACAGATCGGCGCCGCTTTCATAGGCGCGCACCAA
>Ga0255097_1000887_pt1 | contig 11253 bp, 6 predicted proteins | sample Colum_Atlam_RepB_2_FD_188436 | JGI IMG/M metagenome (GOLD analysis project Ga0255097, IMG submission 188436) | Freshwater microbial communities from Columbia River, Oregon, United States - Colum_Atlam_RepB_8d | ecosystem: Environmental > Aquatic > Freshwater > River | place: USA: Oregon...
CCCCTGATCCCAGCCGCCGCCCAGCGACTTGTACACCGCCACCGCCGCCGTGTTCACCGACGTCTCCGCCCGCGCCACCGCATCCTCCGCCGCCAGCAGCGTGCGCTCCGCGTCCAGCAGCACCAGGAAGTCCGTGGAGCCGGCCTTGTACTGGATGCGCGCCAGCTCCGCCGCGCGCCGCGCCGCCGCCGCCTGCGCCAGGGTGTGCTCCAGCCGCTGGCGCGAGCGGCCCACGCCGACGAAGGCGTTCTCCACCTCTTCCAGCGCCACCAGCACCGCCTGCTCGTAGGCCGCCGCCGCCGCGCGCGTGGTCGCGTCCGCCGCGTCCACCCGCGCCGCCACGCTGCCCAGGTCGAAGGCCGCCCAGGAGATCTGCGGGCTCAGCGTCCAGGCGCGGTGCGCGCTCTCGCCCAGGTCGCTGAAGCTGCCCACCACGATGCCGGCAAAGCCGTTCACCGACAGCCGCGGGAAATAGTCCGCCTTGGCCACGCCGATGCGCGCCGTCGCCGCATGCAGGGCCGCCTCGGCGCGCGCGACATCCGGCCGGCGCTGCAGCAGCAGGCCCGCGTCGCCCACCGGCAGCGCACGCGCGATCGCCTCGGTCCGCGCCAGCGCCGGCGGCTGCCAGGCGCCCGGGCGCTGGCCCAGCAGCACCGCCAGGCGGTGCTCCGCGCGCTTCTGCAGGATATCCAGGTCCGCGATCGCCGCCTGCGTCACCTCCAGGCGCGCCGTGGCGCTGGCGCTCTCCAGCTCCGTGCCGCGGCCCAGCCGGCGGCGTACCTCGGTCAGGCGCAGCGTCTCCGCCTGCGTGTCGCGGTTGCGCCGCGCCACGTCCAGCTGCTCCGCCGCGCCCCGCCATTCGAAGTAGCGCAGCGCCACCTCGGAGGCCACCACCACCTGCGCCTCGCGCAGCCCGGCCGCCGCGCCGTCCGCATCCGCCCGCGCCGCTTCCACGCCGCGGCGCACGCGCCCGAACAGGTCCAGCTCCCAGGCGGCGTTGAAGCCGAAGCGCGCGTTCTCCACGTCGGTGCGCGGGCCGGTGTAGCCCGGCTGCGCCGCCGGCGTCAGCGGCTCGCGGCCGTGGTTGAGCTGGCCATTGGCCGTCACCACCGGGAACTGGTCCAGCTTCTGGTCGCGGAACAGCGCGCGGGCCTGCTGCACGCGGGCCACCGCCACCTCGATGTCGCGGTTGGCCGCCAGCGCCTGCTCCACCAGCCCGCTCAGCGTCTCGTCGCCCAGCAGCTTCCACCAGCGCGCCTCGTAGCCCTCGCCCGTCACCACCGCCGCATCGGCGTTGTGGAAGGCGGCCGGCGCTGTCTCCGGGGCCCGGTAGTCCGGCCCCACCGCGCAGCCCACCAGGGCCACCGCCGCCAGCATCGGCACCAGCAGCTTCATCCAGGCCTCCCAGGCCGATCCGCGCCCGTCCACGGCGATCGCAGTTTCCAGATTCATGACACCACTCCATGATCCAGGCGCGCACCCAGGTCGGGCGGCGCCGGCAAGGCCATCGGCCGGTTGCTGCGCGCATGCACGAAGCGCCGCACCAGCCAGTAGAACACCGGCGTCATCGCCAGGCCGAACAGCGTCACGCCGATCATGCCCGCGAACACCGCCACGCCCATCGCCTGGCGCATCTCGGCGCCGGCGCCGCTGCTGAACACCAGCGGCACCACGCCCATGATGAAGGCCAGCGAGGTCATGAGGATCGGCCGCAGGCGCAGGCGGCAGGCCTCCAGGATCGCGTCCATCAGCGGCAGGCCGCGCTCCTCCGCCTCCTTGGCGAACTCCACGATCAGGATCGCGTTCTTGCAGGCCAGGCCCACCAGCACGATCAGGCCGATCTGCGTGAACACGTTGTTGTCGCCGCCCCACAGCCAGACGCCGGCAATGGCGCTGAACAGCACCATCGGCAGGATCAGGATCACCACGAAGGGCAGGCTCCAGCTCTCGTACTGCGCCGCCAGCACCAGGAAGGCCAGCAGCACGCACAGCGGGAAGATCAGCAGCGCCGTGTTGCCCGCGATCAGCTCCTGGTAGGCCAGCTCCGTCCACTCGTAGGCCATGCCGTTGGGCAGCTCCTCCTGCACGATCTTCTCGATCAGCTTCTGCGCCTGCCCGCTGGAGGTGCCCGCCGCCGGGCCGCCGTTGATCTCGGCGGTGACGTAGCCGTTGTAGTGCATCACCCGGTCCGGCCCCGCCGTCTGGCGCAGGGTGATGAAGGTGGACAGCGGCACCATCTCGCCGCGGCTGTTGCGGATCTTCAGCCGCGCCACGTCCTCCGGCTGCAGGCGGAAATCCATGTCCGCCTGCGCGTTCACCTGGTAGGTGCGCCCGAAGCGGTTGAAGTCGTTCACGTACAGCGAGCCCAGGTAGATCTGCAGCGTCTCGTTGATCGCCTGCACGCTCACGCCCTGCGCCTTGGCCTTGTCCCGGTCGATGTCGGCAAAGAGCTGAGGCACGTTGATCTGGTAGCTGCTGAACAGGTTCGCCAGCCCCGGCTCCTGCCGCGCCCGCTCCAGGATCTTGTTCGTGACCGCGGACAGCTCCTCGAAGCCGAGCCCGCCGCGGTCCTCCAGCTGGATCTTGAAGCCGCCGATGGTGCCCAGGCCCGGCACCGGCGGCGGCGGGAACACCGCGATGAACGCTTCGGGGATGCCCTTGAACTGCTCGTTGAGCTGGTCCGCGATCGCGTTGCCGCTGAGCTCCGGGCTCTTGCGCTCGCTGAAGTCGGTGAGCGTGGCGAACACGATGCCGGCGTTGGGCGCATTGGTGAAGCCGTTGATCGACAGGCCCGGGAAGCCCACCGCGGACTGGATGCCCGGCTGCTTCATCATGATCTCGCCCATGCGGCGCATCACCTCCTCGCTGCGGTCCAGCGTCGCCGCCTCGGGCAGGTTGGCAAAGGCCACCAGGTACTGCTTGTCCTGCTGCGGCACGAAGCCCTCCGGCACCGCCTTGAAGCCCAGTGCCGTCAGACCCAGCAGCCCCGCGTAAACCGCGAGCACGATCACGGAGCCCCGCGTCAGCCGCCGCACGCCGCCCACGTAGCGCTCCGAGGCCGCGCCGAAGAAGCGGTTGAACGGCCGGAACAGCCAGCCCAGCGCGGCGTCGATGCCGCGCTGCAGCCGGTCCTTGGGCGCGCCATGCTCCTGCAGCAGCACCGCCGACAGGGCAGGGGACAGCGTCAGGGAGTTGAAGGCCGAGATCAGCGTGCTGATCACCACCGTCAGCGCGAACTGCTTGTAGAACTGCCCCGTCAGGCCGCTGATGAAGGCCGTGGGCACGAACACCGCGCTCAGCACCAGGGCCGTGGAAATGATCGGCCCCGTCACCTCGCGCATCGCCTGGCGCGTCGCCTCCAGCGGCGACTTGCCCTGCTCGATGTTGCGCTCCACGTTCTCCACCACCACGATCGCGTCATCCACCACGATGCCGATCGCCAGCACGAAGCCGAACAGCGTCAGCGTGTTCAGCGAGAAGCCGATGGCATGCATCACCGCGAAGGTGCCCACCAGGGACACCGGCACCGCCGCCAGCGGGATCAGGCTGGCGCGCCAGTTCTGCAGGAACAGGATCACCACCAGCACCACCAGCAACATCGCCTCGAACAGCGTGTGCACCACCGCCTTGATCGAGCCGCGCACGAACACCGTCGGGTCGTAGACGATCTGGTAGTCCAGGCCCTGCGGGAAATCCTTCTTCAGCCGCTCCATGGTCGTGCGGACGTCGTCCGAGATCTGGATGGCATTGGAGCCCGGCCGCTGGAAGATCGGGATGGCCACCGCCGGCTTGTTGTCCAGCAGCGAGCGCAGCGCATAGCTGCTGCTGCCCAGCTCCACCCGCGCCACGTCGCGCAGGCGCGTCACCGCGCCGTCTTCCGCCACGCGCACGATGATGTTGCCGAACTCCTCCTCCGTCACCAGCCGCCCGGCCGAGTCGATGCTGAGCTGGAACTCCGCCGCGTTCGGCGCCGGCGGCGCGGCGAGGGTACCCGCCGCCACCTGCTGGTTCTGCTCGCGGATCGCCGCCACGATCTCGCTGGCCGTGAGCCCGCGGCTGGCCACCTTCTCCGGGTCCAGCCACACGCGCATGGAATAGGGCCCGGCGCCGAAGATCTGCACGTCGCCCACGCCATCCAGGCGCGCCAGCTCGTCCTTCACGCGCAGGCGGCCGTAGTTGGAGATGTAGAGCGCGTCATAGCGGTTGTCCGGCGAGAGCAGGTGCACCACCATGGTCAGGTCCGGGCTGGACTTGTTGGTGGTCACGCCCAGGCGCTGCACCTCCGGCGGCAGCTGCGGCAGCGCCTGCGCCACCCGGTTCTGCACCAGCACCTGCGCCTTGTCCACGTCCGTGCCCAGCGCAAAGGTGATGGTCAGCGTGATGGCGCCGTCGGCCGTGGACTGGCTGAACATGTACTGCATGCCTTCCACGCCGTTGATGCTCTGCTCCAGCGGGCTCGCCACCGTCTCCGCGATCACCTTCGGGTTGGCGCCCGGATAGCTGGCGCGCACCACCACCGTGGGCGGCGTCACCTCCGGGTACTCACTGATCGGCAGCCGCCCCAGCGAAAGGGCGCCCGCGATCACGATCAGCGCCGACAGCACCGCCGCGAAGATCGGCCGGCTGATGAAGAATTGCGCGAAGTTCACTTGCCGCTCCGCTCATCGGTATTGGAGCCCCTCTCCCCCCGGGAGAGGGGTTGGGGCGAGGGCCCCCGGGTCGCGGAATCCGCCGCGCCTGCAACCGGCGAGACGGTCTTCGGCAAACGCCCCAGCGGCGTGGAAAGCTCCTCGAGATCCGCCTGGGCCACCTGCAATGCCACCGCCTCCGGCCGAGCCTGCGGCGCACGGACGCTCAACTGCCGCCGGTCCTGCCTGGCCGAACCCTCGGAATCCGTCCGCTCCTTTCCGGTGGAGCTGCGCTCGGCAGAGTCCGTTCGCACCGAGCCCGTCCCATGGGGATTTCCTTCGGTCATCGACGTGTTCACGGATTTCCCCGCAGACCCATCGACCTCCCCCCGTTCGCCCGAAGTCCCGAGCGTGTCGAGGGATCGAAGGGTGGACGGCCCAGGCTCCTCGGTCCCAACCGAACCCACCAACTCCGCCGACGCCGCACCCTCGCCACCCATCGCCACCAGGGTCGGCGCCACCGCGCTCCCCGGCTTCACATGCTGCAGCCCGTTCACCACGATCACGTCACCCGCCTTCAGCCCGGAGCGGATCACCCGCAGGCCGTCCAGCCGCGAGCCAATCTCCACGCCGCGGTACTCCGCGACATTGGCCGGCGTCACCACCAGCACGAACTTCTTGTTCAGGTCCGTGCCGATCGCCTTGTCATCCACCAGCGCTGCCTCGTAGCGCTGCCCGGCCACCAGCCGCACCCGCGCGAACAGCCCCGGCGTGAAATTGCCCGTGGAGTTGTCCAGCGTCGCCCGCAGCCGCACCACGCCGTCCCGCGAGACGTTGTCCACGAAATCCAGCTTCGCCTCGTGCGGCGTGCCCTCGTCCGTCATGCGGCCGGCGAACACCCGCGCGCCATCGCCCTGGCCCAGCGCATCCAGGTAGGTCGCCTCGTCCACGTCAAAGCTCACGTACACCGGGTCCACGCTCACCAGCGTGGTCAGCACCTTGCCGCCGTCCACCAGGTTGCCCGCCGTGATCAGCGCGCGCGACACGCGCCCGTCGATCGGCGCCGTCACCCGCGTCCAGGAGAGATCCAGCTCCGCCGCCTTCAGCGCCGCGCGGGCAGACGCCAGCGCCGCGGACGAGCCCGCCGCCGACGCCACCAACTGGTCCGCCTCCTCCTGCGAGATCGCGTTCTCCGCCAGCAGGGCCACCGCGCGCTGCTTGCGCGAGGCCGCCAGCGCCGCATCCGCCTGCGCCCGCTCCAGGTCCGCCCGCAGGCGCTCCACCTGGGCCGCGAACGGGCTGGGGTCGATCTGGAAGAGGAGCTGCCCCTTCTTCACCAGCGCGCCCTCGGAGAACGCCACCTGCTGGATATAGCCCGAGACGCGCGGGCGCACGTCCACGCGCTCCTGCGCCTCGATCTCGCCGGTGAAATCGCGCCAGTCGCTGATCGTGCGCACCGGCACCGCCGCCACCTGCACCGGCGTGGCCGGCGTCTCGGCCGCCTGCTCCTGCGCCTCCGAGATGCCGCAGGCGTTCAGCAGCACCGCGGCAGAGGCCAGGCCCAGCGTCAGCACCGCGCGGCGGGCAAAAGCGCCGCGAAAGAGGGGGATTGTTGTAGTCATGAACGGCTCCCAGAATGGTCTAGCGGGGGGTGAGCCCGTGGAGCCGTCCATCTGTCGGGTTCGCCTTGACTCTGGGAGAGGCGCCCTCAACAATGATGTTACGAGACCGTTCGGTATCACCGTGAAGCCATGGTAGTGACCGGTCGGTCTCATTTCAAGCGTGTTGTACCTGGAGCGGACCATGTCCACTGCAAGTGTTTCAAAGGAAAAGGAATGTCATGCGCCGGCGGCCCCCCGCCCGAGCGCGCGAGACCGCATCTTCAACGCCGCCCGGCAGCTTTTCTACAAGAACGGCATCCGCGCCGTGGGCGTGGAGAGCATCGCCAGCGAGGCCCAGACCACCAAGATGAGCCTCTACCGCTCGTTCTCCTGCAAGGACGAGCTGGTCACCGAATACCTGCGGGAATCCGTCCGCGAATACTGGGACTGGTTTGACGAGATCGTCGCCAAGCACCCCGGCGACCCCCGCGCCGCCCTGCAGACCCTCTTCGACAGCCAGGCCAACAAGGCCTGCACCTGCGACACCCGCGGCTGCGCCATCGGCAACGCCAGCGTGGAACTCACCGAGCCCGACCACCCCGCCCGCCAGGTCGTCACCGAGTTCAACAAAGAGAAGCTGGCCCGCATCACCGCCCTCTGCGCCCAGGCCGGCTACCAAGACCCGGCCGCCCTGGCCCGCGGCCTCTTCCTGCTGATGGATGGCGCCTACATGAGCCTGCTCAGCCTGGGCTCAACCGGCCCCACGTCGGCGCTGCCGCAGGCGGCGCGGGCGATGATGGAGGCGCATCCGCGGAAGTAGCGCTGCCTGCTCCTGGGCTTTGTCACTCTGACTCAGGCTCAATTCCATCCGCTTCTGCGACAACTTCTGGATCAACAGGGAGCGCGCCCACCTCTACGACTTGGGATGAATCGAAGTCGCTTACCTTCTCGACCTCGATCCCGATGAGAAGAAGCGGGCATGGCTTGCCGAGGGCTCGTTCCTCCACGCGAACCTTGAGCTTGTCCCAATGCGTCGTTGCTTGTCCAAACTTACTGGCAGCCAGTACAGCACCGGCAGCTTGACCTACCGTGAGAGGTTTACCCTTCCTCTGTGCGACCTCCAGCCGCTTCGCTATGTGAGCTCGTTGCTTGAGAGTGCATTCGATGTCTTCTATGCGTGTGTACCGCGAGTAGTGCTCAACGAAAATCTCGGGTAAGCGAGCTTGCAGAGTGGCGCCACGGGTAACTATGACACCAACGCTTAGAAAACCAACTAGATGAAGTTTCCGATAGTTCTCAAGATCGCGGTCTAAGAACGGATCTTTATTGTTCCATTCAATCTCGAGAGCAAGTAGCCCACCGGGATACGATTTGACGTGATCAATTTCGTGCGACTCCGACGGTAACTCGAGGTCCTCGCCTTTAATCCCCTGGGAGATGATGTGCCGCTGGGTAATGTTTCGCTTCTTCAGTTGTCGGGCGTACAAAGCATCCCGCAGACGTTGTGTAATGGTGGTTTGGCCGCCGCCCGCATCAATGAGTTCCTGCTTCTGGATTGAGAATGAAGCAAGAACGGCCTCTAAATCTTCTAGAGCTTCAGGCAGATCCTGCGCGAGGATCGCCCCCGCATGATGTGTGGCTTCTATGGTTAAGCCGCGGATTTGTTTAAGTTTATTCATTGGTAACATTTAACTCTAAGCCCTGATTTAACTGGGCCTTAGTGCTAAGTTGCAAACTTCCTCGCGTCCGCCTACCGTATGGATACACAACGTGTATCCAATGTGACCACATGAAAGAAGCCGGACTGCGCATTCGGGTTGAAGAATCTCTGAGGGAGGCCTTTGTGCAGGCCTGTCGAAGCAATGACACTACCGCTTCGCGAGCGCTCCGCGAATTCATGCGCGATTACCTAAATCAAAACCCTACTGGGTTGCAGGCAGAGTTGCCGCTCATGTCGATACAAGAAGAAAAGGCGCGGTACAAATGATAAAGGTTCTCGACTTCTACAGTGGCGTCGGTGGTTGGTCCCTTGGATTCCATCTCGCGGGCATTCCGGTTCAACGCTCGTTTGAATGGTGGGATGCCGCCTGTGAGACCCATAACATTAACTTTGCAACGAACGCGCGCCCCGTTGATATCCGAAAGCTGGATTTGGAGTCGCTTCCCAAGCGTGCGGATTACGTCGTAGGTAGCCCACCGTGCACGCAGTTCTCGTACTCGAATCGGGGGGGCAACGGAGATATTGCCGACGGTTTGGTGGACATTCGGCGATTCCTTGAGGTTGTAAGGCGACTCCGGCCCAAGGCGTGGGCAATGGAGAATGTGCCTCGCGTTGCTGCCATTCTGGAAGCGGAGATTGCGCCGGGCGGATCACTCGAAGAATTTGCTGATCTGTTCTCCACGATCATGATTGTCCATGCGGAAGAATTCGGTCTGCCGCAGCGCCGTCGACGAATGCTTGCTGGAAAGTTCGATGAGGCTCTCCTGCTCAGCTATCGAGATAAGCAGCCTAAGCGCACCCTGGGGCAGGTGGTTAAAGCCCTCGCGGCGCCCAAGGCTATTCGTGATCCCATTTATGGGTTTTCGCGACCGCGCCAAGAAGTGTCGGGCCTTGAGCGGGAGATGCCGTTGTCCGCCGAAGAGGCGCGAATGAATCGGGAGGCAAAGCAGTACCACCCAATCTACAACGTAATGGCGTATCCGGATCCTCTGAATAAGTCTTCCAGGACAATTACCGCCACGTGCACGCGCGTATCGAGGGAGAGCATTGTCATTGAAGATCCCACTGCTCCCGGTGCGGTGAGGCGGCTTTCCGTGCGTGAGCGTGCTTCTCTACAGGGATTTCCCATTTCCTTCGAGTTTCACGGGGGATCGCACTCGGATCGTCTGAAGATGGTGGGCAATGCTATTCCGCCGGTACTTACGTATTTCTTGGCGCATTGCTTTCTCGGTACTGCCGCGGAGGATGTCCCCGCCCTCAGCGCCTTGGGCGATAAGATGCCGATAGCTACGCATCGTGCGGCACAGATGTCCCCGGACAAAGCTGGCAGTCGTTACTCAAAAGACCGGAGATTTCAGGCGGCTATTCCCGGGCTGCGCTTCGGAAGCGGGATGCGATTTGAATTGGCGAATGCCTCCAGGCCGGACGGTGGCATGGATTGGACTGTCAGATTTTTCTTTGGCGGGTCTAAAAAGTACCGACAAATCGCGTTGACTCAGAAGGTGATCGATCAAATCCGCCGCCATTCGTCGTGGGCGGCAATGGCGGCTGCATATTCGTGCGCAGAATTGGCCGTTGAGAAATTCATGGAGGGGACCACGCCTCTAGGCCTGCAAGAAGTTTGGACTCGGAAGGGTACTGGCTATGGCCCCTATGATTTGATCGATTGCCTTGGGGCGGCGGCTGAGCAAGTGGCAATTGCTGCCGCTGACCAAAAGCCCGTGTGGATTGCGAATCTCGTCGCTCAGTTAGCGACGAGTGATGGGGATAGTCAGTCCGAGATTCTCTCTGCTATCAGCAAGAAGTTCTCACAGTACGATGCCCGCGTGTTGGCAGGGTTGCTCATAGGCTCATGCTTCAACGAAGCATCTGCAAAAGGTCTGTGGAGCCAAGAGGTCCAGGACTTCAAGCTGACTGCAGGAAGTGGTGCGCGCTAGGCTAGGTGCTCGGCGAGATTAAGACGTTTTCCATTGAAGATTGCGCTGCTGGCTGAGGGAGGAGGGCGGCCAGGCGCATTGAAGCGCTTCAATTCCGCCCGATACAGCTTCTCGAAGGAAGGCCTCCGCGCGCGAGATGTAAGTATTGTGAAAGTCTTGGCCGACGACCCAGCCTCGTCTTTATGGAGCAACACCAATTAAAACAAGGGGAACGCCGGGAACCCCGCGGCCTTCTCGGATCAAGTTATAAAGTTCACCCTCGTAGTAGCCGGGACCAGAGCTCATCTCCGCCTGTAAAGCTTTCATCGGAATTATCTCGACGCCGACATCGATCACGTCCTTCACATAGAAGGCGAGATGCTTGACGAAGAGATCGAATGCGACAAAGGCATACTTGCCGAACTGTACCTCGACAGCTACTCGATTCTTCACGAAGTCAGTTTGGTTGTACGACGCGATGGCCTTGTAGCCTGCCGCCTCAATCTCTGCCTTCTGCTCCTTCGCTTCCATCTGCATAGTCTTACGGATGATCTTCGCATCCTCTGTTACCCAGTAGGACACGCGACTCTCCTTCCATTCCTTAGCGTCAAAGCCTTCACGCATCGCATTGTTCATGTCTTTCGGAGAGTACAGAACATTGCCTACCATGCCGATCTCTTTCGAGATTTTGGTCTTACATTTGGCGGCATCGACTGAGGCAATCACGTCTTGGATTTCTTTCCAGACCCCCGGCTGGTGGACCTGCAAAAACTCCAAGCCGTTGAGATGCGAATAGAGCGCAGCGATTTGCATCAATAGTTCCCGTGTGGTTTTAAGGTGCCTCAGACAGACTTGCCCATCCCACAAGTCTGTAGTGTTCTAGAGCGGCGAGAGTGGAGGCGCTGTCGCACGTTATTCATGCGCTGAAGGCGCATGAATGCCAAGTTGTCTTCGATGCTAATAGGTATGCCTGACGCACCTTCAGAAGGCGGACTGTAGGTTGATTTGGTCATGCGCGCCCTGAGATGCGTTTGGATCAAAAATTTTGGGAATGCCTAACCGTGAGCAGACCTTTTTGCAGTATCAACTATTGTACTTTCTGTTAAATCAGGCTGCTGCTGCCTATTCTCTCCTCAGATTATCGGGGCCGAAAATGGCGAAGGGCGGTGGACCTATTTTTATAGGCTGCTATTAGCCCAATCGAAAAAACGGAACTCCGTTATGAGTTCCGCCCCCTCCCGCGTAGCATATTCCTCATCGAGCCAGGCCCCACGTTGCCAACCCAACGACCGAGGCCCCGCGCATACCGGGATCGATCTCACCCACCCGGCCCATGCCTCTCACGGCTCTCCAGCTTTCCCGCAGTAGAACGATTGCCGGGCTAACCC
>Ga0255097_1000897_pt1 | contig 11182 bp, 8 predicted proteins | sample Colum_Atlam_RepB_2_FD_188436 | JGI IMG/M metagenome (GOLD analysis project Ga0255097, IMG submission 188436) | Freshwater microbial communities from Columbia River, Oregon, United States - Colum_Atlam_RepB_8d | ecosystem: Environmental > Aquatic > Freshwater > River | place: USA: Oregon...
CGCTGGATCTGTTGGACCAGACTTTACGCGGCGGTGCGAGCATTGATTGTGTCGTGACAGACATTCGCATGCCCAAGCGCACGGGCATGGAAGTTCTGGCCAAGTCCAAGCAGTTGGATCCCGCGCGGCCGGTGGTGGTGATGACGGGCTTTGCCAGTGTGGATCAAGCTGTTGACGCGATGCGGTTGGGTGCGGCGAACTACCTGCAGAAGCCGTTTCGCAATGAGGCGGTGGTGGCGCTGTTAGCCACCTTTGCGCGTGTGCATGAGTTGGAGCGCGAGAATGCGGGCCTGCGTGCGCAAACTGCGAGTGCCCACAACTTGGCCGGTGTGGTGGGGGCCTCGCCTGCCATGGCACATGTGTGCACACGCATGCGCACGGTGGCGCCCGGGGACGCGACCATTCTGATTGAGGGTGAGTCAGGCACAGGCAAGGAACGCGTGGCACGCGCGCTGCACGCGCTCAGCCTGCGAGCGCAAGGCCCATTCGTCGCGATTGGCTGTGGGGCTTTGCCCGAAACGCTGCTGGAAGCCGAGCTTTTTGGTCATGAGAAGGGTGCCTTCACCGACGCAAAGAAAGATCGTCGCGGTCGCTTTGAGTTGGCTCATGGCGGTACCTTGTTCTTGGATGATGTGGACGACTTGCCCTTGCCCATGCAGGTCAAGTTGTTGCGTGTGCTGCAAGAACGCGTGATCGAGCGTTTGGGCGGTGAACGTCCGGTTGAGGTCGATTTCCGTTTGGTGGCTGCGACCAAAGTTCCGTTGTTGCAACGCGTCAAAGAAGGGCGCTTTCGCGAGGACCTCTACTGGCGCTTGCATGTGGTGCCGTTGGTGCTGCCGCCGCTGCGTGAGAGAGCCGGTGATGTGCCTATCTTGGTCGCGCACTTCTTGACCCGGCATGGACAAGGCCGCGCATGGCACATTGCGCGCCCCACCATGGAGCATCTGGAGCGGCACGCCTGGCCGGGCAATGTGCGCGAGCTAGAGAATGCGATTGTGCGTGCCATGGCCTTGGCTGGCACGAGCAACGAGTTGCGTGTGGAAGACTTGCTGGATGGTGTCCCTGCTGCGGTTGCTGCGGCGACAGACGGGTCGTCTGCAACACACACACCAAGCACGCACAGCGCTCAGGGCGGGCTGCTGCCTTTGCGCGACTTCCTGCATGCGCACGAAGCCGAGCATCTCAAGCGCGCCTTGCAGGAAACCGGTGGTCGCAAGGCACAGGCCGCGCAGTTGCTAGGCATCTCGCGCAAAGTGCTGTGGGAAAAGCTGCGCGAACACCACATTCGCGATGAAGCTGGCGAGGACGAGGAGTCGTAGGCCGTGTCCAGTACTTTGGACGCGACAGGCGGTCTGCTGGTCATCGCGGACTTGCACTTGGACCTATCCCAAGCTCGTGGAGCTGACGAGTTCGTGGCGTGGTGTGACGCGTTGCGCCCCGTGCGTCATCTCGTGGTGCTGGGGGACCTAGTCGATGCATGGGTGGGGCCTGCACACGCGCAACTACCTGCCGCGCAGCAGCTCTTGTCTGCGTTCACGCGCCTTGGCGCGCGTGGCACGCGCGTGCACTTGGTGCACGGCAATCGGGACTTTCTCCTCGATGAGGCCTTTGGCGCCCAACACAACTTGCGCGTGCATCCAGAGCAGTTGGTGGTGCAGTGCGGTGCCAATCGCGTGCTCTTGGTGCATGGTGATCTCGAATGCACGCGCGATCATGGGTACCAACGACTGCGGCGCGTGGTGCGCTCGCGTCCTGTGCGTGGCTTGGCGCGCGTGCTGCCGTTGTGGATTGCATTGCCGGTGGCGCGACGTTTGCGTCGCGCGTCGGTGCAGGCCATTGCTTCCAAGCTGCCGGAGGACAAGTCGATCCAGCCCGCTGCCATCGCCTCACGCGCGCAAGTGCATGCTGCGCAAGTGGTCGTGTGCGGACACGCGCACGCCTTTCGCGATGAGTTGCTGACCACGGTCGCGCTCGCGGGACAGCCGGCGGAGACGGTGCGCTGGATCGTGCTGGATGCATGGGGCGGCGCACGCGCGGTGCTCTGGCTGGACGAACACGGCGTAGCAGTGGCATAGTGAGGGCGATGATCATTGCCATTGATGGCCCTGCAGGTGCAGGCAAGAGCACTGTTGCGCGCGCTGTGGCGCGTGAGTTGGGGCTCTTGTTTCTAGACACTGGTGCCATGTACCGCGCCGTCACGTGGGCAGCGCTGCAGCGTGATGTGGATGTGCATGCTGCCGACAAGATGGGCGAGTTGGCGCGTAGCTTGCGGCTCGAGTTCGATGCGGACGGGCGTATCGTCATCGACGGTGTCCCGGGTGAACCGCACATTCGCTCCTCCGCCGTGACGCACAATGTCTCCTATGTCGCAGCACACAGCGCCGTGCGTGCCGCATTGGTGCCGCAACAACGGCGCTTTGCGCATCCGCACGGCATCGTTGCTGAAGGCCGTGACATGGGAACAGTGGTCTTCCCGCACGCGGACTTGAAGGTGTTCTTGATCGCCACCGTCGGCGAGCGCGCCCGGCGCCGTGCAGCCGAGATCGGTGCGCCCGATGCAGTCGAACGCATTCGCGCGGAGATCGAGCGTCGCGATCACTTGGATGCCACGCGCGACGATGCTCCGTTGCTCAAGGCTGACGATGCCAAGGAGTTGATCACAGATGGTCTCACTCCGCGTCAGGTTGTAGATACCTTGGTGGCCTTGGCCCGCGCTGCCAAGGCGGATCCCGTGCAGCATGGCCGTTGAGCAGGTGGCAACTGACATCACGCGGACGTATCGCGTGTGCAGTTTCGGCGCACGCTGGTACTGCCGTCTGTATCACCGCGCACGCATCGAAGGCTTAGAGCACCTGCCGCGTGATGGCCGTGTGCTGTTGGCCGCCAATCACACCACGTGGTTGGACATCTTGCTGCTTGGCGGCTTTGTGCCTCGGCATGTGGCCTTTGTGGCGCGCGATACGTTGGCTCAGTGGGGCTGGTTGCGCTGGACCATGGAGCAGTGCCGCGCGATCTTGATCAAGCGCGGTGCCGGTGATCGCGGCGCCGTACGTGAGATGGTGGCCCACCTAGAGGCCGAAGATTGCGTGGCGATTTTTCCGGAGGGAACGCGGTCTCGCGACGGATCCCTGCAGGAGATCAAAGGCGGCGTCCTCATGGCTGCCAAGCTAGGAGCCGCGCCGATCGTGCCGGTCGGGATCCAGGGCGGGCACCGGGCCTGGGGCCGCGGGATGACGCTGCCGTTGCCGCGCAAACTCGTGGTGCGCTTCGGCGCGCCCATTCCGTCGAATGACCCGCAGGCCGTTGAGAAGCTGAGCGCAGCTTTGCGTGCGCTCTCAGGCCAAGGCTGAGCCCGCTCGGGCTTGGTTCCAGGCCAGGAACCGTCGCGGTGGATAGACGGCTGGCTCGCCATCGAGTAGCTTATTCCCCCTTGCTTGTGCGCCGCAGGCTTCGTCTCCGCCGGGGACGGACTGTGCCGTGCAGGCCTTCGCAGGCTGCGCACCCGGTGTCCGGGAGTGACGCCTATCAAGAACCCTGACTTCTACGACTCCACATTCCGAATGGCTCCCGTCTGGAACAAGATCAAGCAGTTCGACCTTTCTCAGGATGAACTGAATTCCCGCCTCAACGCCGCGTTTGGCGGCATGACGAACGAGGTCCTCGACGACCTGCTCAACCTGTCCATCAAGGACATCATTCCCGGCTCGATCGTGATCGCCAAGGTCGACTCGGTCGACGAGCGCTCCGGCATGGTGGTGATGGATGTCGGTGGCAAGGCTGAAGGTCAGATCGCGATCTCCGAGTTCGGCGAAGTGATGCCGAAGGCCGGAGAGACCTACGAGGTCTACTACGAAGGTCTCGACGACAGCGACCAAGCCAACCTGTCGAAGCGTCGCGCCGATCGCACTCGTGCTTGGGAACGCGTCAGCACCAAGTACAAGGAAGGCGACGAAGTTCAAGGCATCGTTCAGCGCAAGATCAAGGGCGGTTTGCTCGTCGACGTCGAAGGCGTCAACGTGTTCCTGCCGGCCAGCCAAGTCAACTTGCGCCGCACGGCGGATGTGGGCGACTTCATCAACGATGTGGTGCGCGCGCGCATCATCAAGATTGATGCTGAGCGCATGAACATCGTCGTGTCGCGCCGCAAGCTGCTCGAAGAAGAGCGTCAGAAGGCCAAGGAGCTGTTGCTCACCGACATCAAGGAAGGCCAAGTCCGTCGTGGTTCGGTCAAGAACATCGCCGACTTCGGCGTGTTCGTCGACCTGGGCGGCATCGATGGCTTGTTGCACATCACCGACATGTCGTGGGGCCGCATCAACCACCCGAGCGAAATGGTCAAGATGGACCAGGAGATCGAAGTGGTTGTGTTGCGCGTCGATCAAGACCGCGAGCGCATCGCTCTCGGCTTGAAGCAGAAGACCGCCAGCCCGTGGGACGGCATCGAGACGCGCTACCCGGTGGCCAGCAAGCACATCGGCGAAGTGGTCAACATCATGTCGTACGGCGCGTTTGTGAAGCTCGAAGACGGCGTGGAAGGCCTGGTTCACATCAGCGAAATGAGCTGGACCAAGCGCATCAACCACCCGAGCGAGCTGGTCAAGACCGGCGACAAGGTCGAAGTGGTTGTGCTCGAGTACAACCATCAGAAGCAGGAAATCAGCCTCGGCATGAAGCAAGCCGAGACCAACCCGTGGGACCTGGTCGAGCAGCACTACCCGCTCGGCACGGTGATCGAGGGTACGGTGCGCAACTTGACCTCGTACGGCGCGTTCGTCGAGATCGAAGAAGGCATCGATGGTTTGTTGCACGTGTCGGACATGAGCTGGACCAAGAAGGTCACGCACCCGTCCGAGATGGTCAAGAAGGGCGACAAGCTCCAGTGCGTGGTGCTCTCCGTCGACAAGGAGAAGAAGCGCATCGCGTTGGGCCGCAAGCAACTGACGCCCGACCCGTGGACCGATTCGATCCCGTTGAACTACCACGTCGGCGACCTTCTGTCGGGCTATGTGACGAAGATCACCAACTTCGGTGCCTTCGTGAAGCTCGAAGACGATTTGGAAGGCCTGCTGCACATCAGCGAGCTGTCCGACTCGAAGATCAGCTCGGTCGAAGAAGTTCTGCGCATCGGCATGAAGGTCGAAGTGCGCGTTATCCGTGTCGACACGGAAGAGCGCAAGATCGGCTTGTCGTTCGTGCACGCCGACTTTGAAGAGAACGAGAAGATCCCGGCGTCTGCGCCGTCGATCGCCTCGGTCATCGGCACCACCGACGAAATCGCGGGCTCGACCCAAGACGAGTCCTGAGCGCTAGTTCGTCTATACGACGAGTCTCGTGACTCCAGCAGCGCCCGTCTCGGCACTACCGAGGCGGGCGCTGATTGTTTGGGGTAGGATGCCGCGCATGCGTGCACGCTACTTGGCCCCGACGCAGCTGCTTGGCTTGGGTGTCTTGCTAGCTCTCGGTGCCTGTGCTGGCCCGACGGAGTCAGTCACGGTCGCTGTGGCGCCCGAGCAGGTCGACCCGCGGGCAGAGCGTGCGCTTCTAGCAGTAGAGCGTGCGTTGCGCGATGGCGAAGACGAGGTGGCGCGTTCTGTGTTGAACCGCGTGTGGGCTCAGCAGCCCTCGGGGGCCACCGCCGCAGTCGCAACGCGCTTGGATGATCTGCTTGCCGGGCGCGAGGCCACCGCTGCCACCGAACTGGCGTTGCGTACGCGCCTGCTTCCGCAAGCGGATGGCTCCGCTGTGGTGGAGGTTTCGCTCGAGGCGCGCAGCACCGATGGCGTGGAGCGCACGCTCGAGCCTGGCTCGTTGGCCCTAAGTATCGAGACCCTGACGGTAGACGCCGCGTGCGTGGAGACGCGCCCGACAGAGACCATTAGTCTGAGTGCGGTGCCCATTGCATGTGGGGCCTCATCCCAAGGGGTAGGCTTGTGGAAGGCGCGCTGGGTCCTTGCACCTGGCGCCATGGCGTCGCGTTTGATGTTGCGCTTGGAGATCCGCGCAGGCCGATGGTTGCAAGCGGAGCGGATCCTGTCTGCCCAAGCGGTGCCCGTCACTCCGGGTAAGGCGGCCATGGTGGCCCAATCGGTGACCACGCTTGGCGCAGCCACCGGCGAGGAGCTGCTGGAGCTGGCGCGTAGTCCCGATTTGACACGCGCGTCGGCGCTGCGCATGGCCGTGCGCATCCCTCCCGAGGAGCACGCCGCAGCTCTGCGCCTGTTAGCGGACGCCTCCGATGTGGATGTAGACCCCGTGCTCGAACGCTTGCTCCCGGCTGTGCGTTGGCTGTGCGGCCCGGCGGAGCCACCGCAGACCACAGATGCAGTGCGGCGCCTTTTGCGGCAATCTAAGGCCTCTGAGCCCACTCGTGGTGAGTTGCGCTTGCCGCGCAGCCCACGGGGTTAGAGACTAGCCGCGTCATGGAAGCGAACCAAAGCCAAGCGCATCTGCAGGAACACCTGCGCATCATTCGTCGCGGTGTGGTTGACATGATCGAGAACCGCGAGCTGGAAGAGCGCGTCGCGGAGTCGATCAAGACCGGCAAGCCTTTGCGCGTGAAGTTCGGCATGGATCCCACCAGCGCGGATTTGCATGTCGGGCATGCCGTGCCGTTGCGCAAGCTGCGCGCCATGCAGCAACTGGGGCACCACATCGTGTTGATCGTCGGTGATGCCACGGCGATGGTGGGCGATCCCTCAGGCCGGAACAAACTGCGCCCGCCTCTGTCGCGGGCTGCAGTGGAGGAGAACCTCAAGACGTACGTGGACCAAGCGGCCAAGCTGTTGGATCTGTCGAAGACGGAGATCCGGCGCAACACCGAGTGGTTCGATCAGATGAGCTTTGAGGACGTGCTCAAGCTCTGTGGACGGATGACGGTGGCGCGCATGATCGAGCGTGACACCTTCCAAAAGCGCATCGCTGACAACGAGCCCATCGGCATCCATGAGTTCCTCTATCCCTTGATGCAGGGTTGGGACTCGGTCATGGTGCGTGCGGATCTAGAACTGGGCGGCACAGATCAGTTGTTCAACTTGCTGCGCGGGCGTGATCTGCAGCGCGAGGAAGGCCAGCGTGGTCAAATTTGCTTTACGACTCCGCTGATCAACGGCCTTGATGGCCGCAAGATGAGCAAGAGTTACGGCAACGCCATCACCTTCAACGATGTACCGGACGAGATGTATGGCAAGGTCATGTCCATCGAGGATGGCGTGATGCGCGAGTGGTACACGCTGTTGACGGATGTGTCCGAGCGCGAGATCGACGAACTGTTGGCTGGGCATCCGCGCGAAGCCAAGGCGCGTTTAGCGCAGGAAATCACCACGCAGTTCCACACGCGTGAGGCTGCCCTGAAGGCACGCGAGGCCTTCGACCGCCGCTTCCGCGACAAAGAGATTCCGGAGGATGTGCCGGAGATCGCCTGGCCTGCAGGCGCATCTAGTGGGGTGCAGTTGATGGCCTTGCTGAAGGACCTGGGGCTATGCGCCTCGACGAGCGAGGCTAAGCGCCTGATCGAAGGCGGCGGTGTGCGTCTCGATAACGAGGTGCTCAAAGATCCGCGCGCCATGATCCAAGCACCACAGCAGCCGCTGTTGATCCAAGCAGGCAAGCGCAAGTTTGTGCGTGTGCAGGCCCCGAGCTGAGTGTGAAGTCAGGGCGACGCCACACTCAACTCGATGCGCACCAACTGTTGCAGCGGGTGATCGGTCTCCACGACCAACACGCCGGTCGCAAGGCCGCGCGTGCTGGTGTCGCGGGCTGTGGCTTGCACCTGGGCCCGCCAGCGGTCGGCGCGGCCATCAGCATCGGGTGACTGCGGCGTCCATTGCACGGTGATGTCGGCTGAGGGGAGTCCTTCCACGCTGTGACGCAGCACACGGAAGCTGGCACCTTGGGCTGAAGACACGAGATCGGTCACGATGGTGGTCGCGCTGCCTTGGGCGGTGAGGCCAAAGTTCAAGACGGGTGGCAACGCCACCACATCGTCGACCACAGTTCCGACGACAGGTACTTCCCACGGAGCCGGCTGGTCATGACCTTGTGGCGCGGTTGCGGCCAGCACGACCTTGCCGCGAATAGGACCACGCGGCAAACCAGCCGGTGCCGTCGCCGACACGATCCACACGGTTTCACCCGCGATGGTGGTCTCTTGCATGGACGCTTCGAAGGGGCCTTCGACCCGCTCAATCTTGATCAAGCGCGATGGATCGCCTTTGATCTCGACGCTGCAATCCACACGACCAGACTTGCCGCTGCTGTGGCCGATACGACCGAGGTCAAGCTCCGCCGGCACACTGCGGAACGGACGCTTGACCACCAAGTGCAACTCGAAGCTGATGTACGGCGTCAAGGTCGAATCGCTGCGCAGGCGCACCAAGGCCAGCTTGTCGATGTTCATCTTCTCGACCAGCTTGGTGTCGATGGTGACTGTCAACTCCAGTTGACCATCGACCGGTAACACAAGTCCCTTGCCATCGCGCGAGGGCGCACTGCGTGTACCGTCGGCAGCGACCACGACGGCGCTGGGCTGGGTGCACCAGCACACGCTTTGGATGTCCTGAATCGTGACCGGGCGTCCTTCACGGTTGGCGACGCGGAAGGTATGCCGCGGCAGCGCGCCATAGGGCAGATTCCCGAACTCATGAAAGTAGGGGCGCTCCGCGGTCGGGTTGGTGATCACCAACCCCTCCGGTGCAGGCGTCGGGCCGGATGGCGAGCAACCCACCAAGCAGAGGAGTGCCGTGATCAGAACAAGGACTGGGGTGCGGTGCTGCATCGGACTGTAGGTGCAAGTAGTATGCCTAGGCGAGGCATCAGATGCGCCACCACCTAACGACGGTCCTTTGCAGTGTGGTGTTGTACGCGCTGTGCGCCATCGCACCCAGCGCGTGCGGTGGTGCAGATCAGCCTGCCCCGGTCGGGCCCAACATCTTGGTCATTGTGGCCGATGATTTGGGCTTCGCCGATGTGGGCTCCGGGGCTGCTAGCTCAGGGCGTAGCGATGCCCCACGCACTCCGCGCTTGGATGCCTTGTTCGCCGAGTCGGCGCGGCCGAGGACCTACCGGACGGCTCCGTGCTGCACCCCGGCGCGTGCAGGGCTTTTGACAGGCGTCGATCCCGGCAAGCTCGGGCTGTGGAAGAACTTGTCCGCTCGCGATGGTGGTGGTTTGCGTGCGTCGGCCACGACCCTAGCCGAGCATCTGCAGGCTGCAGGTTGGAGCACGACTCTGGTGGGCAAGTGGCATTTGGGTCACGAGCGCGCGGAGTCTCGGCCGCTAGCCCAAGGTTTCGAGCGCTTTCGAGGCGTGTTGGGCGGCTGGATCGATCCTCAGACCCGGCGCCGTGGTGCCGAGCCTGATTGGTGGCGCGACGAGGCGCAGGTCGAGCAGCTGGGGTATGCACCACAGATGATGGTGGAAGAGGCGCGGCGGGCCTTGCGCGAGCGCGATCCGAACAAGCCGTTCTTTCTGTGGTTCGCATCGACCTTGCCTCACACGCCGCTGCATGCGCCGCCTGGAGTGCAGTTGGATCCGCAGTCACCGGACCTCAATCGCGATGCGATGCGCGCGATGGTGGAGGCCTTGGATGCGCAGGTGGGAGCCCTGCTGGATGAGCTCGATCAGCAACAGGTGGCGCGCGACACGATCGTGGTCTTTGTCTCCGACAATGGTGGTGACCGCGAGTACAGCGCAGACAACGGGGCCTTGCGTGAAGGAAAATTTACAGCGTACGAAGGGGGAGTGCGCACGCATTGTGCCGTGCGTTGGCCGGCGCGCGTGACAGCCGGTGAGCGGGCGCTGGACCTCTCCTACTTGGACTTGACGCCTACGCTGTGCGCTCTCGCGCGGGTTCCTGCGCAGGGGCACAGCTTTGATGGGCGCAATGTTTCCGCAGCCCTACTTGAACTTGAAGGTGCCGCCGTGGCTTCCCTGCCGCAGCGCTATGTGTGTGAACGCGTGGACGAGCGCCGAGCCTGCGTGGTCGAAGGCGATCGCAAACTGGTGCGTGTGGTTTCACGCACCGGATTACGCTCTACGCTGCTGTTCGATTTGGCCGCCGATCCGACGGAACGAGTGGAACTGTATCCAGCCGACGATCCGCGCACGCCGTTGTGGTTGCAGATGTTGGCCGATCTGGAAGCTTGGCGCTAGCGAGGCGCGAGCAACCCTGAGTTCAGCAAGCAGTCGGCAATGGTGCTGGCAATCAAGTCAGAGCCCGAGTCATTGGGATGCACTTCCCACTTGTACAGCCCGTGCACGCGCACATGCGCCTTCGCTTCGGCCAGCACTTGCTGCGCGTCTTTCTGCGGCTCAAGGGTTGTGCGCCGTGCAACCTCGGCTTGCAGTTCTTCGTCCAGCCGCGCTTCCACAACGACGGCATTGTCACAGATGGGGACGGCCAGCTCGGTGCAGACTTCACGCTGGACTGCCTTAATGCGCTCGAAGGCATCCACTTGCTCGCGGTAGCTAGGCGCTTGCTCCAAGTGCCAGCGCGGCAACGCTTGCGTGGCGACTAGCACATTGGCGCCACGCGCACGGCAGAGCGCCACAAGTTGACGCAGATTGCGTCGATAGTTCTCAAAGCCCAGGTCCGGAATCGTGCCCGGATAGTGCACATACGGATCCGCTCCCAGCGGGTCATAGTTGGCGATGGCGTAGAAGCCCAAGTCGGTGCGCTCGGCGACATAGTCCGTGAAGTAGCGCCGCCACACCAAGTAGGTGCGGCTGTGGCTGAGCGCGCGCTCAACTTGGCTCGGCCGATCCACAGGCCACGGTGCACGCCAATGCAAGTTGTCGCGTGTGGGCTCGCCACCGCGTGTGTAGAGCGCGCAGCGCATGTCATTGATGGATTCGTGCACGAGCACCAAGTCCGGCTGCAGATCGAGGCCTCGTACAGCCAAATTGACAAGCATCTCGTAGCTCGACCAGCCCGAGACACCCAAGTTGATCACCTCTACGCGGCGCGGCGCGAGGGCTGCCGTCAACTTGTCTTCAAGTCGCTGGGACCACACAGCGAGGTCATTGCTTTCGCTCTGCCCGTAGACGGAGGATCCGCCAGTGGTCACGATGCGGTAGACGCCCTCAGGCTTCTCCCACGTCGTCTCCTTCCCGCGGAAACCGAGAGCATTGTGGGACGCCTGTTGCTTGGCGCCCGGCGGCGTCGCGAACGAAGCCCGTAGCGCAT
>Ga0255097_1000904_pt1 | contig 11129 bp, 10 predicted proteins | sample Colum_Atlam_RepB_2_FD_188436 | JGI IMG/M metagenome (GOLD analysis project Ga0255097, IMG submission 188436) | Freshwater microbial communities from Columbia River, Oregon, United States - Colum_Atlam_RepB_8d | ecosystem: Environmental > Aquatic > Freshwater > River | place: USA: Oregon...
ACCGACTCGCCCTTGACGCAGCCGATGGCGAGGTCGGCGCCCATGTGCGGGCACCAGGCGTCGATCACGCTGAGCTTGCCGCTCTCGCCCTTGAAGATCACCAGGCGGGTGCCGAAGATGTTGATGCCGTGGGGCTTGCCGTCCTTATACTGTTCGGCCAGGCCCAGGCAGTGCCAGCCGCGCGCATAGCGGTCGGGCGGGGCCTCGGCCTCGATCTTGTGCATCGGCGTCTTGATAACGGCAGCCATGGGGTTTGCTCCTGGGGGCTAATGGGGCGCAGTGTCTCCGCGGTACCGGGGTGCCGCATCATCCATTTGAGTGAATCCCCCGTGCAGCCTTGCAGCGTTTCATAGACGCACACCACACGAGCGGCGGGCCATCCGGGTACCGCCGCCGATCCGGAGGAGAAGCCGTGCGCAATTCCCTGATTCGAGGGGCGCTTGCCGCCCTGGTCCTGGCCCTGGCCGGCTGCCAGTCGTCCACCCCCGCGGCCGGTAGCCCGCCCCCTGGCGGCAGCGAGGCGCCGCAGCTGCGCCGCGACGGCCGCTGGCTGGTGGACCCTGAAGGCCGCGTGGTGCTGCTGCACGGCGTCAACATGGTCTGGAAGGAGGCCCCCTTCTACCCGCCGGCCACGGCCGAGGGTTTCCTCGCCCAGGATGCCGACTGGCTGGTCCGGCACGGCTTCAACAACGCCCGCATCGGGACGCTGTGGGTCGGCGTGGCCCCGGAACGGGGCACGGTGGACCAGGACTACCTGGCGCAGTGGGATCGCACGATCCAGCTGCTGGCCTCGCGCAAGATCTGGATGCTGTTCGACTTCCACCAGGACCTGCTGGGGCCGGCCTACCAGGGCGAAGGCGTGCCGGACTGGGCGGTGGAAGAGGCCAAGGGGCCGCTGACCACCCTGCTGGGCGCCCCATCCTTCGGCTTTCCCTTCAACTACTTCACGCCGCAGCTGTCAGAGGCCTTCGACCGCTTCTGGGCCAGCGAGGACATCCGCGACGGCTTCGCCGAGGCCTGGGCGGCCGTGGCGCGGCGCTGGAAGAACCAGCCCTACTCCATGGGCTACGACCTGATGAACGAGCCCTGGGCCGGCCTGGACTACCCGACCTGCCTGATCCCCCTCACCGGCTGCCCCTGGCATGACAGCGGCTCGCTGCAGCCCTTCTTCGACCACGCCCGCCAGGCGATCCGCGCCGAGGACCCGCACAACATCGTCTGGTTCCAGTCGCAGCCCCTGACCAGCACCGGCGCCCCCACCGGCTTCGCCGCGATCCCCGGCGAGGAGCAGCTGGGCTTTTCCTTCCACTACTACTGCCCGCTCAATACCCTGGGCAACGCCCTGCAGCTGGGCATCCTGGACGCCCTGCCGGTGGGCCTGGACGACACCTGCCAGGCCTTCGGGCCCCGGGTCTTCGACCAGGCCCGGGCCCAGGCGGACCGCATGGGGGCGGTGGAGCTGCTGACCGAGTTCGGCGCCACCGAGGACATGCAGGTGCTGCTGGACGTGACCTCGGACGCCGACGAGCGCCTGGTGGGCTGGCAGTACTGGCAGTACAAGAACTGGCGCGACCCGACCACCGAATCCCAGGGCAGCGGCGACCAGAGCCTGTTCACCGACGACGCCGACCTGTCCACGGCCAAGACCGCCAAGCTGAAGGTGCTGGTGCGCACCTACCCGCAGGCCACCGCCGGCATCCCGCAGTCCCTGTCCTTCGACCCGGACACCGCCGCCTTCGAGTACCGCTACACGCCCCGTGCGGCGCGCGGCCCCACCGAGATCTACGTGCCGCTGGCCATGCACTATCCCTCGGGCTACACGCTGGAAGTGACCGGAGCCCGCAGCCTGTCGCCGGCCAATGCCGGGCTGCTGAAGCTGGAGAACCTGGCGGGGGCGGCCGAGGTGGTGGTGAGGATCGCGAAGCGCTGAGCGGCGGCGGAGACATCGTAGGAGCGGCCGTTGGCCGCGACAGGTTCGGTTGATGACCGAACCCGTCGCGGCCAGCGGCCGCTCCTGCCGCAGCAGTCCTGCTCCCTAGGCCGCCTTCGCCTCCAGCCAGCCCTCGGCCCGCAGGAACTCCAGCGCATCGCGCAGCGACTCGCGCGGCGGGCGCGGATCGAAGCCCAGTTCCCGTCGGGCCTTGTCGTGGCTGACCACGCGGTTCAGCACGGCCTGGCGCAGCACGCCGGCGTTGAACTTGGGCGGCTGGCCGCTGAGGCGGGCGGCGGCCAGGGCCAGGGGCAAGGAAGCCCAGCCGACCCACAGCGGCAGCACGGTGCGCGGCATCGGCACGCCGCTGACCTCTTCCCACACGGCCAGGAACTGGCGCATGTCCAGCACCTCGCCGGTCAGCAGGTAGCGCTCGCCGCGGCGGCCGCGGGTGGCGGCAGCCGCGAAGCCGGCGGCTACGTCGCGCGCATCGACGTAGTCGCTGATCACTTCCATCATCACCGGGATGCGGCGGTGGTAGAGATCCAGCAGCGCGCGCCCGAAGATCGAGGGCTCGTAGTCCTCGGGGCCGATCATGTTGCCGGGCATGCAGACCACGGCGTCGAGGCCGCGCTCCCGCACCAGCCGCTGGACCAGGGTCTCGCCCTGTGCCTTGGTGCGCGAGTAGTCGGACCGGCCCTTCATGTTCAGCGGACGCGTCTCGTCCAGCGGCAGTGCCAGCGGGCGGTGCTCCAGCGCTGAATGCGAGGAGCAGTGCACCAGGCGGACGCCGCGTGCCGCGCAGGCCTCCGCCACGACGCGCGTGCCCTCGACATTGACCCGTTGCATGCTGCCGTCGCGGTCGGGCTCGATGCTGACCTTGGCGGCCAGGTGGAACACGCAGTCTACGCCATCGAGCAGGCGCGCCACGTCCCCGGACGACAGTACCGAGCCGTGGATCATCTCCACGTCCAGCCCCTGCAGGGAGCGCGGCATGCCGCGCCCCGGCGGCTCCAGCACGCGCACGGCATGGCCCTGGGCCAGCAGCACGCGAACCAGGGCGCAGCCCAGCCGTCCTCCTCCCCCGGTGACGGCGGCCCGCATCAGGCCGGGTGCTTCATGCCGTGCTTGGCGAGATAGTGGGCGGTGATGTTGGGGGGCTCGGTGAAGGGCGTGACGATCTCGAAGATGCGCGAATAGGTGGCGCGCTTGATCAGCCACTTGCCGTCCACCTTGACGTAGGTGTCGCGGTACAGCGAGGAGCCGTCGGTGTAGATCTTGTTCTTCAGGTCGCAGAACCAGTCCTTCAGATACCAGGTGCCGGTGGCCTCGGTGGGCGACTGGAAGTCGATCTCCGGATGGTTGACGTGGTGCAGGGCGATAGCCTCGGCGTGGAAGGCATAGCCGATGGCTTCCAGGATCTTGTCGCGGCCCTGGGCCTCGAACAGGTAGCTGCCGCCCTCGTAGCGGACGCTGGCGTCCTCGGTGAAGAGCGTCTTGAGCTCGGCGAGATTGGCCGTGTCGATGCAGCGGCAGTAGGCGTACTTCAGGCGCTTGATCAGCTCCAGGTCTTCCAGCGGCAAGGCCATGGCGTTCTCCTCGTGGTGAATGGAATTCTTCGAATCCCAGTATCGGAACGGCCGGGGCGGCCGGGCTTCACCCGTTAGGACGAAAGCGCCTGCAGGTTCGGCCTTAACCGGCCGCCCCGAACGATCCCGTCCGCGGCACGATCCGCTATCCTCGGGCCATTCCCCTTACCCTGTGGAATGCCCTCAATGGACCTGGAAGTCGCCAAGAAAGCCCTGGAAACCGGCATCAAGTTCGTCGCCAACTGCGGCCTGAAGGTCGTGGAACTGCGCCGCGGCTACGTCAAGTGCTCGGTGCCCTTCGCCGGCAACGGCAACCATATCGGCACGATGTACGCGGGGGCGCTGTTCACCGTGGCCGAGATCCCGGGCGGCGCGCTGTTCCTGTCGTCCTTCGACATGACGCGCTATGCGCCCATCGTCAAGGAAATGAACCTGCGCTTCCTCAAGCCCGCCAAGGGCGACGTGACCATCGAGATGGGCCTGAGCGAGGAGCAGATCGCGGCGATCAGCGGCGAGGCCGATGCCAAGGGCAAGGCCGAGTTCACGCTGGACGGCGAGATCAGGACCGCCGACGGCACCGTGGTGGCGGTCAGCCACGGCATCTACCAGATCCGCTCGCTGCAGCGGCTCTGATCGCGGGTACAGACAAAGAAGGGGCGGCCTGGGCCGCCCCTTCTTCGTTGCAGCGCTGGACGTCAGTGACCCGAGCGCTTGGCCGCCGACTCCGAGAACATCTCCGGCGTCAGGCCGCCCTGGTTCAGCAGCCACCACTGCTTGGACTGGTTGACCAGGCGATCCGCGAAATAGGCTCCCGCGGTGAGGTCGTGGTAGACCGCGACGCCGGCCTGGAAGCCGCCGATCTCCGGCGCCCAGAAGTAGTTCACCATGCTGGCGCGCCAGAGGTTGCCGCGGCCATCGTAGTTGTCCACCCAGATGGCATGCCAGCTGTCCTCGTCGATGTAGAACGTGCGGCGGGCATAGGCGTGGCGGTAGCCGGATTTCACCGTGGCCTCCAGTACCCAGACGCGATGCAGCTCGTAGCGCTGGTAGTCGGGGTTCAGGGTGTTGGGGGTCAGCAGCGTGTCGTAGCTGACGGAGGGGTCGTTCTGGCGGAAGGCGTTGTACGGAATGTAGATCTCCTTCTTGCCCACCAGCTTCCAGTCGTAGCGCTCGGGCGAGCCGTTGAACAGGCGGTCGTCATCCACCGTGCGGAAGCCGCCCGCGCCCTGCGGCGTGTCGAAACCGAACTCCGGCGCCTGGCGCACGCGGCGCGTGCCCGGGCTGTAGAAGTAGGTCTGGCGATCGTCGTTGTGGTAGTCGTTCGGGTTCCAGCCGATGAACAGTTCGCCGTTCTGGCGCTCCGGCAACAGGGTGCGCACCTTGAAGTAGGAGTCGATCTGGTCCTGCGAGCTGCGCGTCTGCTTGGGGTCGTTGCTCAGCGACAGGATCTTGTAGTCCACCCGGCCCCAGGACTTGTTGCCGTTGGGGTAGACCACGGCGGAGTCCGACACCACCAGCTCGGTCCAGGCGCGATGCGGAGTCACCATGCTCCAGTGCGCCTCGATGCCGCTCTTGGGGAACGGGATGGCCGGCGCGCCGCTGACCGCCTGCACGCCCATGCCGTCGTTCACCACTTCGCCGCCGGCAGCGTTCTTCTTGAGCGCCTCGCAGACCTTGGCCGAGTAGGCGAAGTCCCGGTGGCTCGGGTACACCGGCATGCGGAAGGACTGCGGGTAGCGCTTGAGCAGTTCCTTCTGTCCCGCCGTCAGCTTCGCCTCGTACTGCGCGGCGTTCTGCGCGGTGATGGTGAACAGCGGCTTCTCGTCGGCATAGGGGCCGGGGCTGTACTTGCCGGGGCCGTTGTAGCCGGGATAGCTGTCGCTCCACTTGCCGGTCCAGGCGGCAACGGAGCCGTCGGCATTGCCGGCGCGCTCGGCGCCGACGCAGGTAAGCTTGCCGCCGAGGGCGGCGATCTCCTCGGGGGTGCCCTTGGCATGGGCCATGGGAAGCACGGCGGCGATCAGGCCGGCCGCCAGGAATCGGGACAGGCTCCGATTCATCTTGATGTGATCCATCTGGAATCTCCTCGCAATCAATAGGCGTACTTGACGTTGAACGCGACGTAGTCGCGGTCCGCGTAGGGGCGTTCGGCCAGCGTGGCCGAGCCCAGGTAGGCGTTGTAGCTGACGCCCACCTGCAGGTTCTGCAGGTAGGTGAAGTTGCCGGCGACGCTGAGGCGGCGGTCGCCCTGGCCGTAGAGGCTGCCGAAGGAGCCGGCCATGGCCGGGTTGCCCTCGGGCAGGTGCGCCCAGGTGATCGGCACCGCCAGGTCCCAGCCCTGGAACACGTTGCGGTAGTTCAGGGTGGCGATCAGCGAGTAGCCCCAGGCCATCTTGTCGTTGGTCAGCGTGCCCGGCCCGCCGGCGACCTTGTCGAAATCCTCGACATGGATGTAGCCGGCCTCGCCCACCAGGCCGATCTCCTGCGACAGGAAGTTGGGCGGCACGGTGTACAGCGAGGACAGCAGGACCTGCGCCAGGTCGCCGCGGCTGGAGGTGGGGCCCAGAGGACCGTCGACCAGCACGTTGATGCCCTCGCGGTAACTCACCTCGCCCGCGACGTTGGCCGGACCCAGGCGCGTGGAGAAGCTCAGCGCCGTCATGTCGATGCCGTCGAAGTAGCCGATGTTGTAGGACACCGGGGCGAAGACGCCGGGCGCGACCTCGGCGATGTTCAGCGACAAGGCCGGATTGGTATCGTGGTAGCGCAGGCGGTAGAGGCCGACATTGGTCGAGCCGCTGACCTGGACCTTGACGCCGACGCCGTACTGTCCGTTGTCGCTGGGCTCGATGTCTCCGGCGTAGGGCGCGGCGAAGCCCGGGCCCAGCGTCAGGAATTCACGGCCCGGACCGGTCACGTCGGAGATCGAGAAGTAGCTGCCGACCGGGTCCAGCTCGGTGGGCTTGTACTCCAGGTGATAGTAGGCCATCAGGCTGGTGCGCGAGCCGATGTCGAGCTGGCCGGAGACCTGAGCCACCGGCAGCAGGATGTTCTTGATCTCGGCGCCCGGCACATTGGCCTTGGTGGCGTCGGCGGGGCCCTGGGCGCCGGCGATGCCGGAGAAGAACAGGCTTTCGCCCCAGGCCACCACCTGGCGGCCGCCGCGCAGGTTCAGCTGCACGCTGTCCGACAGCGACCAGTCGCCGTAGACATAGGCGTCGAGCACGCGGGCGCGGCCGCCGCTGTACTTGCGGGCGTCGTCGGTGAACTCGTCGTTGTCGCCGGCCTTGTTGACCGTGCCGGGCGAATCGTTGTCGTTGCGGCGGTGGTAGACGTCGTCGTAGAAGGCGTCGCCGCGCAGCACCGCGCCGTAGCCGCCGCGCGAAAGATAGAACTCCGCAAGCAGGCTGGCCCGGTTGTTGATCAGGCTGCCGGAATCGAAGTTCCGGTCGCCGTCGTCGGCGTTGACCGCCGCCGGGCCGGTCAGCGCACTGTCGGGGCTTTCCGTACGCATGGCCGCGGCATAGCCCAGCGTCAGGTTGTACTTCGCATCGAAACCGCCGCCCACATCCAGCGAGCCGGCGACGGCCGTTCCCTGCACTCCCGCCGCGCCGATCAGCGCGACACCCAGAACACCGCGGCTTGCGGCAAGCCGGCGGACCTTACCTTTGCTTCTCATGTTTTCTCCTCCTTGACGGATGACGCACCCTACCCCCGTCAGGAGGCCCCGCCTTCCACGCTTTGGTTACATCAAAACGGACTAGGTCCGGCGGGAAGGCGGTCCCGCGCAGGAGGAACGCCAGGCTCCTCAGCCTCCGGCCATGGCGGCGAAGTCGATCACCGCAGGCTCGCCGCTGCCGTCCCAGGCAGCCGACGCGGCGATGCCCTGCGCGATCATGTCCCGCATCTGGGCCGTGTTCTCGAGGAATTCGACATAGACCTGCCGGCCCAGTTCCGGCGATTGCAGGTAGACGTAGCGGCCGCCCGCCGGCATGCGGATATCGCAGACCACGCGCAGCCCCTGCGCTTGCGCCTTGCGCAAGTCGGCCTCGATATCGTCGCAGACGAAAGCCATGTGGTGCAGGCCGGGGTGCGCGGCATCGCGGTAGGGCGAGGCTGCGTCGTTGCGCTGCTGGATCAGCTCGATCTGCAGGTCGCCGCGGTAGGACAGCGCGATGTCGATCAGCGGCGTGCTGGGCTGGCCGAGGTAGACGCTGTGCAGGGGAATGTTGCGGATCAGCAGCCAGGGACCGACGCCCAGCTGGCGGGTCCAGGCGTCGACCGCCGCGTCGAGGTCTTCCACCACGTAGCCCAACTGCCGCACCGGGCCGAAACTGCCCGGCCGTTCCTGTTTGGTCTGCATCTGTCGCGCTCTCCTCAGGGTGTCTTCACGAGCCAGTCTCGTACAGGCAGCGTGACCCGGGCTAGTCCCCGCCACTACATCCACCCGGACGAAGAAGGCCGCCCGGGGCCGTCCTAGGCTGGATCGCATTACAGGATATCCGCGAGGTGCGAGATGAAGATTCACACGCTGCTGTACCCGGTCGACCGGCTCGAGCCGGCGATCGCCTTCTTCCGGGATACGCTGGGCCTTCCGCTGAAGTTCCGCGACGGCGAGCGCTATGCCGCGCTGGATGCCGGCAGCCTGACGCTGGGCCTGGCGGCCGGTGAGGAGCGCATCGTCGACCGGCCGGCGCTGGCCCTGCGCGTGGACGATCTCGAGGACGCCCTGGCAGGCCTGCTCGCGGCCGGCGCCAGCCTGCTCCGGCCCGCCGAGGAAGGCCCGCACGAAACCCGCGCCGTGCTGCAGGCACCCGGCGGGCACCCGCTGGTGCTGAGCGCAAAGCGTTGAGGAGACCGACATGAACCAGACCACCGTCTTCGACCCGCGCGAATTCCGCGCCACGCTGGGCACCTTCACCACCGGCGTCACCATCATCACCGCGCGCGGTGCCGACGGGCAGCCCGTGGGTGTCACCGCCAACAGCTTCAATTCGGTTTCGCTGGATCCGCCGATGGTGCTGTGGAGCCTTGCGAAGAGCTCGCGCAGCCTGGAGGCCTTCCAGCAGTCCGGCCACTTCGCCGTGCATATCCTGGCCGCCGGCCAGGAGGAACTCTCGAACCGCTTCGCCAAGAGCGGCGCGGACAAGTTCAGCGGCGTCGACGTCGGCGAGGCCGCCGGCGGCGCGCCGCTGCTGCCGCACTGCAGCGCACGCCTTCAATGCCGCACGTCCTTTGTCTACGAGGGCGGCGATCACCTGATCTTCGTCGGCGAGGTGGTGGCCTTCGATCGCAGCGGCCTGCCGCCGCTGGTGTTCCAGGCCGGCAAGTACGCCGTGGCCACGCGCAAGGTCACGGCGCTGGCACCGGCCGGCGGGCTCGACGCGAACTGGAGCGAGGACCACCTGCCCTACCTGCTGGGACGGGCCTACTTCCAGGTGTACTTCCGCATCCGCGAGCAGGTGCGGGCCGACGGCCTCAGCGACGACGAGTACTTCATCCTCAGCACGCTGGCGGTGCGTGACGGCCTGACCCAGGCCGAGATCGAGGCGGGCCTGTCGCATGCCGGCTGCAACTGCGGCTTCCCGGTGCTGGCCGGCCTGCGCCAGCGCGGCCTGCTGCGCGGCGAGGATGGGCCGGGCGACCTGCGCTGGTTCCTCAGCGACGAGGGACGCCGCCGCACGCTGCACCTGATCGCCGCCGCCAAGGATATCGAGTCCTCGGTGCTGGACGGCCTGGGCGAGTGGGACGCCGTGGCGCTGAAGAACCTGCTGAAGCAACTGGTGCTGAGCACCGACCCCGGGCTGCCTGACCTGTGGAACCCGTCCTCTCCCCGATCCGCGACTGCCGGAGCCTGAACGATGAACGAAACACTGAAGTTCCAGGGCGGCGTGGCCGTGATCACCGGTGCCGCCAGCGGCATCGGCAGCGGGCTGGTGCGGCAGGCCCTTGCGGAGGGCATGCGCGTGGTGGCGGCCGACGTGCAGGCCGAGCGCCTGCGGGAGTTCACGGCGACACTATCCGGCGAGGTGCTGGCGGTGCCGACCGACGTCAGCGACCCGGAGTCGGTGGAAGCGCTGGCGCGGCGCGCCTGGCAGGCCTACGGCGGCGTGGATCTGCTGTTCAACAATGCCGGCATCATGGCCACCGGATTCTCCTGGCAGGTGGAGCCGGCGCGCTGGCGCCGCAGCTTCGAGGTCAACGTGCATGGCATCCACCACGCTCTGCGCGCCTTCGTGCCGCGCCTGCTGGAGCAGGGGCGCCCGGCGCAGATCGTCAACACCGCCTCGGTCGGCGGCTTCCTGGCCAGCCCGCTGATGTCACCCTACTCCGCCACCAAGTTCGCGGTGGTGGCGCTGACCGAGGCGCTGCGGGGCGAACTGGAGATGCTGGGCAGCCCGGTGGGCGTTTCGCTGCTGGCTCCAGGGCCGGTGATCAGCGGCATCTTCGACGATCCCTTCGGCCCGCAGGCGCAGCAGGAGCCGGCGGTTCAGCAGTTCGTGGAGCTGATGCGCAGCATGCTGCAGCAGAACGGCCTGACGCCGGAGGCCTTCGCCCGGCGCGTGTTCGACGGCCTGCGCCAGCGCCAGTTCTGGCTGATCCCGCAGCCCGAGGCCTTCGACGAACTGTTCCGCCAGAAGGCCGCGGACGTGCTGGCGCGGCGCAACCCGGTGCTGCCGCGCTTCTAGCTCCTCTCTGCCGCGGAGGGACAGGGAACACGGAATCGAATCCCCGTCATGCCGGCTTTCGTCGGCATGACGGGTTCTTGCATCAAAGGCCCGCAGGCCAGGAACATCCCATGGCGGGCGGCCGGAGGCGGCGCGCGTACCTGTCGTTGTTGGCCACCCGAAATTCCCGCGGCGGGGCCGGAAAGGTCCGATCTCACCCAAAGATTGAGAATTTGAAGCATTCCCGGATGAGAGCTTTCGGGATGCGGATCGCTCTCCTCAACGGAAAGCGGGCCCAGGGCTCCGGCAGTGCGGCCGGGCGATGCCCGTCTCAGTCCAGCAGGTCGACGCGGACCTGGATGCCGTTCTGGCTGCTGCGGCTGCCCTCGTCCCGTCCCAGCAGGCTGCTGCCGGCATACGAGGACTGCCGGACCGCGCCTCCGATCTCGAACCACTCGCCCAGCGGGCCGCTGACGACGCTGCCGGCGCTGCTCGAATCGATGGTCCCGCCGCGCCCCGGCACCTGCTGCTGCGCCTGGATTTCCAGCTGCACGCGATCGCCCTGCACGCGTGGCAGCACGGTGAAGCCGGAACCGCTGTCGACATACTCGCTGCGCTGCACGACCGCGCCGTCGGGCAGGCGCTCGCGCACCACGTAGGGCGTGGAGCTGCCCAGGAAGATGCGCGCCTCGCGCCCCTCCTCCACGCGAACCTGCTGGCGGATGCCGCTATCGTCGCGCCGCTGGCGCTCGCCGGCCTGCAGCTCGACATCGCGCGGCACGCGACCGTCCGGGCCCGGCACGACGATGCTGCCGTCGCCGCGGCGATAGACACCCGAGAGACCCACGCCCCGGTCGCGACGCTCCGCGACGCCGCCCTGGCGTACCGAGATCATCAGCTGCCGCGCCGCACGGTCGAGCTGGCCCAGCAACTGGCGCATCT
>Ga0255097_1000906_pt1 | contig 11101 bp, 10 predicted proteins | sample Colum_Atlam_RepB_2_FD_188436 | JGI IMG/M metagenome (GOLD analysis project Ga0255097, IMG submission 188436) | Freshwater microbial communities from Columbia River, Oregon, United States - Colum_Atlam_RepB_8d | ecosystem: Environmental > Aquatic > Freshwater > River | place: USA: Oregon...
GAACTGGCCGCCCGGCCCTGCGCCCCGCCCGAGGATTACTCCGGCGCGCTGGATATCGGGCGTGACGACTACGGCCTCAACGACGACAGCCTCTCCCCCGGACGCTGGGACAACCCGGCGGACTTCATCGACCAGATGAACCTGTAGGGGAGCCGCGATGGGCGTGCTTTCCGGTTTCTTCTCGCCCACCCTTCCGCCGGCCTTCGAGTATCCGCTGGACGACGGCCTGCGCGTGCTGCTGCGGCCGATCCGCCGCGAGGATGCGCCGCGCCTGCAGGAGGGTTTCCGCGGGCTGTCGAAGCTGGCGCGGCGCCGGCGCTTCCTGGACCACGTCGACGAACTCAGCGAGGAGCAGCTGGCGGCCTTCACCTCCAGCGGCGATGCCAACCACGTTGCCTGGGGTGCGCTGAACCTGGAGAGGCCGGACGAGCCCGGCATCGGCGTGGCGCGCTACGTGCGCCTGGCCGACGATCCGCAGGCGGCGGACGTGGCCATCGTCATCGCCGACGAGTACCAGGGGCGCGGCACCGGCTTCGTGCTGCAGGCCTGCCTGCACCTTTGCGCGCACCGTGCCGGCATCCGCACCTTCTACTACGACGTGCTCTCCGACAACGAGCGCATCATCAAGCACCTGAAGCTGATGGGGGCCGAGCACGCCGGCCGCGCCGACAACATCGACCGGCTGCGCCTGCCGGTCTACAGCCGTGCCTGGGATGTGCCGGACGGCAACGAGATCGGCCGGCGCTTTGCCGCCACCTTCACCCGGCTGCGGAGCGTCACGCCGGCTTCCCCCTGAGCCGCCGTCCGGCGGCAGGCTTCTTGCTCGGTCCGTTTCTTGCAACGTCCGTGGGTGATCATCGCGGTCGCCGGATTGTTGTCGCGCGCGTTTCTGGTGCGTGCGGGCAACGGCAGGTAGGCTGAGCACCGTTCGGGGGAATCATGCTGATCGACAGCTTCACATCACCGCCACTACCTACGGCGTTCAAGTACCTGCTGGATGACGGCACCCCGGCGCTGATCCGCCCGGTCTACCCGGAGGATCTGCCGCGCCTGCGGGCCGGCATGGAATCCCTGCTGAGACTGCCGCATCGCCGGCGGACGGTGGCGGGTTTCGAGCAGCTCAGCGACGAGGAGTTCGGCCAGCTGATGCTGCCCGACCAGAAGACCCAGGTGATCTGGGGGGCGCTCAACCTCGACAAGCCCGAGGAGCCGGGCATCGGCGTGGCCCGATTTGCCGTGATCCCCGGCGAGCCGGCCGCGGCCGACGTGGCCATCGCCATCGGCGAGGCCTACCGCCGCCAGGGTGCCGGACAGGTCCTGCATGCCTGCCTCCACCTCACCGCCCGCCTCTACGGGATCAAGCGCTTCTACTACGACGTGCACGCCGACAACCAGCGCTTCATCCGCCTGCTGCATGCCCTGGGGGCCCGGCAGGAGGGGATTGCCAACCACATCGAGCGCCTGTCCCTGCCGGTCTACCAGCGTGCCGTCAGCGTCCCCTCCGCCAATCCGCTGGGGATGCGCTTCGCCGACGTGTTCCGCCGCCTGCATCGCGCCGAGCCGATGCCGGTGGAAGACTTCGTGCTGCCGCTGGCGGGGCAGAAGGCCTAGGATGGATGCCGGGCCCTAGGCCCGCTGCAGCCGCCGGTTGAGCTGCAGCAGGATCCACAGCGCCGGCAGGCCCAGCGCCGAGGTATAGAGGAAGAAGCCGACGAAGCCCACTTGGTCCACCACCCAGCCCGAGGCGCCGCCCAGCAGCTTGCCCGGCAGCGTGAACAGCGAGCTGAACAGCGCGTACTGCGTCGCGGTGTAGGCGGTGTTCGTGAGGCCCGACAGGTAGGCGATGAAGGCGGAGCCCGCCAGGCCGGCGGCGAGATTGTCGGCGCTGATCACCAGCGCCAGGCCTTCCAGGCTCGGCGCCCCGTGGATCGCCAGCGCGGCGAAGCAGAGGTTGCTCAGGATCACCGCCACGCCGCCGATCACCAGCGCCCGCAGCGCCCCCCAGCGGGCGACGGCGAGCCCGCCGAGGAAGGCGCCGAGGATCGACATCACCACGCCATAGCCCTTGGCGATGGCGGCGATCTGCTTCAGCGTGTAGCCCAGGCTGAGGTAGAAGGGGTTGGCCATCACGCCCATGGTGATGTCGGTGAGACGGAACAGGCCGACGAAGCACAGGATCAGCGCGCCCAGCTTCAGGCCGTTGCGCTGGAAGAAATCGATGAAGGGGCAGACCACCGCGCCCACGAACCAGGCGCCGGCATGGCGCAGCCCTTCCGGCCAGTGCCGGCGCTGCTCGATGAAGCGCGTGACGCGCTCTTCCTGCAGCAGCGTATCGCGGCTGATCTTCTGCTCGGGCTCGGCGATCAGCAGCGTGGTCAGCAGGCCCACGCCGACCAGCGCGGCCATCGTCAGGTAGGCCGTGTGCCAGCTCTGCTCGGCGGCGAGGTACAGCGCCCCGGCGCCGGCCACGATCAGGGCGATGCGGTAGCCCAGCTGGTAGGCGGCGGACATGTTGCCCTGCATGGCCTGCTCGGCGGCCTCGATCCGCCAGGCGTCGATCGCGATGTCCTGCGTGGCCGAGGAGAAGGCCACCAGCAGGGCGCAGCCGATCATCGTGCGCAGCTGCGTCGCCGGGTCGTGCAGCGCCAGGCCGGCAAGGCCGCAGGCCAGGCCGATCTGCGCCAGCAGCATCCAGCTGCGCCGGCGTCCGAGCAGGCGCGTGAGCCCCGGCAGCGGCAGGCGGTCCACCACCGGTGCCCAGAAGAACTTGATGGAGTAGGTGATGCCCACCCAACTCAGCATGCCGATGGTGGCGCGCTCGATGCCGGCCTGCGCCAGCCAGGCCGAGAGCGTGGAGAACACCAGCAGGAAGGGCAGGCCGGCGGAGAAGCCCAGGAACAGCATGCTGGCCACCCGGGGGTGGCCGTACATGCGCAGGGAGTCGAGCCAGCCGCGGGGGGCGGCCGCTTCAGAGGCCATAGTCGAGCGTCAGCGGGGCGTGGTCGGAGAAGCGCTCGGCCTTGTAGACGCTGCCCTTCTTCAGCTTGTCCTTCAGGCCCGGCGTGACGATCTGGTAGTCGATGCGCCACCCCACGTTGTTGGCCCAGGCCTGGCCGCGGTTGCTCCACCAGGTGTAGGCCTCGCCCTCCTGTTCCGGGTACAGCGTGCGGTAGGCATCGACCCAGCCCACGGCGCCCAGCACCAGGTCCAGCCATTCGCGCTCGTGCGGCAGGAAGCCGGAGTTCTTCTGGTTGGAGCGCCAGTTCTTCAGGTCGATGTTGCGGTGGGCGATATTCCAGTCGCCGCAGACGATGTACTGGCGGCCGCTGCCCATCCACTCGCGCATGCGGGGCAGGAAGAATTCCAGGAAGCGGTCCTTGCTGGCCTGGCGCTCCGGGCCGGCCGAGCCGGAGGGCAGGTACAGGGACACCACGGACAGGTCGCCGAAGCGCATTTCCAGATACCGTCCCTCGGCGTCGAATTCCTCGTTGCCGAGCGTGCTCAGCACGGCGTCCGGCTTGCGGCGCGAGTAGATCGCGACCCCGGAGTAGCCCTTGCGCAGGGCGCTGTTGAACTGTACGTGCCAGCCCTCCGGGTGGAACAGCGGGTCGGCCAGGTCGTCCGGCTGGGCCTTGGTCTCCTGCACGCAGAGGATGTCGGCCTTCTGCTTCGGCAGCCAGTCGAACAGGTTCTTGCGGGCGGCCGAGCGCAGGCCGTTGGCATTCAGGGAGATGACGCGCATCGGTGGGCTTCGTTCTTGGGCGATAATGCGCATGTTATCCGGTGAGCACGCCTCACGCCGAAATCCTGAAATCCATGCACGCCTACCAGTCCGCCTTCCTCAAGCTGGCCCTCGAACACGAGGTGCTCAAGTTCGGTTCCTTCACCTTGAAGTCCGGCCGCACCAGCCCCTATTTCTTCAACCTGGGCAAGATTTCCAGCGGCGGCGCCATGCGCGAGCTGGGCAAGGCCTATGCCCAGGCCCTGCAGCAGGCCGGCATCGGCTACGACATGCTGTTCGGCCCGGCCTACAAGGGCATCCCCCTGGTCACTGCGGTGGCCCTGGCCCTGGCCGAGCAGGGCCGGGACGTTCCCTACGCCTACAACCGCAAGGAAGCCAAGGACCACGGCGAGGGCGGCACCCTGGTCGGCGCCGCCCCCAAGGGCCGCGTGGTGATCGTGGACGATGTGCTGACCGCCGGTACCGCCCTGCGCGAGGCGGTGCGCCTGCTGCGCGCCGCCGGCGCCGAGCCGGTGGCCGCGGTGATCGCCCTGGACCGCCAGGAGAAGGGCCCCAGCGGCGCGTCCGCCGTGCAGGAGATGGAACGGGATTCCGGCATCCGCGTGCTGCCGCTGGTCAATGTCCGCAGCCTGCTGGACTACCTGAGCCAGGGCGCCGCCGATCCGGCCACCATCGACGCCATTCGGGCGTATCAGGCGCAGTACGGGGTTTAGCGTAAACTCGAAGGCTGTTGAGATGGAGAGGATACGTCGATGATCAAGACGACTGCCCCCCTGCTGGCGGCCGCCCTGCTGGCGGCGCTGTCCCTGCCGGTACAGTCTGCTACCGAGCCGACGAAGCCTGCGAAGGCGCAGGCCAAGTCAGGGACTTACGGCAAGATCCAGTGCTGGACCGACGATCAGGGCAATCGTGCCTGCGGCGACCGTGTGCCGCCCGAGTATGCCAGCAAGGAACTGGAAACCGTGGATCGGCAGGGGCGCGTGGTGAATACGCGGTCCAGGGAGAAGACGGCCGAGGAAATCGCGGCCGAGGAAAAGGCGGCGGCGGAAGCTGCGGCGGCCAAGGTCAAGGCTGAAAAGCAGGCGGCCTACGACAAGTTCCTCACCGACAGCTACTCCAGCGTCAAGGATCTGGAACGGGCGCGCAACGAGCGCCTGGCGACGCTGGACGGACGCGTGAACCTGGCCAACCAGTCGATCGAGGGCTCCGAGGCATCGAAGGCGGACTTGCAGAAGCGCATCGACGGCATGCTCAAGAAGGGCCGCCCGGCGGCGGAGCAGCAGAAGCAGTTGCGCGATGTGGAGAAAGCCCTGCGCGACAACCGGGCGGCGATCGCCCAGATGCAGAAGGATCGCGAAAGCGTCTGCAGCGACTTCCTGCGCGACATCCAGCGTTACCAGGAGCTGAAGATGGGCGCCGCCGCCTACGCCGGCGAGTGCCCCAAGCCGGGATCGCCGGTGCTGGCAGCGGTCATCGAGAAACCGCTCCCGGCCGCTCCGAAGAAGAAGACCGACCAGGACAAGAAGAAGGACAAGAAGAAGGACGCCAAGAAGGACAAGAAGAACAAGGACGCCAAGAAGGACAAGAAGCCGGAGGAGTAAACCTCCGGCCGCGACGTCCTTCTAGCCCCGGATCAGCGTGCCGATGCCGGCGTCGGTGAACAGTTCCAGCAGCACGGAGTGCTCGACGCGGCCGTCGATGATGTGGGCGGACTTCACGCCGCTGTTCACCGCGTCCAGCGCGTAGCGCACCTTGGGCACCATGCCGCCGTGGATGGTGCCGTCCAGGATCAGGTCTTCCACCTGCGGCACGGTCAGGCCGGTGAGGATCTTGTCTTCCTTGTCCAGCACGCCCGGCGCGTTGGTCAGGAAGATGATCTTCTCGGCCTGCAGCACGGCGGCGATCTTGCCTGCCGCGACGTCGGCGTTGATGTTGTAGGCCTCGCCCTGCTCGCCCACGCCCACCGGCGCGATCACCGGGATGAAGCCGCCGGCTTCCAGGTGGCTGATGATGCGCGGGTCGATCTTTTCCACCTCGCCGACCTGGCCGATGTCCTGGCCGCCCTTGAGCAGCATCTTGCGCGCGCGGATCAGCGAGCCGTCCTTGCCGGTGAGCCCCACGGCGCGGCCGCCCTGCTGGTTGAGCGCGCTGACCACCGCCTTGTTGACCAGGCCGCCGAGCATCATCTCGACGACGTCCATGGTCTCCTCGTCGGTGACGCGCATGCCCTCGATGAATTCGCTCTTCTTGCCCAGGCGTTCCAGGTGCGAGCCGATCTGCGGGCCGCCGCCGTGCACCACCACCGGGTTCATGCCGACCAGCTTCATCAGCACGATGTCGCGCGCGAAGGACGCGATCATGTTGTCGTCCTTCATCGCGTTGCCGCCGTACTTGACCACGATGGTCTTGCCGGCGAAGCGGCGGATGTAGGGCAGCGCCTCCGTCAGGACGCGGGCGATGTTGTGGGCATTGATCAGATCTATCGGCATGGCTCTATCTCAGTGCTAAGTGCTAAGTGCTGAGGACTAAGTGCCAAGTGGGGGCGGTGCTTTTACTCAGCACTCAGTCCTCAGCACTCGGCACTGCTTTACTGTTTCCCAGTGCTACCGAAACCACCGGTCCCGCGCGCCGTCGCGTGAAAGTCGGCGACGGTCTCGAAGTTCGCGCGCACCACCGGCAGGAACACCAGCTGCGCGATGCGCTCGCCCGGGTTGATCGTGAAGCTGTCGCGCCCGCGGTTCCAGCAGGACACCATCAGCTCGCCCTGGTAGTCGGAGTCGATCAGGCCCACGAGGTTGCCGAGCACGATGCCATGCTTGTGGCCCAGTCCGGAACGCGGAAGGATCACGGCGGCGAGGTTCGGGTCGGCGATGTAGATCGCAAGGCCCGTCTTCAGCAGCGTGGTGTCGCCGGGGTTGAGCGTCAGAGGCGCGTCGAGCACGGCGCGCAGGTCCAGGCCGGCGGAGCCGTCGGTGGCATAGGCCGGCAAGGGGAGTTCCGACCCGACGCGGGGGTCGAGGATCTTGATCTGGATCGTGTGCATGTCAGGCCGTGGTGGCGGTGTAGCGGTCGGCGATCAGCCGGGCAAGGTCGCGGGCGAGGTCGTTCTTGTGGGCCGGCGCCAGCTCCTGGCCGCCGCCCTTCCAGTAGACGCTGAGCTGGTTGTCGTCCCGGTCGAAGGCCTTGCCGTTGCCGACCAGGTTGGCGGCGATCAGGTCCAGCTGCTTGCGCTCCAGCTTGCCGCGGGCGTGTTCTTCCAGCTTCTCGGTCTCGGCCGCGAAGCCGACGATGAAGAGCTTGGGGTGCTCCTGGCGCAGCGTGGCGAGGATGTCCGGGTTCTTCACCAGGCGCAATTCCATGGCGTCGCTGGATTTCTTGATCTTCTGCTCGGAGACCGCGTCCATGCGGTAGTCGGCCACCGCGGCGGCGCCCACGAAGAGCCGTGCGCCGGCTACCGCCTCGCGGCTGGCGGCGAGCATCTCGGCGGCGGTTTCCACGGACACCCGCTGCACGCCGGCCGGCGCCGCGAGCAGCGTCGGACCGCTGACCAGGGTGACGCTGGCGCCCAGGCGGGCGAGGGCGGCGGCGACCGCGTAGCCCATCTTGCCGGAGGAGCGGTTGGTGATGAAGCGCACCGGGTCGATGGCCTCGCGCGTCGGGCCGGCGGTGACCACGGCCTTCACGCCGCGCAGCGGGCCGTCGCCGAACAGGTGCAGCACCGCCTCGCGGATGTCCAGCGGCTCGCTCATTCGGCCTTCGCCGGTTTCGCCGCAGGCCTGGAAGCCGGCGCCGGGGCCGACCGTGCGGATGCCGCGGCTGCGCAGCGTCGCCAGGTTGGCCTGGGTGGCGGGGTTGGCCCACATCAGCCGGTTCATCGCCGGCGCCACCAGGATCGGCCGGTCGGTGGCCAGGCACAGCGTGGTCAGCAGGTCGTTGGCCATGCCGGCAGCCAGGCGCGCCAGGAAATCCGCGCTGGCGGGGGCCACGACGATGGCATCGGGCCAGCGGGCCAGCTCGATGTGTCCCATGGCCGCCTCGGCGGCCGGGTCGAACAGATCGGTGCGGACCTCGCGGCCGGACAGGGCCTGGAAGGTCAGCGGGCGCACGAACTCGGTGGCGGAGGCGGTCATCGCCACCTGCACCTCCGCCCCGGCGTCCATCAGCCGGCGCACGAGGTCGGCCGCCTTGTAGGCGGCGATGCCGCCGGTCACACCCAGGAGGATGCGGCGCCCGTGGAGCCGTGGTTCATTGGTTTGCATCGCAATATTCTATCCCCTTCAACCAGGGGGCGACGCCGGATGGCGATCACGGATTGGCCGGAGGGCGAGCGCCCCCGGGAGAAAGCGCTGGCGCGGGGGGCGGCCAGCCTGTCGGACGCCGAATTGCTGGCGATCTTCCTGCGGACCGGGGTCCCCGGCACCAGCGCCGTGGACCTGGCCCGGGAGCTTCTGGGCCGCTTCGGCGGCCTGCGCGGCCTGCTGAAGGCCTCGCGCGAGGAGTTCTGCACCGGCCGGGGCCTGGGCGATGCCAAGTACGTGCAGCTGCAGGCCTGCGTGGAGATGGCCCGGCGCTACCTGGCCGAGGAGCTGAAGGCCAGGCCCTCCCTGAGCAGCCCCGAGGGCGCCCGGGACTACCTGGTGGCCCGCCTGCGCGACCTGGACCGGGAGGTCTTCGGGGCGTTGTTCCTGGACGCCCAGCACCAGGTGCTGGCCTTCGAGGAACTGGCCCGGGGCACCCTGGATTCCGCGGCGGTCTACCCGCGCGAGGTGCTGAAGGCGGCGCTGCGGCACAACGCGGCGGCGGTGATCTTCGCCCACAACCACCCATCCGGCGTGTCCGAGCCCAGCGCGGCGGACCGGGCGCTGACCGAGCGGCTCAAGGCGGTGCTGGGGCAGGTGGATATCCGGGTGCTGGATCACTTCGTGATCGGGGAGGGGCGGCCGGCTTCGTTTGCGGAGAGGGGGTGGTTGTGAAGCCCGAGCAGCGTGGAGGCCCCTGGCGCAAAGCGCCGGGGATCCTAGCGTCGCGAGTGGGCCGCGGGAGTTGGCCGGCCCTGCAATCACCCTAAGGGTTTAGGAATCGAAAATCGGAGCCCCCTCTCCCTCCGGGAGAGGGGAAGGGGGTGAGGGACGAGCGTGGAGCAACCACTACCGTCAGTTCATTCCCCTGACCTGTGTCCCTCACCCCTGCCCCTCTCCCGGAGGGAGAGGGGAACGCGGTGCTCAACTCTGAGCCTGACGCTGCAGGTTCGCATCCACCACCGTCAGCGCCGTCATGTTGACGATGCGGCGCACGGTGGCCGAGGGCGTCAGGATGTTCACCGGGGCGGCGCAGCCCAGCAGCATCGGGCCGATGGCGACGTTGCCGCCGGCGGTGGTCTTCAGCAGGTTGTAGGCGATGTTGGCCGAGTCCAGGTTGGGCAGCACCAGCAGGTTGGCTTCGCCCTGCAGCGTGGAGCGGGCGATGATCGACTTGCGGTGCGACTCGGACAGGGCGCAGTCGCCGTGCATCTCGCCGTCCACTTCCAGTTCCGGGGCCTGCTCGCGCAGCAGCGCCAGGGTCTGGCGCATCTTCAGCGCCGAGGGGGCATCGCTGCTGCCGAAGTTGGAATGCGACAGCAGCGCCACCTTGGGCTTGATGCCGAAGCGGCAGACTTCCTCGGCGGCCATGCGCGTGATCTCGGCGAGCTGCTCGGCGCTCGGGTCCAGGTTCACGTGCGTGTCCACCAGGAACAGCTGGCGGCCCGGCAGGATCAGCGCGTTCATCGCGGCGTAGACGCTGTGGCCGGGCTTCTTGCCCAGCACGCGGTCGATGTACTGCAGGTGGCGCGCGGTGGTGCTGATGGTGCCGCAGATCATGCCGTCGCCCTCGCCCTTGCGCAGCAGCATGGCGGCGATCAGGGTGGTGCGGCGGCGCATCTCCAGGCGGGCATAGGGCTCGGTGACGCCGCGGCGTTCCATCAGCTCCAGGTATTCCTGCCAGTACTCGCGGTAGCGCGGATCGTGCTCGGTATTGACCACGGTCAGGTGCTCGCCCAGCTTCAGGCGCAGGCCGTAGCGGCGGATGCGCTCCTCGATCACGCCGGGGCGGCCGACCAGCACCGGGCGGGCGAGCTTGTCGTCCACGATGATCTGGGCGGCGCGCAGCACGCGCTCGTCCTCGCCCTCGGCGAAGATGATGCGCGAGCGTTCCGGCGCGACCTTGCGCGCGGCGGAGTACACCGGCTTCATCATCGTGCCGCTCTGGTAGACGAACTGCTGCAGCTGCTGGCGGTAGGCGTCGAAGTCCGCGATCGGGCGCGTGGCCACGCCGGAGTCCATCGCCGCCTGCGCCACGGCGGGCGCGATCTGCACGATCAGGCGCGGGTCGAAGGGCTTGGGGATCAGGTACTCGGGGCCGAAGGACAGGTCCTCGATGCCGTAGGCGCTGGCGACGATGTCGCTCTGCTCGCGCCGCGCCAGCGCCGCGATGGCGTGGACGGTGGCGATCTCCATCTCGCGCGTGATCGTGGTGGCGCCGGCATCCAGCGCGCCGCGGAAGATGAAGGGGAAGCACAGGACGTTGTTGACCTGGTTCGGGTAGTCCGTGCGGCCGGTGGCGATCACCGCGTCGCCGCGCACGGCCTTGACCTCCTCCGGCAGGATTTCCGGCGTGGGGTTGGCCAGCGCGAAGATCAGCGGGCGGGCCGCCATGGCCTTGACCATGTCGGGCTTCAGCACGCCGGCGGCGGACAGGCCCAGGAAGATGTCGGCGTCCGGGATCACCTCGGCCAGCCTGCGCTTGTCGGTGGGCTGGGCGAAGCGGGCCTTGTCCGGGTCCATCAGCTCGGTGCGGCCCTGGTACACCACCCCGGCCAGGTCGGTGAGCCAGATGTTCTCGATCGGCAGGCCCAGGTCCACCAGCAGGTCGACGCAGGCCAGGGCGGCGGCACCGGCGCCGCTGACCACCAGCTTGACCGCCCCGATGTCCTTGCCGACCACCTGCAGGCCGTTGAGCACTGCGGCACCGACGATGATGGCGGTGCCGTGCTGGTCGTCGTGGAACACCGGGATCTTCATGCGGGCACGCAGGCGGCGCTCGATCTCGAAGCATTCCGGGGCCTTGATGTCCTCCAGGTTGATGCCGCCGAAGGTCGGCTCCAGGGCCGCGATGATGTCCACCAGCTTGTCCGGGTCGCGCTCGTTGAGCTCGATGTCGAAGACGTCGATGCCGGCGAATTTCTTGAACAGGACCGCCTTGCCCTCCATCACCGGCTTGGCCGCCAGGGGGCCGATGGCGCCCAGGCCCAGCACGGCGGTGCCGTTGGTGACCACGGCCACCAGGTTGCCGCGGGCGGTGTAGCGGGAGGCGGTATTGGGG
>Ga0255097_1000907_pt1 | contig 11090 bp, 10 predicted proteins | sample Colum_Atlam_RepB_2_FD_188436 | JGI IMG/M metagenome (GOLD analysis project Ga0255097, IMG submission 188436) | Freshwater microbial communities from Columbia River, Oregon, United States - Colum_Atlam_RepB_8d | ecosystem: Environmental > Aquatic > Freshwater > River | place: USA: Oregon...
ACCGATGAGTGTTCGGCGCATGAGGTTGCGCAGATGCAAGGTGCCGGCTCTCAGGTTGCGAGGCAGGAGGATTCGATTCGGGTGGGTTGTCATGGCTCGATGAGAGTGATGGGAGTCGATGTCATTCGATCAGCATTCGCGTGGCCATTCGAACCGTCCCCAGCGATTCGACCCGACTCACGTGCTCGGTGTGATCTTGTTGTCGGTGGCAATCTTGCGCCACAGCGGCAGGTCGCGACGAATGCGCTCCGCAAACTCCTCGGCAGAGGTCGGCGGTGGGTTGGCGGCATTCATGGCGGTGAGCCTGGCCTTGCCCTCTTCACTGTAGACCAGCTTGTTGACCTCGGCATTGATGGCCCGAACGACTCCCGCAGGCGTGCCGGCCTTGGCGAACATGCCAAGCCAACCATCGAGATTCCAGGGAATGCCCACATCGTTCAGTGGGGGCACCTCGGGCATTCGAGGCGCCCGTTGAGTGCTGCCATGAGCAAGTGCCCTCAGGCGCCCGGCCTGCAGCACACTGAGCGATGAGGTGGTGTCAATCCAGCCTACCTGCAACACACCGCCAGTCATGTCACGCAGTACTTCGGCCGAGGATTTGTATGGCACATGAGGCATGGACAGCCCTCGCTGTGACAGCAGGGAGGCCATGATCAGGTGGCCAGTGGAGCCAATGCCAGTGGTTCCGTAGCTGAACTTGTCGGGCTGGGCGCGCACCAGATCAAAGAGCTCCTGAGGTGTCTTGACTGGCAGGCTGGGGTTGACGGCCAGAAAGAGGCCCCCCACGCCGATCTGCACAATGGGCGTGAGATCACGCAGCAGATCGTAGGGCTGGTTCGGGTTGAGCGCCGCCGGCACGATGGTGAACGACGCTGCGCTGAAGAGCAGGCTGTAGCCGTCGGCAGGCGCATTGACTACCGCCATGGCTCCCAGATTGCCACTGGCGCCTGGACGATTTTCTGCAATGAAGGGTTGACCGAAGGTCTTGGCCAGGTGCTCGCCGATGAATCGGGCAAAGAGATCGGTCTGCGCGCCCGCACCGCCGGGAATGACTAACTTGACCGGGCGATTGGGCCAGCCATCGGGCAGAGGTGCTGCTTGCCCGCGTGCCGGTAATGCGGTTGCCAGGGTGGCAGCACCCAGGGCATAGCGGGCGGTTTGAGCGAGAGCCAGTCGGCGCTTTGAGGCCTGCATCGGGGTGTCTCCTTGGTCAGTGAGCCAGTTCAGCTCGACGCATCGACAGATCGAAGATCGGTGGCCGGGGGTCAAGCTTCCAGGATTCCCAGTCGCTGTGATGGTCCACCCAGGAGGGCGGCATCTCGGTGACCAGACCCGTGTTGAGCCAGAGCCTGAGCAGGTAGCGGCGGCGTTCCTTCTCGGGCCAGTCTTCGTAGCTGGTGCGTGAATGCAGCACGCAGTAGTTGTTCACGAACTGAATATCGCCCGGCTCCAGGGCCATCTCGAGCTGCAGTTCGGGGTCGTAGCAGAGGTCGTCGAACAGTTGAAGGGCTTCTTTTTGACGGTCGGTGAGTCGGGGCACCTCTTCAAATCGCTGCCCGGTTTCGATATAGGTGCGGTTGTAGCGGCAGAACAGACGATCGCCCACGCGCTCGAAAAACGAACCGATGTAGTAGGGCTTCTTGTGGGGTGGGTTCTCGCCGCGCCGGTCGATGTACCACGGCCCGGTCATGACCTCCATGAGATCCGGTCGTCGCTCGAGCACGGCGTTGTGGATCGCCGTGCTGCTCACCAGCCGCGACATGCCGCCTCGCTTGGCGGTCTGCAGGCACATCAGCCCCACGATGTCGCCCAGATCGTTATGAAACGGCAGGCGCAGATGGGTCTGGTATCCACGCACATTCGGGTCGGCATGAAAGTCCAAGCCCAGGTCGGTGATGTGGCCCAGTACATCACCCTGGGCATTCTGGGCCATAGGGGCGCCCAGGTGGCTGCCGATGCCCCAGTAGATGAGGGCAGCATCGGCGGGTGTCAGATCGGAGAGATCAAGGCCCTTGATCAAGGTGAACCCTCGACCTTCGATCAGTTCGAGCTTGAGTGCTGCCAGGACAGGCGCGAGTGTTGGCAAGGGAAAGTCAGCCGCATTGAGCGCAGGAATCTGGGCCCCTCGGCTGCGTGCAAAGGCGAGCGCCTCGCGCAATTCATGGTTGTGCTCGGGTGTGAGAAAGAGCTTCCAATCGTCGCGGTGTCGAAGGTCGGCGCCACGCCAGGCACTGGGGTGGCGATAGGGCAGGGCTGCAGGATTGGGGGCCATCGACGGTTCTCCGTTGACTGATTTCCGTTTGATGGATGGTGATCGATGTGCTTTGACCATCCGCTGCCCTGATCGTCGCACCAGATGAGTCCTATCGTCGATTGAAATTTGAGCTTCAATGCATGACTTCATGGTTATGATCAACAGGAATGAAACGCTTCGCTGTCATTCATTGGCCTGTGATCGGGCCAACCCGGTCGCCGAGGTATTCCGGTGAGCCCGCACGTCGGCCATTTGACCGATGAGCATCCGAAGCTTTCTGGCCCGTGATGTCCGGATGCGCCATCTGCGCCTTCTGGTGGCCATTGAGGACGCAGGGCAATTGACGCGAGCGGCTCGGGTCATGCATGTGACTCAGCCGGCCCTGTCCAAGGCGCTTGCCGAGATCGAGCAGGCGCTGGGAACGCGACTGTTCGAGCGAACATCCCAGGGCCTCACCCCTACGCCAACGGGCGAGACGCTGATTCGGGCGGCACGCTCCGCTCTGGCCGAACTGGATCGGGCCTCGAACGAATTACACCAGGTTGTACCCAACCCGCGTCGCATCCTTCATGTGGGCTGTATGCCTACGGCGAGTTGGGCAATCCTGGCCGAGGCTTTGCCAGCCTTTCGTAAACAGCACGCCCAGGTCAGTGTCAGCGTGATCGACGGTCAGACGGCGGGGTTGCTGACACAGCTGGTCGCGGGTCGTATCGATCTGGTGATTGGAGCCATGTGGCGCACCGGCTTGCCAGCAGATGTGGAGGCGGTGAATCTCTTTGAGGACAGCATGCGACTGGTGGTCGCCGCTAACCATCCCCTGAGCCGACAGCGCAAACTGGATTGGTCAGGAGTCTGCGCTTATCCCATGGTGCTTCAGCCAGTCGGGCATCCAATTCGAATCGCCTTCGATCGTGCGGTGAGGCGTTGCGGGTGGGCGTCGCCCGAGCAGATCTACGAAGCGCTTCAGGCAGACACCATGCTCGCCCTGTTGCGCCCCATGCAGGCCGTGGGTTTCATGCCAGGACGACTGGCACAGCACTTGAGCGGCGAGCGTCTGGTCAGGGTGCTTCCTGCTGCGCTAAGCGACCGACTGGCTGTCCCTCTGCCGTTCACCGCGTTCATCCGCAGTGGGTCGAGGCAGGACCCCGTGATGGACGCTTTATTGCGCAGCCTGCAGACAGTCGTCTGATATTGGTGTGGATTACACCGCCGCTGTCGCCGCCAGGCGCGCGCCAAAGAGGGGGCCGTCGTCGTAGTCGAGCACCAGCATCTGCATGGACTGATCCAGATGCCGGGTCTCGATCTCACCGACCAGGCGGCACATCAGGCGAGGCCCGTGTTGTAGGTCAATGATGCCGATGGCGTAGGGCGTATCACTGCGGAAGGCGCCGGGCGCCACATGCACGCGGGTAAAGCTGTAGAGCGTGCCTTGCGGGGCTAGATCAACCCAGGCCAGCTCTTGTGACCAACATCCACGGCACAGGTTGCGCGGTGGAAAGCTGATTCGCTCGCATTGCGCACAGCGGGCACTGATGAATCGCCCTTCAGTGAGGGCTTGCCAGAACGGGCGGGTGAAGGCCGAGATTCGCGGAGCAAAGGGCCGCGGTCCTGGCATGCTGATACGTGGCAGAGGGGCCAGCCTTCCAGTGTCTGGCTGCGGGCCCGTGATGCTGCGGATGGGCGGCAGGCCGCTCATGAACAGCCCTCCAGAACATGCACCAGCGCCGCGTTGTACTTGCCCAGTTCACAGATGCTCATGGCCAGGCCACGGCGCTGCACCTGGCGACCCTGCGCGCGGCCGTGCACCTGCAGCACCGCCTCAACGATGTCATAGAGCGGCGTGACCTCGGGCGGATGCCCCCGCGACAGACAACCCCCACAGGTGTTGACCGGCGTCGGCCCATCGTAGCGGGTCAGGCCCTCAGCAGCCGCGCGGGCCCCAGCACCGCGTTCAAAGAGACCCAGAGCCTCGGTGCCCAGGGCCTCAACGATGGTGCAGGGCGCATAGACCTGAAAGCTGCCGATATCCGACAGTGCGAGCCCCGCCTCTTGAAGGGCCCGCCGGCTGGCGCCGCGCAAAGGGGCGTAGGCCAGCGCGTCGCCGGGCTGGTCATCGATCTGGTGCCGGCCTTCGTGCTCAAAGCCTCGGCCGCGAATCAAGGTGTAGGGCTGACCACTCTCGCGAGCGAGATCTTCAGACACGATGACCAACGCCACCGCGCCATCGGCGCGGCCGGGTACCTCCAGCAGTCCGAGCGGCTCAACGATGGGGCGCGCGCCGAGCACCTCCTCGATCGTGATGGGGGTGCGAAACTGGGCGAGCGGGTTGGCGCTGGCATGCAGGCGATTCTTGACCGCAATGCTCGCCAGCGTGCCGCGAGGCAGGCGGTGCTCATGCAGATAGCGCTGCGCATCCATGGCGTACCAGGCGATCGGCACCGCGCCAAACACGGATTGAAAGTCCACATCGCCGGTGAGCCGGATGCTGTAGTCCAGATGCTGTGCGGTGGGCACGCCGGTCTCGAAGTGCACTCCCACCGACAGTACGCAGTCGGCCTGACCTGACGTGACCTGCTGCAGGGCCACATCAAAGGCATGGCCCCCGGTCATGCCATTGCCCAGCACCTGAATCACGGTGGACTGGGCCCGGATGCCCAGATGGGAGGTGAGGAAGGTATGGAAGTAGCCCTGGCGGGTATGGTCACCTGGATGGGCCACCACCACGCCATCGATGTGCTCACGGGTCAGGCCCGCCTCGGCCATGGCCTGCAGCACCACGGTGGTGGCGAGCTCATGCTCGAGAATTTCCGCTCCGGGTTGGGCGCGCTGATAGGCGCCCACCGGTACGGCACCGATGCCCAGAATGGCGGCTCGACGCATCATGGCTCAGCGCGAGATCACAACGCCTTCGCGTTCGCGATCCCAGAGCTCGGCCCGTCGGGCCAGCGCATCCTGCTTGAGTTTGTACTTTTCGATCTTCTCGGTCGCAGTCTTGGGCAATGCCTCAATGAACGCCACAAAACGCGGCACCATGTAGTAGTTCATGTGCTCGGCCGCAAACCGCACCACCTGCTCGGCGGTCAGCTCAGCGCCTGGCTGCAGCACTACATAGACCATGACTTCGTCTTCGCTCAACTCCGAGGGCACGGGCACTGCCGCCACTTCCAGGATGGCCGGATGCCGGGACAGAATCATCTCGACCTCATAGGCCGAGATGTTCTCGCCGCGCCTACGGATAGCCTCTTTTTTGCGGTCAATGAAATAGAGATACCCCTCGGCATCGAGATAGCCGCGATCGCCTGTACAGAACCAGCCCTCCATGAAGGCCTGCGTGGTCTGTTCGGGCATGTTGTAGTAGCCGAGCATCATCGTGCCCGGGTGCACAGGCTTGAGCTGGATTTCGCCCACCTCACCAGGGGGCAGGCTGCGGCCGTTGTCATCGGCAATGCGCAGTTCAGAGGCCCCGCAGGCTGAGCCGGCCGAGCCGAGTTTGTCTTCACGGTCGTCGGGCAAAAACATCGTGACTGCATAGTTTTCGGACATCGCGAACAGCGAGGTCACGGCCACACCATAGCGGCTCTTCAGATCGCTGTAGAGCGCGCGAGTCATGGGGACAGCCATCACCTGGCGCAACCGGTGATCGCGATCCTGCGGGCCAGGTGGCAGTTGCAGCAGGATGTTGGTCATGGCACCGAGCGAATTGAACTGGGTGGCGCCGAAGGCGCGGATCTCGTCCCAGAACCGGGTGGCCGAGAACCGGGGCGAGAGCGCAAACGTTGCTTCCGCCCAGAGTGCGGCCGTGCACGAGTACCACAGCGCATTGACATGAAAGAGCGGCAGGCAGGCATAGAGGACATCGTCGGACCGATAGCCATAGCCGGTGCTGATGGCACGCCCCACACCCAGTCCCTGCGAGTGCGGACACAGAACACCCTTGGACGGGCCCGTGGTGCCCGAGGTGTAGACAATCAGGTGCGCATCGTCGTGGCGTACCCGATCCACGGGTGGGGCCGTGGTGTTGGCGGATCGACAGGCCTGCAGGGATTCAACCTGCGCTTGAGGCACTGCCGCCTTGAAATCCGCCGAGGGCGCCCCCTCAGCAAAGACCCAGTGACGGATCTTGGGCAGGGCAGGCGCGATCGCCTGGGCCCGATCGGCCCATTGCGCATCGATGACCATCATCACGGCATCGGACTGCTGCAGGAAGTACTGCAGCATGTCGCCCTTGGCGGCGGTGTTCAGGGGCACCGCCACCGCGCCGAGTTTGACCAGCCCCCAGACCACCCATAGAAATTCGGGGCTGTTGGGCAGCATGACGGCCACATGATCGCCGTGGCCGATGCCGCGGACGGCAAACCCGTGGGCGTACTGGTTGGTGATGCGCTCGAGATCGGCGTAACTGAAAGCAGTTTCTTCCCACAGCAGGAAGGGTTTGTCCCCCAGCCGCCATGCCTTGTCGGCCAGCACCCGCCCGATCGTGCGTTGCTCGAGCGGGTAGTCCGGAAAAGGCTGCGCGGCAATGGCTGCGGGCAAGGGGGGCATGTCTCTTTACGCGGGCTTGAAGAACGGCATCATCCGGCCCTCAACGGCCCGCTGGAAGGTCACTTGTACCGGCATGCCGATCCTGAAGGTGTCGGGGTCGGCTTCGACCAGATTGGTCATGAGGGTAGGGCCCTCAGCCAGTTGGACATAGGCCAGCGTGTAGGGAGGTGAGGCGCGCCGCGCGGTGCTGAAGGCATAGACGGTGCCCGTGCCGCTGGCTTGCTTCCACTGAAGGCGGGTGCTGCCACACAGCGGGCAGACCGCGCGCGGATACCAGTGCGGACGATGGCAGTCCTGACAGGTATTGAGCATCAGCTGGCCTTGTTCTGCAGCAGCCCAGAATTCGCGGGTTTCAGGAAAGGCACCGGCAAAAGGATCCTGCTCAAAGCCTGCGGCCTGTGGGGCCGGGGCAGTGCTTGGGTTTGCTTGGCTCATGGATTTACTCCCGCTCGAAAATGACGGTGGCATGCGCATGGCCTGGGCCGAGCACAAGGCCTGGGCCCGCCGCCAGGGCCAGACGGCAGTCCTTGACCTGCACGGCCGGGTGGGCCTCGCCCCGAAGCTGGCGCACGGCTTCAATCGCTTTGGTGATGCCGCCCCGGTTCATGGGATGGTTGTTGCACAGCCCGCCGCCATCGGTGTTCCAGGGTAGTTTGCCCACTCCGGAAATCAGATTGCCATCGGCCACAAAGCGTCCGCCCTCGCCCTTGGCACAGAAGCCCAGGTCTTCGAGTTGTGCGATCACCATGATGGTGAAGTTGTCGTACACCGAGGCGTAGTCGATATCGGCGGGCGTGACGCCGGCTTCGGCAAAGGCCGCAGCCCCCGATTGCTGGGCCCCTGTGCGGGTGAGATCGAGATAGCCGCCCTGGGTGGTGTTCATGGTCTGGCCGCAGCCAATCACCTTGACGATCGGTCGCTTGAGGCTGCGCGCAATCTCGGGGCGGGTGAGCACCAGTGCGCCACCACCATCGGTGATCACGCAGCAGTCGAGCCTGCGGATGGGGTCGGAAATGATGGGCGAAGCCATGACTTCTTCGACGGTGACCGGCTTGCGCAGCAGGGCGTTGGGGTTGTGCTGGGCATGTTGAGAGGCGGCTACCTTGACCCACGCGATCTGCTCAAGCGTGGTGCCGTAATCATGCATGTGGCGCTGCATCATCATTCCGTAGATGCCACCGATGGTCCACTTGAAGGTGGACTCCCAGGCGGCCTCGGGCCGATCGACCGGCGGCGCACGAAAGGCCGTGCCGGTAGCCTGCCCACTCGAGCGGGGCTTGCCCGCCAGCGTGATGAGAGCCACTGAGCAATGTCCGGCTGCAATGGCTGCCGCCGCATGCTCAATGTGGGCCAGGTAGGAGCAGCCTCCGGACTCCGTCCCGTCGTACCACTTGAGTTTGAGGTTGAGGTAGTCGGCCATGTAGAGCGGACTCAACCCCGGGGCATCGCCCGCGCAAAAGTAGCCATCCACGTCCGCCAGACTCAGGCCTGCATCGTGCAAGGCGCCAAGCGCACTTTCGGCATGGAGTTGCGCCACCGACTTGTCCGGCGCCAACCGGGTGGGGTGCTCATAGGCGCCGACAATGCAGGCGCGTGCTGAAAGGCTCACGTTGTCTCTCCACTTGAAATTTTAGCGATCTTAAAGGCTCAGGCTCAGACGATGCGCACGCTCAGGTTCGGCAGCCGATCGATGTGAATTTCGATCAGGTCGCCGCGCACCACCGGGCCGACATTCTCGGGCGTTCCGCTGTAGATCAAGTCGCCTGCGAAGAGCTCATTGGCCTCGGACAGCTTGCTGATCTGCTCAGCCACCGACCAGATCATGTGCTTGAGGGTGGCGTCCTGTTTTGTGGTGCCGTTCACCTTGAGCCAGATGCGGCCATCCAGAAAGTGCCCCGTACGCGCCAGAGGATGGATTTCGCCGATGATGGCTGAGTGATCGAAGCTCTTGCCGATCTCCCAGGGTTTTTTCTGATCGCCCATGGCGCGCTGCAGGTCACGCCGGGTCATGTCCAGACCCAGGGAGTAGCCATAGACATGGTCGAGGGCCTGGGCAATCGGGATGTCCTTGCCGCCCTTGGAGAGCGCCACGACCAGTTCGACTTCGTAGTGATAGTTGCGGGTCAGTGACGGATAGGGATGTTCACCTACGGTGCCGGTGGGCACGTACTGAATGGCGTCGGTGGGCTTCTGAAAGAAAAACGGCGGCTCGCGGGTAGGGTCAGAGCCCATCTCGCGGGCATGCGCGGCATAGTTGCGCCCGATGCAATAGATGCGGCGTACCGGAAAGGCCATGTCCGTTGCGGCAATCGGCACCCGCGTTACGGCCACGCTGAAGGGTGTGCGGGGATCGCGCTGCGCGATGACGGGTGCCGCGCAACCCATCACCGCACCGGTGGTGAGGGTCGCACCGGTGGCAAGCCATTGTCTGCGGGGTGTCTGCGAATTCATGGTCATGCTCAGGTCTCCGGTTCAATTCGATGTGCAGAACTCTGCCACAGCGGCGCACCGGGCGGTTCAGGCACGGAGCTGCACCCGCGCAGATCAGGCCCAGGGTCGCACCGGTCGGTCAGGCACTGATCACGCGCCCCGAGCGGGCCGTGCTCACGATCGCAGACAGCGCGACCAGAAGCATGCCCAGCACGGCCACCCAGGCGGTGATCTCGGCCTCCTGGCGTTTGCGCAGGCCCATGCGACCACTCAGTGAGCCGTAGATCTTGGCGAGGCTCTCGGTCTCGTTGATGGCGAAGTACTCGCCACCACTGATGTTCGCGATCTCTCGCAGTGTTTTTTCCTCCAGACGCACGCGGGCCGAAACGCCCTCGCTGCGCAGCACGACGCCTTGTGGGGTGCCGATGCCCACGGTGTAGATCCTCACCCCCCAGAGTTGAGCGATCTCGGCGATCTTGCGCGGGTCGGGCCCGAAGTTGCTGTCGCCATCGGCCAGCACCACCAGCATCGCATCCTTGCGAGAGCCTGTGTCGACGGGTGATTCGGGCTGCTCAAAGGGCGCCTTGCGGGCCGCGTTTCGCCGAGACACCCCGCCCACGAGGGCCTCGACATCGATCTTGGCCTCCGGCAACAATTCAGCCAGACTCACTGCAATGCCACTGCCGAGCGCACTGCCGGGCTGCAGCGAGAGCCGATCGAGTGCGTTGCCCAGGGCCTCTCGGTCGCGGGTTGAGGCTTGCACCACCGCCGCATTGGCGGCCAGACTCACCAGCCCCACCTGTGCACTGGCGGGTATGGCATCGATCAGGCGGCGCGCGGTCTGGCGAGCCACTTCGATGCGGCTGGGGCTCACATCGTCGGCACGCATGCTGCCCGAGCTGTCGATGGCAATCATCAGGCGATCGATCGCCGCGGGCTGCCAGATCGGGGCTCTCGGGCGCGCCACGGCCAGCGCCAGCAAGGCCAGACCCAGTGCCATCAATACGATCGGCAAGCCGCCCGCGATGGGCAAGCCGCCTGCACCGGGCCCTTGACTGGTTCCGCTGGACGTCGGACGGGTTCTATTTCTTGCGAACAGCCTCATTGGGTGAGGCCCTGCCCACAGCAATAAGAAGGCCGGAAAAACAAGCAGCAGCAGGGCCCAGGGCCACTGCAGCGACAGGTTCGAAAAATCCGGCATGGTCGGCCGCGATGCTCAGGACAAGCGCCGGCGCACCGGGCGGCGCAGCCACAGGGCCAGGGTCTGCAGGGGATCCTGATCGACCTCAAGACTCAGGTGCCGAACCCCCGATCGTTGCAGTGCAGACAACACGCTATCTCGCTCATCGATCAGGGCCTGGGCATAACGCTGACGAAAGGCCTCGTCATCTCCATCGACCCAGATCTGCTCGCCGGTTTCTGCATCTTCCACCATGAAGTGCCCGCTGGCGGGTAGGGCCCACTCGCTCGGGTCTTCCAGGTGAACGGCAATCACATCATGGCGCCTGGCCAAAGCGGCCAGGGCCGGGCGCCAGGCCTCGGGCTCGGATTCACACGACAGAAAGTCCGACAGCACGATCACCAGACTGCGACGCTTGAGATGCGAGGACACCTGCGCGAAGAGCCGTCCGAGATGACTGGGCTGGGCAGGCACAGGGGCTTGATGCGCCTTCAGCCGCTCGATCAGTCTCAACTGATGGGCCCGCCCCGAGCGCGCAGGCACCAGGGTGCAGGGGCGGGCCTGGCCGTCATCGATCCACAGCCCCAGGCGATTGCCGCGCTGGCCGATGCTGTCAATCACGATGCCCGCGGTCTGCAGCAACTGATCCCGCTTGGAGACTGCTCCCAGGCCGGCGCCCTGTGA
>Ga0255097_1000910_pt1 | contig 11053 bp, 8 predicted proteins | sample Colum_Atlam_RepB_2_FD_188436 | JGI IMG/M metagenome (GOLD analysis project Ga0255097, IMG submission 188436) | Freshwater microbial communities from Columbia River, Oregon, United States - Colum_Atlam_RepB_8d | ecosystem: Environmental > Aquatic > Freshwater > River | place: USA: Oregon...
AGACGAGGGTGCGTCCGGGACGACCGAAGTGTTGGTGCCCGTGCCCCTGCACCTGACGCGCAGGCTTGAGCGCGGCTACAACCAAGCGTTGCTGCTGGCACGAGCCGTCGCGCAAGCGGGCCCGCCTCGCTTTGTGGTGCGGCAAGTACTGCGGCGCGTGCGCGCGACAGCGCCCCAAGGCTCCCCCCAAGGCTCCACCGACTCTCTCGATCGGCGCACCAATGTGCGCGGGGCCTTCGCGCCCAGCCGGCCCGCGCGCTGGAGCACGGCCAGCGTGCGGGGCCGCAGCGTGTGGCTGGTTGACGATGTGTGGACCTCGGGAGCGACTCTCGCGGAGTGCGCGCAGGTGCTGCGCAGCATGGGGGCCGAGCGGGTGCAAGCCCTCGTGTTGGCGCGTGCTGCTCATCGAGTACCCTAGGACTCCTGCCATGCACGCTACTGCCGCTGACACTCTTGCCGACACGTTGTACATCGAGCCCTTCTCGGGGCTGGCTGGCGACATGTTCTTGGCCGCGTTGCTCGACCTCAAAGACCCGCGCGTGACGCTCGAGCGCATGCGCAGCTTTGTGCGTGAGTCGCTGGGCGATGTATGCACGCTCGAGACGCAAACGGTGTGGCGCCAGAACTTGTCGGGTGTGTTGCTGGATGTGCTTCCGCGCGCTGCTGAAACCAACGTGCATCGCGGGCTCAAAGAGATTCGCGAGATCTTGGGGCGTGCGCAGATGACGCCTGCAGTGCGGACGCGTGCCGAGGCGATCTTTGTGCGCATCGCGGTTGCTGAGGGCCGCGTCCATGGCTGCGCACCGGAGGAGATCCACTTTCACGAAGTGGGCGCGGTCGACACCATCGTGGATGTGGTCTTGGCGGTGCAGTGCCTTGAGTGGTTGGGTGTGCAGCGCGTGCTTGCACAGGTGCCAGTGACCGGCACAGGCACGGTCAAGTGTGCGCACGGCTTGATGCCGGTGCCCGCGCCCGCCGTGAGCGAGTTGCTGCGCGGTCGCACGGCACGCATCGAAGGCGGTGGAGGCGAGCGCCTGACTCCTACGGGGGCTGCCTTGTTGATGGAATTGGCCGAGAGCTTCGGCGATCCCGGTGCGTTCCAAGCGCAGGCCGTGGGGTACGGCGCAGGCCACAAGGACCCGCGCGAAGGTCCACCGAACTTGGTGCGCATCCAGCTCGGGACGCGCGTGGAACAGCGTGCGCCTTCAGCCTCTCCACGGGTGTGGTTGCTGGAGACTAATCTCGATGACACCACGGGCGAAGAGGTAGGGCACGCCTTGCGCGGTTGCTTGGAAGCTGGCGCGTTGGATGCTTGGTGTGTGCCGGTGACGATGAAGAAGAGTCGTCCAGGCCTGGTTGTGACGGTGCTGGTGCGTAGCGAGGCGCGCGCCGCTGTCGAACGCGTGCTGTTCGACACCACTCCTACTTTGGGATTGCGCGCGCGTGAGGTCGAACGCGTCGAATGTGCACGCGAAGTCGTCGAAGTCGACCTGCACGGGGCGCGCGTGCGCGTCAAGCTCCGGCATCGGCCGCATGCAGCCATGGACGAGCGCGATGCCTCGGCTGAATTTGAGGATCTCGAGCGACTGGCGGCGAGCACGGGGCTATCGACACGCGAGTGCGAGCGAGCGGCGGTTGCGCTCGCGCTACAGCACTACAAATCGCGCACGTAGCGGTTCTTCTTGTCGACCAGAATCTGGCGCGGCTTCGAAGGCTGATCCGTGGTCTCAAAGGTCATCACAATGATCTCATCGCCGGTGCGCACGAGGTGTGCGGCGCCGCCGTTGATTTGCATCATGCCCGTGCCGCGCTCGCCTTCGATCACATAGGTTTCGATGCGCGCACCATTGGTGTTGTCGACAATCAACACCTTCTCGTAGGCGGCGATGTCCGCGCGATCCATCAAGTCACGATCGATGGTGATCGAGCCGATGTAGTTGAGATCGGCAGCCGTGACGGTGGCTTTGTGGATCTTGGAGCGGAGGTAGGTGCGCATGAGGAGACGCGAGCAAGGTACCGCGCGCGCTTAGTGTTGCAAGAATGTGCGCAAGCCGAGCGTCAAGCGCTCCAGCGCGGGGCCTAGCGTTTCAGGGGGCAGACCACACGACACGCGCAGGTGTCCAGGTGCTCCGAAAAACTCGCCCGGCACCACATCCACGCCGGCGTGCTGCACCAACCATTCGGCGCAGGCATGGCCATTGCGCGACGCATCCGCGCCCAAGCCGCGCACGCGCGGGAAGGACACCAAGCCATGGGCAGGCACATGCGCCTCAAGCTCGGGTGTGGTGCGCAGCCAATGATCCAGCAGCGGCTTGGATTGCGCTTGGGCGCGATCCGCGTGCGCGCGCAGCTCGTCCAAATGGCTCAACGCGGCGACGCCCGCTTGGAGCGTCGTTGTGGGCGGGTCGACCCACAGCAAGTAGGTCGCATCCCGCACTTGGTGGCGCAGATCCATCAAGCCGGATCCCAAGGCAATCCAGCCCAAGCGCAGCGGACCTAGGCCGTAAGCCTTCGTCAGGCTGCCAATGGTCACAGTGTTCGGGGCCACCGTGCAGGTCCAAGCGCGCTCCGCGACCGGGAGGAACTCCTGGTAGATGTCGCAGGAAATCAGCGCGCCGCGGTGGTGGGCACAGACCTCCGCGAGCGCGGCCATCTCGGAGCGCGACAGTTGGGCGCCGCTGGGATTGTGCGTGTTGGTCAGAAAGGCATGGCCCTGCTGGCCCTGGCGCTGTGCGCCCTGCAGCGCGCGGCCCAAGTCCTCCGGCCGGACCGCAAACCCATGCTCCAGCCGGCGCGGCAGCACCACGGCCTGCGCCGCGAACCTCAAGGCCAACGAACGCAGCTGCTCGTAGCCAGGCACTTCGACGGCCACGCAGTTGCCCGGGAACAAGGCCAGGGCCGTCGCTGCCAAGCCACCGGAAGCTCCGGGCGTAGCGATGACCGCTTCCTTGGGGACGCCCAAACGCGCGGCGATCGCGGCCTCAAAGGCGGGCAGTGCACTCTGCCCCGGGTGGTTCACATCGATGCGGTAGGACTGCAGGAAGTCCGCCTGCGCATTGGGCACCCCCGAGTTGGAGAGCGGCGCTTGCGTGCGCGCCGGCTTTTCGTGCGCCCACACCATGTAGGGAAAGGCCAGTCCGGGCGCAGGAGCCTGCGGCCACGGGAGGGGGGCGAGGGAGAGCTCGTTCATCGCTCTGCGAGCATAGCGCGGGTCAGCGCGGGATCTTGGATTCCATGATTTCGAGGGTGTGGAACTTGACCGCGCGATTGCGTAGCGTCCAGACCACGATTGAGAGTGACTTGAGTCGCGCCGCGCGTCGGATGCGACTTGGAAAGTTCCCTCGATCGCGCCCACACATCGAGCACGCACTCAGCTACCCGCACCATGAGCCGCCACCTGTACAGCCTCTCTACTTCCTCTCTCGCCGCGCGCACGCTGTGCGCAGCCGCCAGCGTTTGTGTTCTGTCGCTTGCTGCGCACGCGCAACAAACGGGCGAGCAAGCAACGACGACCACGACGACAACGACCGCGACGGCGCCTGCGAGCACGCCCAAGATCGAGTATGTGCGCGCGGGCACCAACGCCAAGCTGTTCAACCTGCCTGACCCCAAGGGTGTGGTCTTGACCACCGCCGAAAAGGGCACGCTGCTCAAGGTCAAGGAAGTGCGTGGCACTTGGCTGTCGGTCGAGCCCGCGGGTGGCATCCCCGTGTGGATCTACGGCAAGTACTTGATCGCCGCCGACAAGGGCAGCGCGACGGTGCAAGGCACGAATGTGCGCATGCGCCCGTTGCCGAGCACCAGCCAAGACAGCTATCCGCTGGATCAGTTGTTGAAGGGCGGCGAGACGTTGAAGGTTTTGCAGCGCGCCGATGAAACCAAGCCGCTCGAGAAGGACTGGGTCAAGGTTCTGGCTCCGGCCGGCACGATCGGGTGGATGCAAGCGAGCAACGCGGCCAACCAAACGGTGGTTGACGGCGCCAAGGCGATGGAAACGGAGCACACTGCGGCGCTCGCGAAGCTGCCGCTGGTGACGCTGCCGACGACCTTTGCCACCAGCACCGAGACCACGACGACAGCCGCTACTACTGCCACGGATAAGACGGCGACCGAGAAGCCCGCTACGGAGCAAACCACAACAGCGGAGAAGGTCGAGACCACGCCCGCGGCTGCTGCGAAGACGACCTCTACCTTCGCTGCTGCGGAACAACAGTACGAAGCTGCGCGCGCCGCAACTACGGCTGATTGGAACGCTGTCAAGTCTGCTTACGAAGCCTACCTGGCAGCGAACCCCAAGGGCGCTTCGGCTGACACGGCGCGCTTGCGCATCGAGGAATGCGAACTGCGCTTGCAGATCGCGGCCATCGAATCCGACAAGAAGCTGCGCGAGCAAGAGCGTGAAGTGCAATTGACAGACGCCAAGCGTCGTTTGCAGGCCGCTTCGCTGTCGCAAGACCCGCTGTGGGGTCGCTTCCAAGCGCGTGGTTGGCTCGAGTTGGATCCGTACTCGGATGCCAAGACGCCGCGTTATGTGTTGCGCTTTGGTGGCAAGACCGTGGCCGAAGTGGTCTGCGGCACGGGCCGTTACGACCTGTCGCAGTACATCGGCTACGAGCTGGGCGTGATGGGCACCATCACGCGTGGCGCGATCGGCGAACCGGGCACCACCTCTGCTCGTCCGATGCGTTTGGACACAGCGCGCCTCGAAGTGATTTCGGGTCGTCCCGCTCGTCGCTGAGCAGCAACTCCGCAACCAGCACTTGCGACTCGCATGGCGAAGGACGGGCTACCTCTCTTTCGGCGCTTGACCGAGTTCCTCCGTCGCCTGTTCGCGGCGGAGTCCAAGCGCTATCTCTGCGACGACTGCAAGTGGGATTACGGCAACGCGTGCACGCGCCGGGAACGGCCGAATGCGCTGCGTTGCCCTGATTACAAGAAGCGCTAGATCACAAGAAGCGCTAGCTAGGCTTCGCCGCGCAGGCTCAACACCTCGCGCCGCAAGTCCATGAAGCGATCGAGCACGATCGCTTCGCGCATGCGTTCCATCAAGCGATGGAAGTAGCGCAAGTTGTGCAGCGTGATCAGCATCGGCGCCAGCATCTCTTCGGCGATCACCAAGTGCCGTAGCACCGCGCGTGGATAGCGCAGGCAACACGGGCAATCGCACTCGGGATCGAGCGGACTGTCATCTTCCTTGTGCTTGGCATTCTTGAGGTTGACCTCTCCACGACTGGTCCAAGCCTTGTGCGTGCGTGCATTGCGCGTGGGCGAAACGCAGTCGAACAGATCGATGCCGCGTTCGACGGCATCAAAGAAGTCGAGTGGCGTGCCCACGCCCATCAAGTAGCGCGGGCGATCACGCGGCAACAACGGAGCAGCGCTTTCGACGGCGATGCGCATTTGCTCGCGGTCTTCGCCCACCGACACGCCGCCCACAGCGCACCCGACGAGGTCGTGTTGCGCGACATCGGCCACCGCTTGCGCGCGCAAGTCCGGGAACGCGCCGCCTTGCACGATGCCGAACAAAGCCTGCCCGCGTGCGAGACCACCGAGGCGCTCGTGTTCGGCAACGCAACGCTCGAGCCAGCGCGCCGTGCGTGCCGTGGCAGCACTGACCAACTCGCGATTCGTCGGATCCGCAGGGCAATGGTCAAAGGCCATCTGCACATCGGCGCCGAGCTTGGCCTGGATGCGCACCGCGCGCTCGGGATCCAAGCGCAGCGGCGAGCCATCTACAATGCTGCGCGTCGAGACACCGTCCTCGTCGATCTTGGTCAGGTGTCCGAGGCTGAAGACCTGGTAGCCACCAGAGTCCGTCAAGATCGGGCCGTCCCAATCCATCAAGCGATGCAATCCACCGAGCTGCGCCACCAAGTCTTCGCCTGGGCGCAAGTGCAAGTGATAGGTGTTGGCAAGGATCATCGTTGATCCCACTGCCTTCAAATCACGCGGAAAGACGCCTTTGACCGTGCCTTTGGTGCCCACGGGCATGAAGGCCGGCGTTTCCACCACACCATGCGGAGTCAGGAAGCGTCCGCGACGCGCGCGTGAGCCGCGATCTTCGTGCAGCAGCTCAAAGCCGAAGCCCGCGCGCGCAAAGGACGCGAGCGGAGTGGGGGCTGCAGCACTCACGGCGCAGGCAATCCCAACACCGCGCAACCGCGCGGTGTGATGCAACGACCGCGCGGCGTTTTGAGGATGCAACCCAAGCGCAACAACTGCGGCTCGAAGACTTCTTCGATGGTGTCCTCGGCTTCGCCGACTGCGGCTGCAATCGTCTTGAGGCCCACAGGCGCGCCACCAGCATCCGCCAGCACGCGCAAGACGCGCCGGTCGAGTTCCTCAAGGCCGTGCTCGTCCACACCCATGCGCTCGAGTGCTTCGCGCGCGGTGGCGAGCTCGGCGCGCGCAAGGTTGCGCACTTGCGTCAAGTCGCGCACGCGGCGCAGGAACCGATTGGCAATGCGCGGTGTGCCGCGCGAACGCTCGGCCACAAAACGCGCTGCTTGTTCCGTCAGCTCGACACCAAGAATCCCGCTGGAGCGCAGCAGAATGCGCTGCAATTCCTCGGGCGTGTACAGCTCCAAGCGCTCCGAGATGCCAAAGCGCGCGCGGAAGGGGGCTGTCAAAAGTCCTTCACGCGTGGTCGCGCCCACCAGCGTGAACGGTCGCAGCGACAGCGGCACCACGCGCGCGTGCGGACCTTGATCGATGGTGAAGTCGATCTGGAAGTCCTCCATGGCGGTGTAGAGGTACTCCTCGACTTGCGCGGGCACACGGTGGACTTCGTCGATGAAGAGCACCTCGCCCTTTTGGAGCTGCGTCAGAATGCCGACCAGGTCGCGCGGCTTCTCCAAGGCGGGCCCGCTAGTCGCGACCATGCGCGTGCCGAGTTCCGTGGCCAACACACGCGCCAGCGAGGTCTTGCCCAAGCCCGGAGGGCCCGAGAAGAGCACATGGTCGAGCGGCTCGTCGCGGCCTTTGGTGGCGGCGATGGCGATGCGCAAGTTGTCCAGCAGGCGCGCCTGGCCCACAAACTCATCCAGGCGGGCCGGGCGCAGCGAAGCCTCAAGGTCCCGCTCGATGACAGCGCTGCCGCCTTCCGCGCCGGTGTCTTCCAAGGCGTGCGGGTCGTAGATGTGGTCGCTGCGGGTCATGGTCTGCGGTCGAAGCTTCGCGCGGGATCCTAGCACCCGCGCTGCCCGTGTGCGGCAACGCACACAGAAGCTCTTGCTGGCTGATCGAAACCACCCCAGATAGGTGGGGTAGAAGAGGCCGCTGACCCCGCAAGGAGGTCGGCACGAAACTTGCCCCTCCGGAATGAGGTGACAAGCCCTAGCTCGACTGCAGGCCGGAGGGCCCTGCGGCGCGGGCTAGGGGGGATGGCTCCGACAGGTTCGGGCCGTCCTTTCGCGACCAGCCTCTTTCCCAGCGGCGCGCGACTTGGCATCCTGTTCCACCTTATCGCCCCCCCGCTCGCGAGGGTCGAGGCTACGCCTCGAGCCGTTCGCGAGACTGACATCACAGAACCGATCCACAGCGATGCAACACAGCGACCGGCTGAACAGCGACCAGCTGACGGCTACCTCGACCGCCCCTGCATTAGGCTCCCGTGCATTTGGCGCCGGCCTATCTGGTGCAGGCCTTTGCGTGGCCCTGACGGTGCCTTTGTTGGTGCCTTCCTGCGGTGGTGTCCTCGACTCGAGCCCGCCGCCGGAGCCGACGCCGCAGATTTCGCAGGTCTCCAACGGCTTCGGCCAGTTGCTGCCGTACCAGATTTTCGCGCTGAATGCCGATGGCCAGCCGACGACCAATCTGGTGTCGATCCGCAGCGAATCCGATCTGAACAACAACCTGCGCTCGAACAACCCGGTGCGTCCTGCGCCGCAGTTCCCCACATCGGCGACGCTGCCGAGTGGTGCGACGGGCAACCACTTCCTGCTGTGCGAGTTCACGGAAGCGGTCGACATCAATTCAATTTTGGATCCCTCGCCGGCGGCGCAAACGGCCGACGGTTTGACGGGTGCCATCACGCTCATTGGCTTGAATCCGCAGACCGGCCAAACGCTGCCGGTGCGCGCCCGCGTGTTTGTGGGTATCGAGTCGAATGGCAGCTCCTACGCCGCGACCTACGCGGGTATTGCGGCCGGTTCGCCGCCGCTGCTGCCCTTGCAGTTGTGGGTGCGCAAGGACGCAGGCACGGGTAACTTCGTGCCGGAGCCCGTCGACGGCAACCTGCCCGGCTTGGGCTACCCCGGCCTCGGCTCGACCTTCAGCGGTTACGAGAAGCTCGTGTCGCCGAAGTCGGTGGTGTTCGTGGCCGACACGGACGGCAACCTCGCGACTCCGGAAACCTTCCCGGCTGGTTTGCAGCTGAAGGTGCGCATCACACAAGCGGTGCGTGGCACCAATGGTCGCAATGTGCCGACCTCGGGCGTGGCTGCGACGACCGTGGGTCCGGACACCATCCCGCCCGAAGTGGGCCAAACGCCGCCGCCGATCGTGCGTCCGGCCGTGACCCCGGGTGGTGGTGACCAGAACGTGGATCCCCAAACGGCGATTCGCGTGGACTTCACCGAGCCGATCCAGCCGTTGTCGCTGGGCGTGCTCGTGGGCAACACACCTGCGGTGTCTCCCGCAATCCTCCTGCAGTATGGTCCGCCCTCGGCGCGTGTGACGATGCCCTTCGCGGTGCGTCCGCTCTCGATCTACGACTTCTCGTCGTTCGAGCTGTTGCCGGGCTACATCTTCCCGGGCAGTGGTCCGTCGGACCAGCAGTGCGGCGTGTACAACCGCGTCGACGTGGCCATCTCCACCAATGTGGTGTTGGACCTGACCACTCAGAACGCCAACACGACGGGTCCGTTCACGAACTTCACCACGGGCGAAGGCCCGGGCATCGTCAACGTGCCGGTGACGCCCGATGTGGTGTACGCCGGTCGTTTGGGTGCTTCGCCGGGCTTGTCGATCATCGACTTGAACGGCTTCGGTCAGTCGACCGGCAACCCCGAGTTTGACTCGACCTACCAGACCTTTGCCGCTGGTCGTTCGAACTTCCCGAACAACCCCAACGTCAAGCAGCAGGGCTCGGTCATGCGTCCGCAGCTCTTCCCCGGTACCTGCACCATCAACGGTGGCAGCTCGGGTGTGTTCACGCTGGCTCGCGACAGCTCGCTGTCGGACCTCGTCGTGCGCGCTCCGATTCTGACGAGCGTGGGGGACATGATGATCGGCCGTGGTTTGGACAGCGTGTTCAACAACGGTCCGGCTCCGTTCGGCTGCCAGGCGAACGGCGGCAACATCTGCGCCTTGACCGGTAAGAAGCGCATCTCGCCGGTGTTGAACGGTCAAACGGGCAACACCATGGGCCCGACGCAAGCCGGCCAGTTCGGCACGGTGCTCGATGGTTTCGAGAACTTGATGGGTTGGGCCCCGCACCCGAACCCTCCGCCGCTGACCTTCCCGCCGTTGTGCATCACGCCGTTCATCGGTGGCCAAGAGCCGACCTCGATCGACTCGCAGCCGAACCCGATGGCCGGTGGTTTGTGCACGGCGCCGACCTGCGCCGGTTTGACGAACCTGTTGACGCCGGGTGACTACTTCGGTCGTCCGCTCGAAGGCGTGCCGCCCTCGGGCTTGCTCTCGCCCGAGCAGAACAGCTTCTTCCTCGGACCATCGCTGCCGCAGGCCACGGTCAACCTGTGCGCCGACTTCCAAGTCCGCCAGCAGATCGGTCAGTACCTGTATGTGATCGACCGCGGTCGCCGCGAGATCGTGGTGTTGAACAGCAACCGCATGACGGTCATCGACCGCATTTCGGTGTTCGACCCGACCTCGATGGCGATGGATCCGAACGTGCGTACCCTCGCCGTTTCGAACCAGCTGTCGAACCTGGTGACCTTTGTCGACATCAACCCGCAGTCGTCGACCTTCAACGAGGTCACGTCGCAGACGGTAGTCGGCCTGCGCCCGCGCGGCATCGCGTGGGACGGTGGCAACGAGGACATCCTCGTCGCCAACGAGGGCGAGAACACGGTCTCGATCATCTCGGCCCTGTCGCTGACGGTGCGCAAGGTGGTCCGTTCGCAGCTGAGCCAGCCGTTTGAAGTTGCGATCACGCAGCGTCAACCGTGCTTCGGCTTCAACCGCAACGTCTACTTCGCCTACATCCTGAACCGCAACGGTCGCGTCGCCATCATGGAGTCGGGCCCGAACACGGTGAACGGTTGGGGTTACGACGACATCATCGGCATCAGCACCGAGACCTTCCAGCAGCCGAAGACGATGCAGCTCGACCCCGTCGACTTGCGTGGTGCGGTCTGGATCGTGCACGAAGGTCCGATCATCAACGGCAATGCTGGTTCGACGGGTGTAGGCGCCGTGTCGAAGTTCGTGCCGGTGTCGGGTGTGCAGGGTCAGCTGGCTTTGAACAGCCAGTCGTTCCTCACGCCGCAGTTGCGCGACCTCGCCTTTGGTGTGCAGGTGTCGCTCAGCTCGACCGCCGGTCAGTTGTCGGGTATCCCGGTCGACATCGCGTTTGACAACCAACGCACGGTGTCGGCGGTGACGAACTTCTTCACGCCGTTCAGCGCCGGCACGCCGATCCTTGCCAACGGCAAGGCCATCGTGCGCGGCTTCTGCAACGCCATCCAGAACGCATCGGAAGCCAAGTACCTCTTCGTCGCCGTGCCGAACGCTACCTCGGGTAACGGCAGCATCGACGTGGTGGACTTCGCCGTCGGCCAGCGCATCGACACCAACCCGTTCGTGACGGGCGTGCAGTCGATTCCGGCTCCGAACGTGACGTTCTTGGCGGATTACTTCCGCCAGTAAGACGCGCCCCGCAAGGCCTTGTTTGAGCAGGAGGCGTCGCACATGCGGCGCCTCCTGTGTTTGTGCACGAACTGCTGCGGTATTGATCGTGCGAGGTCCGCGCGAGGCTCGCGGTGAAGGTGCGCAGAACCTACCCTGTACGACCTCATGCCCGATCCCGTACAAGTCGAGTCGATGTTTGCCCGCATTGCGGGTGTGTACGACTTGCTCAATCGGACCT
>Ga0255097_1000911_pt1 | contig 11039 bp, 1 predicted proteins | sample Colum_Atlam_RepB_2_FD_188436 | JGI IMG/M metagenome (GOLD analysis project Ga0255097, IMG submission 188436) | Freshwater microbial communities from Columbia River, Oregon, United States - Colum_Atlam_RepB_8d | ecosystem: Environmental > Aquatic > Freshwater > River | place: USA: Oregon...
AGTGCCGAGGTCCATCATCAAGGAGCCCGACCATCCGAGCTGCATGAAGTCCAGAACATCATGGTCGGCGCCCGAGTTGGCCCAGGGCAGGCCGGTTTGCAGCCCGCCCAGCACCGAATCGATGCCTTCCCAGGGTCTGAAGCGGTCGTTCCCCAGCCCACCGTCGAGCAGATCATCGCCGGCATCGCCGTTCAGGGTGTCATTGCCCTCGAGCCCATACAGGCTGTCGTTTTCCAGACCGCCGATGAGCGAGTTGTTACCGCTGGTGCCGTTGAGAATTGCCACTGATGACCAGACCTCCGCAGGTCTGCGCAAGGCAGACGAATGCGATCGTGATGGGGTTGGTCAGGATAGAAAGGGGGAGCTCAATCTGCAGTGACTGCAGGCTAAGTGGCTTGGCTCAGGGGATGAAAGGCAGTCCTGGCCCTACAGTCCCCACTGATCGATCGGCGCTCCAATGCTGGAGGCCAGGGCGGCGAAATAGCCCGGATCGACAATGTCCAGATCAATGCTTCCTGTGGGCGCAGACCAATTGCCGTTCACGTCGCCCTTGAGGATGCCGACGAGATTCAAGGATTGCTCCGAAGGGGAGGCTGCGATTGTGCTGTCCCAGCTCGCCGTTGTTCGGGTCAGTTTGGGAACGACGCCCGCTCCAAGGTCGTCCCAGAAGTCTCTCCGGTCTTCAACAAATAGCCATTTCTGGGGCGGTGCACTACTCAGCTTGACGCTCATCCGCAAGATTGCCAGGGCATCAGCCGCAGTCACCCGACCATCCTCATTCATATCGGCGGCGATAATCTGATACGGCGAGATTTTCGGCGCCAATAACGGTCCAGCCCCATCGGGGTCGAGATTCGGATTCAAACCGACCGCGATGCGCAATGCCGCTAATGCGTCCGCAGCGCTCACCGCATTACCGCTGTCGGTCGCCTGACGGGTCGCCTGTACGGTCACGCTCTGCGCGGGAATGCCCGACAAGCGATAGGCGCCATCGGCCTGGGTCGCACCAGCGGCATTGATCGAGGTATCCCCGAGTTTTGACTGCACTGCAACACCGCCAAGCAGGGCATGCGATTTCCAGTGATAGACCTGGCCTTCAATCAGGCCCGTGACTGCAGCGGTCGGCTCGCTCGTCACGCGCTCGGCCGTGCCGAAGCCATCGATATAGCTCACCTGCACCGTGATCACCTGACCGACCTGTGCTTGACCAAGCACGAGTGTTGCGGACGTTGCACCCTCGATCGCTGCACCATCAGCCTTCCACTGGTAAGCGGGTTTCCCTGCACCCTCGGTCGGAATTCCATCGAGATCAGTCAGATTGTTTGTGGCGGTCAGTGTCTGACCGCGCTCAGCGACCCCTGTGATGCTGACCTGCCCAACCGGGGGATCGTTGACATGAGGGTTGACTGCCACCAGAAGTTGCACCGGGCTGCTGGGCCCGATGTCGCCTGCAGAGAGATTCATTGCCAGGGTGCTGAAAGCAATCTGCCCACCACTTTCAGAAATAAGTGGGAAGAAGGAGCTCTCATCGCCCAGAACGATGCTTGGTGTGGCTGTCCCGGTGGATTGAGTTGCAGCCGACACGGCAACCACTGTCCCCAGGTTTCGGTCCTGCAGGAAGACCTGGCTTATGCCTGGCTCGGCCCCTGCTGCGCTCGCATCGGTCATCCACACGAGCCATCGACCATCGGCTGAACTTCCTCCAAGAATGACGTCTGAATCGTATTGGAGCCGCCCGCCATCCTGGAGCGTTTGTTCAGTCACGCGGCTGAGGGGCGGGCCAGCCCATGCCTTCAGAAAGAGGTCCTGGGTTGCGTTGGTATCTCCTGCCACGAGATCCGAAGCGAAGCTTTGAAACAACACGCCTGCATCACTGATGACTGATGCGGTGCTGGCGCCTGAAGCTGAACGGCCTTGTGCATTACGGGACAAAAGCTCCAGACTGCTCGAGACTTGGCCCGCCACCCGACTCCAGAGCAATACATCGTCGAGCCCGTTCGCATCCAGGTTTGCCAGCTCACTCCCTGCGTTTGCGAAACTGACAACGATCCGACCATCCGTGAGTTGCCGCACATCGCCTAATCGCGATGGCTCCGTGGATTCGGTACCGTCCTGGAGGGTGGATAGACGCTCGAGCGTTTGGGATTGAAGATTCAATCCGTAGACGTCGGTGACTTCGTTGGTATCCAGACCCGGATCAAGGCTACTGAGCAGATTGTTTGCTGCAGTGGCCAGCGCGAGAAACTGTCCATCCTGGGTGAGTGCGAGAGATTCAACGGCCGCGTTGGCCCGTTCACCGCTGATCTGCTCGATCAGATCAGTGGATTGAACAGAGCCATCGATCACCCAGGCCACCCGAGTAGCCGAACCCTGGTCGACGCCCTGTACGCTGAAGGCCAGCGCAACTCGGGCCTGCCCCCCAACCACAGCCAGCGCCGCTGAATGGATATCGATGGCCTCCGCTGCACCCAGCAGTCCGTTGTAAACCCTCAGATGGGTTTGCTGAACACAATCGTAAAGGGAGACCGCCTTGCGCTGGGCACCGGGATTTGAATCATCCGAGAACGTGGTCTCAACCAGCAGGTATCGACCGTCCTGAGAAAACTCCAGCCCGCGCATCGACAGCACGGTGGCCTGGCCGAGCACCAGGCTTGCCAGATCAGGGGCTGCAACGGAGAACATCATCGCTGTCATTGGCTGCGTTGTGATCACAAGCCCCAGAAGATGTCGGTGTTGGCAGGCACCGCATTTTCAATGATGGCCACCGCTTTGGCTGCTTGAATTCCCCAGCCATCAACATCCAGCCAAAGCGTATGCGTTACGGTATCGAATAGAACACGGTCATCATCATCCAGCGGCACCGCGCCTGCACCGACGACGAAATGTTCTGGCGCAACCAAACCTGACAGCCCAGAGAGCGCTTCGCTTGCGAGGCCCCATTCGGAAGCGTTCAGGATGAGCAGGTCTTCCCCGCTGTCGAAGTCAAGGATGCGATCCAGTTGGTTCATCCCATCAGGATTCGAGAGCACGAAGGCATCGCTGCCCGCACCACCCATCAAGGTGTCCGAGCCTCCTGCGCCGTCGAGCACGTTATCGCCGACATTGCCCATCAGCACATTGCCGTGTGCATTGCCATGCGCTTCCAGCGAATTCAAACCGGTCAGTTCCAATCGCTCGAGGTCAGCCGCCAGGACCCACGATATTGACGATCGAACAGTGTCCAGGCCGCCTGTATCGAGAATCACGTCGCCACGTTCATTGACCACATAGGTGTCATCGCCCAGGCCTCCTTCGAGCGTGTCAGCTCCCAGTCCGCCAGACAACGTGTTGTTTCCCGAGTTGCCGACCAGCCAATTGGCCAGAGAATTGCCTCCCGCTGACAACCCTTCGACGCCAGTCAGTACCAGCTTTTCGAGATGGGCCGGCAACACATACGAGGCACTGCTGTAAACCGTGTCGAACCCGCCACCGGTGGATTCAGTGATGAGGTCAGACCGCGTATCAACAAAGTAACTGTCGTCGCCCTGGCCGCCAATGAGACTGTCCCGACCTGTACCGCCGTCGAGGGTGTCGTTGCCCGCCAGGCCCCACAACTGGTCATTGCCGCTCAAGCCATACAGCGCATCACCCTGACTGTTGCCTGAGATTCTGTTGTCATGACCATTGCCTGAAAGCAGTCCTGCCACAGAGGCGATGAGTTCGATCGCCTCGACGTTTGCCGGTGCAGTAAAACTCGAGAGACTGGTTCTGACGGTGTCGTCGCCTCCGGCCCCCCGCTCGAGGACCTCCATGACACGGTCGTTCACGTGCTCGACGAAATACAGGTCGTTCCCAGGGCCGCCGTACATCGTATCGGCCCCACTGCCCCCGTCGAGCAGATCATGTCCGCTGCCCCCATCGAGCAGGTCCATCCCGCTGCCCCCCAGCAGGGAGTCATTGCCTGTTCCTCCATATAGCTTGTCGTCACCTGCATTGCCGACGAGCGTGTCCTGCCCACCGAAGCCGCGCAGTTGATCACCCAACAAGCTACCGTAAAGGGCGTTATCCAAGGCATTACCATCCAGCGAGCTGGCCTGCCCTTGAACATTGATGCCCAGTCGCCACTGGGCCTGGGCCCCTTGCGAGTCTGTGGTTTGCAGACCAAGTGCGCCGATGGGCCCATTGGTTTGTGTATTGAATGAAAAAGCCAGGTCTTGAGATTGTGCGAGGGTCAGACTTGATCCGATCCCCACAACCGCGCCTGTAGCACGTACGGTGATCTCGCCATAGGTTGGCAACTCCGTCACGACCACTTCGGTTAGTGCGTCCTCGGCATCGCTTGGCAACGCGACATCGAGAGGCGCTGTTACAGGTGCGCCGTTGTAGGTCAAGTTGAGTTCCCGGTCCGGACCGAAGCTAGGCGCATCATTCACTGGACGAACCGCAAAACTGACAATCTGCTGGGCAGAGACCCCCCGTGAGTCGACTGCTTCATAGCGAAGTCGACCAGCATCACCGGAAAACTGACCCGCAGGACGCATCACCAGATCGCTCAGCTGAACAGGGGTAATGACTTGTCCGGTGACCAGCGCCTCCCCAGTCCCCAAGAGAATCAGGCCAGCGGTGGGAAGCTCCATGATGCGCACTTCAACGGCGTCACCTTCGGGGTCCACGGGCAGCGAAATCCCCAGCGCGAGCCCCGAGTGATCTTCATCGAGGGTGATTCGCGTATCCCGGTCGATCACGGGGGCGCGGTTGTCACCGATCTCGATGACCAGTTCCTGCGCTGCCTGCATGCCAAAGTCATCTTCAGCCATCACGCTGAAAAAGAAACGGCCGGTCGTGCCTTCCGGGGGCTCACCACGTAACGTTCGCGTGGCTGGGTCAAAGCTCATCCAGTCAGGAAGTTCCATCCCGTCTGCGCGCTGCACTGCCAGATCGAGCCCCGCGCTGCCTTCGTCGGCATCCGTGAAAGCCGTGAGCGGAATTTCAATCTGGAAGTTCGTACTCATCGGGACCTGGATCGACTGTGGTGCGATCAGGCTCGAAACCACCGGGGCTCGATTGCCGAATTGAGTGGCCAGTGAAATGTCACCGTCTGCGAATGCGATCGCTTCAACCTCAATGAGCTCATCCACGCCATGGTGTTCACTCGTAGAGGATTCCGGTCGCAGGTCTCGTACGATCACGGCGTGACGTAAGGCATCAAAGCTCAATTGGTAGTCGAGCCTCGAGCCGGAATATCGGGCAGTGTCGCGTCCCAAGCCACCCAACAGGGTGTCGTTGCCGACGCCGCCTTCCAGCGTGTCATTGCCCCGACCTGCCTGCAACCGATTGTTCAGTACATCTCCGATCAGCGTGTCTGCTCCGTCACCCGAAATGACTGTTTCCAGTTCGCTGTAGTTCGCAAGCTGAAGGCGAATCCCATTGATGTCCACCCTGTCATGAGCGAGATCAACGTTCACGGCGGTCGACAGGGCAGCGAAGTTCAGGGTGTCCCGACCCCCGTCATCTCGAAGTGGTTTGAGTGCATGGGTTGCGGCGAACTCGTCTGTGAAGACATAAACATCGTCTTCAGATTCGGTTGTTCCATAGACCTTGAGAGACAAGCCACGAACCGTCCCGGTTTCTTCGGCACGCGTATCGAGAACGCGTACCGACCAGGCGCCCCGGGCATCCTCACCCATGAACTGCACGCTTTGCAAAGTGAAGACCAGATGGGTTGGCTGACCGCTGGTCTCGCCCGACAGTCCGAAGGGACGTTCATCCGTGACGGTCGGTCGGTTGAGCAGTGTTGAAACGGTTCCTGAAGGCGAGACGAGTTCGACGATCAGATCACCCAGCCGCGAATGACGCAGATCGATCCCGAGTTCGACATGTTCGACCTCGATGTGCTCGCCGATCTCAAAGGTGTAGCTCAACCCCGCGCTACCACCATCCGGGATCCCATCACGAAGGCCAAAAATCCGATCGGCTGCGACAACCTCATTGACAGCAGTCCGCTGACCCGTCCAGGACTCCGCGAGCCTCACCGCGGCATGCGCGTCGATCTGGCCAAAGCCCAAATCGTCGTTGAATTGCAGACCGCCCAGGTTCCAGTGCTGAGCCCCATTGGATTTCCAGACCGTGCCCGCACCACCATGGGTGGCAGACAAGGCAAGAATCTGCTGCACATCCCTGTAGCCGAGCTGTGGATTGGCCTCAAGCATGAGGGCTACCACCGCCGAGACTACCGGCGCTGCGGCGGAGGTGCCAGTCATCGTGGCGTAATCGGGAGCCAGCGCATTGGACATCCGATACGTCGTCAGCAGGCCGACACCGGGGGCAGCGACCAGGATGCTCGCGCCGGGAGTCGAGAAGCCTGCGACCGAGCCATCTTGGTTGGTTGCCGCAACCGTGATGACTTCACGCGCATTCTGGAAGTTGTGATGGTTGGTGTTGTCACCCTCCGCACGGGCATTACCGGCTGCAAAAACGAACACCGTACCGAGGCCGTCCCGTCCTTGCTCAACGGCCTGCCGCAAATTGACCTGCGCCAGACTGAAAGCCGTACTTTGAAAGTCATCGGAAAACGGCGCCCTGTATCCCCAGGAATTGTTGCTGATATCAAACTGGCTCTGCAGTCCGAGCACCTCCGTGACTTGAGAAAGAAGGCTATTGGAGCCCCACTTAACTCGGGTGGAGGCAACATCGGCATCAAAGGCAATGCCACGGATTCCCGTCTCGTTGCCCCGCTGGGCCACCATGATCCCGGCAACCTGCGTACCGTGGTCATCAGGCCCGAGTAGACTCAACAACGGCGGGTATTTGATGACCCCGCTCAGCGTATTGAACTCTGCGTCATAGTCGTTGCCCAGATCCAGTTGAAGCGCCAGATCTGGGTGGGCGTAATCGATGCCGTCATCGATCAAGCCGATGGTGATCCCGGCGCCTGAGTACTCGCCTGCAAGCGCGGGCAGCCCCATGGTTTCGAGCGCCCACTGCGAGGCCGAAAGTGGATCCTCCGTTCCGCTGTAAAGCTCGCGCAATCGAAGCGTGTAGGTACCGGTTGAGCCTGCTGCGCCTCGGACAACGAAGTAATGCTCACCATCGCTCATGGCCGTGAAGCGAAGTCTCGCATCGCGACCTGCGCCGGAGTCATCATCCATCGCCAGGACCGCGCCCGAAGACGACAATACGGTCAGCGTACTGTCGGCCAGAAATCCGACCCCGGCGCCATCGCCCAACACATCCAGGGTGTAGGTGCGACCGGCAACCAGAGTGGCCCGTGCCCAGTCGGCATCACCATCATGCTGGATGCTGCTGGACAGCGGGGTGCCGGGTGCAATCGCAACGCCTGTCTGTGTACTGTCGGGGATATCGTCTGCTACGGGTGATGTGGTGATCTGGCCGGTCTGGAGCAGATAGGTTCCACGATTGCCTGAGACCTCAACAGGTGCCACGGACAGGTAGTAGCGGCCGGTGTCAAACACGGTCACTGCGATCTCGGCCCGATTTGTGTAGGCGTCCAGCCGGCTACTGCTGACCAGGCGACCGCCGACATCCAGAAGTCGCAGGTCGGCTTGAGCCAGACTGCCTTCACCGTCTCCAAAGCCGCGAACCTCGAAGGAATAGGCCTGATTCGCCTGGAGATCGATGGCATAAAGGTCGCGGTCTTGCAATGAATCGATCGTGCCCCGGGTCGCGCTGCCGACGGTGAGCAGGCCATGATCGGCATTGATGTAGTCAGCCAGCGTGTCTGGCCGATCGTCGATACCAGTCAGTCCGAGGTCAATGATCTGGATCCGATATTGACCGGTGCTCAATGCATCACGTGCTCCGACTGTGATGCTCAACAATCCATCACTCAGTGCCGAGAAGGCTTGGGTGGCCCCACGAAGCGCTTCACCCGAAGACATCGCGTCGAGCAGTCGAACTGCCTCAGTCTGAGCGCCAGGCCATTGCACTTCGAGGGTGCTGTCCTCAAGGGGAGCATGCAGACCGTCTCGTCGTGGCAGAACTTCGATCCGGTAGTCATGACCGGCCTCGACCAGAACCTGGAACCGGTCGGTGTCGCCAGACACCCCGATCCGCCCGTTGGCTGCCGCGGCCAGCGTACCCGCACTGTCCTGAGACTGGAATGCCAGAGTGGTTGCCCCACTTCCATCCTCATCCGAAGCATCGCCCGGGATGACCTGGATGCTGTAGTTGCCCGTGGCCCCGGATCCCTCGCGCACACGGATGCTGTAGACGCCCGTTTCAGGCACCTTGAATGTTGCCACCGCCGAGCCGTCGTCGGTCTCTTTGCCATCGCCAATGGCAAGGCTGACCCGCAGGCTGTTCATGACCTCAACCAAACCTCGGGGCAATCCCCCGGCTTCTTGAGGAGAAACCACGACACTGACGATTTGATCGGCGGTGAGCGCTACCGAGAACCAGTCCTCATCGATGTCGATGGCTGTACCCAGAGCATCTCTGGCCGACTCGCCAAAGCGCCCCTCAGCCCACTGGATCGCACCTAACTGCGCTGCACCGCCCAGCACCAGGGTCGTCGCAGTGCCAGGTACATCAGCATGATCATCAGGCGTTCGAGAAACCAGTGTGTATGAACCTGTCATGCCTGCGTCGGCAGCACGCGCAACGAGGTAATAACTGCCTGATTCGGGGGCAAGGAATGAGAAGCCAGCATTCTTGAGCCAACTGCCGTCGTCATTCCCAACAAGCAGGGTTCCGTTCGAATCGCGCAACTCGAGGAATGGGTCAGCCAGGCTGCCGTCGCCTGTTCCGGCCCCGCGCAGCATGAAGACATAACGCTCGCCTGCGTTCAGGCTAAGTTTGAACCAGTCCTGATCCTGGGGTTTGAGCAACATGCCCTGGAAAGACTGGCCAACGGTGAGCGCCTGTGCATGGATCGCATCGTCGCCGACATCATCAGAAGGCAAGGTGGTGGCTTGGGCCCGGATGGTGTACGTGCCCATTCCGGCACTCAACCCGGTGTTCAGCGCTGAGGAAGCCTCAAGGTAGTAGGTGCCGCCCGTGGCTGGAGTGAAGTAAAGAAGTGAGTCCGTGCCCTCACCCCCGTCATTGACTGCATCGAGCAAGCGGCCCTGCCCATCGAAGACCCTGAGGTAGGGGTCGGGCATCGTGCCGCCGAACCCAGCAAAACCCAGCACTTCCAGTCGGTAGGTCGTACCCGCCTGAAGCGTGATGGAAAACCAGTCTGTATCGCCCGGGGCGTGGATCTCTCCCGTGAGGCTTTGCCCCACGGCGAGTTGGCCTGCGGTTTCTCCCGGCGCGGCACGCGCAGGGAGGTCGTCAGCGAAGTCATCCGGGGGCGCTACCACGGCCTTGAGCGCAAAAGATCCCGTGTCGTAACGGAATGCGCTGGTGGCCTCCAGGAAATAAATGCCACTTTGCGTGGGCGTGAAATAAAGCTTGGCATCGCGCCCGGACGGAGTGTCGTCTGCACTGATGACCAACTGCCCCGCGGGATCCCGCAATTGCAGTCGTGGGTCCCTCAGTGGGTCAAGACGAGCTTCAGTGGACTGATCGCCCTCGAGCGTGAAGATATAGGTGGTGCCTTGAGTCAGACCCACTCGAATCCAGTCGGAGTCTCCGGGGGTCTGGATCATGCCTCGCAGCACAGAGTTCATCTGCAGGACTGCGTTCGAGCCTGTGGAGTCGTCAAAGTCGTCCTGAAGCGTGGAGACGCGCACCTGATAGGTGCCTTTGGCGGAATTTCCACTGCCCGATACGCCGACGTAGTACCAGCCAGCCTCGCGAGCCTGGAAGGCGAGCGATGCATTGGTGCCGATGCCACCGTCATCGGCGTAGTCCAGCAAGGTGCCAGTGGCTGAACGCACTTCCACCGCAGGATTCGCAAGCGAGCCCTGATTGGTGGCGCTGCCCAGTGCCTCGATGGTGTAACTCTGTCCCTTCTCCAGCCGGATGCGGAACCAGTCGCGGTCTCCGAAGGCGTTGATCTCGCCGCTGGTGCGGGCCTGTGCCCCGTCCCATTCCAGCCGCCCCAAGGAACTGATGTCGCCGGCGACCTCATCGAGGCTTTGCTGTTTGAGGGTGTAGGAGCCTTTGTAGAGCCCTGAAGAATCGGAAATCTCGAGGTAGTAGGTTCCTGTGGCTGGTGCGCGGAATCGGTGTTGGACATCGCCACCCACCGCGGGAGGAGCATCAAAGCCATCGGCCCGTGAGAGCTCGCGACCCTGTGCGTCCAGGACACGCAGCAAGGGATCTGCCAGCGTGCCGCCCCCACCGCCTACGCCGGAGACCTCGAAGATGTAGAGCGTGCCGGCCTGCAGTTCGGTGCGGACCCAGTCGCGATCGCCTTCATCGCCGATGTAGCCTTGGATCTGACCGATATCCGGGTTGAAGCGCCCGATCGTGGCTGCGCTTGCCGCATAGTCGTCAAGGAGTTTGAGGGTAAACGCATAGTCTTCGGCGTCAGTCCCGTACACGTTCCAGTCGACCCGTAGCTCGCCGCCCTTGAACGGAATAAATCCCTGGGATGTGTTGTAACCCGGCAGCCACTGACCGTATGAACCCATCCAATTGGAATATTGCCCTACGATCTGACCCCAGACTTGTGACTGGAACTGCAATTGCGAAAGTTGCTGTTGTCCTTGCGCGTTGGTGGTGACCTCGTAAAAGTTCGCTTGCCATCCGTTGCCCCGCTGCGTGGAGGCTTCAATCGCGAGCGGTGACGCGGGCTCCAGGCGGGTGACAAAGACGTCGTAATCGCCGCTGTAGTCCTTGCGTCCCGAGACGGCCTTGCCGTAATCGGCCCGCGCGCTATGGACATTGAGCGTGTCCGGATGGTCATCGAGGACGACCTCGCCACCCCCGGAGAATTGAATCTTGTGAACGTTGTAAAGCGTGTCCTGACCATCGAGCATGCTGCCCTGGACTTGCCTCACGACGACGCGATAGTCATTGCTCGGCCGCGAGTATTGGTAGTCCTCAAGCCGCCCTGAGAAAAGGACGGTGCGGACTTGCGAGATTACGTCGTCGCCCGCACCGCCGCTGACGATCTCCGTGCCATCACCGTAGTAGCTATCGGCCCGGTC
>Ga0255097_1000913_pt1 | contig 11032 bp, 11 predicted proteins | sample Colum_Atlam_RepB_2_FD_188436 | JGI IMG/M metagenome (GOLD analysis project Ga0255097, IMG submission 188436) | Freshwater microbial communities from Columbia River, Oregon, United States - Colum_Atlam_RepB_8d | ecosystem: Environmental > Aquatic > Freshwater > River | place: USA: Oregon...
CACCGCCCTGCGCCTACGCCAATCAACACTGGCCGAGCGCAAAGCGAAAATCCTGAAACTGCGTGACGCCATGCTCAAGTATCAAGAAGAAATCGTGCAGGCAGGTTGGGCCGACTTCCGCAAGCCAGCGGCTGAAGTGGATCTCACCGAGGTGCTGCCGGTCGTGGCCGAGGCTAATGATGCACTGCGTAATCTCAAGTCTTGGATGAAGCCTCAGGGCGTCTGGCCATCGCGCATGATGATGGGCACCAAGGGCTATATTCAGTACGAGCCCAAGGGTCGCTGCCTGATCGTGTCGCCGTGGAACTATCCGGTGAACCTCAGCCTCGGCCCGCTGGTCTCCGCCATTGCTGCCGGTAACACTGCCATCATTAAACCATCGGAGATGACTCCGCATGCGGCGGCCATCATCAGCAAGATCGTGCGTGAGGTGTTCGATCCCAGCGAAGTCACTGTGATTGAGGGCGATGCCCCTGTTGCGCAGGCGCTGCTGGAACTGCCTTTCGATCACATCTTCTTCACCGGTTCGCCGGCCATCGGCAAGGTCGTCATGGCGGCGGCAGCCAAGCACCTGACCAGCGTCACGCTGGAATTGGGCGGCAAGTCACCGACCATCGTGGATGAAACAGCGGACATTGAGCTGGCGGCGAAAAACATCCTCTGGGCCAAGTTCACCAATAATGGCCAGACCTGTATCGCCCCCGACCATATTTATGTGCATGAAAAGGTGCGTGGCGCTTTCGTCGATGCCTGTGCGCGTGTACTCAAGGATGTCTACGGCGCCAACCCGCAAGCCAGTGATTCGCTGGCACGCGTCGTCAACTCGCGTCATACCAGTCGTATTGGGGCCTTGCTGGAAGATGCGGTGGCGCGTGGGGCAAAAGTGCTGGCTGGCGGCCAGACGGATATGGGCGACAGCTATATCGCCCCGACCTTGCTCGGCGATATCCCGGCCGATGCCCTAATCATGCGCGAGGAGATTTTCGGGCCGTTGTTGCCGGTAATTTCATTCACCAATCTGGATGAGGTGATTGCGCGCATCAACGCCGATGCCAAACCGCTGGCGTTGTATGTCTGGAGTCGTAACGAAGCCAACATCAAGCGTGTCATGCAGCAAACCACCTCCGGCGGTGCTTGCATCAACCATTGTGTGGTGCAGTTCCTGCACGGCAATCTGCCGTTCGGCGGCGTCAACAACTCCGGTATAGGCAGTGCTCACGGCCATCACGGCTTTAAGACCTTCTCGCATGAGCGCGCTGTGGTTCGTACCCGCATTATGCTGGCGAAAATGTTCTTCCCGCCCTACACGCCGTTCACGCGCAAGCTAATTTCGATCTTCCTAAAGACGGTCTAGACACGGGTCCGCCTGCCCCGCTCGCATCTTAGCGAGTGGGGCAGGCATGGTGTCACTTAGCCTTTGTCTCTCATGATGCGGCCCTTCTCGCGAGCCCAGTCACGATTCTTTTCGGCATCGCGTTTGTCATGCAGCTGCTTGCCTTTCACCACAGCGATTTCGAGCTTGGCGCGGCCGCCGCTCCAATACATCGACAGCGGCACGCAGGTGTGGCCCTTCTGCTGAATATCGCCAATGAGGTTGTTAATTTCCCGACGATTGAGCAGCAGTTTACGCGTCCGTGTGGGGTCAGCAACAACATGGGTTGATGCCGCCAACAGCGGTGTGATGTGAATGCCTATGACCCATGCTTCGTTATTCTTCAGCAGAATGTAGGCATCGGTGAGGTTGCACTTGCCCGCGCGAAGTGACTTCACTTCCCAGCCGAGCAGACAAAGTCCCGCCTCGAACTTTTCTTCAATAAAAAACTCGTGACGGGCACGTCGATTTTGCGCGATGGTCGCAGGGGATGTTTTAGGCTTACTCATGGCGCAGGATTATAGGCGCATTGACGCGCTTGTATACGCGTCAAGCAGTGCCGACAATAGCGATCATTTCACTTTCAGGATTAACCGGAATGCGTGCGACGAATGAATCGCCAGCTTGGCAGCGTAGTGGGCAATTAGTCGCGCTGATGCTGGCATTGAGTATTGTGTTTGTGCCACTGCAAGGCGCTTCGTGGCTCTTAGTCTTAGTTGGATTTTTGCTGGCGGGTCTGCCCTTGCTGCTCGCCGAGCAGGCACTGGCGGTGCGCGCCAAGCAAGCCTCCATTGCCGGCATGCAGATACTCACTCGCGAGTCAGATGCGCCGCGCTACTGGCGCGCCTTGGCCTATAACAACCTCGCACTCAGCGTGGCCCTGAGTGCGTTATTGGCAGTGGCCAGCGGCTTGTTAGCTACACAGGCCATTCAGACACTTTGGCAGCCTGTGACGGCCACCTTGGGTCTGGCCTCTTCTGCAGTGCCAGCGGGTGGCGCACTGTGGCCGGTGATGACCTTAGTGTCAGTTCTCATCGCCTTGGGCCGCAGTTTCCGTACTGTGCCCATGGTGCTCTGGCTGGTGGTTTTTGCCGCACTGATCGCTTTGTTGCTGGCGCAAATGTTGCAACACCAAACCTTGCCGCTCACCACGGACTTGCCCATGTTGATGGGTTTGACGCAAGCAGAAGGTGCGCGTGCCAGTCTCCTCGCTGGTGCACTGATGGGGGCGGCGGGTATAGGTGCAGCCGCCGCGTTGCGCGCGCAGTACGGCGCAATGAACTCCATTGCCGCACGCTGGGGATTTGCGCTGGTCTTGGTCTTAGGTTTTCTGGCGCTTCATCACGGTAACTGGTGCCGTAGCGGCCCTGCTGGGCGTCACTGTCACGCAATTAGCGTTAAGTGCGAGTCTTGCGCCTGCATTTGCTGAAGCCAATGCCCGTCAGTTGCCGGCACTGGCTGCACCCGTGCTGGTAATTATTCCCGTGACCTTGTTGGCGGAGTCCATTTGGTTGTTTGGTCGTGGCGATACGTTGGCCGTACTCAGTCAGTATTTGGCCTATGCCGTGGCGTTCAATCTGTTGGTGTTGTCGCTCTACACGGGCTGGGTCATGAAGATGAGCCATCTGCGTAAGGCGGTGAATTTGCCGTCCGAGTTGCTCTACAACGTGTTGCGCATTGCCTTACGTTGGTTGGCGCCCGTTACGCTGCTGCTGGCCGTAGCTTACGCACAGGCTTGGCTTTAATGCGCATTGAAGTCGCTTACGCCCGCCCGGATCGTCAGTTTCTGCTCGAACTGGAGCTGCCGGAAGGTGCCACGCTGAGTGATGCGGTGACGGCAGCCAAGTTGCATGAGCAATGCCCTGAGCTATCAACAGATGGACTAACGGTAGGCGTGTGGGGGCAAGTCGAGAAGTCGCCCGAAAGCCGTGCGTTGAAAGAGGGTGATCGCGTAGAAATTTATCGTGCGCTGACCATCGACCCCATGGCTGCTCGCAAGGCGCGTGCTGACAAAGTGCGTCAGCAGCGCGCCAAAGCCGGCAGTATTTAGGGCTGGATTTCTGGTGGCAGTGTAGCGTCCGAGCCTGGCTTAACGGTGGTCTCTGCAGGGCGAGTATCGGCTGGCGTGATCTTGTTCTGCTCTTGGCTGGCTTGCTCGCGAACCGTCGTGTCGTTCGCACGCACGGCGCTATCTTGGCTGCCAGGGAGTGAGGTGTTTTTCACAGGCAAGTCGCCCGCAAGCTCCGTACGTAATACCACGCCAGCGGCAAAAAATACGCTGAAGCGACGGTGCGGCACGGGGCTCAGCTTGCTTTCTTTGGCATAGGTGCCAGGAATGAAGCGATAGGTGTAATCCCACCGGCTGGGATTAAGGGTGTCGGTAATCAGCGGCGTGCCCAGAACATAGCGAACCTGCGCAGGCGTCATTCCCGCCTTAATCTGATCGGCCTGTTCTTTCGTGACGGTTTGACCTTGCACGATGTCGATACGGTAGGCGGTAAACAGATTTTTGCAGCCGCTGGTGGCGAGTGTTGCGGTGGCAACAGTCGCCAGCATTACGGCAGTCATTAGCTTTCGTTGCATGGGCCGACGGCTCCTTAGTCAAATTCGGTGTCAATGTTTGGTCAGAATCGATCTGAAATACCGGAGGCGAGTGGTAATGCCATCCTCGGTCGCGTCGCGCTATCATACGGCATCACCCGCTCAGAGATGAATCCATGTCGATCAGCAATAACGAATTGCGCAAAGCAGGTCTCAAGATTACCTTGCCTCGTGTGCGAATCCTTGAATTGCTCGAGAGTTCGCCCGTTCATCACCTCAGTGCTGAAGATGTTTATAAGGCCTTGCTTGCTGCTGGTGAGGATGTGGGTTTGGCCACTGTCTATCGTGTCCTAACGCAGTTTGAGGCGGCGGGCATTGTAGAGCGCCATCATTTTGAGGGTGGCCACTCGGTCTTTGAGTTGAAAGATGATGAGCACCATGACCACATTGTCTGCACCGATTGCGGTCGTGTCTGTGAGTTCCACGACGATGTGATTGAGGCTAGGCAAATCGCCGTGGCGGAGTCGCTGGGTTTTAGTTTGACAGGGCACTCTTTGCATCTTTACGGCAGCTGCTTAAAAGACGGCTGCTCGGGCAAGACCGGCGACTAAGTCACCAGTCCCTCGTTCTCCACATCTAGGCCTCCAGCATGGTGGCCGCGTGTCGGCGGGTTTCATCGGTAATGGTGATGCCGCCCGACATACGCGCAATTTCTTCGATACGCTGCTCATGCGAAAGCGCCACCACAGTGCTGTGGGTATTGCCGTCACTAACGCGTTTCTCTACCCGTAAATGCTGATGCCCTCGGGCCGCGACTTGGGGTTGATGCGTAATGCTAAAGACCTGAGCGTGCTCGCCCAAAGCGCGTAGTAATCGACCAACCACTTCAGCAATGCCCCCGCCAATCCCCACATCGACTTCATCAAAGACCATGACCGGGACGGGCGAATGGCGTGCGTGCACGACTTGAATGGCGAGCGAGAGTCGCGATAACTCACCGCCCGAGGCCACTTTTGCCAATGGCCGGAGCGGCTGACCCGGGTTGGCACTGAACAGAAACTCAATGTCATCAAGCCCATGGAGATTGGGTTTGGCCAGCGCGGTCAGTGTTAACTCGAGGCGTGCATTGCCAAGGCCGAGACCATGAAGGAAGGCTTGAATTTCGTCACAAAAAGCCACGGCAGCCGTTTGACGCTGCTGACGCAAGGCGGAGGCATTATGCATAAACGCCTGTTCGGCTTCGCGGGCGTCTTGTGCCAGTTGCGCTAAATCTTGTGCCTCGCGTAGCGACTGGCACTCCGCGTGAAGTTGCTCGGCCACGTGCACAAGCTCTTGCGGCGTGACGCGATGTTTACGTGCCAGCTGATGGCAATGACTCAGGCGCTGTTCCAGTTGTTCGAGCTCGCCGGGGCTGGCGTCTAAATCGTCGAGAAAGTGGCGTAAGCCGGGGCTGGCTTCCTCTAACTGAATCAGCGCACCCTGCAAAAGCTCGACCGCGCTGCCGAGTGCGGGCGCACGATGGGTGTGGCTTTCCAGGGTTTTAATGGCGCGTTGCAAGAGTCGTGCAGCCGTGTCGCCATCGCCCTCGGTCATGAGCGTGAGGGCCAATTCGCCGTCTTGCTGAAGACTGCCGAGGTGCGCCAAGGTGTCATGCCGCTGCTCTATGCTTTCGTATTCGCCCGCGCTGAGACCGAGCTGATCCAGCTCCTTTAATAGGTGCTCAACAATCTCCAGGCGCGCACTTTGGGCCGCGCCGGCGCTCTCGGCTTGTTTCAGCTTGTCGCTAGCCGTTTGCCAGTGGCGGAACTGCGCAGCCGTTTCCTTCGCCAGTTCGGTGAGGTTGGCGTAGCTATCGAGCATGTGGCGATGGCTGTCTTTACGCAACAGAGTCTGGTGTTCGTGCTGGCTGTGTATATCAATGAGTAGTTCGCCGATGTCGCGTAGATCGCCGAGCGTGGCGGGGCGGCCATTAATATAGGCGCGTGAGCGACCGTCTCGGGTAAAGGTGCGACGCAGCGTGCATTCTTCGCCTTCATCCAGCTCGCGAGCGAGCAACCATGACATGGCGGCGGGTAGGTGGCCGACGATAAAGAGCGCGCTGACATCGGCACGTTCAGCGCCGCTACGCACAACTCCGCCATCGGCGCGATCGCCTAAACAGAGACCTAGCGCATCCATGAGAATGGATTTACCTGCACCGGTTTCACCCGTAATCACCGAAAAGCCACGGGAAAACTCCAGCTCCAAGTTTTCAACAATAGCGAATTGACTGATTTTGAGCAGGCTCAGCATGGCGACGTTCCACAAATGACATGGCCTAATCATAGGTCAGGCGGGCGTGCTGCGCGACGCACTGTGGAGGAGTTTTTTTGGCCTCTCTGCATTCGACTGAAAATTCACCCTTGAAATTCATGGCGGCAATCTCCACTAGTGCAACATGGCTATAAGTGATGCCGTTTGCGCATGAGGAGATTAAGAAATGACTGATTCCAGCCAAGAGCAGGGTGTTGAGCCAACGCAAGAGCCGGTCCAAGCGGCGGCAGATACAGTGACTGAGGCAGCACCTGCGGTGGATTTAGCGGCGCGCGTCGCCGAACTTGAAGGCTTGTTGAGAGACCAGCAGCTGCGCTCGCAAGCCGAAATCCAAAACATTCAGCGTCGTGCTGAGCGTGATGTTACCCATGCGCACAAATTTGCGCTGGAGAAATTTGCCGGCAGCCTGCTGGAAGTGGTTGATAACCTCGAGCGCGCTCTGGGCTCCGTGCCCTCTGAAGAGCCGGCGGTAAAGGCGCTGCAGGAAGGCGTCAGCCTCACCCATAAATTATTCAGTGACACCCTGAAGCGATTTGCGGTGGAAGCAGTGGACCCGCTGGGCGCGCCTTTCGATCCTGAACAGCATCAAGCGGTATCCATGCAGCCTTCAGCAACGGCTGAGCCAAATACCGTAACCGCCGTCTTCCAGAAGGGCTACACCTTGTCGGGTCGCTTATTGCGTCCGGCCATGGTGGTTGTGGCCACGGCGGGCTAAGCATTCGTTTTCGGATGCGCCCTTGAAATGGACGCATCCACCCACATATCAAAAGCAAGCGGTTAAATAACCAGCGCAATTTATTGGAGAGCATCATGGGCAGAATTATTGGCATCGACCTCGGCACCACCAACAGCTGCGTCGCCATCCTCGAAGGTGACAAGGTCAAGGTCATCGAAAACTCGGAAGGCGCACGCACCACGCCGTCCATCGTCGCCTACACCGACAATGAAGTGCTGGTCGGTGCCGGCGCCAAGCGCCAGGCCGTGACCAACCCGAAGAACACGCTGTTCGCGGTGAAGCGCCTGATCGGCCGCAAGTTCAAGGACGACGTGGTCCAGAAAGACATCAAGATGGTGCCCTACAGTATCGTGGCCGCCGACAACGGCGATGCCTGGGTGGATGTGAAGGGCGACCGCAAGGCGCCACCTCAGATCTCCGCCGAAGTGCTGAAGAAGATGAAGAAGACCGCCGAGGACTACCTGGGCGAGCCGGTCACCGAAGCCGTCATCACCGTGCCGGCCTATTTCAACGACAGCCAGCGCCAGGCCACCAAGGATGCCGGCAAGATCGCCGGTCTGGACGTGAAGCGCATCATCAACGAGCCGACCGCAGCTGCGCTGGCCTTCGGCATGGACAAGAAGGAAGGCGACCGCAAGATCGCCGTCTATGACCTCGGTGGCGGCACCTTCGACGTGTCCATCATCGAGATTGCCGAAGTCGACGGTGAGCACCAGTTCGAAGTGCTGTCCACCAACGGCGACACCTTCCTGGGCGGCGAAGACTTCGACCTGCGCCTGATCGACTATCTTGCCGACGAGTTCAAGAAGGATTCGGGCATCGACCTGCACAACGATCCGCTGGCCCTGCAGCGTCTCAAGGAAGCTGCTGAGAAGGCTAAGATCGAGCTGTCGTCGTCCACGCAGACCGAAGTCAATCTGCCCTACATCACCGCCGATGCCACCGGCCCCAAGCACCTCAACGTCAAGGTCACCCGCGCCAAGCTGGAGGCCCTGGTCGAGGATCTGGTCGCCCGCACCATCGAGCCCTGCCGTGTGGCCTTGAACGATGCTGGCCTGAAAATTTCCGATATCGGCGACGTCATTATGGTGGGTGGTCAGACCCGTATGCCACTGGTACTGGAGCGTGTAAAAGCGTTCTTCGGTCAGGAGCCACGTCGTGACGTGAACCCAGATGAAGCCGTGGCCATTGGCGCTGCCTTCCAAGGTGCGGTGCTGTCCGGCGATGTGAAAGACGTATTGTTGCTCGACGTGACACCGCTGTCCCTCGGCATCGAAACCATGGGCGGCGTCATGACGGTGCTCATCGAAAAGAACACCACCATCCCGACCAAGAAGCAGCAGGTGTTCTCCACCGCTGACGACAATCAGGCGGCAGTGACCATTCATGTGCTGCAAGGCGAGCGCAAGCAGGCCACGCAGAACAAGTCGCTGGGTCGTTTTGACCTCGCCGACATTCCGCCGGCACCGCGTGGCATGCCGCAGATCGAAGTGACCTTCGACATCGACGCCAACGGCATTCTTAATGTCGGTGCCAAAGACAAGGCTACCGGCAAGGCGCAGAGCATCATCATCAAGGCCAATTCCGGCCTGACCGATGCCGAAATCGAGCAGATGGTGCGTGACGCTGAAGCCAACGCCGAAGAAGACAAGAAGTTCTCCGAGCTGGTCGACGCCCGCAACCAGGCTGATCAGCTGGTGCATGCCACCAAGAAAACACTGACGGATCTCGGTGACAAGGCTACGGCTGAAGAGAAGGCAGCGGTCGAAGCCGAGATCGTCAAGGTCGAAGAGGCCATCAAGGCCAACGACAAGGACCAGATCGACGCGGCGGTTGAAGCGCTCAGCAACGCTTCCATGCCGCTGATGCAGAAGCTCTACGCCGATCAGGCTCAGGCTGGCGGTGCCGAAGGTGCGCAGTTCACGGACGCTGCTGCCGGTGCCGGTCAGGCTAAGCAGGACGACGGAGCCGTGGATGCCGAGTTCGAAGAAGTGAAAGACGACAAGAAGTAAGTCTTTCAGCGACTTCACGATGCAAACGCGGGGACTTCCCCGCGTTTGCGCATCCAATCTTTGTAAATAGCAACGATTGCAAACCAGCTGAAACGGGCGCGCTGCCCCAGGGGTCAACATGGCCAAGCGTGATTTTTACGAAGTCCTCGGCGTCGCTAAAAACGCCACCGACGACGAAATGAAGAAGGCGTATCGCCGACTTGCAATGAAGTATCACCCGGACCGTAATCCGGACAACAAAGAAGCGGAAGAGAAGTTCAAAGAGGCCAACGAGGCTTACGAGATGCTCACCAACGCCGACAAGCGCGCCGCTTACGACCGTTACGGCCATGCCGGTGTCGACCCTAATATGGGTGGCGGCGGTGGTGCTGGCGGCGCGGGCTTTGGCGATATTTTTGGCGACGTCTTCGGCGATATTTTCGGCGGCGGTGGTCGTGGTGGTCAGCAACGCAGCAATCGCGGCGCTGACCTCGGCTACACCATTGAGCTGGATTTGGAAGAAGCGGTGCGTGGCACCAAAGCGCAGATTCGCGTGCCGACCATGGTCGAGTGCGAGCCTTGCGATGGCTCCGGTGCGAAGAAGGGTACCAGCGCGACGCAATGCCGTACCTGTAATGGCAGCGGCCAAGTGCGCGTGCAGCAGGGCTTCTTTGTCATGAGTCAGACCTGCCCGACCTGCCATGGTCGCGGTAAAGTGATTCCAAGTCCGTGCTCCAGCTGTCATGGCGAAGGTCGCGTGCGTAAGCAGAAGACGCTGGAAGTGAAGATTCCGGCGGGTGTGGATACGGGTGATCGCATTCGCTTAACCGGTGAAGGCGAGGCCGGTGCTCACGGCGGGCCAGCAGGCGACCTGTATGTGCAGGTGTCGGTGCGCGATCACCGCATCTTTAAGCGTGATGGTGCGGATCTGTATTGTGAAGTGCCCATTGATTTCACCGTGGCCGCACTCGGGGGCGAAATTGAAGTGCCCACGCTCGATGGTCGCGTGAAATTACGCATTCCGGATGGCACCCAGACTGGCAAGTTGTTCCGCCTCAAGGGTAAGGGTGTGAAGCCGATTCGTTCGCATGCGCCGGGTGATATGCTCTGCCGCATCGTCATCGAAACACCGGTGCACCTGACCGCCAAGCAGAAAGACCTGCTCAAGGATTTCCAGGCATCGCTCGATGGCGAAGACCGTAAGCAATCGCCGAACAAGGAATCGTTCCTGAGCGGCGTGCGTAAATTCTTTGACGAGATGACGAAATGACGCGAATCGCTGTCTGTGGCGCCGGTGGGCGCATGGGTCGTGCCCTGATAGCTGCTGTACATGCGGCCGAGGATGCGACGCTGACCGCTGCCGTCGAGCGCGCTGAGTCGTCGCTGATTGGTGCCGATGCCGGTGAGCTGGCCGGCATCGGTCGCCTCGGCGTGACGCTGGCGGGCAGCCTGGCGGAGGTCGTCGACCAGTTCGATGTGGTTATCGACTTCACTGTTGCGCATCTGGCGCTGTGCCAGGCCCACGGCAAGGCCATCGTCATCGGTACTACCGGCCTCAATGACGAACAGAAGCAGCAAGTCAGTGCAGCGGCTGCGCAAGTGCCGGTGGTCTACTCCGGCAACTACTCCGTGGGTGTTAACGTCAGCCTCAAGCTGCTCGAAATGGCCGCCAAGACTTTTGGCGACACGGTCGATATCGATGTGCTGGAAGCGCATCACCGGCACAAGGTCGATGCCCCATCCGGCACGGCGCTGATGATGGGCGAGGCCGTTGCTGGCGCGCTCGGCCGAGATCTCAAGGATGTCGCCGTCTATGCTCGCGAAGGCCACACCGGCCCGCGTGAGCGTCAGCAGATCGGCTTCCAGACCCTGCGCGGCGGCGATACCGTGGGCGATCACACCGTGTTCTTCTTCGGTGAAGGAGAGCGCGTGGAGATTCGTCATGTCGCCACTAATCGCGCCAACTTCGCCGTCGGTGCCGTGCGTGCCGCGTTGTGGGCGGCGGCAAAAGCGCCGGCTCTATATGACATGCGCGATGTGCTGAACCTAAAGTAAGCATGCATGGGAGTGTGTACCTGC
>Ga0255097_1000914_pt1 | contig 11013 bp, 8 predicted proteins | sample Colum_Atlam_RepB_2_FD_188436 | JGI IMG/M metagenome (GOLD analysis project Ga0255097, IMG submission 188436) | Freshwater microbial communities from Columbia River, Oregon, United States - Colum_Atlam_RepB_8d | ecosystem: Environmental > Aquatic > Freshwater > River | place: USA: Oregon...
ACCCAGTCCTCCCCCACCCAACTGCCCAGCACCAGATCCCGACGCTCGGCCTTGTGCTCGGCGTTGATGACAAAGACGCTGTGGCCGGTGGGGGTTTTCAGCACCGCTTTTTGCGGCACCAGCACGGCGTTGGGCCGGGTACCCAGCGTCAGCATCACCTGCACATAGAGGCCGGGCAGCAGTTCCTCGTCCGGGTTTTCCAGCACCGCGCGCAGGGCCACGGTGCCGGTGTCGCCGTTGACCTTCATGTCCGCGAAATCAAGCTTGCCCGCCTCGTGATAAACCGAGCCGTCGGGCAGCGTGATGCGGGCAACGGCGCCGCCGGTTTCGAGTTCGATGGCGCCGGCGTGAATGGCCTTGCGCAGGGCCAGCGCCTCGCTGTCGGCGACCGTGAAGGTGACGTAGACGCGGTCGATCCGGTCGACCGTTGCCAGATGCGTGGCTTCCGCGTTACCCACCAGCCGCCCTTCGGGCACCAGCGCCGCGCCGATCCGGCCCGCCTGCGTGGTGCTGATGCGCGTGTAGCCCAGATTGAGTTCGGCCTGCGCGATATGGGCCAGGGCCGCGGCGCGCTGCGCTTCGGCCTGAGCCACCGAGGCCACCGCGTCGCTGTAGTCCAGGGCGCTGATGGCCGACTCCTTCACCAGCGGCCGGAATCGCGCTTCCCGCGAGCGCGCATTGGCCAGCACGGCGTCGACCCCGGCCAGCTCTGCGCGGGCGTTGGCCAGCGCCGCCTCGAAGGGCGCGGCGTCCAGCGTGAACAACAGGTCGCCCGGCTTGACCTTGCTGCCCTCGGTGAAATGTCGGGCGGCAATCACCCCTTCCACCCGCGAGCGAATCTCCAGCGAGCGGTAGGCCGAGACGCGGCCGGCATATTCTTTCGTCACCGGAATGGTGGCGATTTTGGGCGGGCTGGTTTTCACCTGCGGGGGCGGCGCCGGTGTTGGCGTCGGCAACTTGCCGCAGGCTGCAAGCAGCAGGAGCAAGCCAGGGAGCAAGCGTCGCGCGAGGTGTGGAGTCGTCATGGTTCGCCTCTCCCGTGTAGTGTCTTGATCAGGTGCGTGGCGGCAGCGGGCCACCGCAGGACTTGCGGTGCGCCGGCGTGCGATCGATGCAGATGCGGCGCCCGGTCGCGCCGCGCAGGCTGCCGTCACGCCCCCGGCGCACGGGCAGGCATGGGCTCAATTTCGGCGCGCCAGCGATTTCAGCATTGCGACTTCGGCGCCGGAGTTACGCATCCGCTGCGTCAGGCCGCGGGCAAGCGCGCGAAAGAAAGCGCAGCCAAAGCTGGCGTCAATGTCGGCCAGGGCGTTGATGGCGTCGCCCGAGAGCGACAGCACTTCGCAGTCTTCAAGCGCGCGCAGCGTCGCCGCGCGCTCGTGGTCTGCCGTCACCATCGACATTTCGCCAAAGCAGGCGCCGCTGCCGAAGACGGCAATTTCCTGATCGTTGGCACTGGCGTCGGCCTTCACCGCCCGCACGCTACCCAGCACCAGCACGAAGAGTTCGTTGCCTACCGCGCCTTCACGGCAGATTTCCTCATCGCGGCGAAAGCGCGTGGTCAGCGCCAGCTTGGCCAGTTTTGCCAGCTCTGCTTCCGGCATTGCTGCAAAAAGCCGCGTCTGGCGGAGTGCGCGCGCGCTGTCCATAGAAATCCTTCATTCAGCAGAGTGATTCGGATTCTGGACAGGGACGGCGGGGGGCACACCCGGGATTTCAACTACTCTGGTAGTTTCCCGGGTGGCGCTGGGTTGACAGGTCGGTGCGGGGGATAGGCCATCGCGGCCGGCAGGGGCCAGCGGCGGTTCAGGCAGGTTGCGCCAAGGGCATAGGCGTCTCGAAATCCTGCATCACCATGAAGCGAATGGAACTGCGGTCGAAGAGCTTTTCCTCGTCGGCCTGAATGATCGCGGCGGTGTCGGGGTCGGCCAGATAGGCCATGCCTTGCAGGAAGTCCGCCTCGTCGTCGAACCAGAGTTCAGTCAGCACGTCGCACGGCGACTCGCCGCCCGCGGCGTAGATGTCATTGCCATACGGCCGCACGAAGTGCCGCACATAGCGTTTCAGATTTGGCACCTTCGAGGCGCCCAGCGGCGCGTGCTTAGTTTCGTAGTAGTCGATGAATTCCTCCATCGACAGGCCGGGCCGGCGTTTGATCAGCACGATGACTTTGTACATGACGCACTTCCTCCGCCCCCTGGTGGCAGCGCCGCGACAGGTGGGGCAAGGCCGCAGCGCCCGCGGTCGCCAACGGCGACCAGCCTTTGCACGCTGGCGGAAGGCGCGCCGGCTGACAAGCGGGCATCGGAAACTCGGACCGTCGGGCCATCGGTATTCCCTCGCCTATTGAAAGTCTGCCCGCCGCGCGGATTGCCACCCATCGGATCTGTCTGCGCCCAGTCTTGCGTCGCGGCGGTGCCGCTCCCACAGGAGATTTTTGTGGGAGGGGCTTGGCCGCGGCTGAGGCGGTCGTTGACCGGGCATTGGCGTCGCGGCGGTGCCGCTCCCACAGGAGATTTTTGTGGGAGGGGCTTGGCCGCGGCTGAGGCGGTCGTTGACCGGGCATTGGCGTCGCGGTGGTGCCGCTCCCACTGGTGGTTTTTGTGGGAGGGGCATCGCCCCGACTCAGGATGTCGATGACTTGCTGCTGGCGTCGCGGTGGTGCCGCTCCCACTGGTGGTTTTTGTGGGAGGGGCATCGCCCCGACTCAGGATGTCGATGACTTGCTGCTGGCGTCGCGGCGGTGCCGCTCCCACTGGTGGTTTTTGTGGGAGGGGCATCGCCCCGACTCAGGATGTCGATGACTTGCTGCTGGCGTCGCGGCGGTGCTGCTCCCACGGGAGAGCTGCTCCCATGGGAGAGTCACAGTGATTGATGCGGGCCTTGGATGACAGGACCTCCGACACAGATTGTCGGGCGACATGCAGGTCACTTGCGGCTGCCGGCCGGACATAAAAAAAGGCCGACCCGCTTGCGCGGCGTCGGCCTTTTTTCGCCGTAAACAACGGCTTAGTGGTTGAACTGCTCTTCTTCGGTCGAGCCGGTCAACGCGGTGACCGAGGACTTGCCGCCCTGGATCACGGTGGTGACGTCGTCGAAGTAGCCAGCGCCCACTTCCTGCTGGTGCGAAACGAAGGTGTAACCCTGTTCGCGCGCCTTGAACTCCGGCTCCTGCACCATTTCCACGTAGTGCTTCATGCCTTCGCCGCGGGCGTAGGCGTGGGCGAACTGGAAGGTGTTGTACCAGTTGATGTGAATGCCGGCCAAGGTGATGAACTGGTACTTGTAGCCCAGCGCGCAGAGCTCTTCCTGGAACTTCGCGATGGTCGCGTCGTCGAGGTTCTTCTTCCAGTTGAAGGACGGCGAGCAGTTGTAGGACAGCAGCTTGCCGGGGCAGGCCTGCTGCACGGCCTGCGCGAACTCACGCGCGAAGCCGAGGTCCGGCGTGCCGGTTTCGCACCACACCAGATCCGCATACGGCGCGTAGGCGATACCGCGGCTGATGGCCTGTTCCAGACCGTTCTTCACGCGATAGAAGCCTTCCGGGGTGCGCTCACCGGTGAGGAACGGCTTGTCGTTGGCGTCATGGTCGGAGGTCAGCAGGTTGGCGGCTTCGGCGTCGGTGCGGGCCAGCACGATGGTCGGCACACCCATGACGTCGGCGGCGAAACGCGCGGCGACCAGTTTCTCGACCGCTTCCTGCGTCGGCACCAGCACCTTGCCACCCATGTGGCCGCACTTCTTCACGGCGGCCAACTGGTCTTCGAAGTGCACGCCGGCGGCGCCAGCGGCGATCATGTTCTTCATCAACTCGAACGCATTCAGCACGCCGCCGAAGCCGGCTTCGGCGTCCGCCACGATCGGCAGGAAGTAGTCGACGTAGCCGGCGTCGCCCGGGCCCACGCCGCGCGACCACTGGATTTCATCCGCGCGCTTGAAGGTGTTGTTGATCCGGCGAACCATGGTCGGCACCGAGTCGTAGGCGTACAGCGACTGGTCGGGATACATGGTTTCGGAGGTGTTGCCGTCGGCCGCGACCTGCCAGCCCGAGAGATAGACGGCTTCAAGGCCGGCCTTCGCCTGCTGCATGGCCTGACCGGCGGTAATCGCGCCGAACGCGTTGACGTAGCCCTTCTTGGCGCCGCCGTTGACCTTGGCCCACAGGGTTTCGGCGCCGCGCTGCGCCAGCGTGTAGTCGATCTTGACCGAGCCCCGCAGGCGGACAACGTCTTCTGCGGTGTAATCGCGCTTGACGTTTTTCCAGCGCGGATTGGTCGCCCAATCCTTCTTGAGTTGTTCAACCTGCTCTTTAAAAGAGGACATCGTCTTTATCTCCTGCCATTCACAACACGCTGCCGATAGCCGTCCCGACGGGAGGCCGGTAATTTTTTGCTGTAGGTGTTCTCGGGCTTCCACGCAGGCTGGTCCGGGGAGCGCAGCGTGCTGGTTGCCGTTGAAGCAGCGGCCGGGCAAACCACCTTGCACCGGGCCGTCAGTCGGCTTTCCATTTTCGTTGGCCGGGCTGTGGTTGCGCGGTTCGCGCTGTGCCCGACGCGCCGCAGTGAAACGGCGCAAAACATGGCGCCGGATCAAGCCGGCGGCCCGGTCTTCACCGCGGCGGTTCGGCAGTCGGGGCCAAATGGAAAACTCCCGGATGGTGCGCTGCAATCAGGCGCGCTGTCAACCTGCAAGCCCGGTGAAGCAGGTCGCTTCGGGGCCTCTCTATGCAGGCCTTTCGCACTGGGCTAAAAGGGAAGTCGTGGCGTATCACTACCAGACCAACGCGCGCTGCGGTGCGCGGTCAAGCGGGGCCGCCGTTATCGTATCGCCCCGCAACTGGGCGCCCCTATAATCGATTCAGCAGCACCGAGAAGGATGGCCTTTAGTCAGCATGGCGTCGAAGCAAGGAACCGATCGAGAGTCAGGCGTCGCCGTCCAGGACGCCCAGCCCAAAACCAAAACGCCACCGCAGTACAAGGTGGTGATGATTAACGACGATTACACGCCCATGGAGTTCGTCGTGCACGTTCTGGAAAAGTTTTTTGGACACGACCGCATCGCGGCCACCCACATCATGTTGGAGATTCACACGCGCGGAAAAGGCGTGTGCGGCGTGTTCACCCACGACGTGGCTGAAACCAAGGCGGCGCAGGTCAATGCCTACGCCAGGGAAAACCAGCATCCTTTGTTGACCACACTGGAAGTGGCATAAGCAAACGGGCAGTCCCCGAACCAGAAAGGCAGGTACACACCATGCTGAGCAAAGAACTCGAAACCACCCTGAACCAGGCGTTCAAGTCTGCCCGCGAGCAACGCCACGAATTCATGACCGTCGAGCACCTGCTGCTCGCGCTGGTCGACAACCCCACTGCGGCCAAAGTGCTGCGGGCCTGCGGCGCGGACCTGAACCAGCTCCGCCGCCAGCTGACCGACTTCATCCGCGATAACGCGCCCGTGCTGCCGCCAGACGAGGACCGCGACACCCAGCCGACGCTGGGCTTCCAGCGCGTTCTGCAGCGCGCCGTGTTTCACGTGCAGTCCTCGGGCAAAAAGGAAGTCACCGGCGCCAACGTGCTGGTGGCCATTTTTGGCGAGCGCGAATCGCAGGCCGTCTATCTGCTGGGTCAGCAGAACGTCGCCCGGCTCGACGTGGTGAACTGCATCTCGCACGGCATTAACAAAGTGCAGGACGAGGAAGGCGGCAACGAGGCCAGCGCCAGCAACGAGGAAGAAGGCGAACAGGCCGACGGCCCGCGGAATGCGCTGGACAACTTCTGCACCAACCTCAACGAGCAGGCGCGCAAGGGCAAAATCGACCCGCTGATCGGCCGGCAGGAAGAAGTCGAACGCACGGTGCAGATCCTCTGCCGTCGCCGCAAGAACAACCCGCTGTACGTCGGCGAAGCCGGCGTCGGCAAGACCGCCATCGCCGAAGGCCTGGCCAAGAAGATTGTCGACGGCGATGTGCCGCAGGTGCTGTCCACCGCCACGATCTACTCGCTGGACATGGGCGCGCTGCTCGCCGGCACCAAATACCGCGGCGACTTCGAGAAGCGCCTGAAGGCGGTGATCAACGCGCTGAAGAAAGAGCCCGGCGCGGTGCTGTTCATCGACGAAATCCACACCATCATCGGTGCCGGCGCGGCCTCGGGCGGCGTGATGGACGCCTCCAATCTCATCAAGCCCATGCTGGCCTCGGGTGAGATTAAGTGCATCGGCTCCACGACCTACCAGGAATACCGCGGGATTTTCGAGAAAGACCGCGCGCTGGCGCGGCGCTTCCAGAAAATCGACGTGCCGGAGCCCTCGGTCGAGGAAACCTACAAGATTTTGCAGGGCCTGAAGTCGCGCTTCGAAGAGCATCACGAAGTGAAGTACACCAATCAGGCGCTGCGCTCGGCGGCTGAACTGACGGCGCGTTACATCAACGACCGTCACCTGCCCGACAAGGCCATCGACATCATCGACGAAGCCGGTGCCCGCCAGCGCCTCGCCCCGCCCTCACGGCGCAAGAAGACCATTGGCGCGCCGGAGATCGAGGAAATCGTGGCCAAGGTCGCGCGCATCCCGCCGAAGAGCGTGTCGACCTCCGACCGCGAAGTGCTGCAACACCTCGAGCGCAACCTGAAAATGGTGGTGTTCGGGCAGGACGAAGCCATCGAGATGCTGGCAACCGCCATCAAGATGGCCCGCTCTGGCCTCGGCCAAACCGAAAAACCCATCGGCTCCTTCCTCTTCGCCGGCCCGACCGGCGTCGGCAAGACCGAAGTCACCCGCCAGCTGGCGCGCGTGCTGGGCATCGAGCTGGTGCGCTTCGACATGTCGGAGTACATGGAACGGCACACCGTCTCCCGCCTCATCGGCGCCCCGCCGGGCTATGTGGGTTACGACACCGGCGGCTTGCTGACCGAAGCGATCAACAAGCAGCCGCACGCCGTGCTCTTGCTGGATGAAATCGAGAAGGCGCACCCGGATGTCTTCAACGTGCTGTTGCAGGTCATGGACCACGGCACGCTGACGGATGCCAATGGCCGCAAGACCGACTTCCGCAACGTCATTGTGGTGATGACCACCAATGCCGGCGCGGACCGTGTCAGCCGCGCGTCGATTGGCTTCTCGAAGCAGGACCACTCGACCGACGCCATCGAGGAAATCAAGCGGATGTTCAGCCCCGAGTTCCGCAACCGGCTGGATGCGGTCATTCAGTTCAGCGCGCTCGACCCGGTGACCATCGCCCACGTGGTAGACAAGTTCATTATCGAACTCGAAAGCCAGCTGGACGCGAAGAAGGTCAGCATCGAGGTCGCTGCCGAAGCACGCGCCTGGCTGGCCGAGCATGGCTACGACCGCCTGATGGGCGCGCGCCCGATGGCCCGGCTCATTCGCGAGAAAATCAAGAAGCCGCTGGCGGAAGAACTGCTGTTCGGCCAGCTGGTCAACGGCGGTCACGTGGCGGTCAGCGTGCGCGACGACGACATCGCCGTGGAAGTGGAAACCGAACTGCCGGTGGCAGATCCGGCTTAAGGCGGCCGGCGGTGCGCGACTAGCCCTCGCGTACCGCCTTCTTCAACACCACCGAGTTCCGCTGATAGTTGTACAGCGCCTGCCGCGCCATCGGCAGTTCCTCGATGCCGCTGCGCCCATAGCCCCGCTCCTGAAACCAGTGCGTGGTCTGGGTGGTCAGCACAAACACTTCCTTCATACCGGCCGCGGCCGCGCCGCGCTCCAGAGCGTCCAGCAGCACCGCGCCGTAGCCGCTACGCCGATAGTCCGGGTCGACCGCAATGCACGCCAGTTCGGCCATGTCGTCAGGGGGATAGGGATAGACCGCGCCGCAGGCGACCGTCGCGCCATCGCGCACCATCACCAGAAAGCGGTCGATTTCGCGTTCGAGTTTTTCGCGGGAACGTTTGACCAGGACACCTTCGGCTTCCAGCGGTTCGATGAGCCCCAGAATGCCGCCCACATCCTTGATGGTCGCCGGCCGCAGCTGATCGAAGGGCACGCTGCTGACCAGCGTCCCCACGCCGTCGCGGGTAAAGAGTTCCAGCAAGAGCGCGCCGTCCTGCGCGCTGGAGACCAGATGCACCCGCTCTACCCCACCTTCGCTGGCGCGTAGCGCGCTGGCGAGGATGTTGGCGGGCGGTCCGTTGATCGCGTCCGGCGCGCGCAGTTCATGCGCGGTTAGCTGCCGCCGCACGCTGCCCTGCGCGTCGGCCACCTCGGCCTGCGGGGTGTAGAGCACCAGCTTGCTTGCGCCCAGCGCCATCGCGGTTTCGGTGGCTAAATCAAGCGCGTTGAGGCTGAACAATTCGCCGGTCGGCGAATGCGCCAGCGGCGACATCAGCACGATGTCGGCATGGTTCAACTGACCGCGCAGCGAAATGACGTCGAGCTTGCGGGTCTCGCCGGTGAATTCCAGATCAACCCCGTCGATCACGCCAACCGGCTGCGCGGTCACAAAATTACCGGTGACGATGCGCAGGTCTTCCGCGCCGGCCTGCGGCGGCCCGGTCATATGCGCAAACTGCGCTTCCAGCGCGTAGCGCACATGGGTCACCGCGTGGCGCACTTCGCGCAGGCTGGCGCTATCGGTCACCCGCAGGTCGCGCACCAGCCGGGTCGGCACCCCGGCCTCACGCAGCCGGGCCTCGACCTGCGGCCGCGCGCCGTGCACCAGCACCAGCTTCACCCCAATCCCGCACAGGAGCGCGAGGTCCTGAACAATCAACGGGAAGCCGGCGGCCTCGATGGCGTCGCCGCCCAGATAGACCACAAAGGTCTGATCGCGGTGGGCGCGCAGATAGGGCGAGGCCTCGCGCATGAAGCCGACAAAACGCTGCTGATCCGGTGGCGTCCACTTGGACATGGTGAGCAAAGCCTGCGTTAGGTGAGAGACAAGCCGCCGGACGGCGGGATTGGCCGCATTCTACATGCGGCCTGCTTCGACGGGGCCGGTCTTGCTGGTTATCATGCCGTCCCCGCCCTGGGCCGTAGCCGGCCCCGGCAAACCCAACTCCGGAGCAGACGATGGCCAACAAGATCAACCGGCAAAGTGCCCGTATCACCGAACCCAAGGCTCAGGGCGCGTCCCAGGCCATGCTCTACGCCACCGGCCTCACCCCGGCCGATATGTCCAAGGCACAGGTCGGCATCGCCAGCGTCTGGTTTGAAGGCAATCCCTGCAATATGCACCTGCTGACCCTTGGCGACTCGGTCAAACACGGCGTCAGTGCGGCCGGCATGATCGGCATGCGCTTCAATACCGTTGGCGTCAGCGACGGCATTTCGATGGGCACCGACGGCATGAGCTACTCGCTGCAATCGCGCGAAATCATCGCCGACTCGATCGAAACCATCATGGGCGGCCAGTGGTACGACGGTCTCATCACCATCCCCGGCTGCGACAAGAACATGCCCGGCTGCGTGATGGCGATGGCCCGGCTCAATCGCCCGGCGCTCATGGTTTACGGCGGCACCATCAAGCCCGGCCACTCGCGCGGCGAGACGCTGGACATCATTTCCGCGTTCCAAAGCTATGGCGCCTATCTAGCTGGCACGATCGACGACACCCGCCGGCAAGAGATTGTGCGCAGCGCCTGCCCCGGCGCCGGTGCCTGTGGCGGCATGTACACCGCCAACACCATGGCCTCCGCCATCGAGGCCATGGGCCTGTCGCTGCCGTACAGCTCCTCCACCCCGGCGGTCGATCCGCTGAAGCAGGAAGAATGCAAACGCGCCGGCGAAGCCATCCGGCTGCTGCTGGAACGCGACATCAAGCCGCGCGACATCATGACCCGCGCCGCCTTTGAAAACGCGATGGTGGTGGTGACCGTGCTGGGCGGTTCGACCAACGCCGTGTTGCACCTGTTGGCGATGGCGCGCGCGGCCGACGTTGAATTGACGATCGACGACTTCCAGGCCGTCAGCGACCGCGTGCCCTTCCTTGCTGATCTCAAGCCCAGCGGCAAATACGTGATGGAAGACGTGCAGGGCATTGGCGGTATTCCGGCGGTGATGAAATACCTGCTGGAAAAAGGCCTCATCGACGGCTCGTGCCTGACCTGCACCGGCAAGACGATCGAAGAAAACCTGCGCGACCTGCCCGGCCTCACCCCCGGCCAGCAGGTGCTGCGGCCGATCGAGAACCCGATCAAGGAATCCGGCCATATCCGCATCCTCAAAGGCAATCTGGCGCCCGGCGGCTCGGTGGCCAAAATCACCGGCAAGGAAGGCCTGCGCTTCTCGGGCCCGGCCAAGGTGTATGACTCCGAAGAACTGATGCTGGCCGCGCTCGAGCGCAATGAAATTGCCAAGGGCGACGTGGTGGTCATTCGCTACGAAGGCCCGCAGGGTGGTCCCGGCATGCCCGAAATGCTCACCCCCACCTCCGCCATCATGGGCGCGGGTCTGGGCAGCGACGTGGCCATGCTGACCGACGGCCGCTTCTCCGGCGGCTCGCACGGCTTCATCGTCGGCCACGTGGTGCCGGAAGCCCAACAGGGCGGGCCGATCGCGCTCATCCAGAACGGCGACGTCATCACCATTGATGCCGAGACCAACCGGATCGATGTCAACCTGAGCGATGCCGAACTGGCGAGCCGCAAGGCGAGCTGGGTGATGCCCCCCTACAAGGCCACGCGCGGCACGCTGTACAAGTTCATCAAGACCGTGAAGTCGGCGTCCGAAGGCTGCGTCACCGACGAGTAGGTGGTCGCAGCGCGGCGAGCGTTCTGACCTAATCGACCGGTCATTCACGTAGACGGCCGGTCGTCCGCGATGGATTTGGCGTGTGCGCTCGGGATTATCGCGGCGCACGCGCCGGGCCTGCAGGAGGTCGTCGGCAATGCTTGCTGGCAGTCCGAATCGCCTACAGCAGCAACAAGTCCACCACAACCTGAGTCGCGGCGATGCCGCTCCCACGAACACCCTGATAACGGCAACGCCGCGACTCCATCCCGAAGCCCACGACAGCCTCAGTCGGAGCAGCAAGTCCCCCGCACGCCCCCCGTG
>Ga0255097_1000916_pt1 | contig 10986 bp, 10 predicted proteins | sample Colum_Atlam_RepB_2_FD_188436 | JGI IMG/M metagenome (GOLD analysis project Ga0255097, IMG submission 188436) | Freshwater microbial communities from Columbia River, Oregon, United States - Colum_Atlam_RepB_8d | ecosystem: Environmental > Aquatic > Freshwater > River | place: USA: Oregon...
GTTCCAGCACCTCGCGCTGGGCGGGGCTGAGCTGCGCCCAGTCCGTGGCCGCCTGCCCCGGGCCCAGCCACAGCAGGCCCAGCAGGGCAACGAGGCTAGCGAAGCTTCGCATCGGGCTTCTCCTGGCGTTCATCCTGTTCCTTGTCCTTTCCTGAAGCCCGGGCCCTCTCGTCGAGCAGGCCTTGCGCCGCCTCGTCCGGCCACTCGGCCAGGAACTCCAGCAGTTCCGCGCTCGGCGCGGCGGCCTTGGGCGGCAGCGCCGCGGCGGCCAGCAGCAGCAGGCCCTCAAGCACGGCCCGCCTCCCGGTCCAGCCACTCGTACAGTTCCAGGTCCTGGTAGAAGTCCGGCGACTGCTCGTCGGTCAGCACGTCGAGCGCCTCGGACGCGACCGCGGTCCCCGCGGCCTGCGGCTGCGGCCCGGTCACCGGCGGAGCCCCCGGCAGCCACAGCGCCGCCACCAGCACCGCCGTGGCGGCGGCCGGTACGGCCCAGAGCCAGGGCCGGGCCGGGCGGCGGGCCGCATCGACCGCGCGGGCACGGGCGGCACGCAGCTTCGCGGCGGCCACCATGTCCAGCCGCTCGCTGTCGCGCAACGCCTGCCGCAGCGCCTCCAGCCGGTCCTCTTGTTCGTTGTTCATGGCCAGACCCCCTCCAGCTCCTGGCGCAGCGCGGCGAGCGCGCGGTGCAGATGTGTCTTGACGCTGCCGTCGCTGCAGCCCATGGCGCGCGCCGTGTCCTCCACGCTGAGCCCCTCCCAGAGACGCAGCTCGAAGGCCTCGCGCTGGCGCGCCGGCAGGCTCCGCAGGGCCTGCTCCAGGCGGCGCATCTGCTCGGCCCGCTGGACTTCCTCCTGCGGTCCGGCGCCGGGCTCGGCGACCAGGGCCACCGGGTCCTCGTCCTCCTCGGTCCGCGGCGGAGCGCGCCAGAAGAACAGGCGGTTCTTCACCGTCTGCCGGCGTTGCCAGTCGCGGATGCGGTTCTCGACGATGCGGTAGAACAGCGCCGGCCATTCCTGCGCCGGGCGGGCCGCATAGCGCCGCGACAGCTGCAGCATGGCGTCCTGCACGATATCCAGGGCCTCGTCGCGGTCGCGCGTGGCGACTTCCGCCATGCGGAAGGCACGGCGCTCTACCGACGCCAGGAAAGCGTCGAGGGACTGGAGATCGGCGGTGCTCACCCAGCCGAGTTTACTGGTCAGCGTCGCGTCGACGGTCACGGCGGCGTTCAATGCGGTCACCCTTGGCGTCCAGGCGGTTCTCGACGCGCTCCCCCTTGCGGTCCAGGCGCTCATCGGCATGGTCGCCGCGACGATCCAGGCGGTCCTCGATACGGTCGCCCTTGTTTTCCAGGCGCTCGGCCCGGGCCTCGTTGCCATGGGCCTCGGCGCGGTCGGCGCGGCGGTCCAGGCGGTTTTCGATGCGCTCGCCCTTGGCGTCGAGACGCTCGTCGCGGTGGTCGCCCCGGCGGTCCAGGCGCTCCTCGATGCGCTCGCCCTTGGCATCCAGGCGCTTGTTCGCCGGGCTGTCGGCCAGGACCGGGGTGGCGGAAAAGGCCAGCGTCATCAGGCCGAAAACGGCGGATACTTGGGTTCTCATGGGACAATCTCCCTGCGGGCTGTGGTACGAGATAAAACGTGCCAACCGCGAACCGGTTGACCGGCCGAGTTTCGGTGCAGTGCAACATGCTTATGCACAACACCAGTGCGCCCGAATTCGGGCGGCGGTCAAGCCTTGACAGCTTCACAATGCAGTAATGTCGGTAGAAGTTGCTGAATTGAATATGCTTATTTTCGAAGTTGCAGAGCCGCAAAGATGACGCTAGCCCGCCTCGACATGAGCCAGATTTACTAGCCGGAACTATCCCCAAACTTATCCACAGCCTCCGTGAGCCTCGAATTGGTGGCGGTTGCCGTCCCGGTGCCGCTCTACAAGACCTTCGATTACCTGGTGCCGGCGCGGCTGCGCGGACGGCTGCAGCCAGGCATGCGCGTCAAGGTGCCGTTCGGGCGCCGGCAGCTGGTGGGGGTGGCGCTGGAAGCGCCGCGCGAGGCGGGGGGTGACCTGGCGCAGTACCGCCATGTCGAGGAGCTGCTGGACGAAGAGACCCTGCTGCCGCGCGAAATGCTGGGCCTGGCGCGCTGGGCGGCGGACTACTACCGGCACCCGCCGGGCGAGGTGATCTGGGCGCTGCTGCCGGGCAACCTGCGCCGCGGCCAGCCGGCCCGGCTGCCGGACGACGCCGGCCTGCGCCTGACCCGCTCCGGCTCCGCCGCCCTGGCGGAACTGCCCAGCCGCAAGAAGGCCCTGCGCAGCCTGCTGCAGGCCCTGGGTCCCGGCCCGCAACCGCGCTCCGCCCTGCCGCGCGGCCCGGCCCTGGCCACCGCCCTGGAATCGGGCTGGGTGGAGACGGTGCCGGCCGCGGCCCTGCCGTTCACGCTGGCCGAAACGCCGCCGGAGCTCACCCCCGAGCAGGGTGCAGCATGGACCGCGTTGCAGGCCGCCGCCGGCTTCGACGTGGCCCTGCTGCAGGGCGTCACCGGCAGCGGCAAGACCGAGCTCTACCTGCGCCGGGTGGCGGAAGTGCTGGAGCGCGGCGGCCAGGCCCTGGTGCTGGCCCCCGAGATCGGCCTGACGCCGCAGCTGGTCGCGCGGCTGCAGCAGCGCTTCGGCGAGGGCGTGGCCGCCTTCCACTCCGGCATGAGCGAGGGCGAACGGACCAAAAGCTGGCTGCGCGCCCGCAGCGGCGCCGCGCGCGTCGTGGTGGGCACCCGCTCCGCCGTGTTCCTGCCCTTCGCCCGGCTGGAGCTGATCGTGATCGACGAGGAGCACGACCCCTCCTACAAGCAGCAGGAAGGCTTCCGCTACTCGGCCCGCGACGTCGCCGTGCTGCGCGCCCAGCGCCTGGGCATCCCGCTGATCCTGGGCAGCGCCACCCCGGCGCTGGAAACCCTGCACAACGCCCGGACGGGCCGCTACCGCCGCATCGAGCTGTCCGCACGCGTCGGCCGCGGCGCCCCGCCGCAGGTGCGCGCGCTGGACCTGCGCGGGCAGACGCTGCAGCACGGCCTGTCGGCGCCGCTGCTCGACAAGGTGCAGCAGCACCTCGACGCCGGCGGCCAGGCCCTGCTGTTCATCAACCGCCGGGGCTACGCGCCGATGCTGCTGTGCCACGACTGCGGCTGGATCGCCCCCTGCGCGCACTGCGATGCGCGCATGACCCTGCACCGCGGCCGCCGCCGGCTGATCTGCCACCACTGCGGTGCGCAGCAACCCGCGCCCAGCGCCTGCGCGAGCTGCGGCGGCAAGAACCTGCAGCCGGTCGGCGAGGGCACCGAGCGCATCGAGGACGCCCTGCGCAACCGCTTCCCGATGGTGCGCACCGAGCGCTTCGACTCCGATCGCCTGGCAAAGAAAGGCGAACTGGAACAGCTGCTTGCCGGCATCCGCAGCGGCGATATCCGGATCCTGGTGGGCACCCAGATCCTGGCCAAGGGCCATGACTTCCCCGGCCTGTCGCTGGTGGGCATCGTCAGCGCCGACCAGGCCCTGTACGGCGCCGACTTCCGCGCCGTGGAGCGCATGGGCCAGCTCGTCACCCAGGTGGCGGGCCGCGCCGGCCGCAGCGCCGGCATCCAGGGCGACGCCGCTCCGCCCGCGGAGGTCCTGCTGCAGACCCACGAGCCGGAGCACCCGGCCCTTCAGCAATTGATGCGGGGCGGCTATCCCGCCCTGGCCGAGCTGCTGCTGGCCGAGCGCGAGGCCGCCGGCCTGCCGCCGTACTCGCACCTGGCGCTGCTGCGCGCCGAGTCCATGGAGGCGGAACTGCCCCTGCGCTTCCTCGCCGCCGCCCGCGAGCTGCTGGCCCCGCATGCCGACGGCGTGATGCTGTCCGACCCGGTGCCGGCGCTGATGGAGCGCCGCGGCGGCTTCACCCGCGCCCAGCTCCTGCTGCAGTCCGGCAGCCGCGCCGCCCTGCAGAAACTGCTGGCCGCCTGCGTCACGCGGCTGGACGGATTGCCGGAGGCGAGGAAGGTCCGCTGGTCGGTGGACGTCGATCCTGCGGACCTTTTCTAGCAAACCCCCACCCGTTCACACCGAGTAGCGCCGCGAAGCGTCGCGTATCGAGGTGCCGCGCGTGCCTCGATACACCGCTTCGCGGCACTCGGCATGAACGGTTCGGGAGTTAGTGCGCCAGGCTCCGCCCAAACACCAGCGTCAGCACGCCCAGCACCACGAACAGCCCCGCCGCCGCGAACCGGATCGGCTTCAGCGGCAGCTTCGCCGCCAGCGCCGCGCCCAGGAAGACCACCGGCACGTCCGCCAGCAGCATGCCGGTGGTGGTGCCCGCGACCACTGCCGCCAAGGCCTCGTACTTCACCGCCAGCACGGTGGTGGCAACCTGGGTCTTGTCGCCGATCTCGGCCAGGAAGAAGCAGACCGTGGTGATCCAGAACACGCTGCGGCCGGCGCGCTCGGCCTCGTCCTGCTCGACGGTATCGGGCTTCAGCGCCCACAGGCCCACGCCGACGAAGGACAGGCCGACGATCCACGGCAGCCAGGCCGGGTCCAGCAGGCCGCGCAGCCACTGGCCGGCCAGGCCCGCCAAGGCATGGTTGAACAGGGTGGCGACGAGGATGCCGGCGATCAGCGCCCAGGGGCGATGCGGGAAACGGCTGGCGAGCAGCAGGGCGAGCAGCTGGGTCTTGTCACCGATCTCGCCGAGGAACACGGCGCCGGTCGAGACGAAAAAGGCTTCCACTTTGGATACTCCGGCCGGGCGCGAGATGGACGCAAGACACCCACGCAGGCGCCCGGCGGCGCAGCATGGCTGTCTTGGTCTCGCATGCCGGAAAGGCTGGATGCACCATGGCCATGAGGGCCAAGTATGTTGACGCATCCCCTCGCTTGCGCGAGGCGCTACTCCCCAAAAACGGCCGCGATCATACCCCAATAGGATCCCGAAGCCCATCCTTGGGGCCGGGGCCGGCTACAATTCGCACCTTAAACACCTGATTCAACGCTGATGAAAGCCCATTTGCACGACCTGCTGCGCGCCGCCCTCGACGCGCTGCTGGCCGAGGCCGGCACCGACGCCGCCCCGGCCATCCAGCTGGATGCCACCAAGGACGCCAAGTTCGGCGACTTCCAGACCAACCTCGCCCTGCAGCTGGCCAAGCCGCTGGGGCAGCCGCCGCGCGCCGTCGCCGAGAAGCTGGTGCAGAAGCTGCCTTCCTCGGCCCAGGTGGCCAAGGTGGAGATCGCCGGCCCCGGCTTCATCAATTTCTTCCTCAACCAGTCGGCCTTCCAGGCGGTGGTCGCCGAGGTGCTGAAGCAGGGCGCCGACTACGGCACCGACCGCAGCGGCAAGGCGGGGAAGATCATGGTGGAGTTCGTCTCCGCCAACCCCACCGGGCCGATGCACGTCGGCCACGGCCGCGGCGCCGCCTACGGCGACAGCATCTGCAACCTGCTGGCCGCCACCGGCTGGACCGTGTGGCGCGAGTACTACATCAACGATGCCGGCCGCCAGGTGGACATCCTCGCGATCTCGGTATGGATCCGCTACCTGGAACTCTGCGGCGTCACGCTGCCCTTCCCCAAGCGCGGCTACCCGGCCGACTACATCCGCCGCACCGCGCAGAAGGTGAAGGACGCCCACGGCGACGCGCTGAAGCGCGAGGCCGCAGCCGTGCTCGACGGCCTGGCCGCCGAGCCGGCGGTGCCGGAAGGCGCCAGCGACAAGCAGAAGGAAGAGATCAAGCTGCAGCAGGAGGCCTACGCCGACACGCTGATCCAGCGCGCGCGCAGCCTGCTGGGCGAGGGCTATGCCCAGCTCCAGCGCATCGCGCTGGACGACCAGCTCGGCGTGATCCGCAAGACCCTGTCCGACTTCAACGTCGGCTTCGACCAGTGGTCCTCCGAGGCCGAGCTGGTGAAGAGCGGCTTCGTGGAGAAGGCGATCAAGCGCCTGCGCGACCAGGGCCTGGTCTACGACAAGGACGGCGCGGTCTGGATGAAGACCGAGGCCTACGGCGACGAGAAGGACCGCGTGCTGGTGAAGGCCGACGGCGCCGCCACCTACTTCTGCAACGACCTGGCCTACCACGTCGACAAGCTCGACCGCGGCTGGAACCTGCTGATGGACGTCTGGGGCGCCGACCACCACGGCTATATCGCCCGCGTGCGCGCCGCCATCGAGGCCCTCACCAGCCGCAAGGACGCGCTCAACGTCCAGCTGATCCAGTTCGTCACGCTCTCGTCCGGCCGCATGGGCAAGCGCAGCGGCAACTTCGTCACGCTGCAGGACCTCATCGACGAGGCCGGCACCGATGCCACGCGCTTCTTCTACCTGATGCGCGGCCACGAGCAGCACCTGGAATTCGACATCGACCTCGCCCGCTCGCAGACCAACGACAACCCGGTGTTCTACGTGCAGATGGCCCACGCGCGTATCTGCCGCGTGTTCGACCAGCTGGCGGACCGCGGCGGCAAGTTCGACCAGGCCGCCGGCCTCGCCGCGCTGCAGCGCCTGGACAACGAGCACGAGAAGATCATCCTTACCCTGCTCAACCGCTACCCCGAGACGCTGCGCCGCGCCGCCGCCGACTACACGCCGCATACGCTGGTGTTCTTCCTCAAGGAACTGGCCGAAGGCCTGCACAGCTACTACAACGTGCACCGCTTCCTGGTGGAGGACGATGCCGAGCTGCAGAACGCCCGCCTGGCGCTGATCAGCGCCGTGGCGCAGGTGCTGCGCAATGCCTTGGGCATCCTGGGCGTCAGCGCCCCCGAGAAGATGTACCGCGAAGAGGTCGCTGGATAAATGGCACGCGATTACGCACACTCGCCGAAGCGCGGCGGCCGGCAGGCCAAGGGCCGCGGCGGCGGCGGTGGCGGCATGCCCGGCTGGGTCTGGCTGATCTTCGGCCTGGCCATCGGCCTGGTGGTGGCGGCCTTCGTCTACATCAAGCGTCCCGCCGGCGGCATGCCCAGCGCGCAGCCGGCAGGCGAGATCACGGAAGAACCGGCAGCAGGGCCTGCCGCCAAGCCGAAGAAGGAACCGAAGGAGACGGTGAAGCTGCCGCCCAAGGAGAAGGCACGCTTCACCTTCTACGAGCTGCTGCCCAGCGAGGAAGTGGTGGTGCCGCGCGGCGACAAGGAAGCCGCCAAGACTCCCGCCGCCGGCGACGGCTCGACCTACGTCATCCAGGTCGCCTCCTACCGCGACCGCGAGGAAGCCGACAAGCAGAAGGCCACGCTGGCGCTGCTCGGCATCGAGTCCCGCATCGAGACCGTCACCATCGACGGCTCCGACACCTTCTACCGCGTCCGCGTCGGCCCGCTGAAGGACTTCGGCAAGGTGCAGATCATCAGCAACCGCCTGGAAGACAACGGCATCCAGGCGATGGTGGTGAAGGTAAAGTAAAGAGGCGAACAGCGTAGAGGGGCCCCGCGCGGAGCGTGGGGATCTAGCGTCGTGAGTCCTCGCAGGGTCCAGTAGCCAAGCACTGTCCTTGGCGTCGCGAATGCCCGGGGTGGGCGTGTTCGCCGCCCCTTTTGCCCCTCCCCTCCGCCCCGTCTACGGCATACGGACTCGCTCGCAGCAAATAGCTGCCGTCCATCCACGCAACCCAAGTCCCTCACCCCAACCCCTCTCCCGAAGGGAGAGGGGTTCGATCCATCAGCCCCTGCAAGGCCCCCACCGGATCCAGCCGGTAGTAATCCGCCAGCAGCGCATACAGCTCGGCATGATGCCGCTGCAGTTCCTGCGGCCGCTGGAAGAAGGCTTCCGTGACCACGCCGAAGAACTCGCCGGGGCTTTCCGCGCCGTAGGGGTCCAGCACCGGCGGGCGGCGGTGGCGCCGCAGGCGGGTGTATTCCTTCTGCATGATCTCCGACCAGCGGCCATAGTCCTGCAGGCGCGGCGCGCCATCGCCGCCGTGGTGCTCGTCGTCGAGCTGGTGGGCGAACTCGTGCACCACCACGTTGACGCTGTCGCCCTGCTGCGCTGCCTCGACATCGGTCCAGGACAGCAGCACGCGCTCGCCGGCCCAGGATTCGCCCAGGCGCTCCTCCGGATCGTCCGGCACCAGGCCCAGCTCGTCGGGCTCGGTCTGCGGCACCAGGAAGGCATCGGGATAGAGCAGCACGCTGCGCAGCTCGGGAAACACCTGCGCATCCGGCCGCAGCAGCAGCAGGCCGGCATAACCGGCGATGGCCAGGCGCTGTTCGTCGCTGACCTGCGCGAGCCCGCCGCAGGGCACGAAGCGCTTGGTCTTCAGGAAGGTCTCGACGCGGGATTCGTACAGGGCGCGCAGCCCGGGCGGCACCCAGGCGGCTGGCGGCACCAGTTCCGCCAGGCGCGCCTGCCAGTGCTCCGGCAGCGGCTGCGCCGCCAGCGGCGCAGGCCGGAACAGGCGCCACAGCGCCAGCGCGAGGCCGGCGACGACGAGCAAGCCGATCAGGCCTTGCGCGTCGCTCACCAGAACCCGCGCGGCTTGTCGCCGCTGCCTTCCTCGGCCTTTTCCTTCGCTTCCATTTCCTTCTGGCGCTTCTTCACCGACTCGCTGACCCGCAGGCGATACGCGGAAACGGCGCGCAGGGTCGCGAAGGGCCCCGCCAGCAGGATGACCACCAGCACGGCAACCCAGAAGAATTCAGCGCCCATGGCAACCTCCTGCTTGCAGGCAAGCTAAAGCGCCTGCAGGTTTGCGACCGACAGCAGCAGCCACTTGTTCCCGGCGGTCTTGAACTTCACCTCGGCGCGCGCGCGGTCGCCGTCGCCGTCGAAGCTCAGGATGGTGCCCTCGCCGAACTTGGCGTGCTTCACGCGCTGGCCCAGCGAGAAGCCGCCGGGGCCGATGCTGCTTTCCTTGAGCAGGGTACGCGCCGCGTTCTGGCGGTCGTAGCCGGCGTAGCCGCCGCGCGGGTATTCGTCGCCGCCGCGGCCGCCGCCGCTGTTGCCGTAGCCGCCGCCACCTCGGGAATAGCCACCGCCGCCATAGCCGGACTCGCGCGCGATGAAGGCCGGGCGCAGCACCTGGGCGCGGGGCCGCGTCTCCTGCAGCGTCTCGGAGGGGATTTCCTTGAGGAACTGCGAGGGGCTGCCGATCTGCTCCACGCCGTGCACGCGGCGCACCTCGGCGTAGGACACGTAGAGCTGCTCGCGGGCACGGGTGATGCCGACGTAGCACAGGCGGCGCTCTTCCTCGATGTTGCCCTCCTCGATCGAGCGCATGTTGGGGAACAGGCCGTTCTCCACGCCCACCAGGAACACCACCGGGAACTCCAGGCCCTTGGCCGCGTGCAGGGTCATCAGCTGCACGCTCTCCTCGCCGGGACCGGCCTGCTGCTCGCCGGCCTCCAGCGCCGCATGCGCCAGGAAGTTGGTCAACGGGTCCATCTCGGGCAGTTGGTCGTCGCCCTGCGGCAGCGGCAGCAGCTCGAAGCCGCGAGCGGCGCTGACCAGTTCGTCCAGGTTCTCCAGGCGCGATTCGGCCTGCTCGCCCTTTTCCTTGCGGTAGTGGTCGCGCAGGCCGGTGCGCGCGATCACCAGCTCCGTGAGCTGCGACAGCGGCAGGTCCTTGCCCTCGGCCTCGATCGCGTCGATCAGGGCCATGAACTGGTTCACCGCGTTGGCGGAGCGCCCCAGGTGCTGCTGGCCGAGCTTGGCCGCCGCCCACAGCGAGATGTCCTGCTCGCGGGCCCAGAGGCGCAGCTTCTCGACGGTGGTGGCGCCGATGCCGCGCGGCGGCGTTCCCACCGCGCGCTCGAAGCTGGTGTCGTCGTCACGGATGTGCAGCAGGCGCAGGAAGGCCAGCGCATCCTTGATTTCCTGGCGCTCGAAGAACTTCAGGCCGCCGGTGATGCGGTAGGGCATGCGGTTGCGGATCAGGATCTCTTCCATCACGCGCGACTGCGCGCCGGTGCGGTAGAGGATCGCGTGATCGCTGTAGCGGCGGCGTCCTTCCACGCCGTCGCGGATGCGGTTGACGACGAACTCGGCTTCGTCGTACTCGTTGAAGGCGGCATAGAGCTGGATCGCCTCGCCGTCGCCGCCGTCGGTCCACAGGTTCTTGCCCAGGCGTCCGCTGTTCTTCGCGATCAGCCCGTTGGCCGCGCGCAGGATGGTGCCGGTGGAGCGGTAGTTCTGTTCCAGGCGCACCACCTCGGTGCCGAGGAAGTCGCGCTGCAGGTGCAGCATGTTCTCCACGCGCGCGCCGCGCCAGGAATAGACCGACTGGTCGTCGTCGCCCACCGCGAACAGCACGCCGCGGTCGCCGGCCAGCACGCGCAGCCAGTCGTACTGCAGCTTGTTGGTGTCCTGGAACTCGTCGACCAGCACGTGGCGGAAGCGCGTGCGGTAGTGGCGCTGGATGTCCGGGTTGTCGCGGCACAGCTCGTAGGCGCGCAGCAGCAGCTCGGCGAAGTCCACCAGCCCGCTGCGGCGGCACTGCTCCTCGTAGGCTGTGTAGATGCGCACGAACTGGCGCATCGCAAAGTCGCCGGTGTCCTGGATGTGCTCCGGGCGCTCGGCCTCTTCCTTGCGGGCATTGATCCAGCCCGTGAGGGCCTTGGCCGGGTATTTGTCCTCGTCCAGGTCCAGTGCCTTGATCACGCGCTTGACCAGGCGCTGCTGGTCGTCCGCATCCAGGATCTGGAAGTTCTGCGGCAGCCTGGCCTCCTTCCAGTGCAGGCGCAGCATGCGGTGCGCGATGCCGTGGAAGGTGCCGACCCACATCGAGCGCACCGGCACGTTGATCAGCTGCTCGATGCGGCCGCGCATTTCGTTGGCGGCCTTGTTGGTGAAGGTCACCGCCAGGATCGACTGCGGCGAGACGCCTTCCACCGCGATCAGCCAGGCCACGCGGTGCGTCAGCACCCGCGTCTTGCCGGAGCCGGCGCCCGCCAGCACCAGCCGGTGCTCCGGCGGCGCCGTCACCGCCTCGCGCTGGGCGGGGTTCAGGTCGCGGGTCAGGGCGACGA
>Ga0255097_1000920_pt1 | contig 10942 bp, 9 predicted proteins | sample Colum_Atlam_RepB_2_FD_188436 | JGI IMG/M metagenome (GOLD analysis project Ga0255097, IMG submission 188436) | Freshwater microbial communities from Columbia River, Oregon, United States - Colum_Atlam_RepB_8d | ecosystem: Environmental > Aquatic > Freshwater > River | place: USA: Oregon...
CGAGCTGCCGCGGCGCGGCCTGCGCGAGCGTCTGCGCGACGCCTGGCTGACGGCGCGGGTCAAGCTGCGGCTGCTGCGGCATGACCCCGGCGGCGCGCTCGACGTGAACGTCGATGCCGTGTCCGGCGAGGCGCGGCTCCAGGGCATTGCCGACACCGCCGGGCAGCGTCAAAGGCTGATCGGGCTTGCCGCCGCGACACCCGGCGTACGCCAGGTGGAATCGCGCATCGCCCTGCGTCCGCCGCCGGGAACGGTGCCGCAGCTGGAGGCGCCGCGCGCATCGCTGGGCGATGCCTGGATCACCGCGAGGCTGAAGTCCTCGCTGCTGCTTTCCCGCGAGGTGGACGGCCGTGCGATCGCCGTTGCCACCAGCCGCGGCGCGGTGCGCCTGAGCGGCCGCGTCGCCACGCCGGCGGAGCGTTCGGCCGCCGTCGAGATCGCAAGGGGCATCGGAGGCGTCCGCACGGTGGATGCCCGCGCGCTGAACAGCGGTTGAAGCCGGCGCGGCGCCCTTCATTCACGAGCAAAGGAGTGCTGACATGAAGAATGCGAACCAGCTGAAGGAGCTGGTACAAGTGGCCCGCGATGGCGCGGAGTTCTACGAACAGGCAGGTGGACAGGTGGAGGACGCGCCCTTGCGCAGCCTGTTCGCGAGCATGGCCGCCGCCAAGCGCGAGCTGATCAACGGCCTCTCCGCCAGCCTCGCCGCCAGCGGCGAGGACGTGCCGCGCGGCGGCACCCTGGTGGGCAGCCTGCAGAAGGCCTATGGCCAGGTCCGCGCCGCGCTGGCGCGCAACGAGAACCGTGCCTGGGTGGGCCAGCTCGAGGAGGCGGAGGATCGCCTGCTGGAGCACCTGCGCCGAGCGATCCGCGAAACCGACGATCCCTCGGTGCTGGGCCAGCTCGAGGCCTATCTGCCCCGCGTGCGCGACTGCCATGAGCAGATGCGCAGGCTGAAGCAGCGTCTGGCGGCCTGAAGGCCGCGTTTCATCAACTTCAAGGAAGGAGTGACGACATGAACCAGGACATCATCAAGAGCCAGTGGAAGCAGCTCAAGGGCGAGATCAAGCAGAAGTGGGGCAAGCTCACCGACGACGATCTCACCCTTATCGAGGGCAAGCGCGACGTGCTGGAGGGCAAGCTCCAGGAGCGCTACGGCCTGGCCAAGGACAAGGCTGCCGCCGAGATCCGCGATTTCGAGCAGCGCCTTTCCCGGCACTGAGGGCGCGGGCATGAAAAATCCCGCACACCGGAAGGTGTGCGGGATTTTGCCGGTCGGAAACCGTGCAGGAACCGACCCGGCAGGCGGTCGGTCAGAATGCAGGAACCCGCTCAGGTGGCCGGCGGACGGCGACCCAGCACCAGCGAGATGACGAACAGCACCAGGAACACCACGAACAGCAGCTTGGCGATGCCGGTGGCGGTGCCGGCGATGCCGCCGAAGCCCAATGCCGCCGCGATGAGCGCGATAACCAGAAAAACAATGGAGTAGTAGAGCATGGAATTTCTCCTCCTCGGTTGGAGCGGGTACGACAGCATCCAGGTACCAAGTCGCGTGCCATCTGGAAACTTCACTGGAATCAGTGATGTGACTGGCGGCCTCGGCCGCCGTCCCGGCGCCTTGCAGGGCTCGGCAACGTCCATTCATGCAGCTTGCAGGCAAGGAGCCCGCCCATGAGCGACCGTCAGGATTTGCAGCAGATCGGCGTGCTGCTGGTGGACGACGACCCGGCGATGCTGCGCAATTTCCGGCGCGCCCTGGACGAGGTCGGGTACCGCATCGAGACCGCGCAGTCCGCCGCGGAGGCGGAAGCAGCCCTCGCACGCGCGGTGTTCGATATCTGCCTGCTCGACGTGAACCTGGGCGAGGACTCCGGCATGGACCTGCTGCCGCGGCTGCGCGAGGCGGCGCCCTGGATGCGCGTGGTGATGGCCACCGCGCTCAACGACGCGACGCTCGCGGTCAGCGCCTTGCGCACCGGCGCCCGCGATTACCTGGTGAAGCCCTGCTCTCCCGACGAACTGGTGCATGCCGTGGCGCAGCAGGCGGAGGCACGCCGCCTGGAGAAGCGCATCGAGGCATTGGAGAAGAACGCGGACGACGGCCGCTCCGAGATCGACCTGGAAACGCGCAATCCGCAACTGCTGGCCACCTACGAGGTGGCGCGGCAGGTGGCATCCACCGACGCGACGGTGCTGATCCTGGGCGAGAGCGGCGTCGGCAAGAACGTGCTGGCGCGCGCGATCCACGACTGGAGCGCGCGCTCGAAGAACAACTTCGCCACCGTCAGCTGCCCTTCGCTGTCGGCGGAACTGCTGGCCAGCGAGCTGTTCGGCCACGTGCGCGGGGCCTTCACCGGCGCCACCGACAACCGCCAGGGGCGCGTGCAGGTGGCCGACGGCGGCACGCTGTTCCTCGACGAGATCGGCGACATGCCGGCGGCGCTGCAGCCGAAGCTGCTGCGCTTCATCCAGGAGCGCGAGTACGAGCGCGTGGGCGACCCCCACACGCGCAAGGCCGACGTGCGCGTGATCGCCGCCACCAACCACGACCTGCGGGCGATGGTGGCGGACGGGCGCTTCCGCGAGGATCTCTACTACCGCCTCAACGTGGTCACGCTGACGATGCCTTCGCTGCGGGAGCGCCGCGAGGACATCGCGCGGCTGGCCACGCACCTGCTGGAGAAGTTCGTGCGCCAGTACGACCGCCCGGCGCGCCGCTTCGGCGAGGCGGCCACATCCCTGCTGGTGGCCTACGACTGGCCCGGCAATCTGCGTGAATTGCGCAACGTGGTAGAGCGCGCGGTGATCCTGTGCCAGGGCGAGGCCGTGGGCCCCGAGCACCTGCCCTTCTCCAACAACGCCCGCGGCCTGGGCGGCGGCCTGCGCGTGGGCGATCCGGTGAGCCTGCAGGAACTGGAACAGGCCCACATCCAGGCGCTGCTGGCGATCTCGCCGACGATGGAGTCGGCGGCGCGCACGCTGGGGATCGACAGCTCCACGCTGTACCGCAAGCGCAAGCAGTACAACATGCCCTAGGGCCTGTTAACACTACGGCCGTCGCTGCGACGGAGACCGTTTTGGCGCAGGGCTAAGTCCCGGCACGCGCCGTGTACTGGACGTACATCAGCGGGGCGGGACAACGCCCTGCGCCAAAACGGTCCCGCCCTCCGGGTGCCACCAGATTTGCCGCCATGCGGGCCATCGGGCTTACTGCGGAGCGACATTGAGTCGCTCCGCAGCCTGGGCCAATGGCCTCGTCGGTTATTGGGGCCCACCCAACGCCCTCCTCGCGTCGTGCCTGGCGGCAAATCTGGTGGCATCGCACCGACGGCCGTAGTGTTGACAGGCCCTAGCCGACGGCCGGCGGCGGCCCGTCCTGCCGCCGCCCCGGGCGCGGATCGACGCTGTAGCGGCTCAGCAGCTTGTAGAAATCGGTTCGGTTGCGGCCGGCCAGGCGCGCCGCGCGGCTGATGTTGCCGCCCGCCAGCTCCAGCATCTGCCGCAGGTAGTTGCGCGTGAACTCGGCGCGCGCCTCGTCGAAGGAGGCCAGGCCGATGCTGCGCTTGCCCAGCGAGGCGCGGACCAGGGCGGCACCGATGACGCGGCCCGGCGCCAGCGCGACGTTGCGCTCCACCACGTTGAACAGCTGCCGGACGTTGCCGGGCCAGGGCGCGGCGACCAGGGCCTCCATCGCTTCCGCGGAGTACAGGCGCCGCGGCGCCCCGGATTGCGCCAGCTGCGCCAGGCGGTGCTGCACCAGCAGCGGGATGTCCTCGCGGCGCTGTTCCAGCGAGGGCAGCTGCAGGCGCACGACATTGAGGCGGTAGAACAGGTCCTCGCGGAAGCGGCCGTCGGCGACACGCTCGTCGAGGTCGGCGTGCGTGGCCGACAGCACGCGCACATCCACCGGCACGGTGCGCGTCTCGCCCACCGGGCGCACCTCGCGCTCCTGCAGCACGCGCAGCAGCTTGGCCTGCAGGGGCAAGGGCATGTCGCCGATCTCGTCGAGGAGCACGGTGCCGCCGTCGGCGGCACGGAACAGGCCAGGCTGGTCGGCATGCGCCCCGGTGAAGGCGCCTCGGCGGTGTCCGAACAGCTCGGACTCCAGAAGTTCCGCCGGCACCGCGGTGCAGTTGATCGCCACGAAGGGCCGCGCGCCCCGTCGGCTGGCGCGGTGGATGGCGCGAGCCAGCACTTCCTTGCCGCTGCCGCTGGCGCCGGTGATCAGCACCGCGGAATCCATGCGGGCGACACGCCCGGCATCGTCCAGCAGGGCTTCCATCACCGGGCTGCGCGTGATGACGCCGCTGCGCCAGTCGTCATCCCCCGGGGCCGTGCCCCCGCCGAGATGGGCACGGATGCAGCTCAGCAGGCGATCACGGTCCACCGGCTTGGTCAGGAAGTCCACCGCACCCGCCTGCGTCGCCCTCACCGCGTCCGGGATGTCGCCGTGGGCCGTGAGGATCGCCACCGGCAAGCCGGGGCTGTGCCCCTGGATGCGCGACAGCAGCTCGAAGCCGTCGATGTCGGGCAGGCGCAGGTCGGCCAGCACGAACTGCGGCCGCAGTTCGCCGAGCCGCTGCAAGGCCTCCGGTGCGCTGCTGGCCACCGCCACGGCATAGCCCTCGCTCTCCAGCCGCAGCGCCAGCAGGCGCAGCAGGCGAGTGTCGTCGTCCACCAGCAGGATCGGCCGTTCGGCGGTTCTGGGATTCAGCATCATCGTCCTCCATTGAGGCGGCGCTCGATCTCGACGACCGCCGCCATGCGCTGGCGCAGGCTCTGCACCTCCACCTGGCATTGGCTGGCGCTGTCGAGTTCGCTCAGGCGCACCTGGGCCGCGGCGCGCTGGCCGGGACTGAGGTGCTGGGACAGCAGCTTGCGCAGGCGCTTCTGCGCCGCGGCGCGGTTGTAGCCGGAGTGATCCGGCACGCTCTGCATCAGCGCCACGCGCAGCTTCTGGTCGGTGCCGGGATCGGCCGTGCGCAGCTCTTGCCACAGCGACTCGCGCCGGGACGGGCTGGCCGCAAGGACGTCGGCCAGGAATTCCACCGGCTCCGGCCCGGGGCCGCCGATCGGCAGCCGCCAGGACATCGGCTCCATGCTGGCGCAGCCCGAGAGGCTACACAGCAGGAGCAGGCCAGACCATGCTGAAACGCGCGCCAGGGCAGGCATCCGCCACCTCCACGATTCCGCTGTGCGCCTGCGCGGTTTCGCGCACGATCGACAGCCCAACGCCCGTGCCGGGAATGCCGGATTCCTCCGACTCGCCGCCGCGCACGAACGGCTCGAAAATCTTGTCCTTCTCCGCATCCACCACGCCGCGCCCGCGGTCGCGCACCTGCAGCTCGCAGCGCCCGCCGCGCAGGCCGGCGGCGAGTTCGATCGTGCTGCCCGGCGGCGCGTGCTTGATGGCATTGGTCAGCAGGTTGTCCAATGCGGTTCGCAGTTGCGCCCTCTGGCCATAGAGACGCGGCGAGGACAGCTCGATGGTGGCCTCGAGCCGGCGGCGCGTCAGCGGCAGGCGATGCGCCGCCAGCACTTCCGCCATCAGCGGCGCGGCGTCGAACCATTGCATGGAGGCGTCCACCCGGTCGTTGCGCCATTCGGCGTAGGCCAGCAGGTTGTCGATCAGCTTTTCCAGGTCCCCGGCGGATTCGGTCAGGATCGCGGCGACCTCGGCCTGCCGCGGCGTCAGTTCGCCCAGCGATCCCTCTCGCAGCAGCGCCGCGCCCTCGCTGATGCTGGCCAGCGGGGTCTTCAGTTCGTGGGAAACATGCCGCAGGAAGCGGTCCTTGTCGGCGGCCAGCTGCGCCAGCCGCAGGCGCAGCCAGTCGAGCCGCTCGGCCAGCTTCTTCAGCTCCAGCGGGAACTCCACGGCGATGGGCTTCTGGTAGCGCGAATGCCCCATCTCGGCGACACCGCGCGCCATGCTGCGCAGGGGCCGCGACACGGCGATGGAAAAGCACACCGCCAGCAGGGCGGTCAGCGGCACCAGGGCCAGGGCCAGCCACAGCATGGTGCGCCGCGCCGCGGCGGCCTCGCGGCGCAGTTGCGCGATGCGCTCGTCGGCCTGGCGGCGCGCCTCGGTGACGATGGGATCGATGTCATAGGACAGGGAATGCAGGCGCGTGACAACCTCGGCCAGCGGCATCTCGGCCCCGATGCTGCGCGACCAGGCACTGGCGGCCTCGGCCAGCCCCTGGCGCAGGCGCGCCAGGGGCACGCCCAGGCGCTCGTCCTCCGGCTCCTGCCGCTGGCGCTCCAGCCGGTCCAGCGTGGCATCGATGTCCACCAGGCGACTGGCGAAGAGCTCCAGCAGGGCGGGATCGCCGAGCGCCACGTACTGGCGCGCGTTGCGTTCCAACTGGCTGAGGTTGTCGCGCAGGTCGCTGCCCAGCAGGGCCAGGGTCATGCTTTCCTGCATCAGGCGGTCGGCCTGCCGCGCATGGCGCTGCAGTGCCAGATCCGCCAGCACCAGCGCGACCAGCAGCGGCAACGCCACGATCACGCAGCCGGTGGTCACCAGCACGGTCATCGTCCGGGGCAGCGGCAGGCGCATCGACGGCACATCCAGTCCTTGGAAGCAGGTGGCGACATCCTTGCGCCACGTTCTTGTGACTGGTGCCGGCCGACAACAGTTCCCCGGGCCCGGGCCGCGGCTGCGTCTGCTTTCTGCGACGGACGGAAAAGCGCCTGCACTCGGGGGCTTGCGCGGCAAGCGCTCGAAGCCTGTCGGGATTCGGCGACGCTTACACGACGGCGCGCGGGCCGGCCGCGGCGGCGGCCCCCGTCCGAACCGGGCCAAGTGCTTGTTTGACCTCGCTTGCTGCCGCGATGGCACGGCCGTTGCCCCTTTCGCCTCAAGCCCAGGACGGGCCTGCCGCGCGGCGTGCGCGGCTTTCCAAGGACAGGAGAGGCTGAACGTGACCAGCAACGACATCGCGATACTTGCCCCTCGCCGCCCCGATGGCGGTCGCCTGCTGCTGGCCGGGCGTGTTGCGCACTGCTTCGATGACTACCGCGACTTCCGCGAATCCGGGCTGAAGCCGGCGGCCTTCATCATCCGCTGCACCGACGCCGCCGCCACCGGCGACTGGCTGCGGCAGGTCCGCAGAGACCCCGACCACGCCGCGCGGCTGGCCTTCGTGGAAGGCCCCGCTTCCGACACGGACGCAGCGATCGGCGACGGCCCGCTGCCGGACAGCGTCACGGCGCTCACCGAACGCATCGACACCAGTGCGGCGCGAGCCCAGGCCATGCGCGTCAAGGATGACGACCGCAGCCCGGCGGCGCTGCTGCTGGAATACCTCTGGCTGCGGCCGGGCGCGGTGCTGGAACCACGCGCCGACTGGCGTCACCCGCGGCTGTACCACTACCCATTGCTCGACGCGCTGGAACGCGGCGATGCCGACCCGCAGGACTGGCTGCAGCAACTGGACCGCGACGGGCTGCTGACACGCGGCGATCTGCGCGCGCGCCAGCGCGAGTGCGACTTCTGCGGCAGTGCTCACCTGCGCTTCATCGACGTCTGCCCGAGCTGCCGCTCCATCGACATCGACCAGCATGCCGCCCTGCACTGCTTCACCTGCGGCCTGATCGCGCCGGAGGATCGCTTCACCCGCGGCGGCGGACGCTGCTGCCCGAAGTGCGGCACCCACCTGCGCCATATCGGCACCGACTACGATCGTCCGCTGGAGACCACGGCCTGCGGCAATTGCCAGCATGTGTTCGTGGAGGGCGAGGTTGTCGCGCACTGCGCGATCTGCGACCACTCGATGGCGCCCACGGCGCTGCGGCTGCACAAGCTGTGGTCCTGGCGCCTCAGCAGTCTCGGCTGCCTGGTGGCGCAGGGCCGCAGCCCGTCGCAGTCTCCGGCGCTGTTCGATGCCCAGCACTACGCCACCCGCGGGCACTTCCTGCACAGCCTCGACTGGCTGCTGAAGATCGGCCGCAGCCAGGGCACGCGCCTGGGCCTGGTGGGACTGCGCCTGCGCAACGGCCGCGAACTGGCGGCGGCCCTCGGCAGCGGCCGCTGCGCTCAGCTGCTGGACAGCTTCGCCGAGCGCCTGCGCGAACTGCTGGCCGAGGCCGACCTCGGCTGCCGCCTGGACCAGGAAACCCTGTGCCTGCTGCTGCCGGGGGCCGACCGCAAGCGCCTGAAGCAGCTGGAGCGGCAGCTGGACGAGCTGCAGCAGCGCGCGCTGCAGCCGGAGGGCCTGGGACCGCAGTGGCGGATGGCCGAAATGTCGCCCGACTCCGCGGACACCGATGCGGAACGCCTGCTGTCGCGCCTGGAACAACGGCTTGGGGGCTCCGCGGAAGCGCGGGTGGCCGCCTGAGATGGATGCCCTGCTCGACAACCTGGCCTCCGGCCTCGCCGTGTTCCTGGCGATGGTCAGCGGCGATGCCCAATCGCTGGCGCTGAAGTTCGCACCCTTCGCGCTGCTGCTGGAGATGCCGCTGTACCTGCTGACCTGGCTGGGCGTGATGCACTACCTGTGGCGGCGCCACAACGATCCGCCGGCGGAGATTCCCTACTACCCTCGCGTGACCTGCATCTGCAACGCCTATGCCGAGGGCCGCGACGTGCAGTACTCGGTGCGCTCGCTGCTGGAGCAGATCTATCCCGGCCACATCGAGTTGCTGCTGGTGCTCGACGGCGCCGTCGCCAACCGCGCCACCTACGATGCGATCAAGGAGCTGGTGCCGCAGTTCGGCGGCCGCCATAACCGCTCGGTGCGCTTCATCCCCAAGCCGCAGCGCGGCGGCCGCGTCTCAGCCACCAACACCGGCCTGCTCTATGCCACCGGCGAGATCGTGATGGCGCTGGACGCCGACACCTCCTTCGACAACGAAATGGTGGCGCATGCGATCAAGCCCTTTGCCAATCCCAACGTCGTCGCCGCCACCGGACCGCTGCGTGCGCGCAACGGCCGCAAGGCGCTGATCACGCGGCTGCAGGCGGTGGAGTACATGCTGGCGATCTACCTAGGCAAGGTCGGCCTGGCCGAGTGGAACCTGATCAACAACCTGCCCGGCGCCTTCATGATCTACCGCAAGTCGATCCTCGATCATGTCGGCGGCTGGAATACCGGCACCGGCGAGGACCTGGACCTGACGCTGCGCGTCAAGCAGTACCTACGCCGGCACCCGGAGCTGAAGCTGGTGTTCGCCCCCGGTGCGGTGGCGCACACCGAGGTGCCGGATACCTTCGGCATGTTCTACAAGCAGCGCCTGCGCTGGGACGGCGACCTGTCCTACGTCTACTTCCGCAAGCACTGGCATGCTTTCTCGCCGATGATCGGCTGGCGCAATTTCATCGCCAACACCTGGTATGGCCTGCTGTTCCAGATCTTCCTGCCGATCCTGCAGGTGGGTTTCCTGGCCTGGATGCTGGTCTTCCAGCCCGTACCGTTCTTCATCGGCACGATGCTGCTGGTCTATTGCTTCTACCTGGCCATCACGGTGCTGCAGTTCCTGCTGTTCTTGGCGCTGCTGTCCGAACGCCCCGCGCAGGATGCGCCCTACCTGTGGGTGCTGCCGCTGATGCCTCTGTTCATGGTGTCCGCGCGCATCTGGAGCGTCGTCGCCACGTTCCACGAATGGTTCAACCGCGCCCACCAGGATTCCCCGATGGGGCCGTGGTGGGTCATCCGACAGGGAGGTCCCCGATGAAACGACTGCTGATCACCGCGGCCCTGCTGGCATTGCTCGCCGGCGGCCCGGCGCAGGCCGAGGAACTGCTGCTCGAGAACCTGCTCGGCGACACCGGCAAGGCCGCCAGCGTGCTGCAGGCGGAATCGGAGCTGAATGCCGCCGGCAGCGAGCTGAGGCGCGACCGCGCCGAGAAGGGCTGGCGCATGACCGGCGCGGCCGGCTACGGCCATATCCAGGACGTGGTCGACGAGGGCCGCTCGATCTCCTACCAGGCGGCCCAGGCGCAGCTCGGCCTGGCCTACCCCCTGTTCGGCTCCTCCGAGAAGCAGGCCCGCGCCATCGGCCTGTCCAGCGGCAAGGCGGACGAGAAGAGGCTGCGCCTGGAGGCGGCCAGGCGCCTGGCGCAACTGGAGCTGGAAGCGCAGTACGCCCGCTACTGGGGCGCCCAGGAGAGCCTGCGTGTGGTGGATACCTACCTGGAGAGCGAGCCGCTGCTGCTGCCGCGCCTGCAGCAGCGGCAGGACAAGCGGATGATGCTGGGATCGCAGCTGATCGATGCCGGTGCCGGCTATGCCCGGGCCCGCAGCGACCGGGCGCAACTGCTGGCGCAGCGCAACGCCGCCCGCGCGCGGCTGGAGCGCCTGACCGGGCGCAAGCTGGCGGAACTGGAAGCCCGCGCCACCGAGTTGCCGGACGAGATCGACTTGCCGGCTGGCCCGGCGCTGCAGCGGCACCCGGACCTGGCGGCGCTGCAGCTGCAGCGCGAGACCCTGCAGCGCCAGCTCAAGGACAGCCGCTGGTACGGTCTCGACGGCGCCTTCAACCTCAATGCCAATACGGTTCACGACACCACCAACTCGGAGACCGGCGGCAGTGCCTTCGTCGGCGTCAACCTCAGCGCGCCGCTGTCGCTGGGCAGCGCGCGCCGCGCCGAGCGCGACCGCCTCAACGCCGAAGCCGAGACGCTGACGCTGCGCTACCGGCAGCGCCAGGAGGAACTGGTGGCCGACATCGGCGGTGCGCGCGACAAGCTGGCGCAGCTGCGGGAAGAAGCTGCCGCGGCGGGCGAACGCACCCGAGGCGCGCACGAAGCCCTGCGCGAACGCCTGCGCCGCAGCGGCGTCTTCGCCGAGGACGGGATCGAGGCCCTGGGCGCGCGGCTGCAGACCTACTACGCCGCGGCCCTGTCGGAGATCGACACGCGCACGCGCGGCTGGATCGCCAGCGTCGAGGCGCGCGCCTATGCCCTGGCCGTGGCGGAGGACGCCACGCCGCAGCGGCG
>Ga0255097_1000924_pt1 | contig 10864 bp, 8 predicted proteins | sample Colum_Atlam_RepB_2_FD_188436 | JGI IMG/M metagenome (GOLD analysis project Ga0255097, IMG submission 188436) | Freshwater microbial communities from Columbia River, Oregon, United States - Colum_Atlam_RepB_8d | ecosystem: Environmental > Aquatic > Freshwater > River | place: USA: Oregon...
CCTTTCATGAGTCGGCCATTGCCGTGGGCCAACGCCTGTATGTGATGGGACGTGCGCGCGAGCGCAGCGATCGTGTGGCGGCAGAGATTGCGGAGGACAAGCGTGCGCAGCTGTACCTGATCTCGGTGCGGGACGAGTCGGCCATCAGCCGCGGCTATGCATGGGGGTATTGGTTGTGGGTCTTGTTTGGCTTGGCCTTGCTGCTGGGTGGTTGGGCCATCTACGAACACGACCAAGGCTGGCCTGACACGCAGCGCTGGCAGTGGTACTTGGGTTGGAGCGCTGTGTACCTCGGTCTGCTCGCCGGCGGTTGGGTGTGGATGGTGCACAACTCCATCGTCGGCCTGCGCCAGCGTGTGCGCCAAGGTTGGGCCAACCTCGAAGTGCAGCTCAAGCGCCGTCATGATCTTTTGACACAGCTCGTGGCCGTGGTGCAGGGACTCGCAGCGCATGAACAAGAGGTTCAGGAGACCTTGGCGGCGCTGCGTGCCCAAGCAGCGATTGAGGCGCGCAGCGCCAGTGCCGAAGGTCTTGCGGGGATAGCTCCGCGTTTGGTGGCGCTGCGGGAACACTACCCCCGTTTGGTGGCGCAGGAGGGCTTCCTTGAGCTGCAACGCGAGCTCTCCAGCACCGAGCAACGCATCGCCTTGGCGCGGAGCTACTACAACGACATCGCCACGGCCTACAACACGCGGCTCTTGGTGCTGCCGGATCGCTGGGCCGCGGCGCTTTCGGGCCTGCGTTCCGAGCCGCTGCTGGTCGCTTCTGACTTCGAACGGGCAGCCGTGGAAGTCCTGAGTTAGACTAGCTGTCTGCTATGGCAGACATCCTCAAAGCACTCGGCATCGGCAAGGAACATTCAGGCGCCTACGCAGGGAAGTGGCTCAAGACCACCGGGCCTGTGCTGGAGAGCCGTAATCCGGCCACAGGTGAGATCCTCGGCACGGTCAAGCAAGCGACGGCCAAGGAATACGAAGCCGTCGTGCGAGCCGCGCACGAAGCGTATCTGCGTTGGCGCGAAGTGCCTGCCCCCAAGCGCGGTGAGATCGTGCGCCAGTTGGGCAATGCGCTGCGTGAGCACAAAGACGCACTCGGCGCGCTCGTCACGCTGGAAGTCGGCAAGATCCACCAAGAGGGCTTGGGCGAAGTGCAGGAGGCGATCGACATCGCCGACTTCTGCGTGGGGCAATCGCGCATGCTGTACGGCTTGTCGATGCACTCCGAGCGCCCCGGCCATGCCATGCGCGAGCAGTGGCACCCGTTGGGCGTGGTGGGAATCATCTCGGCCTTCAACTTCCCTGCTGCCGTGTGGGCTTGGAACTCGATGCTGGCTTTGACCTGCGGGGATGCGTGCGTGTGGAAGCCGAGCCCGAAGGCGCCGCTGACCGCCATCGCCATGACCAATGTCTGTCGTCCCGTGTTGGAGGCGCATGGCTTCGGTGCGCTGTTGGGCCTCGTGATCGGTGGCAACGAAGAGGTGGGCACGCGTCTCGTCGAAGACAAGCGTGTGCCGCTGGTGTCCTTCACAGGTTCGTCCGAGGTGGGGCGCCACGTGGGCGCCAAGCTCGCCACGCGCTACGCCAAAGCCATTCTCGAGTGTGGTGGCAACAACGCGCTTGTGGTCATGGAAGACGCCGACTTGTCGTTGGCTTTGCCGGCGATTCTGTTTGGTGCCGTCGGCACGGCGGGTCAGCGTTGCACCACGACACGGCGCTTGTTGGTGCACGAGTCCATTGCGGACGAGGTGGAGAAGCGCCTCATCAAGGCCTATGCCACCATCCCCATCGGCGACCCGTTGAAGAAGGGCACGCTGTGCGGTCCGCTGATTGATGAAGCTGCTGTGAACGCGATGATGGCGGCTCTCGAGTCCGCCAAGCAAAGCGGTGGCAAGATCTTGTGCGGCGGTACTCGTGTCAAGCAGACGGGCAAGCTCAAGGGTGGTCACTATGTGTCGCCCGCGATCGTGCGTGCCGAGAATCATTGGGATTGCGTGCAGCACGAGACCTTCGCACCGATCCTGTATGTGATCCGTGTCAAAAATCTTGAACATGCGATCGAGTTGCACAACGCCGTGCCGCAAGGCTTGTCCTCGGCCATCTTCACCATGAATGTGCGCTACGCCGAGCGTTTCTTGGCGGCCACGGGCTCCGACTGCGGCATTGCCAATGTGAACATCGGCACCAGCGGCGCCGAGATCGGCGGCGCTTTCGGTGGCGAGAAGGAAACCGGCGGCGGACGCGAGTCGGGCAGCGATAGCTGGAAGGCTTACATGCGCCGCCAGACGAACACCGTCAACTGGTCGACGGCTCTGCCGTTGGCCCAGGGCATCCAATTCGGCTGAACTCCTATGCTGCTCCAACTCGCCCTAGTTTTCGCGGCCTTGCCGGTTTCGCCTCAGCACAACCCTGCTGCGGGGCAGTGGGGGAAGACGGACCCTGCTGATGTGCGCGTGGTCACGTGGAATGTGAAGGATGGCCTGTGCAGTACGAACACCAAGGCCGAGGGCAACAACAACTGGTGTGCGTTGGCGCGCATCGTGGCGGCGCTCAAGCCGGATGTGTTGGTGCTGCAAGAGTGCGGTGACAACTCCGGCAATGGCACGGGTTCTGGAGTGGATTCCGTGGCCACTCTGACCACGGTGACCAACCTGTTCGTGAATGGCGGCACAGATAGCTTCAATGGCAATGTGGCCGTGGGCGCGTGGGTCAAGAAGTACGCACCGGGCTTTGACCTGCCGCATGTGTTTGTGACCAGCGAGAATGACGGCTTCAATCGCAATGTCATTCTCTCTCGCTTTCCGTTCGCCGATCTGAATGGCGATACGCGCAGCACCTACAACGACATTCCTACCGTGTCTGCCAGCCAGTGGGCGCCCGGTGGAGATGGGGGCATCCGAGGCTTCCAGTTCGCGGAGCTGGATCTGCCTGGTGCCACTTACGCGGGTAATCTCGTGGTTGGCGGCGCGCACTTGAAGGCCGGTTCGACGACGGCCGACAATCTGCAGCGCGTCACAGCTGCGCAGAATGTGTCGTACTTTGTGCGCTACTTCTACAACGGCGGAGGCACCACGACGGTCGATCCGCTGGCGCGCATTGCGGATACGCCTGCGGCTACGAGTGTGCTGCCCGCGACCACGCCGGTGGTGCTGTGCGGTGACTGGAATGAAGACGAGCTCGGCAACGGTGCTGTGCGTGGACCTGCGGATTGGTTGCACCAAGCACAAACCGCAGGTGGTACCAGCGATGGTACTGACCGCGATGGCAGCGATGCGCGCCTCGATGGTGCCTTGCATTGGTCCACGGGCTCCGATGCCAGCTACCAAAGCGGCGCCAAGCTCGACTACATCGTGTGGCAGGACTCGATTGCCACCTTGCGCAACCAAGGCATCTTCATCAGCGGCAGCAACACGACAGCTTCTCAGCCGCTGGAGGTGCAAGGCTTTGCTGGCGGGGCTTCCGCATGCAGCGCTGCGGCTAGCGATCACCGCGCGGTGTATGTGGATCTGCGCGTGCCGGTGGTGGATTGCAATGGCAACGGTGTGGCCGACACCACGGACATCGCCAACGGCGCGGCGGACGGCAACACCAATCAGATTCCCGATGAATGCGAGTGCTTTGCCACGCCGTACTGCTTGAGCAGTCCCAACTCGGTGGGGGCGGGCGCGTTGATCAGCGGTGTGGGCACGACCAGCATCAGCAGCTCGAACTTCACGCTGTATGCGGATGGTGTACCGCCTAATGCGGCTGGTTTGTACTACTTTGGCGCGAACGAGGTGCAACAACCGTTCGGGAACGGCTATCGCTGTGTTTCAGGCTCCGTGTCCCGTTTCGGGGTGCAAGCCGCGGATGCACTGGGCGTGATGGTCCGTCAAGTTAACTTTACGGCCGCGCCCGCCGCCGGCGTGTTGGTCCCGGGTTCAACGTGGCGCTTCCAGTTGTGGTACCGCAACCCTGCAGGTGGCGGTGCCGGCTACAACTTGTCGAACGGCTTGCGCGTGCGCTTCTGCCCGTAACGAGGCTACTCATCGAGCGCGTGACCAAGCTCCTGACTGTGCTGCTGATTGCCCTTACTGGCGTGCCTGGCTTGCTGCCGGGTGCGCGCGGGGCCGATACGCACGCTTTGATTGGTTGGCTCGCGATGGTGGCGGCTGCCTGCGGTTCGCTCGCGCGTGGTGCAGGGCTGCGCTACTTGCCGCATGGTGTCGCGGTCTTGGGTGCTTGGGGCTTTCTGTTGGCCTTCGTCAGCACACGGGGACTAGCCAGCCCGCTCGGTGCATGGTGCATCGTGGGCGCGCTCTACACGCTGGGCTACATCGCGGGCGGCACCATGGCCCGTAGCCTGTGGCTGTACTGCGCGACGGTGGTACTGGCCCTTGCGCCGTGCGCAGGCTTGTGGGCAGGCGTGCCTTTGCCGCTCGCATGGGCGGAGTTCTCGCTTCAGGTCTCACCCTTGGTAGCGGCTCTTGCCGCCGGCGGGGTGGATGTGTTGCGGCATCCGTTGCTGTATGAATCAGCTGCCACTGCGGATCTTCCTCTGGGTTGGAGCGCATGGAGCGACGGAGTGCTTGCTCCCTTGAGCGCTTTTGTGCTTACATTCTGCGCCGCTTGGTGGCTCGACACGCGCGCCGCGCCGGCGCATAGCGACCCCACCAAGCCCTGATCGAGATCACCATGGCATTGCACAAGTACTTCTGCACCTTCCCGCAGGAACTGATCTCCGAGCCGATCATCAGCCACACGCTCGGTGACAAGTTCGGGGTCGTGCCGAACATTCGTGCCGCCAGCATCACCGAGTCGATGGCTCTCGTGGCCGTCGAGATCGAAGGGGACGAGCAGGCGATTCAGCAATCGATCGCCTACCTGAAGGAGCGCGGCGTGAGCGTGGAAGAGTTGACGGACGGCAAGAAGGCGTGATCGGACGACTGCTGCTTGCGTGCCTGGTCGGCCTGCTGGCCGCGTGTCGCACCCACCCCAGTGGTCTCCCGCTGCGGCGTCCCACGCCACAGGGCTCTGCAGTTGTCAGCGAACATCCGCTCGCTACGCAGGTGGGCCTCGAGGTGTTGCAGCGCGGTGGCAACGCGGCGGATGCTGCGGTGGCCACGGCGCTCGCCTTGGCCGTGGTGTTGCCGCGCGCTGGCAATCTGGGCGGGGGCGGTTTTGCATTGTGGGCCGATCACGAAGGCGCGGCGGAGTTCCTCGACTTTCGCGAGACAGCGCCGCGCGCGGCCAAGCCCGAGTTGTACCTCGACGCGTCAGGTGCTTTTGTCCCCGAGCGCGGCAATCGCGGTCCTTCCGCTGTAGGCGTGCCGGGTTCTCCGGCAGGTCTGTACCTGCTGTGGGAACGTCGCGGCAGCGGCCGGTTCAGCTTCGAGGAACTCGCCGCGCCTGCGGTGCGCTTGGCCCGCGAGGGCTTTGCGGTCGATGAGGATCTGGCGCGTGACTTGGCTGCGTCAAGTACAGTTGACAAGCTCAACGCTGCCGCCAAGGCCGTGTGGTGGCCGGAGGGTCGCGCCCCCAAGGCCGGTGAGTGGATCCGTCAAGCAGACTTGGCAAGCACTCTCGAGCGCTACGCCGATCAGGGCCCGCAGGGCTTCTATGCAGGCGAGACGCGCCGCTTGCTGCAGCAAGAGCTCGCGCGCACGCCGTTCTATGCTTCCGAACGCGGCGGTGTCCCGCCCGATGGCCGTGCATGGTTGGCTAACGAAGACTTGGAGAGCTACGCGCCGGCTTTGCGCGCGCCGTTGATCGGGTGGTACCGCGGTCATCAGATCTTGACAGCGCCACCGCCTAGTGCCGGCGGGTATGTGCTTTTGCACACGCTAGGTGTGTTGGAGGGCTTCCCGCCGCCGGGACCGAGTCCCGAGGCGCTGTATTGGCACCGGTTCCTCGAGGCCGTGCGCACGGCCTACGCCGAGCGTGCGCTGCACTTTGGAGATCCGCGCGACACAGTCGTGCCGCTGACAGAGTTGCTGGCCCCTGCACGCATCGCACAGCGCCGTTTGGAGATCGGCCCGCGTGCGCAACCTGCGGTCACGGCCACGGAATGGACCGAGGGTGACCAAACGACGCATGTGTGTGTGCTGGACGCCGATGGTGCGGCCGTAAGTTTGACGACCACGCTCAACACGAGCTTTGGCAGCGGCCTCTTGGTGGCCGGCGCGGGCTTCTTCTTGAATGACGAGCTAGATGACTTTGCCTTGCGTGCGGGTGCTCCCAACACGTATGGCCTCACGGGCTCGCGCGCCAATGCGATTGTGCCCGGCCGTCGTCCGGTGTCGTCGATGACGCCCACCATCGTGCGCGATGGCGGTCACTCGAACATGCTCGTCTTGGGTGCACCAGGTGGCCCGCGCATTCCTGTGGCGGTGACACAGGTCTTGTTGCGCGTGTTGGAGTGCGGTCAAACAGCCTCCGATGCAGTCGCCGCGCCGCGTCTGCACCAACAACATGCGCCTACGTACAGCTTGTACGAGCGCGGCTTCGATGCGCAGGTGCTCGAGCAACTGCGCGGTGCCTACGGTCACGAGTTGCAGGAAGCCAAGTCGTACCTAGCGCTCACCGGCGTGATTCATGTGCCTACGCCCGGCGCGCGGCCGCAAGCTGCTCACGATCCGCGGCGAGTGGGAGCTGCGCTGGTGACGGGCTCAGTCGAGTAAGCCTTCTCCAGCAAAAGATCCCCATCCAAGTGCTGCCAGAGCGCTAGCTCGCTCTCTTCTTCAAAGCACAGCGGAGCGGTGGTCGTCGGCGCTGCAAGCGGTTGCAAGGTGTGCACACGCAGCACCGGCGCGGACGCTCGGGCCGGCATGGGCCTCCACGGCTCGCCGCCACCGTGCGGGCCTACCCGCACCATTCCGCGGCACAAAGGGCAGCGGGCGAAGTGGGGCTTGAACTCGTTGGGGATTTGGTACGACGCGCGGCAGGCGTCGCAGCGACCTAGGCGGTGTTGCATGCGCTGTGGTTCCTGAGACTGACCGGACGCTACGACTGTCACAAAGTCAATGCAACAGGGCAGTTGCGACTGCTCTGTTTCCCGCAAGAAACTGGGCCGCGGCGCGCTTAGGATCGCCACTCATGGACGCTGCCTCCCCCCGTCGCTCCGCGCGCTCGACCCCCGCTGCGGGGCGCTTCGAGCTGGTCTGCCCGTATGCGCCGATGGGGGACCAGCCCAAGGCGATCGAGTCGCTGTCCAAAGGACTTGTCGCCGGTGCTGCGCACCAGACGCTGTTGGGCATCACCGGTTCGGGCAAGACCTTCACCATGGCGGCCGTGATTGAGAAGGTGAACCGCCCGACTCTGGTGTTGTCGCCCAACAAGACGCTGGCGGCGCAACTGTACGCAGAGTTCAAAGACCTCTTCCCCAAGAACGCGGTCGAGTACTTCGTCAGCTACTACGACTACTACCAGCCGGAGGCTTATGTGCCTTCGAGCGACACCTTCATCGAGAAGGATGCCTCGCGCAACGAGAACATCGAGCGCCTGCGCAACAGTGCGACGCGCTCGTTGTTAGAGCGCCGCGATGTGCTGTTGGTGGCTTCGGTGTCGTGCATCTATGGACTCGGTTCGCCGGACAACTATGAGACCATGGCTTTGCCTCTGGCCCGCGGCCAAGCGATGGAGCGTGAGGATCTGCTGCGCACTTTGACGCGCATGCAGTACGCGCGCGCAGGCGCAGATTTCCGTCGCGGGACCTTCCGTGCGCGCGGTGATGTGATCGAGATCTTCCCTTCGTATGAAGACGACGCGGTCATTCGTGTCGAGATGTTTGGCGACGAGATCGAGGCACTGGTGGTGGTGGATCCGCTGCGCGGCGAGATCTTGGAGGAGTCCACCGCCACGACCATCTATCCTGCGAACCACTATGTGGCGCCCGCGGATCGCTTGCAGCGCGCCGTGATCGGCATTGAAGAGGAGATGAAGGAGCGTGTCAGTTGGTTCAAGGAGCGCAATATGCTCTTGCAGGCGCAACGCATCGAGCAGCGTACGCGCCATGATCTCGAGATGCTCAAGCAGACGGGTGTGTGCTCGGGCATCGAGAACTACTCGCGTTGGATGGATGGCCGTGCGCCGGGCGAGAGTCCGTTCACGCTCTTGCACTATTTCCCCGAAGAATGGGTGGTTTTCGTAGACGAAAGCCATGTGACCATCCCGCAGGTGGGGGGCATGTACCACGGCGATCGTTCGCGCAAGGAGACGCTGGTTGAGCACGGTTTCCGCTTGCCAAGTGCGTTGGATAATCGCCCCCTGCGCTTTGAGGAGTGGGAGGGGCTTGTCAAGCAAATCGTACATGTCTCTGCGACGCCGGCTGCCTACGAGTTGAAGCACTCGGGCAGCCACATTGCCGAACAGATCGTGCGTCCCACCGGTCTGTTGGACCCGCTGATCGAGGTGCGCTCGGCCAAGACACAGGTCGATGATCTCCTGCACGAGATTCGCCTCACGACTCAGGCCGGTTGGCGCACGCTTGTCACGGTCTTGACCAAGCGCATGGCCGAGGAGTTGACGAACTACTACGCCGAGGCCGGTGTGCGTGTGCGCTACCTGCACTCGGAGATCGATGCCATTGAGCGTACGGCGATTCTGCGGGACTTGCGCTTGGGATCGTTTGATGTGTTGGTGGGCATCAACCTTCTGCGTGAAGGTCTAGACCTGCCGGAGGTGTCCTTGGTAGGTATTCTTGACGCCGACAAGGAGGGCTTCTTGCGCTCCACGACCTCTTTGGTGCAGACCTGTGGTCGAGCGGCGCGCAACGCAGCGGGACGCGTGATTCTGTTTGCCGACAAGCGCACGGATTCGATGGAGCGGGCCATCTCGGAGATGACCCGCCGTCGCGCCAAGCAGATCGAGTACAACGCCGAGCGTGGCATCGTGCCGCAGACCGTCATCAAGCCCGTGCGCGAAAGCCTCGAGGCGTTGTACGAGATGGACTACGTCGAGGTGGCCCCGTTGCCTGAACTGGGCAAAAAGGGCAAAAAAGGCGCGAAAAGCTCGCCCTTCGGTCCGCTCGGGGATCCCGCCTTGCTGGATCCGTCGCGCTTGCGTGGCGAGATCGCCAAAACCAAAGACGACATGCTCCGCGCGGCCGAGGCCATGCGCTTCGAGGATGCGGCCGCCTTGCGCGATCGCTTGCGCTTGCTCGAGCGCGCGGAGCTGGAGCAGCTGTAGGCCCGTGACCAGTGATGGTGCACGGGCCGCCTAGCGGGATACTGTCAGTACACAACGATCCCGAGGCCCTGCGCTCGTAGTTCCTCGGCGAGGGCGTGGACGCCGAATTCGGCCTCCAGGCAGGTAGGCCATGACTGATTGCGTAGGAGCAGCGGCGGCTCGGGCTGCGGACCTGGAACCAATTGCAGCGGCCTGCCGAGCCAGCGCATGGATAGAGCTGAGCGCAGCTTGCTGTCAGGAGAGGAGAGTACGATGCCCCAACACGCTGCACCCTCGTGGTAGCGCGGGTTCTCGGCTAGGAAGCGCGGATGCCCTGCGATACGCGGCGATAGCGCCCAGACAACTAGGGTGTAGAGACCTTCGCCGCTGCGCGCCGTCTGTGTCGCGTACAGCTCATGAGCATCGACAGTTTCGTCGTACTGGCCGTCGCTGCGCCGCGCCCTAGCGTTCCGGGGCACCGGGTGCCGGCGTCCTGTGGGGCCAAAGCGTCCTGTGATTCGGTAGCGTCCTTCCGAGCGGCGGCGTTGTGATTCGTCGTGCATGCTGCGAGTGTCTTTCTCAAGCGAGGCCCAGTCCGCGTGGCAGCTTGTTGGGCTGCTCCACCGGACATGGCATGTCGCCACCTATCAAAGACGCGCGTGCGCGCGTGAGGCGGGGCCGCCTGGACTGCGGGAGGGGAGACTGAATGCAAGCGAACGCAGCAGCGGAGGTGCGTGATTGCTAGAGTTTGCGCGCCGCATTCCTTGTGAACGCGGCGCCCGCCCCCCTTCAGCATGATCCGCCAAAGCCCCGTCGCATCCACCGTAGTTGGCTCCACGCTTCTCGGTGCTCCACTCATCGTCAGCCTGTTCTTTGTCAGCTGTCGGGCCGCCGAGACGGCTCCGCCGACTAAGGACCGAGCCCCGACTCCTGTGCGGGAGGCGTATGCGAACGCCACCGATGCGGGCAAGGTGGCCGACAACTGGCTCGCCACCTTTGGCGATGCGCGCCTTGATGCCTTAGTGCTCGAGGCAGAGAAGAACAACCCGGACCTCGCCATCGCGGCGGCGCGTCGCGATCGCGCTGCTGCCGAGGCTGGTAAAGCCGACTCGGCTTTGTCACCTAAAGTTGACGCCGTTGCAGGAGCCGAGCGCGGCAGTGATCCACGTGGCACGGCGAGCAGCTTCAACTTGGGCTTGTCCGTGTCGTGGGAAGCCGATGTGTGGGGGCGTTTGTCGAACGCTGCACAAGCGGCGGCTTTGGATGCGGTGGCTGCACAAGCAGACTATGAGTACGCGCGTCAGTCGATCGCCGCGCGCACTGCTCAAGGTTGGTTCCTCGCGATTGCGGCCAAGGAACAGGTTGCGCTCGATCAGTCCTTGCTTGCGCAACGCGAACGCGTGGCCCGCGTGGTCAAGGCTCGTTACGACGCCGGTGAAGCCAAGCGCGCGGACCTCGATACCGCGGAAGGGCAGGCGGCCACCACACGCCAAGCGTGGGAAGCCAGCAAGGGCGCGTACGACTCGGCTCTGCGTTCCTTGGAAGCGCTGTTGGGCCGCTATCCCTCGAATGAAGTGGACGTGGCGACGGGTTTGCCAGCTTTGCCTGGTGAGCCGCCGGTAGGGATCCCGTCTGAAGTGCTGGAGCGGCGTCCAGATGTGGTCGCTGCTGACCGTCGCGTCGCCGCTGCCTTCGGACGCGTAGGTTCGGCCAAGGCCGCGAAG
>Ga0255097_1000931_pt1 | contig 10789 bp, 12 predicted proteins | sample Colum_Atlam_RepB_2_FD_188436 | JGI IMG/M metagenome (GOLD analysis project Ga0255097, IMG submission 188436) | Freshwater microbial communities from Columbia River, Oregon, United States - Colum_Atlam_RepB_8d | ecosystem: Environmental > Aquatic > Freshwater > River | place: USA: Oregon...
AGCGGATCACCCCATGGTCGTCCGGCGGGCCCGGGGAATCTCGATAATTTCTGCAAGGCCATCGACAGTCCCCGGCCTGCCGGGGTCAGTCCACGGCAGGCTCCGGCACCGCCACCGGCCGGCCGGCGATACCGGCCCGGCCCAGCAGCAGGAACATCAGCCCGCCCAGCAGCACGCTGCCGGCGGTGAGATACAGGAAGACCACATAGCCCCCGGCCCCGTCCAGGAAGCGGCTCAGCAGCACCGCCCCCACCGAGGTGGCCAGGCCCAGCGCGGCAATGCACAGCCCCAGCACGCTGCTGTAGATCTCCACGCCGAAGTGGCGCACCACCAGGTAACCGGCGATATCCCCTTCCGCCCCCTGTGAAAGCCCCATCAGCAGCACCGCGCCCACCAGCACCCACTGGGCGTCGAAAGCCGACGCGATCAGGAACAGGCCGATGCTGGGCAGCCCCATGCTCACCGCCGCCACCACGTGCGCCGGAAAGCGGTCCAGCGCCAGGCCGCAGGCGAAGCGGCCGACGATCACCCCGGTGGCGAACAGCGACACCATCATCGCGGCTGCCGCCGAGTCGGCACCGTTGTCGAGCAGCATCAGCTTCAGCTGCGGCCCGTTCAGGGTCTGCGGGATGTTGCACAGGAACATGCCGCCGCAGATGACCCAGAAGGCCGGGCTGCGCAGGATCACCGGATAGTCCCGCGCCGCCCGGCGGCGCTGCACCGCGACGGCCGCCGGCCGCGCGTCCGCCGGGATCATCGCCAGGGCCAGCAGGCCGAACACCGCCGTGAAGATCGCGATCGCGCGGTAGCCGGCGCGCCAACCCTGCTCGTCGATGTAGTCGTTGAGCAGCATCGCGCCGACCGCGCCGGTGATGGCGGGACCGCTGGCCATGATCGCCAGGGCCATGCCGCGCGCCTCCCGGAACCGGTCCGCCACCAGCCGGCTGTAGACCGTGGAGGTAGTGGCAGTGCCGAAGATCACCTGCAGCATGGTCAGGCCGATGAATACCTTGAGTTCGCCGTTGAACACGCTGAGCGCGAGATAGGTGATCGGCAGCACCACCACGCCCAGCGCCGCCACCCGCCGCACGCCGAACAGGTCCGTGGCCCGGCCGATCAGCGGCAGGCATAGCAGCGTCAGCAGCGTCGCCGTGCTGAGCAGCGCGAAATCCGACCGGGACCAGCCGAACTCCTTCAGCAGGTGCGGCGCGAAGCTGCCGATGATGTAGGCGCTCACCGCCAGGCCCGCGCCATGGCCGACCGTGCTGGCCAGCAGGGCACGCCAGTTGACGCGGAACTCGCCCAGGTAGTTCATGCCGTTGCCATCGCCCCTCAAGGTCCTGCCGGATGCTGCGATCCGGCCCGCGCGCGATCAAGGCGGCGATCGCCCTTGCTCCCTCCCCGGCAAGCCCGGCATCCCCTACAGGCAATTGAACGGCGATTCCGGGGGAACCGCGCCGGCCTGCCCCCGGCTGCAGTAAAGTCCGGAACCATGCGCGCCCCCATGAAAGTCGTCGAAATCCGCGAGCCCGGCGGCCCCGAAGTGCTGCAGCCCGGCACGCGCCCCATGCCAGTCCCCCGCGAGGGCGAGCTGCTGATCCGCGTGCATGCCGCCGGCGTCAACCGCCCGGATGTGCTGCAGCGCCAGGGCCAGTATCGCGCCCCGCCCGACGCCTCCGACCTGCCCGGCCTGGAAGTGGCCGGCGAGATCGTCGGCGGCAACCCCGGCGACTCCGGCTGGAACTTCGGCGACCGCGTCTGCGCCCTGGTCCACGGCGGCGGCTACGCCCAGTACTGCGTCGCCCCCGCCTCCCACTGCCTGCCGATCCCGGCCGGCTGGTCGGAGCTGGAGGCCGCCACCCTGCCGGAAACCTGCTTCACCGTCTGGAGCAACGTCTTCGAGCGCGCCGCGCTGGCGCCGGGCGAAAGCCTGCTGGTGCAAGGCGGCAGCAGCGGCATCGGCGTCACCGCCATCCAGATGGCGCATGCCCTGGGCCACCGCGTCTTCGCCACCGCCGGCAGCGAGGAAAAGCTTCGCGCCTGCGAGTCCCTGGGCGCCGAGCGCGCCATCCACTACCGCGAGTCCGACTTCGCCGAGGAAGTGCGCCGCCTCACCGACGGCCGCGGCGTGGACGTGATCCTCGACATGATCGGCGGCGATTACCTGAAGCGGGAAATCTCCTGCCTGGCTGACGACGGCCGCCTGGTGATCATCGGCCTGCTCGGCGGCGTGCGCGGCGAGCTGCCGCTGGCGCAGGTGCTGATGCGCCGCCTGACGGTGACGGGTTCCACGCTGCGGCCGCGCAGCGTGGCCTACAAGGCCAGCATCGCCCAGGCCCTACGAAAGCACGTCTGGCCGCTGATCGACGCCGGCAAGATCCGCCCGGTAATCCATGCCAGCTTTCCGCTGGACCAGGCCGCCGAGGCACACCGCGTCATGGAGGCCGGGCAGCACATCGGCAAGTTGGTGTTGCGGGTCGACTGAAAGATCAGGGATACCAAGAGTGGACAGCTTCGGCCGCTTTTAGGTGACAGCGGGCCGCCGGCTAGGTCCGCTTTGTGCCGAGAGTGTGTGAAAACGGCCTGATGTTTGCTCGTGCATTTCCGCCCAGGAGCAGCGAGGTGGCCGATGAAGCGATTCGTAGCGGGACAGGATCGTTCCCAAAGCACGCTGTTCCCCGAGCGCCTCGATGACTTCATCTCAGAGGACAATCCGGTCCGAGTCGTCGACGTGTTCGTCGATGAGCTGGACCTGGCCGCCCTCGGATTCGAAGGCGCCGTTGCTGCCGAAACAGGCCGGCCGTCATATCACCCGGTGACGCTGCTGAAGATCTACATCTACGGCTACCTCAATCGCGTGCAGTCCAGCCGCAGGCTTGAGCGAGAGGCCCAGCGCAATCTGGAGCTGATCTGGCTGACCGGGCGCCTGGCCCCGGGCTTCAAGACCATCGCGGACTTCCGCAGGGATAACGGGCCTGCGATCCGCAAGGTCTGCAGCCGCTTCGTAGCCCTCTGCCGGCACCTCAACCTGCTATCCGATGGCGTGATCGCCATCGACGGCAGCAAGTTCAAGGCAGTCAACAACCGGGACCGGAACCTGACCGTCCACAAGCTCCGGTCGCGCATGGAACACATGGAGAACAGCGTCGGCCGGTACCTGGAAGAACTGGATCGCGCCGACCGCCTCTCGATCCCGCTGGCGCCTGATCGCGTCGCCCATCTCCAACAGAAGATCGCGACGATACCGGGCGCATATGAAGCAACTCGCTGCCTGGGGCGAAAAGCTGGAGTCCGCGCCCGACCAGCAGATCTCGATGACCGATCCCGATGCCCGGTCGATGGTCAGCAAAGGGCGCGGCACCGGCATGGTGGGCTATAACGTGCAGACGGCGGTCGAGTCCAAGCATCACCTGATCGTGGCGCACGAAGTCACCAACGACAGCAGCGACCGATCGCACCTGGTGTCGATGGCCAACCTGGCGCGAGAAGCTACTGGCCAGGAGAGCCCCACGGTACTGGCGGATCGGGGCTACTACAAGGGAGAGGAGATCGTCGAGTGCGAGCGCCAGGGCATCACGGCACTGGTACCGAAACCCATCACCTCGAACAGCGCGGCGGTCTGCACAAGTACTGGTCTTCGGCATGCCCACGATGCCCGATCAAGGCGGCCTGTACACCGAGCGACTATCGCCGCATCACGCGCTGGGAGCACGAATCGGTGCTGGACACGATGCAGGGTCGCCTGGACAGAATGCCCGATGCGTCGCGGCTACGGCGGCAGACCGTCGAGCATCCCTACGCGACGCTCAAGGCCTGGATGGGTGCTGCGCACTTCCTGGCCCGGACCCTGCCGAGGGTGAGTACCGAAATGAGCCTGCATGTACTGGCTTACAACCTGAAGCGGGTGCTGCAGATCATGGGAACGCAGGGCCTGATGCAGGCAATGAGGGCCTAAATCGGCTTCTTCCGCGTCTCGCCGCACTCCAGGGCGCACGAGAAGTACTTCAAGATCCGCTTCGCCAGCCAAACCCAGCTACGTCGCCTTCATGACGTTGTTTTCACACGGCCTGTGCCAGGAGCGGGCGTTCCCCAGCGTCCGCTTTGGGGAAGCCAATTCTTCGCTGGGCGAGTCGCTGCCGTGGCGTCGGAGCGACAAAAGCGAAAATGCCTATCTACACACCGGCCGCTTCGAACAAAATCCGGATGTGTGACCTACGAGCCATTTAGGCTTTATCAGTGAGGCCTCATTTTTGCTATTTCGCGATTTGCGTACCATGTAAGCGGCGCGTGTTTGGCTCGGCGGCAGCGCAGTGCGTGTCGCCAATTGGCTGGCAAAACGATTGGGGCAACGTTGTAGTGGCTATTACGCTGCAACGCTTCGTTAAAGAAATGCGCCATCCACGCCCAATGCACCCAAGCACTTGAGAAGTTTCGCAGTTGTTTCAAATTGTACTCAATGTGCTCACGATATCCCTTCACGACATCCTCTTCGTAGGCGCCGTTTTGCACTGCTTTGCTGTACGCGGGCTCCAGTACATTGAGAATGACGTCCTTTCCATCCTTCAAGGCCAATGCCCCATATTTATTTCCGATTCTGTCATATGCAGAGCAAGCTGCAGGAGTGAATATCACCCGCGGCGACCACGCGATCAGTTCGCTCATGGCCGCCTCCATGTAGCCGCTGCCGAATATCGTTGAATTTTCTAGCCTGACCGGCCCTACGTGAATTGCGCCACGAACTAGGCGACCGCCTTCAAGAAGCGTCTGGGTCAGTTGAATCACTTTGGCGGAGACGATGGCGATCCCATCGTAGGTTCGTGCGGTATCGGGATCGGTGTATTGCTCGGGCACTGAAACAATGATGCTGTCCGACATCGCGATGTAGTTAGGGACAACGGAGACCGGAGCTTTCACAGACTTATTGTCGAGGGTCACATGGGCGTCTAGCTCCTTGAGTAGGTTGTTCAGTGTCGCGCTCGCAACTTTGTCCCCCCTTTCCGCACGAAGGACCAAGTCCTTAAATCCCATGACGTCAATAAATCCAACCACTCGGTTCTCGAAAGACATGCCTTGAGCCCTTACTTGATACACTACGCTTAGGTGGAAACCAGGTTGATCGGAGCGGTCGCTTCGCCAGCCTTGAATGGTAGCTTCCGGCAGATTCTTACCCCCGAAAAGGATCGAGTATCCGCTATCTAGCAGCCTATACGGCAATCCCTGGTTCCGCCTTGGGCTGTTTTCTGCCCGCTGTGACCGGCGAGGGGATCAGCCTGCGGCAGCTATTGCGATATGACGGTTACTTCGAGCTTGCCGTCAGGCTCCACAATGCACCGCGCTTTCGCGGGGAGCTCCGCGCCGAAAGCGTTCTTCGCGGTGAAATCGAACTCCGCGACCCAGTTGCCTGTCGTAGGCGCTTGGCGCACGTTGCTCGTAAACCATTTCTTGTCCATGGTGCCGGGGAAGTTGAGCTTCTTCTTAACGCCCTCGGTGCACGCGGTTAGCACCGCCCCCGCTGACCATTGCTTGCCTTTCTCGGTCTGGGATTGCAGGGGGCCGCCGACTTCCTGCTCGGAAACGTAGAAGCGCTCCCCGTTGGCGCAGTCGACGAAGACGATGAGTGTGCTCGGCGGGGCCGACTTGGTGTCAGACAGCTCGGCCACATCGACCCGGTCGCACTTCGGGTTTCCCGCGACCTTCTCGGCCGCCTTGATGCGCAGAGCGTTGAGGCGATTGAAGCCAGCATCGCCCCACTTGGCGTAGGCCTTCGGGAAGCCCTTCTTCGTGTAGGGGTCATACACGTTGGGATCGACCTTCGGGTGAGCCGCAGCAGCAGCGAGCGACACCAGGGACACCAGCAGGAAAAAGCAGCGCATCAGGTTCTCCGGTGGAGTAGCTATCCGAGCCGCAACTTGCTCGGGGGTACCACGAAGCCGACGTGGTGGATTTTTCTCAATCGTGTCCGCGTACAGCGTGAGGGGCCATAGCTGTCGTTGACACTGAGCAGAGCGTACTCGTCGCCGCGCCGGGAGTTCAAGGGCGGGTTTTGACCCGACCTACAGGACCTCCCAGCGTCCCCTCCGGGCTGCACAGAGGCGGTCACGACCGTCGCTTAAGTGCCAGGAGTTTCCGGTGGCGGACGACTGCTTTCGGGAATCCTTGTTGGCTCTCCAAAGGGCAGCTATGGGCTGGTTAGCGACCGCTGATGTGGATCGCTAGCACGCCACGTAGATTCTTCGTTTGTCATTGGAAGATTATCGGTTGCCGCGTAGTAGCCTGGAAGCTTGGCAAAACCATAATTGGAAAAATCAGGCCCCGGCCTTCACGGGAAGGCGGAATGGGGCCCCAAGCCGGTTGAACGCATTCATGGCCGCAATCGTGATCGTGAGATCGACCAGATCCTTGGGCCCGAACGCCGCTGCCGCTGCCGCATATGCTTCATCCGAGGCATGTGTGTCGCTTATCAGGGTCACTTCCTCCGCCCATGCCAGTGCAGCGCGGTAGGTATCCGGAAACAGCTGAGGGACTTCGCTCCAGACGGGCACCAGCGCAACCTTGTCGACGGACATCGTCTTCAGCAGGTCTCGGGTGTGAAGATCAATGCAATGTGCGCAGCCGTTGATCTGCGAGACGCGCAGGAACACCAGATGGATGAGTTCATCCGGAAGGTCCGTTTTCGCGGTGACGTATTTATGCACCCCATAAAGCGCTTTTGCGCCCTCCGGCGATATTTCATGCCAGGTAAGCCGTTTGCTGCTGCCCATCCTCAAGTCTCCGTCGTAAGCGTCGATCGATGACGCTGACGGATAGACGACATCCGGAGGCAGGTTGTGACATGGCCCTAGGAAGATGTTTACTTAGCCGCGATGTCCCACTGGCGGGGCCTCGCTCGTCGAACGCCAGCGGACATTCTCCAAGTCCCCACTATTCCGCAATCAGGTCATAGTCCGACTTCGCCGCCCCACACTCCGGACACATCCAGTCATCCGGTATATCCTCGAAGCGCGTCCCCGGCGCGATGCCGCTGTCCGGGTCGCCCAGGCGTTCGTCGTAGACGTGGGAGCAATAACGGCACTGGTAGCGTCGCATCGGCGGACCCTCAGCGTGCCGGATGGATCGTCGGATGGATCGCGAAGCCGTGCTGCACCGCCAGTTCCTGGTGCTGCAGCTCGCGCTCGATCAGCCGGTAGACCTTGCCGTTGTTGTAGAACGGCGTCGCCGGGTACAGGTGATGGATCAGGTGGAAGTTCTGGTACTGCAGCACCGGCCCCATGAACCACTCGTGTCCCTGGCGGATCGTGGTGGCGCGGGTGAAGTTCTCCTCCTGCGAGATGTCGTGCGGCACGTGCGGCAGCCAGAAGAAGCTGAAGCCCAGCGCCATCTGGATCAGGCGCGAGGGGATGAACCACAGCATCAGCACTTCCATGCCGTAGCCCGCCCAGACCAGCGCCAGCAGCGCCGGCACGAACACCGCCGCCCGGCGCAAGCAGGCGTTGAGGAAGGGCCGGGAGACCTTGTCGCCGTTCTGCAGGGCGAAGACGAAATAGAACAGGTCGATGAAGGCCCAGCGGAACGGCAGCGTCCACCACTTGCCGTGGAACACCTGGTCCGGGTCACGCACGCCGTTGGCGAAGCGGTGATGCAGGATGTGCGCCCAGCGGAACATGCGCAGGTCCACGTAGGGCAGCACCACGTTCAGGCCCGACTGGCCGATGAAGTCGTTGAGCTTGGTGTTCCTGGAAATGGAGCGGTGGATCGCGTCATGCGCCACGCTGAAGGCGATGTAGCCCACGCCGGTGTTCAGCAGCATGCCCAGCCACAGCGGCCAGCGGCCGGTTCCGCAGAGCCAGTACACCGACAGGAAGCTCGTCACCAGCACGGCCCACAGGATCGCCGTCGGCCAGGCCAGCGGTGGCGCGGCGGTCAGTTGCCGGAAGCGCGCGGTCTCCTCGGGGTTCAGCCGGTCCAGCGATACGATCGTCTTGCTCATCGGTTCTCCTCCGATGCACCCGGGCGCCAAGCGCCGCTTCAGGTCCTGTAGGCGCTGAGCAGCCGCCCCAGCAAGGGCTCCACCAGTTCGTCCAGCGGCTTGCCGTGTATCAGTTGTCCGGCGGCGTGCAGGCTCATCAGGCCGTGCAGCGTCACCCACAGCGCATGGGCCAGCTCCCGCGCCTCGCCGCGCAGCAGGCCGCCGTCGATGCAGCGCTGCAGCACGTCCACGGCATGCTCGAAGATGCGGCGGCGCGCCTCCATCACCTCCGGGTACTGCTCCACCGCCGGCTGGTGCGTGGCGAAGATCAGCAGGTACTCCGCCTGGTTGCGGTGCGCGAAGGCGACATAGGCCTCAGCCACCGCATGTACCTGCGCCATCGGCCCGTCGGCGCGCGACTCGTGCTCGCGCACCTCGCTCTCGAAGCGCGCCAGCGCGTCCACCCGCATGCGCGCCAGCAGCGCGTCCTTGTTGTCGAAGTAGCGGTAGGGCAGCGTGTGGCTGACCCTCAGCTGCTCGGCCAGGCGGCGGAAGCTGACCGCCTCCAGGCCGTCCTGGCGATAGATCTCCAGCCCCGCCGCGGACAGGCGGCGGCGCATGGCTTCCAGCTCGTCGGCGGTGAGTTGGGCTCTGGGCATGGGGAAACATTAACGTCGTTAAATTAACGATGTCAAGGAAACCGGCTCGCGCCGGCCCTGCTACCCTCGCCGCCGTTCGCGCCCGCATGACAGGACCCCTCGATGAGCACCCCCTTCGTCCACTACAGCCTCGACAACGGCATCGTCACCCTGCGCCTGGACCGTCCCGAGCGCCGCAACGCCATCGCCGAGGTTTCCGACTGCGAGGACCTGTCGGCCGCGCTGCGCCAGGCCCAGGAAAGCCGCGCCAGTTGCATCGTGCTGACCGGCGCGGGCAGCGCCTTCTGCGCCGGCGGCAGCCTGCAGGCGATCCAGCAGCGCCAGGGCATCGCCGATGCCACCGACGGTGCCGTGGACATCCGCGCCAGCTACCGCCGCGGCGTGCAGCGCGCCATCGAGGCGCTGTGGGAATGCGAGCTGCCGATGATCGCCGCGATCAACGGCCCGGCCATCGGCCTGGGCCTGGACCTGGCCTGCCTCTGCGACATCCGGCTGGCCTCGGAGAAGGCGAGCTTCGCCTCCAGCTTCATCCGCCTGGGCCTGATCCCGGGCGACGGCGGCGCCTGGATCCTGCCGCGCATCATCGGCCTGTCCGCCGCCTCGGAACTGATCCTGACCGGCGACAGCATCGATCCGCCCACGGCGAAATCCCTGGGCCTGGTCTCGCGCGTGCTGCCGGCCGAATCGCTGCTGCCCGAAGCCCTGGCGATGGCGCAGCGCATCGCCGCCAACCCGGCCAAGACCCTGCGCCTGTCCAAGCGACTGCTGCGCGAGGGCCAGCAGCAGCGCCTCGGCGACGTGCTGCAGCTCTCGGCCGCCTTCCAGGCGCTGGCGCACGAAACCGAGGACCACCGCGAAGCCGTGGAGGCCGCCCTGGCCCGGCGCGCGCCGCGCTTCAGCGGGCGCTGAGCTTCGCCGGCGCGGCGGAGCGGAACCGCGTCATCAGGCGCTCCCACTGCGGCTCCACCGCCCGCAGGCTCGCCCGCTTGACGTGGCCGAAGCCGCGGATCTGCTCCGGCAGCGCGGCGATCTCCACCGCGGTCGCCAGGTTGGCCGGCGACAGCGCCGGCAGGATCTCCTCCATGGTCCGCTCGTAGCGGCGGATCAGCTCGCGCTCGTCGCGCCGGTCCTGCGTGTAGCCGAACACGTCGAACGGCGTGCCGCGCAGGAAGCGCAGCTTCGCCAGCAGCCGCAGCACCACGCCCATCCAGGCACCGAAGGAGCGCTTCAGCGGCTCGCCGCGGTCGTTGCGGCGTGCCAGCAGCGGCGGCGCCAGGTTGTACTCGATGCGATAGTCACCCTCGAAGACCCGCGCGAGCTGTTCGCGGAAGGCCGGCGAGGAATACAGGCGCGCCACCTCGTACTCGTCCTTGTAGGCCAGCAGCCGGGCATAGTTGCGCGCCACCGCCTCGCTCAGGCGCCGCTGGGCGGACAGGCCGGCCTCGGCCTGCTCGACCCGCTCCACCAGATGGCGGTAGCGGGCCGCATAGGCGCCGTTGCCATAGTCCGCCAGCATGGCCGAGCACTGCACCACCCGCTGCGCCAGCGGCGGCTCGCGCGGCGGAAAGGACACGACCTGCGCCGGCGCCAGCAGGCGCCACAGCCCGGCGGCGTCATGCGCGGCGTAGCGCCCCCATTCGAAAGCCTGCTGGTTCTGCGCCACCGCCACGCCGTTGAGTTCGATCGCCCGGCGCAGGGCCTCGCGCGACAGCGGCAGCAGCCCGCGCTGCCAGGCATAGCCCAGCATGAAGGGATTCACCGCGAGGCTGTCGCCGGCAAGGGCCGCCGCCAGCCGCCCCGCCTCGACGAAATCGCTGCGGTCCTCGCCGCAGGCTTCCCGCAGCTTCGCCTGCGCCGCTTCCGCCGGATAGCGCCAGTCGCGGTCGTGCAGGAATCGCGCCGTCGGCGCGACATGGCTGTTCACCACCGCGTGCGTACGTCCGGGCGACATCTTGGACAAGGCCTCCTCGCCGGCGGTGACCACCAGGTCGCAGCCGATCACCGCGTCGGCGCTGCCGGTGCCGATGCGCGCCGCCGTCATCGCCGCGCCGGCCGGAGCCAGGCGCACATGGCTGAGCACCGCGCCGCCCTTCTGCGAAACCCCGGTGATGTCCAGCGTCGTCACCGCCTTGCCCTCGAGATGCGCGGCCATGCCCAGCAACTG
>Ga0255097_1000934_pt1 | contig 10774 bp, 7 predicted proteins | sample Colum_Atlam_RepB_2_FD_188436 | JGI IMG/M metagenome (GOLD analysis project Ga0255097, IMG submission 188436) | Freshwater microbial communities from Columbia River, Oregon, United States - Colum_Atlam_RepB_8d | ecosystem: Environmental > Aquatic > Freshwater > River | place: USA: Oregon...
GTGCTTGTACTTCGCCATAGGTCGCCTCTCTCCTGTTCTACGAGGGTTTACGCTGCAAACCCGTAGCGGCAAAGGCGCGGCGAGACTTTAGTGCAAGATTTTGATTTTTAAGAATATTTTCATCAAAAAAGGCACCATGTTCGTGCACAAGAAAGAAAAACCGCACCATCACGGTTAGTTTTCCTTAAGGTCCAGACGAAGGCACTGTGAAAAGCGTCACAGAATGGCGACGAAGACCGGCCGCTTACCACTGCTGTCGCCTGTAAAAAGGTGCCGCGCGCTACCACAGGCCTCGTGGTCTACCGTCCCTACGCCGCCGGACGAACAAATTTTTCCCGATTTGCCTTTCGAAGGTGCGCAAAATCGGGGGCTTGAAGGCAGTTTGTGCCAAGGCGGGGCTGAAACCGGGGAATGCGCGGCATAGGTCGCGTTTTTCTTTTTCCCAGAGCGATTTGGCGCTTGCTCTCCTGCCTCACGGGTCGCTTGCGGGATGCGCAACTGCGGCTTGAGACAGTCCCCAAGTCATCGGGCTACCATGCCGGCCTTCAGGGGAGGACTCGACACATGAACAACGTCTTCGTGGCCGGCGTCAGCATGACGCCCTTCGGCAAACAACTCGATCGCACAATCAAACAGCTCGCCGCCGAGGCGCTGGCCGGGGTGCTGGCCGATGCCGGCGCCGAGACCAGCGATATTCAGGCGGTGTTCTACGGCAACTGTGTGCAAGGCCACATGGAAGGTCAGGACATGGTGCGGGGCGAAATCGCGCTGCGCGACGCGGGTATCCAGCGGGTGCCTGTCGTGAACGTGGAAAACGCCTGCGCCACGGGCAGCACCGCCTTCCATCTCGCCGCCAACTATGTGCGCGCCGGTGCCGCCGACATCGTGCTGGCGATTGGCGCGGAGAAAATGTTTTCACCCGACAAAGCTCGCATGTTCAGCGCGTTTGACGGGGCATGGGATGTCCATCAGGTGGAGACCAGCCGCGACACGCTGATCCGCATGGGCGACGGTGTGCCGGTGCCACCGGGCACCACGTCGACCAAGCCCTACAGCGTGTTTATGGACGTGTATGCCGGCTTCTGCCGCTTGCACATGAAGACCTTTGGCACGACCCAGCGCCAGTTGGCCGCGGTGGCCGCGAAGAACCACGCGCATTCGGTGCACAACCCGCTGGCGCAGTACCGCATGCCGTTCTCGATCGACGAGGTGATGGGCGCGCCGCCGATCATCTATCCGCTGACCTTGCCCATGTGCTCGCCGGTCAGCGACGGTGCGGCGGCAGCGATTGTGTGCAATGCCGCGGGTCTGGCCAAACTGAAAGGCCGCAGCAGCCGCGCGATCCGCGTGCTGGCCAGCGTGCTGCAAACTGGCAGCGACCGCGCACCGGAGGACTACGCCAACCATGCCACGGCCCATGCGGCGCGCCGGGCCTGGGCTGAAGCCGGCATCGGGCCGCAGGACGTCTCGCTAGCCGAGGTGCACGACGCCACCGCCATGGGTGAAATCATCGAGATTGAAGCGCTGGGCCTGACCCCATTGGGCGATGCGGGCCCGGCTGCCGAGCGCGGCGAGTTGTCGCTCGGCGGTCGGCTGCCGGTGAACGTATCCGGCGGGCTTGAGTGCAAAGGTCACCCGATCGGCGCTACCGGGCTGGGGCAGGTGTTTGAACTCGTCACGCAGCTGCGTGGCGAAGCGGGCGTGCGACAGGTGGCAGGCGCCAAGGTCGGGCTGTCCCAGAATGGCGGCGGCATCATCGGCGTCGAAGAGGCCGTGGTTGCGGTGACGGTGCTGGGGCGGTAAACGCGAGGCGGCGACGAGGCCGCTCATCTTGTAGGTGCGGCCTCGCACAGCATTTGTGGGAGGGGCTTCCTGCCCCGACTAGCGCTTGTCGCCGACTTGCCGCTGGCGTCGCGGCGCTGCCGCTCCCACGGTCGATCAGGGACTAGGCGCGGCGAAGCCTCCAACAGGAATGTGTTGCTACCTCGCACAGCATTTGTGGGAGGGGCTTCCTGCCCCGACTTGCGCTTGTCGCCGACTTGCCACTGCTGTCGCGGCGCTGCCGCTCCCACGGGAGGTCAGGGACTGGGCGCGGCGAAGGTGTCGCTCCAACAGGAATGTGGTGCGACCACGCAGAGCATTTGTGGGAGGGGCTTCCTGCCCCGACTGACGCTTGTCGCCGACTTGCCGCTGGCGTCGCGGCGCTGCCGCTCCCACGGGAGGTCAGGGACTGGGCGCGGCGAAGGCTCCAACAGGAATGTGGTGCGACCACGCAGAGCATTTGTGGGAGGGGCTTCCTGCCCCGACTGACGCTTGTCGCCGACTTGCCGCTGCTGTCGCGGCGCTGCCGCTCCCACGGGAGGTCAGGGACTGGGCGCGGTGCGGGTGTCGCTCCAACAGGAATGTGGTGCGACCACGCAGAGCATTTGTGGGAGGGGCTTCCTGCCCCGACTTGCGCTTGTCGCCGACTTGCCGCTGCTGTCGCGGCGCTGCCGCTCCCACGGGAGGTCAGGGACTGGGCGCGGTGCAGGTGTCGGTCCAACAGGAAAGCGGCGCGGCCTCGCACAGCATTTGTGGGAGGGGCTTCCTGCCCCGACTGACGCTTGTCGCCGACTTGCCGCTGGCGTCGCGGCGCTGCCGCGCCCACGGGAGGTTTACGAATGCGCCGCTGATCTCAGGTGCCTAAACGCCGAATCGCGGCCTCGGTCAGGTACTGGTCGTACAGGTTCTGGTCGTTGACCTTCATCTCGTAGCCGCCGCGGATGGTGCGGGTTTGTTCTAGCCGGGTCATGCGATTGCTTTGCACGTCGTGCGCATGCACGTTGACCCAGGACCAGTACGGCCGGTTGCCGTCCATCACCTTCTTGTCGCCGTTCTCGTACAGCGAGTAGCAACCGTCGAAAGACTTGAAGGGCTCGCCGCGACGGTCGAAGGTCACCATGTTGACCGGCAGCAGCGTGCGGGCGTCGAACCACACGCGCTTTTTACCCACCGGGGCCTGCGGGTAAGAGGTCGGCTCGGCCTCCACCACGATCACTTCCGGAATCAGCTCTACCTTGGTGTCCCAGAAGGTGATGCCCTTGGGCCCGCCATGGACCTTGCCCTCCCAGTTGGGTTCGTCGCTGTTCCAGTTCTGCGTCAGGCCGGCCAGGAACGGACCGCGGCCGACCACCTTGAAGTTGCCCCAGGTGAGATACGGATCGCCCGCCGCCCAGGCGTCGGACAGGTACAGCGTGGTACCCGGAATCAGCGGCTCAAAGCGCTGACTGGCCGGGAAACGCCGCACCCGCTTGAACGCCGGCAGATAGCCCAGCAGTTCGGGGAACGTCGCCTGATCGTAATCCCAGATATTGAGAAACGAAGTGCCCTTGGCATCGTTCGGATGCGTGAAAAAGACCGACTGATAGCGCAGCTTTTTCTCCGACCCCGGCATGTAGGGTTTGGGGTCCAGCGTGACCCGGCCCACCGCGGCCATTTCGCACCAGGCGATTTCGTAGGTGTAGCCCTGCTCGCCGTCCGGATTGATTTCGTAATCTTTCACCATGTAGAACGACACATCGTGCCGCCCCCAGGAGAGCGTGATCGGCACAAACACTTCCAGCGCCGACTTTGGTTCGGGGAAGGGACAGCCGCCAATCCACGGCTGGCCATCGGTGGTGTAGCAATTGCCTTTGGCGTCCAGCATCGCCTTGCCCTTGTTGCGCAAGGTGGCCTCGATGTAGTCGACGGGCGAGAGGTGGGTCATGTCCTTGGTGCTTTCGACCACCCCGATCTTCCGCCCCATCTGCTTGATCTGCATGAAGCGGATGGGATCCAGCAGGTCCTGCACCTGATCGACATTATTGGCGTCGATGACGTCGCCGGGCTTCAGCTTGCCTTTGGTGTAGACCTCGATCGACTGCAGCTCGTCCGGATAGACGTTCTCGAAGGTGCCGTTGGCGGCGACCGCGTCCCACACCGAGCCAAACACGCCAGCGCCCAGCATGCCGCGCGCGGTCTGCTGCAGGAAATGGCGGCGGCTGTAGTTGGCGTCGTATTTACGAATGCGCATGCTTGCTCCCCGGATCGTGTTTCTAATCGTTTTAAGGCTTGGCGGTCGCTCCGCCATGGTCGCGACAGGGTGCGCGTATAGGTGAGTACGCGCTGCGCCTGCCCACAGTTCAATTTACATGGCGACGGGCGCTGTCGCGCCTTAGTTCACCGCCCGATCGGTATTGACCCAAAACTTCTTGCGGATCTCGGTCTTCAGCACTTTGCCGACCGGCGAGCGCGGCAAGTCCGGCCAGATCTCTACGTTCTTTGGCGCCTTCACGCTGCCCAGCCGCTCTTTGGCAAATTCGATCAGCTCGTCGGGCGTCAGGCTGTAACCGGGTCGTAACAGCACGATGGCGGTCACCGCTTCGCCCCAGCGGGCATCCGGCACGCCGATCACCGCGCAGTTCTCCACCGCCGGGTGGGCGTTAATCGCGCTCTCCACCTCGGCCGAAAACACGTTGAAGCCGCCGGTGATGATCATGTCTTTCTTGCGGTCGACGATGTAGACGTAGCCTTCATCATCCTGCCAGGCGACGTCGCCGGTGTGATGCCAGCCAAAGCGATGCGCCTCGGCCGTGCCTTCCGGATTACGGTAGTAACAGGGCGCGACCAAATCGCCGCGCACCACAATTTCGCCGCGTTCGCCGCCCGGCACCATCTCGCCATCCTCGTCCATCACGCCCATCAGGGTCAGCGTGCAGGGCTTGCCGCAGCTTTTCAGCAGATGGGCGCGCGCCGGGTCGCGGGCGGCTTGCGCCAGTTCCTGCGGCGGCAGATAGGTGATGAGCATCGGCGCTTCAACCTGACCGTAGCACTGACACATGCAGGGCCCGAAGACATCCACCGCTTCGCGCAGTTTGTCCGGCGACACCGGCGAGGCTGCAATCAGGAAATGCGTCAGCGAGGAATAGTCGAACTCGCGCACCCGCGGATGCGCGAGCATCGAATAAAGCGCCGTCGGCGGCAAAAAGAGATGCGTGACGCGGTGCTGCTGGATGGTTTCCATCAACTCCAGCGGGTCGACTTTTTCTACCACCACGTGAGTCGGCGCCTGCGGCGTCAGCATGAAAGCCAGAATGCCCGCGGCGTGGGTCATGGGCGCCGCGCACAGGTGCACCGGTGGCGTGGTGGACGGCATGGTGATTGAGGTCTCGGCAATCAGCGTCGACCAGGTGAGGTTGTTCCACATGATGCCTTTGGAACGCCCGGTGGTGCCGCCGCTGCCAAGGATGGTCGTCATGCGCTGGGCGTCGTAGGGGATGTCGGCCACGCGGTGACCGTCGCCCTCCGCCATGAAGGTGCCTAACGCGGGCGCGTCGGTGTCGCTGCCATCAATGCACACCACATGGCGCAAGCTCGGCACCTGTTGGCGAATCGCCTGCACGTTCTCGCGGAAGCTGCTGTGATAGAACAGCCACTCGCATTCGGTGAGGTTCATGAAATCGATGTTGGCGTCCAGCGCGTTGCGCGCGTTGATCGGCACCCAGGTCGCGTTGGCGCGGAACGCGCCCAGCACACAGGCAAAGGCCTCTACATCGTTCGGCGCGTAGACCGCAATGCGGCCCGCCTCGCTCAATCCGCGGTGGTCGATCGCGGCGCCGATGCGGTGGGAAAGCGCCTGCATTTCGCGATAGCTGTAACGCGCCTTGGCGGCGATGAACGCCGTGCGTTCGGGATGGGCGTTAGCCGCCTTGTCGAAAAAATCGATAACGCGCATGCGTTTCCTTTCTGCTCGTCGTTGGCGGCAGGCCGCCGGTGTTCAGGATTCCGTCGCGCATTTAAGCCGCGAACGGGCGGCCTGCCAGCGCTTTTCGGTGCCGGCATCCGGCGCTTTTTGCCGCGCCACTTTCACCGCCAGTTCGCAGGCCGATTCCGGCCGCGTGGAGCCCGCGCGAATTTCAATCCGGCTCAGCATGCCGTCCCACCAGATGGGAAAACTCGGCGGAACCTTCCTGGTGATGATGGCCCAGGCATTGTCGGCTTCGATCAGCCGCTTGGTCTGCTGCGCCGAGCGGGCCAGCATGCGGTAGCCGTCGCCGGTCTTCGGATAGTCGGCGACCAGCGCGCGAGAGGCGGTGTAGGCCGCTTCGCCCTGCCCGTCGGCCAGCAGAAGCTCAATGTGCAGCAGGCGGAAGCGGCGCTCCATTTCCGGCAGGGCTTTGAGTTTAGGCGCCAGCGCCGCGGCAAACTCGGCCTGCATCGCGGTGTCTTTCAGCTGCTTCACCCAGGGATAGAGCTGCTCTGCCATCCACGCAGGAACCACCGCGCCGGCGGCCTCGACCTGGCCCAGCGCAAGCCGGGGCGCGTTTTGGCGGTCGTACAGCCGGAGGCGCGACCAGAAGTACACGCGCTGGTCATTCACGCTGACGCCGGGCTGCTGCTCGGCCAGCGCGATGGCTTTCAGCACAGCGGCCGGATCGGAATCCGCCACCGCGCGCAGTTGCAGCGAGAACACCAGATTCTGCTTGTTCTTGCGCTGCTCTTCCGGCAGCGCCGCCCAGACTTTTAAACCATCGCGGGCCAGCGCATCGAGCTGCGCGCCCGGACGGTTGGCCTGCTTGGCAAATTCGCGGGCAATCACATAGAAGCGCGAGGTCTCCACGCTGCCCGCGGCGCCAGCGGGCGACTTGATCTGCGACAAGAGCTTCAGCGCGCCGGCGGTGTCGCCGGCGCTTTGCGCCAGCGTGACGCGCGCGCCCAGCGCGTCAGGATCGGCGGGGTTCAGCTTTATAAAGCGCTGGGCGGCGGCTTTCAGCCCGGCCCGCGAACCGCCGGTAGACTTCGCGTCAGGGCGCTTGGCCCGCGCCACATAGGCCAGCTTGGCGGCGGCGCGCTCGAGCTCTGCTTCCAGACGTGGCGCATCCAGCAGGTCGTCTGCAATTTCCGCAGCGTCGTCGTTGAGGTCCGCCTTGAGGCAGGCCACCGCGTAGCGATAGCGGAAGCGGTTGAAATTGAGCTGGCGGTTGTCGCGACGTTTAGCGAAGAACTCGCGATATTTCTGGGCGGCGGTAATCCACTGCTGGTTGCCCAGGGCGAATTCGGCGGCGAAGAGCGGCGTCAGCCAGCCGGTGTCCTCGGCCACAATCTCGGCGCGGTACTGCATGAGATCCACAATCAGCGCCATGCTGACACGGTCGTCTGCCAGCAGCTGACGAATGCGGGCGCCGGCTTCGCGGGCGCCCACCTTGGTTTTGCGATGTTGTTCGAGCAGCGCAAAGAGTTCGTCGCGCACGGGGTTAGGTACGCTGGCCCCTTCCACCGGCTGCTGGTCCGGCGCGGGCGCGGCCTGCGGCCCTTTCGCTAACACGGCGAGTTCCGCTTCGGCCGCCTTGCGCACAGGATGCTGGGCGTCAAACGACAGGCTCTTGATGAGGCTGTTGAAGATCTCCCTGGCCTGCGCCGGTTTTTTCTCCGCTACCGCCGCGAAGCCCAAGCCCAGCCAGCCGCCGTAAACGAGGCTCGGCTGATAAATCTGCATGGACGCCGCGCGGAACCCGCGGCGCGCCCGCCAGATCAGCTGCGCGCGGTCGGCGGCGCGCGCCGGACGGTCTGCCAGCGTCAGGTCCAACCACGAACCCCAGAACGGAAAAGCGACCAGCGAGAAGCTCAAGTCCTCCCAGACCTGCGAGCGATACACCTGCTCCAGCGCACCTTCGTCCTCACCCGCCGCGGCCTCGGCGGCGCGCAGGCGCTCCTCGGTCTGCTTGCGCATATTGGAGGCCAGCTTGCGCAGTTTGATCAGCACCTCATCCGGTGCCCCCTGCTGGCGGACCTCATCGACCAGCGCGCCGAAGCTGCGCGCGGTGCTCGCGAACTGGGCGGTGTCCGTGGTGGGGGTAAGCGCATCAAGCAGCGCCTGCGCACGGACCAGCGGGTCGCCGGTCGCGGCGGTCTCGGCGCGTATGCTGAGCGGCGTCAGCCCGAGCAGCAGGCAGCAGCACAGGGTCAGCAGGCTGTTATAGATGGCGCGCATCACAGCAGGTCCAGCAGGGCTTTCATTTCGGTCGCGAATTTGTCGCCCATGATCAGCGTCACCAGCCGGCGAGTGATGGAGCTTTCGCCTTCCAGCGTCGCCGCGTCGCCGTTGCCGGCATCGGCAATATTCCGAAACTGATACATCGGGTCGGCGCGATACAGCGCGTGATTGACCTTGCGGCCCACGCGCGCTTCGACCACCGAGGGATTGGACAGGTCGCTCACATCCAGCGTCGACACCACGCCGCCCTGACTGCTGAAGCGCGACACCGCGCTGATGGCGTCATCGATGTTGGCGTCGGTCGGCGGCGCGTCGCCTACCAGAATCATGATCCGCCGCCCGCCGGTACGCCAGGCGGCGTCTTCGGCGCCGACCTTCAACGCGGTGTGCACCGCCTCGAACATATCGCCACCGCCCTTGGCTTCAAGCGAACCCAGAAAGCCTTGCAGCTTCAGCGTGCTGTAGGTCAGGTTTTGCATGCGGGTGACGAACTCCGGATCGCCGCGGTCGCGATAAGCAAGCACCCCGAAGCGCGAGATCGGCACCAGCGAGCGCACGGTGGAGGTGATGTCGAGAATGCGGGTCTTCACCTCATCCAGCACCCAGCCCATGGAACCGGTCGCATCCACCACAAACAGCACATCGAGCCCGCCCTCGCGCATCCCCTGCACGTAGGCGGCGAACTGGTTGGACGATCCGCCCAGCGCGTTGCCGATGCCCACACCAAAACCCGCGGTTCCGCCGCCGCTGCCACCGCCGCTGCCGCCCTTGGTCACCGGGCCCAGCAGCCCCACGGTGGGCACACTGGCGTGGCGCGCCAGATTGGCGCCCGCGCTGTCCTGTTGGGCAATGGCGATTTCGACCGGCTGGGTGTCTTCCCCTGCCCCACCTGCCTGTGCGGTCAGCGACAGCGGCACATTGGGCGGCGGCGGCGTTACGGCCTGCGGGGCAATCAGCACTTCCGGCGGGTCGAGTTGAAAGTCTTCCTCGAAGTCGAGCGGCTCGTCGGTCGGCGGCTCCTCCATCTTCACTTCGGGGATCTGATTCTTCGCAACTTCCAGCACCACTTGCCGCTTCTCGCGTTCGGCAATGGCATTCAGCGCTTCCGTGGCGGCCTGGGTTTGCTTGATTTCTTCGCCCACGCGAGAGGACACCAGCCCGTGCAGGGCCAGCGAGATCGCGATCAGCAATAGCCAGATTAAAGGGCGGCGCATGCGGGCGAGATCAGCTGCCTTGAGCGTCGGGCGGCCGCGACAGCGTTTCGATCGCCACGCGGGTGATGCCCAACTCGCCCAGCTGTTCGATGAGCCGCGCAATAAGCACCGCGTCCACCGCCGCATCGGCGGCTATCTTCAAATCCTGCGCGGCACCGGCGCGTTTGAGCGCCGCCGCCAGCTGCGCAGAGACGACCTCCTCGCCGTTCATCAGCATGCTGCCGTCCGGCTTCACCACCAGCTGCGGCGCGGTGGCCGGCAGGGTGTTGCTGGCGGCGGATTTTGGCGGCGTGACCTGCAGGTGCACATCGAAATTGGCCGCCACGATAAAAAACAGGATCAACAGAAAGATCACGTTGATCATGAAAAACGTGCTTTCCCAGCGTCGGTCGCGGGCGTCTTCGGCGCTTTGCTTGAGGCCGAAGTCAGTCGTCGAGCGTTGGCTTAGGTCAGACATCGTCTTGCTACTTGAACTGTCGCGCTTCGCGCAGCGATACCTTGGTCAGCCCCTGCGCGTTCAACACGTCGATCACATCGACCGCGCGCTGCAGAGGCACGCCCGGGTCGCTGGCAACGATGACCGATTTGTCGCTACGCGCTGGCAGTGCGCCCGGCAGGTCGGATAAATCGCGCCGCTCGCCGTCCAGCCAGAGCCCGCCGTCCTTGTGTAGCTCGATGTAAATCACGGCGGATTCCTTGCTGGTCGCGCCGGCCGCCATTTTTTCCTTTTTCTCGCTTTTCAAATCCATACCGTGCGGCACCACAAAGCTGCTCTGGAGCATGAAAAAAATCAGCAGAATGATGAAGCAGTCGACCAGCGGCACGAAGGTAATGCGGATCGAGCGGCGCCGTCGGCGCCCCAGCGACAGCGAGATTTGCTGAAGCTCAGCCACGGCCCAGGCCGGCGGTCAGCACTTTGGTCAGCAGGTTGGAGGTTTCTTCCGACACCCGTTCCAGCCGGGTCTGCAGCAGCGCGTGCAGTGCGGTGAAGATAATGGCAATGACCAGACCCACCGCCGTACAGACCAGCGCCTCCCAGATGCCGTTGGCCAGCGCGGACGAGCCTTTCTCGGTGCCGGCCACGGCCGCCAGCTGGCGGAAGGCGTCGATCATGCCCAACACCGTGCCCAGCAGGCCCAGCACCGGCGAGAGGTAGTAGACGATTTCAAGCGCGCGGAGCAGCGAACCGTAGGGCCGTAAAAAAAACATACCGCGCCGGGAGAGTTCATCGCGCAGCAGTTCGCGGTCTGAGGTTCCCAGGTGTTCCAGACCAAACTTGATCTCACGGGCAAGCGCGAAGCGTGATGAGCCAAGCGTCGCCAATGCCTGCTCGCGCTCGCCGGCCGACCAGCGGTCTATCGCGCGGTCGGTGGCGCGAAAGCGGCTGTCGCTAACGCCCATGAACTGAAGAAACTTATAGAGGACCATGGCGAGGCCGATGGTCGAGATGACGAGCTGCACGGCAACCACGCTGCCGCCCAGTTCCACAAGAGTCCGGGCCGATTCCCAGGTGTAGGTAATGAGATCCATGCGCTGATGCTTTCTCCGG
>Ga0255097_1000935_pt1 | contig 10750 bp, 12 predicted proteins | sample Colum_Atlam_RepB_2_FD_188436 | JGI IMG/M metagenome (GOLD analysis project Ga0255097, IMG submission 188436) | Freshwater microbial communities from Columbia River, Oregon, United States - Colum_Atlam_RepB_8d | ecosystem: Environmental > Aquatic > Freshwater > River | place: USA: Oregon...
GACCTGCTGCCGCTGGCCGAGGGATTGCATCCGGACTCGCCGCTGCTGACGGGCCTGCGCGATCCGGCACGCCTGGCGCGCCTGTCCCCCGACGGCCGCCAGCGGCTGGCGCGCTGCATGGCGGTGCTGGAAGCGGCGCTGGCGCAGCAGGGGCGCAAGCCGTTGCGCCGCTGGATCGAGGGCGCCTGGCTGGCGCTGGGCGGGCCGGCCTGTGCCAGCCAGGCGCGCGACCTGGCCGACGCGCAGGTGTTCTTCGCGCGGCTGGACGATCTGGCACGCGGGCCCGAACTGCCCGACCTGGAGGCACTGGACCTGGCGCTGTCGGAGCTGAAGGCCAGCGCCGATGCCGAGGCCGGCGAAACCCTGAGCCTGATGACCATCCACAAGTCCAAGGGCCTGGAGTTCGACGTGGTGATCGTGCCTGGGCTGGGCCGGGGCACGCGCAGCGACACCCGTCCTCTGGTGGCCTGGGCCACGCGCCGCGGCCGCGACGGCGGCGAGCGCCTGCTGCTGGCGCCGCTGCATGCCAGCGGCGACGAGGAAGACCCGATCTTCGAATTCGTGCTCGGCCTGCAGGCCGAGAAGCAGCTGCACGAGGACGCGCGCCTGCTGTACGTGGCGGCCACGCGCGCGCGCCGCTCGCTGCACCTGGTCGGAGCACTGGAAGCCGGCGAGGACGACAAGGCGCCGCAGCCGCCGGGCCGCAGCCTGCTGGCGCGGCTGTGGCCGGCGGTGGCGCAGGACTTCGCCGCGCCCATCGCCGCGGATGCCGTGCGGCAGGCCGAGGCGGCGCGGCGTCCGCCGCCGATGCATCGCCTTGCGGCCGGCTGGCAGGCGCCGCCGCTGCCGCCGGGGCCGGAACTGCCCGCCGCCGCGGCAGCATCGGATCCGATTCCCTTCGACTGGGCCGGCGAGGCGGCGCGGGCGGTCGGCGTGGCCTATCACCGCTGGATGCAGCAGATTGCGCGAGAGGGGCTGGAGCGCTGGGACGCGGAGCGGGTTGCCGCCCTGGATGAGGCACTGGACGAGATGCTGTCGGCCGAGGGTGTTCCCGCGGCGCGCTGCGAAGCGGCGCGCCAGCGCGTGCAGCTGGCGCTGACGGCGACGCTGCAGGACCCGCGCGGCCGCTGGCTGCTGCAGGCGCATGCGCAGGCGCGCAGCGAGTGGGAGCTGACCGCGCTGGTCGAGGGCCAGCCGCGCCGCCTCAAGCTGGACCGCAGCTTCGTCGATGGCGATGGCCAGCGCTGGGTCGTGGACTTCAAGACCAGCATGCACGAAGGCGGCCGGGCCGAGGCCTTCCTCGCCGCCGAGCTGGAGCGCTATCGCGGCCAGCTCGAAGGCTATCGCAGCGCGCTGCGCGGCTTGGAGGGTGGCAGGGCGCGCCTGGCATTGTACCTGCCGCTGCTGGCGGATCCGGCGCATCGCTGGATCGAGTTGCCGTGATCTGTCGCGATCTGCGCCGATCTTTCCGCCTGCGCGCCGATCGCTGCCCTGGATGATGGCAAGTCCGTGACGGCACGGGCGGCGGCGACACATTTTCCCCTCGCGCGCAACCTTGTTCGCAGCGCGTCAAGCTGTTTAATCTGCGATCTCCTACAGAGCACGCTCCAATGACTGACAAGCTCTCGCCCCGCTGGATTCGCGCCAACGGACTGGAATTCGCCTACCTCGAAGCCGGCGAAGGTCCGCTGGTGCTGTGCTTCCACGGGTTCCCCGACACCGCCTGGAGTTTCGAGCCGGTGGTGAAGTCGCTGGCGCAGGCCGGCTTCCGCGCCGCGGCGGTGTTCATGCGCGGCTACGCGCCCACCGCGCTGCCGGCGGACGGCGACTACCGCATCACCACGCTGGGCCGCGACGTGATCGCGCTGATCGATCACTTCGGGGTCGACAAGGCCCATGTCGTGGGCCACGACTGGGGCGCCGCCGCGGCCTATACCGCAGCCGCGCTGCGCCCGGACCGCATCCACCGCATCGCCACCGCCGCGGTGCCGCACCTGCGCCGCTTCCTGCTGCGCCCCGCGCTGCGCCAGCTCAAGCGCTCGCGCTACATGGGTTTCTTCCAGTTGCCGCTGATTCCCGAGCGGCGCATCCGCGCGCAGGACTTCGCCTGGCTGCGCGCGCTGATCCACGAGTGGTCGCCGGACTGGAACTTCACCGACGCCGAGTTCGAGCCGCTGCGCGCCCTGTTCAGCGAGCCGGAGCGTTTGCGCGCCGCGCTCGGGTACTACCGTGCCATGCCGCGCGGCCTGCTGATGGGCGAGAGCTGGCAGACCCTGATGAAGCCGATCGCGGTGCCCACGCGTGTCATCGTCGGCGAGAACGACGGTTGCATCGGCCGCGAGATGTTCCTGGGGCAGGACCACCTGTTCTCCGCCGGCTACGAGCGCATCGAGATGGCGGGCTGCGGGCATTTCATGCATTGCGAGCAGCCGCAGGCCTTTGCCGACCTGCTGATCGAATTCTTCAAGCGCGGCTGATCCGGCCCGGCAGTTGCGCGGAGGGCGGGCATGAAGCTGCACATCCTCTCCGACCTGCACCTGAGCGTCTGCCCGATGGAGCGTCCGCGGGCGGACGCCGACGTGGTGATCCTGGCCGGCGACATCTCGCGTCCCGAGGACGCGGCGCAGTGGGCCGGCGGCTTCGGCAAGCCGGTGATCTACGTGCCGGGCAACCACGAGTTCTACGGCGGCAGCATCGACGGCACGCTGGCGCAGCTGCGCGCCGCCTGTGCCCGCGCCGGCGTGACCCTGCTGGACCGCGAGGCCTGCGTGATCGGCGGCGTGCGCTTCCTGGGGGCGACGCTGTGGACCGACTTCCGCCTGTTCCCGGATGCCGAGCGTCATGATCAGGCCCTGCAGGGGGCCCTGCGCTTCATGCGCGATTTCGTGCGCATCCGCCTGCGCGAGGACGGAGAGGAGCTGCTGACCCCGGACTCCTCCGCCGGGCTGCATGCCGGCTACCTGGCCTGGCTGCGCGCACGCCTGGATGAGCTGCACGACGGTCCCACGGTGGTGATCACCCACCACGCGCCGTCGGCCCGGAGCATCGCCGCGCGTTTCGCCGGCTCGCCGATCAACGCCGGCTTCGTCACCGACCTGGAAGCCCTGATGGGGCGCCAGCGCGTGGCGCTATGGATCCATGGGCACACGCACGACAGCTTCGACTACGAGGTGAACGGCACGCGCGTGGTCTGCAATCCGCGCGGCTACGCCAAGGGCGAGGTCAACGAGAATCGGCGCTTCGACCCGCACAAGGTCGTGGAGGTCGCATGACGATGAACACCGCCGCCTGGAGCCGCATCGCGCGCCGCCATCCCTCGGCCTTCCTGCTGGCGGTGCAGCTGCTGAGCCTGATGGTGTACACGCTGTTCGACGGCCTGCCCGGCGGGCGGCTGGTATTCGGTGCCTTCGGCGCGACGGCGCTGGTGCTGGCGGTCTGGGTGGTCAACCGCAGTCCGGCGGTGAACTGGGTGGCCTGGTCGCTGGCGATCCCGGCGCTGCTCTGCGCCGTATCCGCCGCCGTGTTCAGGAACCAGGCCCTGCTGGTGACGGCCTCGCTGCTGGAGGCCCTGCTGTACTTCTATGCCGCGGGCGCGCTGATCCTCTACATGATGAACGACAACCGCGTCACCGCGGACGAACTGTTCGCGGCGGGCGCCACCTTCACCCTGCTGGCCTGGGGCTTCGCCTACCTGTTCGTGGTCTGCCAGGTCTGGTATCCCGGCAGCTTCAGCGGCGCGGTGGAGCCCGAGCGCGCGCGGACCTGGCTGGAGCTGCTGTTCCTGAGCTTCACCAACCTGGCCGCCGTGGGCCTGGGCGACGTGCTGCCGCTGCGCTCCGAGGCGCGCGTGCTGGTGATGCTGGAGCAGTTCGCGGGCGTGGGCTATGTCGCCGTGGTGGTGTCGCGGCTGATCGGGCTGACGATCCTGCGGCAGGGCAGGGACTCCTAGGGCCTGGTAACGCTGCCGCAATCGCAGCGATCGCGGCAGCGATAACAGCCCCTGGCGGCCGTCGGGGAATCTCCCCCGCCTGCGGGCCGTCCCCGACCGGCGCGGCCGGCTGCCGTGCCAGTCCTCCCGCCGCCGCTGCCGCCGGTCACGAAAATCCCCCTTACCTTGCTGGCGGCCTGCGGCGGCGGGGGCGGGGGAAGCGGATCGGAGCAGGCGGAAACACCCTCCGGCAATACACCGCCGGTCGCCCGGGCGGGTAGCGACCAGTCGGTCAACGAGCTGACGTCCGTCATCCTGGACGGCGCGGCCTCCTCGGATGCCGACGGCCGTATCGCCTCCCATGCCTGGCAGCAGACCTCGGGTCCCACGGTGGCGCTGGCCAATGCCTCGGCGGCGTCCGCGAGTTTCACCGCTCCCGATGTCTCCAGCGCGCAGACGCTGGCATTCCGCCTCACCGTGACCGACGACAAGGGGGGCACGGCCAGCGACACGGTCAGCGTGACGGTCAATCCGGTTGCGCCCACCCCGACCATCGCGGCCAGCAACTGGAAGCTGGCGCAGACGCATGTGGTCCCAGCCGCCGGCAGGCAATGGACGCTCACCAGCGGCGGCAATGCCGAGCTGCACATGGTCGGCGGCCGCGCCGCGCTGGCACTGGTGGATCTGTCGCCCGGCGGGCTTTCCGGTCTCAGGCTGCAAGGCGAGGCGGCGGGTACGTCGCTGGGCAGCGTGACGCTGGAGGGCAATGCCGCGCTGCCAGCGAACGAGGACAGCAGCCTGCGCTGGTCCTCCACCGCCTATGTCGCCATGCTGCCGTCGTCCTGGTTGCGCCCCGGGCTGCGCCTGCGGGTGACGGCCACCGCCGCCAACCCCAGTGCCTGGACCGAGGTGTCCGTCGGCGCCGATCCCGATTTCACCGTGCGCATCCTGCCGTTCTACGTGTTCGGGGCCGGCGAGTCCGACGTCAGCCTGGCGGCGGCGGGTTCGCCTTCGGCCGAGGCCATCGACGACATGTTCGCGGTCTGGCCGGTGGCGACGCTGCAGGTCGGAAATCATCCGGCCGGCAAGGTGGTGTGGCCCTCCCTGGTGGTGCCGCCGCGGGACGACAGCGGCGGCGTGCGCCGCGCGGCCTATGTGGCCACCAGCACCGATAGCTACAAGGACGGCTTTGCCGGCCTGTCCACGCTGCACGGCATCGTCAGCGGCCTGCGCGCGGCCAACGGCGAGGCCAACCAGGCGGTGCAGTACTACGCGCCGCTGCTGGCGCGCAATGCCGCAGGCCAGTTCAGGAGCGCCGGCGGCGGTATCGGCGGCGGCAATGTGGGAACCGGCGACACGGCCTATGCCGGCATCTACATCCACGAGCAGGGACATGCCTTCGGCCTGCCGCATGCGGGCGACAGCTACGACGGCGGCAGCTATCCCTACGAGTGGGGCAGCCTCAAGGGTTCGGCATGGGGCTACGACAGCGTGCGCCGGCTGTTCCGCAGCATCCTGGTCCCGGCCAGTTCCGGCAACTACGCCAGTTGCCGCAGCCACACCTTCGGCGGCCACCCCCGCGCCGTGGATGCCCAGGACCGCTGCATCAAGCAGGACCCGATGCAGTCCGGGGCCGGCGACCAGGCCCGCGGGCAGCGCTTCACGATCTTCTCCGACTACAGCACGGCGGTGATGCAGCGCTATTTCGAGGGCACGACCACGCTCGACGGCGCCGCGCGCAAGTATTCCGGGGGCAAGTGGCAGCGCGATGCCGGATTTCCCAGCGGCTACAAGCGCTGGGACGGCATCGACCGCAAGTGGGTGGATGCTCCCGACGCGGTCAATGTCGCCAGCGGCGGCATCTGGGGCTTCGAGGACGATGCCCCGCTGCAGGCCGACGTGCCGGTCTACGCCATCGTGGCGACGATGAGCTATGCCGGCACGGCCGGCGCCACGCAGATCTATCCGCCGATCCGCTACACCGGCAACCTGATCCGGCTGATCGATCCGACCGTGCAGGCGCAGCGCGACAGCATCCTGCCCAACACCGGCACCTACTACTGGTGGTGCCGGGCCTACGGCTGCGATTACACGCTGCGCGTGCGCTACGCCAACGGCACGGTGCGACACGTCGCGCTGCAGGGTGGCTTCCGCCCCTGGAACGGCGAGCAGCAGCCGGTGGTGGCCGAGGCCTCGGACCCCCTGAGCGGCAGCAGTTTCCGGCGCTGGACGGTGAACGTGCCGGACGATGGCGCCATCGCCAGCATCGAGCTGCTGGACACGCCACAGGTCTGGAAGGGCCTGCCGGCCCTGCCCAAGGTGCTTGCCAGCCGTTGACCCTGGAGCCGGGTCCGGGGCTATGCTGTGGTCATGACACGCCCGCTGCGCGCCGTCCTGCTGGTGCTGGTCCTGCTGCTGCAGGGCCTGGCCCAGGCCTGGGCGCTGCCGCCGCCCGCGGCGTCGGCCGTGGCGCAGGACGAATCCGCCATGCCCTGCCACGACGGCGCGGACATGCCGGACCGCATGCCCTGCTGCGACGACGAGCCGGACTGCCGCTGCAGCCCGGCCTGCCTCGGGGCTACCGGGGCGCTGGCGCCGGTCCTGCCGGCGGCCGGCGAGATGCCGTCGCCGCCCGTCGCCGCCGCCGCCGTGCCGCCGGTGCCCCTGCCGGCACATCCCTCGCCGCTGCTGAGACCTCCCGCTTCCTCCGCGAGCTGACGCCCCTCGCGTACCGCCCCGGCGGTGCGCGCCCGTTCGCTTTCTTGTGGAGGACCACATGTCCCTCATCCGTTGTTGCGGCGTACTGGCCTGCCTGCTGCCGGCCGCCGCTTTTGCCAAGCCCATTGCCTACCAGGGCGGTACCGCCGTCATGGGCGAGTACGGGGCCGGCACCATGCAGGAATTCCAGGTCTTCTACGCGCCCAGCTACCGCTGGTCCGCGGGAGCCGGCCATCTGCGGCTGGACGACGAGGACGAAACCTTCTCGCGCGACATCAGCTACGTCCGCGGCAACCTGCTGCTGCGGCGCTGGAACCTGCCCCGCGCGCAGGCCAACGTCTTCGCCTGGGGTGGGGTGGGGCGCGCCGCCGGCGACGGCTTCGAGGAGCCCCGCACCGCCTGGAATGCCGGCGGGCAGGCCGACTACGAGACGCTGCGGGTCTACAGCTCGCTGCGCACCGACTGGCAGTACGCCCGGCAGGCCTTCTCCCATCGCATCGATACCGTGCAGTTGGGATGGGCGCCCTATGCGCACGACTGGGATCGCCTGGCGACCTGGTTCGTGCTGCAGGGGCGCCACTACACCGGCGGGCTCTACGAGGGCGTGGAGGCGGCGGCGCTGCTGCGCCTGTTCCGCAACGGCAGCTGGGGTGCCGCCTGGGTCGAGGCTGGCGTCACCCAGGACGGCGCCCTGCAGACCATGTTCATGTTCAATTTCTAGGAGTTTGACGATGATCCGTTACTTTGCCGCCGCGCTCGTCGCGGCATTGCTGAGCTTCACCGCCCTGGCGCAGGACGCGCCGCGCACCATCGAGATGAAGGTGGATGGCTTGGTCTGCGCATTCTGCGCACAGGGCATCTCCAAGAAGCTCGGCAGGATGGAAGCGACCCAGGAGGTGCTGGTGAACCTGGAGAAGGGTGTCGTCGCCGTGGCGTTGAAGCCGGGCCAGGACCTGTCCGACGAAGCCCTGCGCGGAGTGTTGACCGAAGCCGGCTACAGCGTGCAGGGCATCCAGCGCAGCGCCGAGACGCTGGACACGCTGCGCGCCCGCCTGAAGGCGGCGCCATGAGCGGCGCCGCGGGAGAACTGCGCGGCAGCCTCTGGAGCGCCCTGCTGTCGGTCTTCACCAGCAGCTCCACCCTGGTCTGCTGCGCGCTGCCGGCGCTGCTGGTGGCTCTGGGGGCGGGCGCCACGCTGGCGGGGCTGGTCAGCGCCTTTCCGCAGCTGGTATGGATGTCGGCCCACAAGGGGCTGGTGTTCGGGCTGGCCGGCGGCATGCTCGGGGTGGCTGGGCTGCTGCAGTACCGCGCCCGCTTCGCGCCCTGCCCGGCGGATCCGCGCCTGGCGGCGGCCTGCCAGCGCACGCGCCGCGTCGGCCTCGGCGTCTACCTGCTGTCGCTGGCGATCTACGCGGTCGGCGCGGTCTTCGCCTTCCTGCTGCCGGCCCTGGCCTAGGCCTGTCACCCGTTCCCCGATCGCAGCGATCGGGGAACGGGGCATGGCCCCTGGGCTCGCCCGTGGTGGCGTTTCACCCATACAGAGGGGTCTGCGCTGCCGCCGGCGTGCTAGCGTTCCCGCATCGCAAGGGGGGACGGCAGATGGACATGCAGGGCAAGACCGTGATGATCACCGGCGCCGCGGGCAGCCTCGGCCGCGCCGTGGCCGAGGCCTTCCACTCGGCCGGCGCGACGCTGGCCCTGGTGGATCTGCAGCTGGAGGGCCTGCAAAGGGCGTATCCGGGCAGCGATCCGCGGCGCCGGCTGCTGCCGGCCAACCTGACCGATTCCGCTTCCGCTGCGCAGGCGGTGCGGCAGGCCGGCCGCATCGACGCGCTCTGCAACATCGCCGGGGGCTTCGCCATGGGTACGCCGGTGCATGCGACGCCGGCCGCCGACTGGCAGAAGATGTGGGAGATCAACGCCGTCACGATGCTCAACATGGTGCAGGCGGTGGTGCCCGGCATGATCGCGCAGGGCCGCGGCAGCATCGTCAATGTCGGAGCCGGGGCGGGGCAGAAGGGCGCCGCGCTGATGGGCGCCTACAGCGTCTCCAAGAGCGCCGTGATCCGCATGACCGAGGCCATGTCGGCGGAACTGCGCGAGCAGGGCGTCAACGTCAACTGCGTGCTGCCCAGCATCATCGACACGCCGCCCAACCGCGCCGCGATGCCGGACGCCGATCCCTCGAAGTGGGTGGCGCCGAAGGACCTCGCCAGCGTGATCCTGTTCCTCTGTTCCGAGGAGGCGCGGGCGGTGCATGGCGTGGCGCTGCCGGTGGTGGGGCTGAGCTGATGGACGCATCCCTGGAAACGCAGCTGCGCGAGCTGCTCGACAAGCAGGCGATCCACGACCTGGTCAACGCCTACTGCAACGCGGCGGACCGGCACGACCACGCCAAGATGCGTGCGCTGTACCACGAGGACGCGATCGACGACCACGGCCATTTCGCGCGCGGCCCGGCCATGGAGTTCATCGACAAGCTTCCGGAGATCCAGAAGCCGATGGCGATCCTGCACCACAACGTGACCACCGTGAACCTGAAGCTGGACGGCGACCGCGCGGAAGGCGAGGTCTACATCCTGGCCTTCCACCAGGTGAAGCACGAGGGCGAGCTGTTCGACGTGCTGATCGGCGGGCGCTATTTCGACAAGTACGAGAAGCGCGCAGGCCTGTGGAAGTTCAGCCACCGCGCCATCGTCGCCGACTGGTGCTATCCGGCGCACCCGACGCAGGTGCGCCTGGATCATCCCTTCCTGCACGGCGCCTACATCGGCGAACCGGGGCCTGCGGACCCCTCCTACGCGTTTTTCTCGCTGCTGAAGCGCGGGGAACGCTAGCGGGGGCTCGCCTGCCGCCGGGTGAGGGACGCGAGGGCGGTTACACGGGCCTGTTCTCGGTGCCCGCACCCGGCGTGATGAACAGCATTTTCGTCGGCACGCGTGTCTTCGCCGTGTGCCAGGCGTCACGCGGCACCAGCACGTAGCTGCCGGGTTCGGTGAGCTCGACCGACTGGATGCCGCCGGGCGTTTCCAGCAGCAGTCTGGCCGAGCCGGACAGCAGGATCACCGCTTCCTCGCCGGCCGGGTGGCGCTCCCAGGTGGGCCAGTCCGCGTCGAAGCCGAAGCAGGTCATCAAGCGGCCCTGGTCCAGTTGCGGCATCTGGCCGGCCATGACCTTCGGCCAGAAATCCTCCGTCACCGGGATGACCGATGCCCTGGCGCCGTCTTCGAGATGGAGATATTCGCTTTCGAAGCCGTAGGGCCCGGCGCCGCTCATTGCGCACCCTGGAGCATCGCGCTCCAGCGCCGCTGCATCTGCTCGGGGCTGATCTCCTCGCGGCGCGAGGCCAGCTGCCACTGGTGGCCGAAGGGATCCTGCAGCATGCCGCAGCGGTCGCCGTAGAACTCGTCCTGTACCGGCCGCAGCAGGGTGGCGCCGGCATCCACCGCCCGGCGCACGACGGCATCCACGTCGGCCACGTAGAGGTGCAGCCGCACGGGCGTGCCGCCGACGGTGCGGGGGCCCAGTGCGCCATGCTCCGGGTACTCGTCGGCCAGCATCAGGCCGCCGCCCCCCAGCCTGAGTTCCGCATGGCCGACCTTGCCGGAGGGCTCGGTGAGTCGGAACTCCTCCACCGCGCCGAACACGGCGACGTACCAGTCGATGGCACGCGCGGCGTCGCGCAGGATCAGGTGGGGTGTCAGGGCATGCCCGGGATCCGGGAGAGGATTCGCGGTTTTCATCAGGGGGCTCCGGTTCTACACTCGGAACAATGAGCCTGCACATTGTTCCCCATATGGATGATGCTGTCGCGCCGGAGTTCCGGGCCGCCGGCCAGGGATGCGCATGAGACTTGTCGGTGTCGAGCAACTGCAGGGGCTCGCGGCACTGCCTCCGGAGGCCTCGGGCTACTCGCCGCTGTCGGAGGCGCCCTGCCTGCTGCTGGGGCTGGGCGCCGCGGCCGAACGCGGCCTGGGCGGCTGGCTTCGGCGGCTCCCCTGCCCGGTGATCGGCATCGGCCGCCCGGACGCTCCGCTGGCGGCGGATTGCGATGTGCTCGTCGATAGCGAGCGCGAGGCCGCCGCCCTGCTGGCCGGCGTGAGC
>Ga0255097_1000940_pt1 | contig 10720 bp, 7 predicted proteins | sample Colum_Atlam_RepB_2_FD_188436 | JGI IMG/M metagenome (GOLD analysis project Ga0255097, IMG submission 188436) | Freshwater microbial communities from Columbia River, Oregon, United States - Colum_Atlam_RepB_8d | ecosystem: Environmental > Aquatic > Freshwater > River | place: USA: Oregon...
CCTATAGTTTTTTCTGCAAACATTCACACTATCACAGGAAGAACTACGACTTCTCTTTTGAATAGTTGTATTTCTTCCTGTTGTCTAGAGTAATTTTAAACAATTATCGTATTTAGCTTCGAGTCAGAAAACAGACCTTTTTTTCTCAGATCTCTTGTACTTTTCTTAAACGAGCCTCAACTAAATCCCATGGCAAATGAGGTAGTAGATCAAACAAGCCCACGCTAACCATTCGCCCAGTAACTGTCAAACGCATCGGCTGCGTCAGATCACCTAATTTCACGCCATGTTGTTCACCAATCTGACGCAAAAATGAATCAATATCAGAAGACTGCATTCCAGCATCTGCCAAAGTTGGTGCACCACCCCAAGCCTGATTTTCAGTGCTTCGATCTGAACGAGCATTACTCATCTTTTGACCTAAAAGGTCCAAAGCATGTTTTACTGCAGCCTGAGTTGCAACCTTTAGGTTATTATCCTTATTCCACTTTAGCCCGGATGCGTCGACCTCCACAGCACCAGGAGTACACAAAGGAACTAATTGCTCTGCCATTTCCTTCATCAGCTTCACCTTAGGCTGAACCAATCGCACGAGTTCAAGTGCAAGAGGAGTCTTAAGTCTTTGCAGGGCTACATCTGAAAAATGATGAACGTAGTCTTCTAAAATCACGCTCCTTAATCTCTCAGCAGAACTTCTTCGAATGTGCTCTCCATTTAACCATAAAAGCTTCTCCATATTAAAAACAGCAGAGCTCTTTTGCACATGATCAAAGGAAAAATATTGAATCATCTCATCTCGAGTAAAAACCTCTTGATCACCATGACTCCATCCGAGACGAGCCAGAAAGTTCAGCATAGTCTCAGGTAAATAGCCATCTGCTCGATAAGCATGAGCAGATACGGCACCATGCCTCTTGGAGAGTTTCTTTTTATCAGCCCCAAGAATCATCGGAAGATGAGCAAACTTAGGAATAGGAAAATCAAAGAATCGATAAAGATGAATCTGCTTAGGAGTATTATTGATGTGATCATCCCCTCTTAGAATGTGAGTCATTCTCGAATGAACATCATCTACCACGACTGACAAGTTATAAGTAGGAGCACCACTGGAGCGAATCAGAACAAAATCATCGATCTCTGTATTTTCAACCCGAATAGGGCCTCTAATCAAATCCTCAAACTCCACATGGCCTTCAAGAGGAATTTTAGCACGAATCACATACTGAGTTCTACCTTCTGGAGGACTCTTAATATCTCTACAGGTCCGATCGTACTGAGGCCTAGCACCTTCCTTCATTGCTTTTTCTCGCATGGCCTCAACTTCCTGCTCACTGCAATAACACTTATAAGCATGACCTTGAGCCAATAGCTCCTCTGCTTTCTTCAAATACACATCTAGGCGTTTACTTTGAAAAATGACTTCCTCATCCCAAGTCAGTCCTAACCATTTCATCGAAGCCATAATATCTTGGGTGAATCTTTCCTCAGAACGCTCTAGATCAGTGTCTTCAATTCTCAGCAAAAACTTGCCTTGATGTTTCTTTGCATAAAGCCAATTGAACAACGCTGCTCGAACTCCCCCAATATGAAGAAACCCTGTAGGAGAAGGAGCAAAACGAACTCGAACTTCAGACGACGCAGTACTTGAAAGATTCATAAAAAATTCTTAAACGGAAAAGATCTGAAAATCAAAAGAAACACGCGGTTAAAAGATCTTTATTGACCTGAGATCGTAGCGCGCTTCAACCAACCAGACACAAAAGAGGTCTTTACACCCTTTAACTGCGGGGGATTGATATTTTCTACTCTATAGGCTTCGAAATACCTTAAAACAGATCGACGATCTCGATCCGTCAATCGCAACGGCATTGCAGTTAAAGGAGGATGTCCCTCATTTACAAATTTCTGCGTTTTCTCCTCACTCAGAAGAGAGGTAGGTCCGTGAGTTGATGCTTCCTGGTGACAAGACACACAATTTTGCACATATAACTTCTCTCCTCGCATCGCAAAAGGATCAGTTCTCCTCTTTAAATAGAGCTGACCATAGAGCTCCCGATAACTTGCTAATTCAATTTTGGAGAGAGATTTAACAAAGTACTTTTCAATCGGAAGGTCTTCATTGAAAACGCCTGGCTTAGAAGTCCACGGAACCACTGAAAACAAGGGCCCAAAACCTGATAATGCCGAAACTCCAGAGCTCCATCGATAAGCTAAAAGAAAAGGATACTTATTGATAAATGAGCGAGGAATAATAGCTTGATCTCCCGCATCTCCCTTGAGGATTACAAGGTCAACTTGCGCCCTATTTTCTAGAGGCAGCTTTTCAAGTGCGGAATCTACCAACTGAGACAGAACTACACCCTCCCACTGCAAAATCCTTCCAGACTGAGGATCCTTTTCTCTGGCGTGAGTTCTCTTGAGTTTAACTAACTCGTCTAAACTCCAATACTTTAACTCATGAACTCGACCACTTGACTTCCAGTAAGTTACCAACTTAAAGCTAGCGTTCTGAACACTTCCAAAAGCAGTAGAGGTTAGACTCGAGACTAAAACCACAAAGAGGGCTAAGTAATTTTTAAAAAATTTTTTTTTTGAGCTGATAGTCATGCAAACAGGTCTCACCTTTACTGTGTAATCACTTGATTCGTTTATCTAAATGAAATCAGATTGATATCTTAATCTTAACATGGGGTAAACTATTCTTGATCAATTTTTCAAAAGGCGATAATTCGTTGACATTTTTATCGTAAACTTGTACCTAATAGTACATGTTCTCAAGAAAAGTGGGCTCTTTGCCCACTTTTTTTTTAACCTAATTCTCCGGAGTCAATCTTTTGACTTACGGCTTGGGAATGGAACGGGAATTTTATAAAAATGAGCAGTCCGACATCCCCTACAATGACAACTAGCCATCCAAATGAGCAATTAATTCAATTGATCTCAAATTGGGTAGAGCCGCTAGGTTATCAGGTCGTTCATCTAGAGATCCAATCACATCGACAAAGAGTGCTTAGGCTTTTTATTGATTTTTTAACGCCTAAAGAAGACACAATGATTGGAATTGAGGATTGCGTTACGGTATCCAGAGCTCTTGAGGAGCGGTTAGATCAAAACTTAGAAGTAGAGAAACTCTTTTCCGGTACTTATGAACTTGAGGTCTCATCTCCCGGAGTGGATCGTCCACTCAGAACATCATCTGATTTTGAACGTTTTTCAGGCCAAGAGGCTAGAATTCACGTCTACCGCCCTCTCCATATAGAGGAGATCGAGAATACAAATTATCAGGAGAAGAATCCTAAACAGAAAAATTTTTTTGGTAAGCTATTGGGACTAAAAGGAAACAAGGTCATTCTAGATGTTTCCTCAAGCAAATCCCAAAAACCCACTAAAAAGAGCAAAGCTAAGCAATCAGCTGAGCTCGAGACAAACAGCGCGGAAGGAAATCAAATTTTTATACCCCTTCCCCTCATATCTAAAGCCAATCTCGAACCTGTTTTTGACTTCGAGAGCGGCAACGAAAGCGAGTAAGAGTTATGAAACCCTCTGAATTAAGTCGAGTCATTGAAGCCGTTGGTAAAGACCGAGGCATTAAAAAAGAAATTATCATTAGCGCCTTAGAACAAGCTGTTCTGATGGCAGCTCAAAAAAAGTTTGGACCCACTGCCGTATTAGAAGCTCACTACAACAACGATACGGGTGAGATTGATCTTTTCCAGTTCAAAAAGGTCGTTTCTAGTGAACCTGAGATGCTAGATGAAGCTGAGGAGATCGAACTTCAAGAAGCAAGAAAGCTGGATCCTGAAGCAGTCATCGGCGATGAGCTTGGAATTAAGGTAGAAGGTGCTGGCTTTGGACGTATTGATGCTCAAACAGCTAAACAGGTTATTTTTCAAAAAGTTAGAGATGCTGAAAGAGAAATTATCTATAACGAATACATTCACCGTAAAGGAGAGATCATTACGGGAATTGCACGCCGAATCGAACGTGGAAATCTAGTCATTGATTTAGGAAAAACAGACGCTCTTTTACCAAGAACTGAGATTATCCCTGGCGAACAATTTAAGCCTGGAGATCGCGTTCAAGCCTATTTAGCTGAAGTTTCACTCACTACTCGAGGCCCTCAACTTTACTTAACTCGCACAGCTCCAAAGTATCTGATGAAACTTTTTGAAATGGAAGTTCCAGAGATCCGTGAAGGTATTGTTGAAATCAAATTGTGCGCAAGAGAACCAGGTGCTCGTTCTAAGATCGCTGTATTCTCTAAAGACCGCGACGTAGATCCTGTGGGAGCTTGCGTTGGAATGAAAGGGATTCGAGTTCAGAATGTTATTCAGGAACTCAAAGGCGAAAAAATTGATATCATTCCATGGTCTGATAACTCTGTTATGTTTGTTCGCGCAGCTCTTGCGCCAGCAGAAATTTCTTCTGTACGTATGGACGAAAGAAATCGTACCATGGAAATTATGGTTGAAGACGATCAGCTGTCTTTAGCCATTGGAAGAAAAGGACAAAATGTCCGCCTAGCCGCTCAGCTTACGGGATGGAGATTAGATATTATTTCCAAGTCCAAGCTACAAAAGCGTACTTCTGAAGCTATCTTCAATCTTCAACACATTGAAGGAGTAACTGAAACTATTGCACAGGGCATTTACCAAGCAGGCTTTGTCAATGTCAGACAAGTTGCTGAATCTTCTATCGAAACTCTACAGAAGATTCCAGGATATGACTCAGTGGAGGCAGCAAGCAGCCTTAAGGAGCGAGCCGCAGCTGTTGTGGATAAAGCAGGAGATATGCTCACAGTTGGAACAAGTCATGATGATGGAAAAGGGACTTTCACGGCGCAGCCTGTTCCTGTAAAAGATGCTAAAGCTCTGGCAGAAGAAAGACTACGTGAGATGATGCGTCAGGCTGACACCTCACCCGATTCTGCAACAGACAAGAAAGATTCACAAAAATAGTCTATAGGTTGAGAGATTAAAGGCTAACAATAGATGGACTTAGGGAGAAACGAGCGAATGTCGGAACACGAGATGGTTAAAGTTTACGAACTTGCAAAGGAATTAGGAATTGACTCCATTTCCTTGTTAGACAAACTCAAAAGTCTCAACATCAAAGTAAAAAACCATATGAGTGAGCTTCGCGATGAAGAAGTTGAAATCGCAAGAACTTCGCTTCGTAAGGGAGCCGAGGGAGCTGTAAAGGCAGCTAAGAAAGCCCCAGTTAGGACTAAAAAGAAGACTACAGGAGATGCTTCTGTATCCACCTCCGGATCTACTGAGTCTGCATCAGCAGAGAAGAAGGCTACTTCTCCAATCATTAGGAGAAGAACAAAATCTGAGGCTGGTGTAGAGAGCTCTACTATTGAAAGCGTTATGGTTACGCCAACCCTGAAAGCAGCAGAGGCAACCTTGATGGAAGCTGCTGAGGTGACTTCAGAGGAGCTCACTCAGCGATCTGAAGCAGAGAGCATCGAAGCTCAGGGCGAGGCTGTAATCACTGAAGAGCCAGCACCTTCTATGGCAGAAGCTGTTGGACAAGAACCAATTCAAGCGGCTGAAACCTCAGAATCAGGTATTTCTCTAGCCGCAAGCGTTGAGTCTGAAGAAAGACCTGCCTCTTCAGGGACGTCTTTAGATGAAACCATTCAACCCTCTACCACTGCAACAACACCTAAGGTTGCTTCTATGACTGACACTGGGCAAACAATTAGACCTCACGCGACAAGTTCTGTGACTCCTTCTACTCCTCAAGGAGGAAGCACTGTAGGTGCAGGAGTCTCTCAGACAATTGAACAGAAACCTAAACCTGCGCGTCCGCCAATTGTACTCACACCAAGACCTGTGGCTCCTCGCAAGAGCATCCTGAAGATTGTTGAAGCAACACCACCTCCTCCCCGGCCTATTATTAAGCCTGCTCCCGTGATTACTCCTGCACAAAAGGCGACACCAAGGCCACAAGGGGCTACTGACAAGGATACTTTCAGAATCGTTAAGATGACGAAAGAGAATCTTGATCAAATGGTGGAAGAAGAAGCAGCAAAAAAACGCGGCGGTGGGCGTGAAGCTGAAATTCGCCCAGAGGATGTTCGCTTTGCAGACTACCGTAAGAAAGAACTCGTTTTCCTACCCAAGAAGAAGAAGATTCCTATTGGTAAGGAGATCAAGAAGACCCAAAAAACTATTGCTAAGGCTCAAAAACGAATCGTTGAGATGCAAGAGACCATTTCTGTTCAAGACCTTGCAAATCAATTGAGCGTTAAGGCTGTAGATGTCATCCGAAAGCTCATGGGAATGGGCCAGATGGCTACCATTAATCAATCCTTGGATTACGATACTGCAACATTAGTGGCACAAGAGTATCAATATGAAGTCAGAAATGTATCCTTCAAAGAAGAGGATTTCCTGACTGAAGATGCAGCCGATTCGGAAAATCTAGAGTCTCGTCCTCCTGTTGTTACAATTATGGGGCACGTGGACCACGGTAAGACAACCTTACTCGACGCCATTCGTGAGGCTAACGTAGCTGGCGGCGAAGCTGGCGGTATTACTCAGCACATTGGTGCTTACACGATTGAAAAAAATGGCAAAATGATCACTTTCATCGACACTCCAGGCCATGAGGCTTTCACTGTGATGAGAGCTCGAGGCGCAAATGTGACCGATATTGTGATTTTGGTTGTCTCAGCAGACGACGGAGTCATGCCACAAACCCGTGAAGCATTGAGTCACGCTCAGGCTGCTAAAGTACCTATCATTGTTGCAGTCAATAAGATTGACAAGCCAGGGGCTAATCCAGAAAAGATTAAACAAGCATTGGCAGAGTTAAACTTGCTTGCTGAAGACTGGGGAGGAGAAACAATGTTTGTTCCTGTCTCAGCGCTCAAGAGAACCAACTTAGATAAGCTTCTTGAGTCTATCTTGTTGCAAGCTGAGGTTATGGACCTCAAAGCAAATGCAGAATGTCGCGCATTAGGAACCGTTCTTGAGGCTAGACTTGAGAAGGGTAAAGGACCTGTGATTAGCGTACTTGTGAAGCGAGGAACTCTGAGAGTAGGTGATTCCATTGTTGCTGGTCCTTTTGCAGGCAGAGTAAAGGCTCTGACTGACGATAAGGGTCGTTCTGTGAAATCTGCAGGCCCTGCTTATGCCGTAGAAGTATTAGGCTTAGAAGGCGTTCCAAATGCAGGTGAAACTTTTAACTCTACTGAGTCAGAAGCTGATGCACGTGCAATTGCTGAAAATCGCCATGAGAAAAACAGAAGCAAGATGTCTCCTGGTAATCAAGGCAAGGTCACACTGGATCAGTTATTCTCTAAGATTCAGGCAGGAGATGTGAAGGAGCTCAATGTGATCTTGAAGGCGGACGCCTTCGGATCTGTTGAAGCGATCCGTGAGAGTTTAATCAAGGTTTCAACTGAAAAGGTAAAAGTTAAGCCTATTCTCACTGCTACGGGAGGAATCACAGAGAGTGATGTTCTCTTGGCTAGTGCTTCTAATGCAATTATTATTGGTTTCAATGTAAGACCCGAAACCAAGGCTCGCCAGGTGGCTGAATCAGAGCACGTTGAAGTGAAGTGCTATAACATCATCTATGAACTCATCGATGACGTGAAGAAAGCCATGGTTGGACTTCTGGACAAGAAAAAGGTTGAGAAGTTCTTGGGTCGAGCTGAAGTGCGTCAGATCTTTTCCGTGCCTAAGATGGGTACTGTTGCAGGTTGTTCTGTTATTGACGGAAAAATCCTGCGAGGTGCAAACCTCAGGCTCTTGCGTGATAGCCGCGTGATCTTTGAGGGCAAAATGTCCTCTCTCAGACGCTTCAAAGACGATGTTAAAGAAGTTGCTACTGGCTTTGAATGCGGTATCGGCATTGAGAATTATAATGACCTCAAAATTGGCGACGTGATTGAGGCGTTCCAAATTGAATTAGTCACTCCAGAGCTTTCTGCTTAAGCATAAAGTCTTTGATTCAGTGAAATAAGGAGTTTTATATGCAAGCTACCCGGAGACTTCGGCTGCAGGCCGTGATCCAGGAAGAGCTTTCTCTTGTGGTTCCTCGCGAAGTGAAGGATCCAAGAATTCCTCTCGTGACCTTCACACAAGTTGAGGTCACTCCTGATGGAAGTCAGGCTACAGTTTATGTCTCCATCTTGGGGGCAGGCACTGTGATTGAGGGCCAATCCGAGGAAGAGGCTCGTCTACAGGACCAGAAAGAAATGAAAGCTTGTCTTGAAGGGCTAACTTCTGCCTCAGGATTTCTAAGAAGACACCTAGCTCGTGTATTGAATGTACGGCACATTCCTACCCTGATCTTCAAAGAAGATCGAGGACTTGCTAACACTCTCAGAGTGCATGAGCTTCTTAAGAAGATCTCTTCTGAGGAATCATGAACGGCGCCCTGCTCATCTCTAAGCATTCAGGAGTGAGCTCCTTTGGGGTCATTGAATTACTCCAGCGGGAATTGAAGAAGACTACTGGAATCACAAAACGTAAGGAACTCCCAAAAATGGGTCATGGGGGAACCCTAGATCCTTTTGCTACAGGTTTGCTTGTCGTTCTTGTAGGACGGGGAGTTAAGCTCGCTCAGTACTTTTTGGGTTCCATTAAAGAGTATGAAGGAGTCATGAAGTTTGGCGAGACCACAGTTCCTGGTGATCTGACCTCCCCTATTTCAGAGACCACACCAGTGATTCCCGATTCTCTTGAAGAGATCAAGCAGGCCGCGCATCAGTATACTTTGAATCCTTACCCACAAATCCCCCCCATGCACTCTGCAAAAAAGCAGAACGGAAAGCCTCTTTATGAGTTGGCTCGCGCAGGCATTGAGGTGGAACGCAAACCCAAGACTTGTAGGATCTATCAATTCAATATTTCAGCGTATGACAAGCCCTATGCCACGTATCAAGTGCAATGTAGTGCAGGAACCTACATCAGGACTTTAGCTCAGGATCTAGCCAAAAGTATAAACTCCTTGGCTTATCTCCAAACCTTGCACAGAACTCGATCTGGGGGATTCTCCGTTGATCAGGCTTGGAGCACTGAGCAGATCGTGCAGGCAAATCAGAGCTGGGATGAACTCCCCTGCTGGGTACCCTTTGACCAACTCCTCAATCATTTTCCAAAAGTCATCGCCACTGAATTTGAAGCACAATGCCTGATCCATGGCAAACAATACGTTCTAGATCAGTTGATCCAAAGAGCGGGCTCCCTTGAAAACTCTCAATACCTTGCAATCTTTCATGATGAGCGCCTCGTTTCTATTGCACGACTTGAGCATGGAAGCTGGCGTATTGACCGAGTTTTTACAGAACAAGATTAGTATTTCCCAAATCGACTTGCGAAAAACTAGCCGTTGTGTACTTTCGAAAGATCGAGCCTGCCTTCTTTTATTTGCTTTTTGAACTGCCATTTGAGCTTAATAAAATTACCGTGAGCACCTGAGAGAATTCTATCCACCTCCCAAAGATCAAGCTCATCAACAGATGTAGCGTTGATCTCAAGAAGAGTTGCTCCCACTCTTAGGCCATTTTTAGAGAGAGAAGATGCCAGAGAGTGAGACTTCAATTGCTCCACCCGAAGTTGTCTTTCCCCATTTTCTTTAAGAAACTTCAGAATTAAGCCAGATTGATTTTTCTTCATAGGTTTTAAAGGCAATGATTTCTGATCAAACCAAATTCTTCCATGTGGAAGATCTAGAGTGAACCGACTCTGACCTAAAAGGCTCATCCCGAGATTTGCTGCTGGGTATTTTTCCGCAAGCAATCCCAGAGGAGAAAAACCTGGAGGTGGATTCGGAAGTTGAGGCTCTAATCCTTCAGCTAAAACGAGTGAGTCACACTGAATCTGAGCACCTTCCCCTTGAGACTTGGCTCTATACTGAGACTGCCAAGGGGTATGAATCTGTAAAGCGTGCTCAATCCCTGTATCCCATCTTACACCCAAGATTTTCTCCAAATGCTTTGAAGGATAAGGTCGTTCCTGAGTTGAAGAGGGTAAGGAAGAAGAAGTAATTCCTTCGGGCTGAGCACCGAAGTGTAATTCACATCGACTCACCAGACTCCCATCTTCTGTCTCACTCAACTCAGCCCAAGGCGTATCAGCACTCCAGAGAAACTTATCCCTTGGCCATACTCTCATTTCTGAGGGCGCCTGTGATTGAAACTCAATCGGATACAGTCTTAAAAAATCAACTCCTAAAACACCATCACAACAAGACCCTAGATTCTCGGGTGGGGAGAAAAACTCAGTTTCAGCTAAAAGAAATTGCTGCAACGGGAGCTGAAGTCCACTTAACTCTGCTTGTTCCACTTGAACTAAGCGAGAAAGCGGCATTTGCTCATTCCACAGCCCACTCCAGGAAACTCTCTCGGGCTGCGCATCAGGGATCAAGATCCATGAAGGATAGATCCCTTGAGACTCTAGCCAAACCGGAGAGATAACACTTCTCGGAGCAGTTGAGTCGATGAGGAATCGCCCATTAAGCTTCCTGCCCGACACAGTGACATTTAATCGAACTGAGAACAGTCCGTTCCATAAACGCGCAGGGGCTCTAGCTAGAATTTGATTCCATTGTGGAGGGGATCCACTTAAGGGCTCCATCAAGGATTTAGGCGCTGGGACTTTAACATCCCCCACTTCAGAGGATCTTGGACAAACCCCTTCATCCTTTGCCAATTTAGAGTAAAAGCTCCACTCGGACATCTTGGCTTCCTTGGATCCTT
>Ga0255097_1000941_pt1 | contig 10719 bp, 10 predicted proteins | sample Colum_Atlam_RepB_2_FD_188436 | JGI IMG/M metagenome (GOLD analysis project Ga0255097, IMG submission 188436) | Freshwater microbial communities from Columbia River, Oregon, United States - Colum_Atlam_RepB_8d | ecosystem: Environmental > Aquatic > Freshwater > River | place: USA: Oregon...
AGGCAGCAGGAGTACGAGGCCTACGCCGGCTATCTCGAGGCGGTGCAGGACTACTGGGTTGCCCGCGCCGTGCTCACGCAAGCCGTGGGACGCCGCCTGCCCAGCAGCGACCAGCCCGCAGCCGCGACGCTCGATCCGGCGGAGCTGACACGGCCCAAGGACGAGCGCGCCGGCCAGTCCGGCCACGCCATGCCCGGCATGGACCACTCGCAGCACGGCGCTACGGGGCACTCCGGCCACGGCATGCATCACGCCGCGCCGGCCCCCGCCGGCCAGGAGCCGCCGCATGTCCACTGACACCCTATCCCCCGACGCCCCCGGCGTCAGACGCACTGGAGTCACACGATGAACACGAGCCTCCGCAGCGCCCTCGCGGCCGCCGCCATGCTTTTCGCCCAGGGCGCCTGGTCCCACGATCCGGCAGAGCACGCCAGGGAAGCGGCGGCGGCCAAGGCCGGGCCCGACTGCGCCTCGATGAAGCGCATGGACCTGTCGAAGATGGACCCGAACGACCCCGTGACGAAGGCCCTGCACGAGCGCTGCAGGGGCCACGGGAAACCGGACGGCGCCAAGCCCTCCTCCACCGAACACGGAGGCCACTGATGGTCACGCGACGCGATCTGCTGCAGATGATGGGCGCCGGCGGCGCCGGCCTGCTGGCCGCCGCGCCGGCCCTCGCCCAGCACGAAGGACACGACATGGCGGGCATGGATCATGCCGCGGCCGCACCGCCTCGCGCAGCGCCGGCGCCCGCACCGGCCACGCTCAAGCGCCATCCCCAGGGCTACCTGCCGGTGCGCACGCTCAACGGCTGGACGCTGCCCTACACGCTCAAGGGCGGCGTGAAGGAGTTCCATCTCGTGGCCGAGGAGATCGAGCACGAATTCGCTCCCGGCTCCCGCGCCAAATGCTGGGGCTACAACGGCACCACGCCGGGCCCGACCCTCGAGGCGGTGGAGGGCGACCGCGTGCGCATCTTCGTCACCAACCGCCTGGGCGAGCCCACCACCGTGCACTGGCACGGCATCGACCTGCCCAACGGCTTCGACGGCGTCGGCGGCCTGAATCAGCCGCACATCCAGCCGGGCGAGACCTACGTCTACGAGTTCACCCTCAGGCAGCACGGCTCGCACATGTACCACCCGCATGCCGACGAGATGACGCAGATGGCCTTCGGCATGATGGGCATGTTCATCATCCACCCCAAAGCCGGCGAGGACGTGCCCATCGACCGCGACTACAGCTTCCTGCTGCACAACTGGGCGCTGCACCCCGGCACATACCGGCCCGATCCCAGCGTGATGCAGGACTTCGACCTGTGGACGTTCAACAGCAAGACCTTCCCGGCGATCGAGAACCTGGTGATGCGCACCGGCGAACGCGCCCGCATCCGCGTGGCCAACCTGTCGATGTGGAACCACCCGATCCACCTGCACAGCAATCCCTTCTGGGTGACCGGCTCGGACGGCGGACGCTGGCCCCGCTCCCAATGGCGCCGCGAGGTCACCGAGATCGTCGGCGTCGGCCAGATCCGCGATCTCGAATTCGTCGCCACCGAGCCCGGCGACTGGGCCCTGCATTGCCACATGGCCCACCACACCATGGGCCCGATGGGGCATGGCATCCCCAACCCGGTGGGCGTCGACCAGAGCGGCGTCGAAGCCGACATCCGCAGGCTATTGCCCGGCTACGGCGCCATGGGCCGCCACGGCATGGCCGAGCATGGCGCCCATGTCGCCATGGGACTCAAGGGCCCGGAGAACACGTTGCCGATGATGGCCGGGCAAGGGCTCTACGGCCCGATCGAGATGGGCGGCATGTTCACCCTGCTCAAGGTGCGCGACGACCAGGCACCGGGCGACTACCGGGACCCGGGCTGGTACCGCAATCCGCCGGACAAGATCGCACGCCGCGTTTCCAGCGACCCGGATTTCGGCAACCCGCCGCGACGCGATCCCTACGGGCCGCGCCCGGCACCCGCAGCGGCGCCGGTCGCGCCGCCGGCGGACCACTCCCGGCACGGCGGCTGATGCCCGCAGGACATGGCCATGAAACTCCTCAAGGTGGTTCTGCTGCCGGCGGCCGCTGCGGTATTGGCTACCCTGGGCTTCATCTATTCCGGCGTCTATCCGGTGGCGGCCGACGATGCGCATACCCGTCCGGTCTACTGGGCCCTGGAAACCCTGCGCGAGCGATCCATCGCCGCCCGCACCGGGAGCATCCGGGTTCCGCCGCTCGATGACTACCGGCTGCTGCTGTCCGGCGGCGCGGACTACGATGCCATGTGCGCCGGCTGTCACCTGAAACCGGGCAAGGCCGCGTCGGACCTGTCGGCCGGCCTCTATCCGGCGCCACCGAACCTGGCCATGCCGGCCGGAATGCACGATGAGGCGAAGGACGGCCACGATCACGGCGACCGCGCGGCGGCTGCTGCGCGGCAGTTCTGGATCATCAAGCACGGCCTGAAGATGACGGCGATGCCGGCCTGGGGCGCGACACACGACGACGAGCGCATCTGGGCGATGGTCGCCTTCCTGCAGAAGCTGCCGACGCTGACGCCGGAGCAGTACCAGATCCTGACCGCGCCCGCCCCAGCGGCTCCGGCCACGGATCGTTCCGCGCTGCCGCAGGGAGGCGCCCTGCCCGTCGCCTCCGGCGCCGCACCGGATACGGTGCTGGTCTACAAGAGCCCGAGCTGCCACTGCTGCGCGAAATGGATCAATCACCTGCGTCACGCCGGCTTCACGGTGGAGACGCGCGACGAGCCGGCGATGGCTGCACTCAAGACCCGGCTCGGCATCCCGCCAGGGCTCGCGTCCTGCCACACGGCGCAGGTCGGCGGCTATGTCATCGAAGGCCATGTCCCGGCGGGGGACATCCTGCGCCTGCTGGCGGAGCGGCCCAGGGCCAGGGGCCTCGCCGTGCCGGGCATGCCTATCGGCTCGCCCGGAATGGAGCAGGACGGCCGCGTCGATCCCTACGAGGTCCTGCTGTTTTCCGGCGACGCGGCGCCGGCGGTATTCGCCCGCCACGGAACGGCACAGGCGCCATGAGCCCTCGTTACCACGTCGTCGCACTCAGCTCCCGGCTGTGCAGGCGGCCACGGCGCCGCTCGCCGTGAACAGGCCGGCGTACTCCTTGATCAGGACCGTGAGAATGGCGTCGGTGAGCGTGGCCAGCCCGATCAGCTTCTGCAGCCGGCACTCGCGGATCAGCGAGCCGGCGGCAGCAGCCAGGACACCGCCTCCGGTGCGGGTCTACCCCGCGGCGGCCTGAACAGGCAGCCCCGGGCTCCCCGCCTAGCGGCGGTGCGGCACGGCGACGGGCGCGGCAGCCGCTGCCTTGAGGCGCGCGGCACGCGCGCGCAGCTGCCCGCAGCCGCCCTCGACATCCTGGCCGGCCGACCGGCGCAGCTTGGTCAGCACGCCGCGCCCGTGCAGGTCGCGCGCGATCGCGCGGGCACGCTCCCAGCTCGGGCGCCTGAAGGGCAGATCGTCGACCGCGTTGTAGGGAATCAGGTTGAGCACGGCATAGCGGCCCCGCAGCAGGCGCACGATGCCGTCGAGTTCCTCCGGGCCGTCGTTGATCCCGTCGAGCAGGGTCCACTGGTACTGGATCGGGTAGCCGGTGCGGCGCGCGTAGTCCTCGCCCAGGGCCACCAGCTCCTGCGGCGCCATGCGCGGCGCGCGCGGCAGCAGCCGTTCGCGCAGGGCCGCGTCGGTGGTGTGCAGCGACAGCGCCAGCGCGGGCTTCACCGGTCCCCGCGGCAGGCGCTCGAACACGCGCGGATCGCCCACCGTGGAGAACACCAGGTTCTTGTGGCCGATCGCGCCGCCCGTGCCGAGCAGTTCGATCGCCTCCAGCACCGCATCGAGGTTGTGGGCGGGCTCGCCCATGCCCATGAACACCACCTTCCGGACCGGCCGGCGCCGGCGCGCGAGCACCACCTGGGCCACGATCTCGGCGCTGCCGATCTGGCGGATCAGCCCGGTGCGGCCGGTCATGCAGAAGACGCAACCCACCGCGCAGCCCACCTGGGTGGACACGCACAGCCCCTCGCGGGGCAGCAGCACGCTCTCGATGGTCTGGCCGTCGCGCAGCCCGAGCAGCAGCCGTTCCGAGCCGTCCTCGCTCGGGTGGACCGAGTGCAGCGCCGTCAGGGCGGCCAGGTCCTCCTGCAGCGCCGGGAGCGCCTCGCGAAGGCTGCGCGGCAGGAAGTCCTCTGGATTGCGCTTGCGGGTCTGCGCCGCTCCCTGCACCCACTGGCGCAGCACATGCCGCTCGTGGATCGGCGCGGCGCCGGCCTGTCGCAGCCGTTCGCGAATCTGTGCGATCTGCATGCTACTCGTGCCCCGCCGTGATCGCCGTCGTGATCCGCGCGCCGGGCCGGTGCGCGGCCAGGCAGGACAGCACCGAGGCCAGCACCAGGCCGACGGCCAGGGACTCCAGCAGCGTCGGCCCCCGCTGCTCCCAGAGAAAGCCGTACAGCAGCGCGAACAGGGTCTCGAACAGGATCATCTGGCCCACCATCGTCAGCGGCAGCAGCCGCGACGCCTGGTTCCACAGGCCGTTGCCGACGATCGAGGACAGCAGGGCGAGGCTGGCGCAGACCGCGCCGTAGCGCAGCCAGTCGGCCTGCGCGTGGGCCCCTGGCTCCAGCAGCAGGGCCGGCGGCAGCAGGAGCAGGCCCTGCACGCCGGTCACCACACCGATCAGCAGGCTCCAGTCATGCGAGGAGATGCGGTCCAGCCGGGCGAGCTGGCGGCTGTTGCTGACCGCGAAGCTGGTCCAGGACGCCAGCGCCCCGAAGGCGCAGAGCAGGCCCAGGAACCGCTGCCCTCCCCCGGACTCGTCGCCGGCCTTGCCGAGCGTCTGGGCGCCGATGCACAGCACGCCGGCCGCGCTGAGCAGCAGGGACGGCGCCAGGCGGCGCAGCGGCACCGCGCCCTGGTCGCGGCTGCCGATGATCGTCACCGCCACCGGCAGGAAGCCGATCACCAGCGAGGTCATCGCCACCCCGCCCAGCTGGACGGCGTTGGCCAACAGCACGTAGTAGAGCGTGTTGCCGAGCAGGCTGAGCCAGGCCAGCGTCAGCCAGTCGCGCGGAGCCAGCCCGGCGGCGAGGCGGCGCCAGGCCGGCAGGATCAGCGCCACGGCGAACAGCCCGTAGGTCAGGTAGCGGCCCGCCGCCAGCATCATCGGGCTGAAGCTGCTGGCCACCTCGGGGGCCACGAACACCAGGCCCCACAGCGCGCCGGCCGCGATACCGCAGGCAATGCCCAGGAATGTGTTGCTGCGAGCGGAAATGGATCGGCTCCTCGTCGGGCCGCAATTATGGAGGAAAAGCCCGGCTCACTCGTTTGCGCGAGGCCGGCCGCCGCGGGGGGTGCAAGGCTCGGTACCGGACGGAGCAGGCCCCTGCGGCAGCGGGACCGGACTCCGGGGGAGAAGCGCGGAGGAGGCTTGCGATGTCGATTCGTGAATGGCTGTACGGACTCCTGGCCCTCGCGGCCACGGTGATCGGCTGGTACTACAACCTGCAGTACCTGCAGCAGCCGGATGCCGGCTGGATCGACTGGATCCGCCAATGCCTGGTGAACCCGGCCACCACCTCCGCGCTCGCGGACCTCAGCTTCACCTACGCCCTCGTCGGCATCTGGATCGTGGCGGAATCGCGGCGGCTGGGGATGCGCCGGGGCTGGCTCTTCGTCCCGGTGACGGTCTTCGTCAGCCTCGCCCTGGGCCTGGGCCTTTTCCTGGTTCTTCGCGAGCGCCGCCTGCGCCAGTTGCCGGCCCCGGCCATCCCGGGCTGATCCTCGCCAGCCGGGGTGGTGTGCAGGGAACCGGGCTTGCCTCAGGATGCGGCCGGATTCCACCCTCCGGACAACCGATGAACGCCCTCCTGCGATCCTGTACCCTCGCCCTGCTGCTGCTCGCCACGGCAGCAGGCGCCGCGCCCCCCGCGAATGCCGACGAGGTGCTGGACCGCTACATCGAAGCGCTCGGCGGCCATGAAAGGCTCGGACGCATCCAGTCGCGCGTCATGGAGTCGAAAATCTCGCTGGGCTGGCTGAGCCTCGGCCTGACATCGCGCATCCTCCACCCCAACCGCTTCGAGGAACAAGCCTCCATCCTCGGCCAGGGCGGCGGCAGCGGCTACGACGGCAAGACCGGCTGGACCCGCCGGGGCGGCAAGATCACCGTCGTGCAGGGCAAGGAGCTCACGCGCATGCTGCGCGGCCACAGCCTCGACTGGTACCGCCATTTCGCGCAATGGTATCCCACCCGCCGGCTGCTGCCGGACACCCAGGTGGACGGCGTGAAGCTGCACGTGGTGGAAATGATCTCCGACATGGGCGACCGCCAGGTCTGGCGCTTCGACGCAGACACCGGCCTGCTCAGGCAGATGGAAGGCAGCCAGCAGGAAGACCCGAAGAAGCCTCCCGTGACGGTGATCTCCAACGTCGGCGACTACCGTGAAGTGGACGGCATCCTGCTGGCCTTCAAGGTGACCGGCACCGAGGGCAGCCGGAAGTTCAGCCTGACGGTGGAGTCGGTGCAGCACAACCTGCCGCAGGAGCCGATCCGTTTCCCGGGCGAGAAGAAGTAGCCTGCTGGCGGAACACCGGAGCAGACCGTGTGGAGCCCGTCGCAAGGCCATGCGCCCATCCCAGGACAAAAGCCGCGAGTCCGCGCCTCCCTCCCTCGGGGGAGGGGTTGCAGATCAGCCCGGATCAGCCTGCGGGGCGCAGCAGCATCTTGCTCCAAAGCAATCGTTCGCTGTCGATCGAATACCGGTCAGGTCTTCGAGACGATGCGCTCGCCCAGGGCCGGCCACAATCTGAGGAGCAGCGGCAGAAAGCGCACCGCGCCAGGCCGGACCTCGGATCGGCCCTTGCGAACCCCGGCGAGCGCCTGCGCCGCAACCTGCTTCGCGGGCAACTTCGGCACTTGCCGGTGCGCGACGGATGGGGTGTCGACCACGGGTGGCAGCAACTCGGTAACGGTGATCCCAAGTGGTGCGAGCTGCCGGCGCAGTGACTTGGAAAGACTGTGCAGCGCGGCCTTGGCTGCCGAATACAAGGGCGCACGAGTCGCGGGCGCCAGTGCGTACCCGGAACTGACCACCAGGATGGCGGCCGGGGACGAGCGGCGCAGCAACGGCAGGAACTCCGCAATCAGGTTCACCGCACCTTCGGTGTTGCTGCGCAACTCCAGGGAAAGATCCAGGCTGGAAAGATCGGCGGTGAAATCGACCTCACGCGAGCCGCCCGCGTTGCTGACGAGCAGGTGGACCGCGGGAACGGCCTTGGCAACCCGGTCGGCGAACACGCGCACCGCAGCACGGTCGGTGACGTCGCAGACGGCGGTGCCGATGCCGGGAAAGTCGCGCGTCAGGGCCGCCAGCTTCCCGGGGTCTCGGGCACAGGTGAACACCGCCCACCCCTCTGCGTGGAGCTGGCCGACGATCGCCTTGCCGATGCCGGAAGAGCCACCGCTGACTACGGCAACACGTGCTGCCGAAACAGATTTCAATGCGTCCATGGGGAGGGTCCCGGTCGAATGGCTTCAGAGGTAGCGGTCCAGGAGCGGACGGGAGGCTGCGGCCTCCAGCTCCATCCGGCGCTGAAGATCACCGGCCACGAATCGTTCGATCGTGCCTCCGACCATGGGCAGGCTGCAACGCACTTCCCAATCATGGCGCAGTTCGGTGCCGGCCGGACAGCGGATCGCGTGCATCTCGCAGCGCAGTTCGACCGGCAGGCCATCGATCTTGATCTCAACCCTGCCGGTGCCCTCGTCGGCGTCCCAATAATCCCTATGCTCCAGGGTAGAAACCGCCGGCACCAGCTTCTTGATCAGGGCCGGCACCGGAACATCGCTTCGCATGGTCCGCCGGATCCGGATGAAAAACCTGTCGCCCGAGCTGCTGTGCTCCAGGACTTCGCTGCTCAGCACCGCCATGGACCGAAGCTTGTCCTGGTGAAAGGCCGGATCTGTCATCGCCCGGAGCACGGCCTCCGGAGGGACCGGGTAAACGACGGAGATGGACTGCTTCATGCCTTGCCATTCAAGGTGAAGGGAAAGGGGAACTTGCCGAGGACCTGCCGCGCCGATTCCGCGGACGCGTTCATTCCCAGCTGTACGTGAACCATCAAACCCCGGGACTTGTCGTCGGACACGGTGACCTCCAGGACCTCGACACCCACCGCCCGCAGCGCCCCTTCCAGGGCTTCGCGGGTCTCCCGGTGCTTCAACTCCGGCTTGAAGATCTTGCCGACCGCGGTCAGCGGCATCTGTTCGATGATGCGGACCTGCCTCGGCATCGCCGCACGCTCGGTGATTTCCTTTGTCAGGAACTCCAGAAGCCCGGCCTCGGAGGCGCTTGCTCCGCTCCGCAGCTGGACGTAGGCCACCGGGATCTCGCCGGCATGGGCGTCAGGCCGCCCCACCGCGGCCGCGATTTCGACCGCCGGATGCCGGTGCAAGGGTTCCTCGATGCTGAGCGGATCGATGTTGTGCCCGCCACGGATGATCAGTTCCTTCTTTCGCCCCGTGAGATAGAAATAACCGTCGCCGTCGCGGCGTGCCAGGTCGCCGGTGTTCATCCAGCGCTGACCATCGCCGCAATCAACCCACAGTCCCTTGTTCTGCGCCTCCTCGCGGTAGCCGGCAAAGACGTTCGGCCCCGATACCAACAGGACCCCGACTTCGCCGTCGGCGCAGTCACGTTCGTAGCGGCCGTTCTCGTCCAGCACTACTGCTTTCATCGCTTGGCCCGGCACGCGCAGGCCGATGGACCCGATCCGGCGATCGCCGAGGGGCGGATTTACGCTGCTGACGCAGGTGGCTTCGGTCAGGCCATAGCCCTCGAGGATCTTGATGCCGGTCCGCTGCTGGAATCCGCGGAACACCTCGATGGGCATCGGCGCCGCGCCGCAAAGGCCGTATTCCAGTGAACTGACGTCGTGGCTTCCGACCGGCACCTGCAGCAAACCCGCGTAGAGCGTCGGGACGCCGCTGAAGAAATTGACCCGGTGCCGCTCGATGATTTCCCAGAACCGCTGAACCAGGCCTGGCCCACGGTAACCCTGTGGCGTCCCGAGGATCACGTGGGCACCGCGCGAGAACGGCAGCAAGCCGGTCACCAGCACGCCGTTGACATGGAACAGCGGCAAACCGCAGAAGGCGACCTTGCCCGGCCCGATGCCATCCCCGAGGAAGCGTCCGGCGCTCCAGGCGTTGGCGACCTCGTTGCGATGGCGGCGCACGGCAATCTTCGGAAGCCCCGTCGTGCCGCCGGTGCAGAAGTAGGACGACGTGTCATCGGGCGAGATGACACGCCCGCTCGACAGTCGGGTGCCGTCCTGGCGCAGCACAGATTGGCCGAAGTCGTGGACCCGGAGCGCCTTCGGGATCACGCTCCGCACGCCTCGCAGACCATGCAGCCGGAACTCCTCGCGCTTCTGCAGCAGACGGGCCACCGGTCCCCTGGCGCCTCGAACCCGGTCCGCCAGATTGACCAGTACCAGATGCTTCAGGCTGGACAGCTTGCCGAGAATGGTCGATACCTTGGGCCATAGGTCCGTACCCGGGAATGGCGCGAGAGTGACCAGGATGCTGGCACCGGCCGCGTTCAGAAGCTCCGCGATCGCCGGCGCCTCCAGCAGGGGGTTGATGGCGAAGACGATGCCCGTGGCCTCGCCGCCCCAGATGACGAAGTGGGTCTCGGGCAGGTTCGGCAGTACAAAGGCGATGACCGTGTCCTTCGTCGCGCCCAACTGGTGGAGGAAATTGGCGGTCCGGTTGATTCCCATCATCAAGGAGCGATAGGACCAGACCTGTGGCTTGCGATGCTCGTCGGTGGTGAGAAAGAAGCTCAGCGCCGGCGCGGCGGGGTCGATTCCGGAGCCCCGGCGAATCATCTCGTAGGTGCTGTGCGGAAGGTCGGCAGGCAGGCCGGCGGCCTCGATGCTCTCGACGTCGGCGAGCGTCGCGATACCATCCATGGTGATCAGGCTCCGGCGACGATGCGGTTGCGTTGCACACCCAGGTCGACCCGGCCATCTGCGCTGCGGATGCTGGCCTCGACCACGTCGCCCGGCTTCAGGTACTGGGTTCGCTTGGACTGCACCTTGAAGAAGATCTCCCACTTCTTCTTTTCCGGCAGCAGGGCGCCGATCCGCTGCTTGGCCGGCGAGGGCACGGAGAGCGCGCATCCCGCAGGCGTGCCGGTGGCGATCAGGTCACCGGGATCGAAGTTCTGCACCTGCGACAGCTCCGTCAAGGTCTCGGCGGGACCGTAGACCAGGTTGGCCGTGCTGTCCTGCTGGCGCGTCTCGCCGTTGACCGTCAGCTTGAGCTGCAGTTCCTTCAGCACGCCGATGTTGCCGGCGTCGAGCAGGGTGATGTGGGGCCCCACCGGACCGAAGGTTCGGAAGCTCTTGCCCTTGTAGAACTGCATCTGCGGGATCTGCACGTCACGGGCGGAGTAGTCGTTGACGATGACGGCGCCGGCGATGTACTCGTGCAAGTTGGCATCGGTCACCTTGACCGGGCCGCGGATCGCCTTGCGGATGATCAGGCCGAGCTCGATCTCATAGTCCAGGAACTGGACCATGCTGGGGCGGATGACATCCGTGTCGGCCGGCGAAATGCAGCTCTGCGCCTTGGTGAAGATCATGTTGTAGGTCTTCACATCCGGGTCCATGCCCGACT
>Ga0255097_1000946_pt1 | contig 10653 bp, 11 predicted proteins | sample Colum_Atlam_RepB_2_FD_188436 | JGI IMG/M metagenome (GOLD analysis project Ga0255097, IMG submission 188436) | Freshwater microbial communities from Columbia River, Oregon, United States - Colum_Atlam_RepB_8d | ecosystem: Environmental > Aquatic > Freshwater > River | place: USA: Oregon...
GCGCTGCGCCTGCCGCGCCACGCCGCGCAGCGTGGCCAGGCCCGACAGCGAATCGCCGACCAGCACGACGTCGGCGCGGGCCTGGGCCAGCGCCGCGCCCTGCGGCATCGCCACGGCGACGTCGGCGGCGGCCAGGAAGGGCGCATCGTTGATGCCGTCGCCCACCGCCATGACCACGCGGCCCTGCGACTGCAGCTCCTGCAGGCGCGCGAGTTTCTGCTCGGGCGTCTGGCGCGCGCGCAGCGCGGCGATGCCGGCCCGGGCAGCCAGGGCGCGGGCCGGGGCCTCGGCGTCGCCGGTCAGCAGCTCCATCGCCAGGCCCTGGCGGCGAAGCTCCGCGATCAGGCGCGGGGCCTCGGGCCGCAGTTCCGCGCGCAGGCCGAACAGTGCCAGGGGACGCTGGTCCTCGCAGAGCAGCAGCCAGCTGGCCTCCGCGGCCTGCGGGCCGGCCGGCAGGGCAACCGCCTGCGCCGCCTGTTCCGGCGCGCCGATCCAGTAGCGCCGCCCGTCGATGCGGCCGCTGACGCCGCCCGCCTGCAGGCGGATGTCCTGTGCCTGCGGCAGCCCGCTGGTGCCGGCGGTGAGCGCGCGGGCGATGGGGTGGGCCAGCTCGCGTTCCAGCGCCGCGGCCAGGCGCCGGCAGGCGGCGGCGTCGTGTTCCGCCAGCGGCAGCACCTGGGCCAGGGCCAGTTCGGGTCGCGTCAGGGTGCCGGTCTTGTCGAACAGCACGGTATCGACCTGGGTGAGGCGCGCCAGCGCGCGCGGCCGCGCCATCAGCACGCCGCGGCGCGCCAGCAGCGAACTGGCCGCGGCATGCACCGTGGGCACGGCCAGCGACAGGGCGCAGGGGCAGCTGGCCACCAGCACGGCCAGCGCCACTCCCAGGGCCTTGTCGGCGTCCTGCGGCCACCAGTACCAGGCTCCCGCCAGCGCCAGCGCCATCACCGCCAGCACGAAATGGCCGGCGTAGCGGTCGGCCAGCAACTGCACCCGCGGACGGTCGTCCTGGGCCTGCTGCAGCAGGCGGGTGATCTGCGCCAGGCGCGTGCCGGCGCCGGCCTCGCTCACCCGCAGGCGCAGCGTCGCCGGCGCCAGGTTCAGGCTGCCGGCCAGTACCGTGTCGCCGCGGCGATGCAGCACCGGCTGCGATTCGCCGCTGAGCAGCGACTCGTCGAGCTGCGCGGTCTCGTCCAGCAGTTCGCCGTCGGCCGGCAAGGCCTCGCCGGGTGCCACGCGCAGCAGGTCGCCGGTTTGCAGCGTGGCCAGCGGGACCGTCTGCGTCGTGCCGCCCTGCTCGCGCACGGCGGTCAGCGGGCGGCGTCCGGCCAGCAGGCGCATGCGCTCGCCGGCGCGGCTGCGGCTGAGGCCTTCGAAGTAGCGCGCCAGGCCCAGCAGCATCACGAACATCGTGGCGGCGTCGAAGTAGAGCTCGCCCTGTCCCGTGAACACCCGCAGGGACGAGGCGGCCCAGGCGATCAGCAGCGACAGCGCCACCGGCAGGTCCATGGTCGGCACCCGGTCGCGCAGCGCGCGCCAGCCGCCGGCCAGGAAGGGCCAGCCGGCGTAGAACACCACCGGCGTGGCCAGCAGCAGCTGCGCCCAGCGCATCAGCGCGGCGATGTCCGCCTCGATGGCGCCGGCCTCGAAGTAGGTCGGCCAGGCCAGCATCATGACCTGCATCGCGCCGATCACCGCCACGCCGATGCGGACCAGTTCGGCGCGTCGCCGGTGCCGGGCCCGTGCGCGGCCGGCGTCCTGTGCCAGCACCTGCGGCTCGAAGCCGGCGGCGTCGATCTGGGCCAGCAGCGCGGACAGCGCCTGGCGCCGGGGGTCGTGCACGAACTCCAGCGTGCGGCTCGCCAGGTTGATGCGCAGGTCCTGCACCTGCGGTCCCAGCAGCCTCCTCAGGCGGCCGACGCAGGAGGCGCAGTGCATGCCCTCGGCCACCAGCAGCACTTCCTCGCGCCCGCCGGGCAGGCCGGTGGCGATGGCGGAGCGCAGCTCCGGCCGGTCGTAGGCACTCCAGTCGGCTGCGGCGGCGCTCATGTCAGCGTGCCGCCTGCACGACCGCGGCCTCGAGCGGGGTGAAGCCCTGCTGCATGGCCAGGGCGGTGGTGAAGGCGCCCGCCGCCAGGACCAGCAGCGGCAGGCCGACCAGCAGGGACATCTCGATCCAGGGGAAGGGCTTCATGGTTGTGCTCCGGACAGGAAGCGGGCCTCGCGCTCGCGCCGCAGGCGCGGAGCATCGACGGCGCTCGCGGTGAACAGCAGGCTCGTCACCGCCTCGGCGGGACGTTCGGCGGTGCGCACCGGCAGCAACAGGCTGCGCAGTTCGCCCGGCGCCAGCGTGATCTCGCCGGCATCGGTCTGGTACACGCGGCCCTGGCGGTCGCGCACCTCGATACGGAAGCGGTGCGCATCGGCCGAGGCATTGGCGAGCTTCACCGTGTACAGGTTCTCGACGCGTCCGTCGGGCAGCTGGCGGTAGAGGCTGTGGCGGTCGCGCATCACGTCGAGCTGCAGCGGCGAGCGCAGCATCACCATGGCGACGAAGCCGCCGCAGAGCAGCAGCCACAGCAGGCCATAGGCGATCGTGCGGGGGCGCAGCAGCTTCGTCGCCAGGCCTTCCTCATGGGCGCTGCTGGTGTAGCGGATCAGGCCGCGCGGCTGCCCGACGCTATCCATCACGTTGTCGCAGACGTCGATGCAGGCGGCGCAGGCGATGCATTCGTACTGCAGTCCCTGGCGGATGTCGATGCCGGTGGGGCAGACCTGCACGCAGAGCGAGCAGTCCACGCAGGCCCCGCGTGCCTGCGCGCCGGCGGCGGCCTTGCGGGTCAGCGACTTGCGCGGCTCGCCGCGCTTCCCGTCGTAGGCGATCAGCAGCGTGTGGCGATCGAACATCGACGACTGGAAACGCGCGTAGGGGCACATGTACTTGCAGACCTGCTCGCGCAGGAAGCCGGCGTTGCCCCAGGTGGCGAAGCCGTAGAACAGGCTCCAGAACAGCGCCCAGCCGCCCACCGTGCCGGTGAAGAAGGCCGGGAACAGCTCGCGTGCCGGAACGAAGTAGGCGACGAACGTCAGTCCGGTGAGCAGCGAGAACGCCGCCCACAGCAGGTGCCGGCCGCCGCGGCGCAGGATCTTGTGCGCTCCCCAGGGTGCCGCGTCGAGCTTCAGGCGCGCGTGGCGCTCGCCCTCCACCAGCCGCTCCATCCACAGGAAGGCCTCGGTCCAGACGGTCTGCGGACAGGCGTAGCCGCACCACAGGCGCCCGGCCAGCGCGGTGAACAGGAACAGCGTCAGCGCCGCGATCACCAGCAGCCAGGCCAGCAGGTACAGATCCTGCGGCATCAGCGTCAGTCCGAACACATGGAAGCGCCGGTGCGGCAGGTCCAGCAGTACCAGCGGCTGACCGCCCACGCTGATCCAGGGCAGCAGGTAGTACAGGCCGAGCAGGGCCAGCATCGCCGCCACGCGCAGCCGGGCATAGCGTCCATGCGCCATGCGCGGCTGCAGCTTGGCCGTGGCGGCGTAGAGCGAGGTCACCGGCGCGGTCACGGGCGCCCCCCGCCCGGCGGCAGCACCAGCATCTGCGTGACGATCGCCGGCACCAGCGCCAGCGCCCAGCAGACGAAGAACAGCAGGCTCAGTTCGCGCAGCCCCGCGCCATGCTCCAGCCAGGAAGGCGGCAGCGCCAGGATCGCGCCCATGCTGCAGGCGCCGCCCAGGAAGGCGGCCCACAGCAGGGCGCCGAGGCGCTGCAGCCGTTGCGGCGTCATGGCGCCTCCGCCAGGCCGTAGACGTAGGCGGCGAGCAGGCGGATCTCCTGGTCGCTGAGCAGATCGCGGTGCGCAGGCATGTTGCTGCGCCGCCCGAACAGGATGCTCTGGCGCACCGACTCGTACGATCCGCCGTGCAGCCAGGTGGCGTCGGTCAGGTTGGGTACGCCGATGGCGGGATTGCCGCGCCCTTCCGGGCCGTGGCAGGCGGCGCAGGTGAAGGCGTATTGCTTCATGCCGCGTTCGCGCACCTCGGCCGGCAGCGCCGGGTCCGACCAGCCGCGCACGGTGCGCACCAGGTCGTCCACCGCCTCGGGCTTGAGCAGGGCGTTGAAGTTCGGCATCTGCCCCGCGCGCCCGTCGCGGATGCTGGCGAGGATGGCGTCGGGATCGCCGCCGTAGAGCCAGTCCTTGTCGGCCAGGTTGGGGAAGCCCAGGGCACCCTGCGCATCGGCGCCGTGGCAGCCGGCACAGTTCGCCATGAACAGGCCGCGCCCGAGCGCGCGTGCCTCGGGGTCGGCCGCGTTGGCGGGGATGGGGCGCGAGGCCAGCGCGGCATAGCGCTGGCTGCGCGCCTGCTCGACCTGCGCCAGCTGCTGCTGCATCTGGCCGCCCGAGCTCCACTGCAGCCGGCCCGCGAAGTTGCCCAGGCCCGGGTAGAAGGCCAGGTAGCCCAGCGCGAACACCACCGTGAGCACGAACAGCACCAGCCACCAGCGCGGCAGCGGGTTGTTGTACTCGCGCAGGTCGTCGTCCCAGACATGGCCGGTATCCGCGCCGCCGGGGGCTTTGGCGTTGGCGAACAGCAGCCACAGGCAACCGGCGATCGAGACCAGCGTCAGCAGCACGATGAACCCGTGCCAGAAGCCGCTCAGTTGCAGTAACGGGTTCATGGCTGGCGCTCCTTGCGGCAGCAGGCGGGAGCCGGACCGCCGTCGTCCTTCAGCGGCAGGCGGGCGGCTTCGGCGAAGCGCTCCCGGTTGCGCGAGGACCAGGCCCAGGCTGCGATGGCGAGGAAGGCAAGCAGCAGGATGGCGGTGACGATGCCGCTGATCATGGTTGTTCTCCGGTGGCGGGGCCGGCGGCGGCTGCCGCGGCCGTGCGTTGCGGACCGGCGGCGGGCCGCGGTGCGCGCAGCGATTGCAGGTAGGCGATCAGCGCGTTCATCTGGTTCTTGCCCGCCACCGCTTCCGCGGCGCCGGCGATGTCGGCATCGCCGTAGGGCACTCCGGCCAGGCGCAGGGCGCGCATCATCGAGGCGATCTCCGCCCCGTCCACCGGCTGCTCCGTCAGCCAGCGGTAGGCGGGCATGTTCGACTCGGGCACGACGTCGCGCGGGTTGTTCAGGTGGATGCGGTGCCAGTCGTCGCTGTAGCGGCCGCCGATGCGCGACAGGTCGGGACCGGTGCGCTTGGAGCCCCACTGGAAGGGATGATCCCAGACCGATTCGCCGGCCTGTCCGGCCGGGCCGTAGCGCATCACCTCCTCGTGCAGCGACCGCACCATCTGCGAGTGGCAGTTGTAGCAGCCTTCGCGGATGTAGACGTCGCGGCCGGCGACCTCCAGCGGCGTGCGCGGCACCAGGCCGGCCGACGGCTGGGTCGCGGCCTTCTGGTTCATCAGCGGGATGATCTCCACCAGGCCGCCGATGCTGATCGCCGCGAGGATCAGCACCGCCAGCAGGACGACGTTCTTCTCGAGGATCTCGTGTTTCATGCCTGGGCTCCGGCGGGCAGGGCGCCGCGCTGCGGCTGCGCCTGCGGTTCGATGGTCTTCCAGACGTTCCAGGCCATCACCAGCATGCCCGACAGGAAGATCAGGCCGCCGGCCAGGCGCAGGCCGTAGAAGGGATAGGTGGCCTTGAGCGACTCGACGAAGCTGTAGGTCAGCGTGCCGTCGTCATTGACCGCGCGCCACATCAGGCCCTGCATGACACCGGCGATCCACATCGCCACGATGTAGAGCACGGTGCCGATGGTCGACAGCCAGAAGTGCAGGTTGATCGCCGGCACGCTGTGCATCTGCGGCTTGCCCCAGAGGCGCGGCACCAGCATGTAGATCGAGCCGATCGAGATCATCGCGACCCAGCCCAGCGCGCCGCTGTGGACATGGCCGATGGTCCAGTCGGTATAGTGCGACAGCGCGTTGACCGTCTTGATCGACATCATCGGACCTTCGAAGGTCGACATGCCGTAGAACGACAGCGAGACGATCAGGAACTTCAGGATCGGGTCCTCGCGCAGCTTGTGCCATGCCCCCGACAGGGTCATGATGCCGTTGATCATGCCGCCCCAGCTCGGCGCCAGCAGGATCAGCGAGAACACCATGCCCAGCGATTGCACCCAGTCGGGCAGCGCGGTGTAGTGCAGGTGATGCGGGCCGGCCCACATGTAGACGCTGATCAGCGCCCAGAAGTGCACGATCGACAGGCGGTAGCTGTAGATCGGCCGCCCCGCCTGCTTGGGCACGAAGTAGTACATCATCCCCAGGAAGCCGGCGGTGAGGAAGAAGCCCACCGCGTTGTGGCCGTACCACCACTGCACCATCGCATCCACCGCGCCGCCGTAGATGCTGTACGACTTGGTCAGCGACACCGGGACCGAGATGCTGTTGACGATGTGCAGCACCGCCACGGCGATGATGAAGGCGCCGTAGAACCAGTTGGCGACGTAGATATGGCTGACCTGGCGCTTGGCGATGGTGCCGAAGAACACCACGGCGTACGACACCCAGACCGCGGCGATCAGGATGTCGATGGGCCACTCCAGTTCGGCGTATTCCTTGCCCTGGGTCATGCCCATCGGCAGGGTGATGGCGGCGGCCACGATCACCGCCTGCCAGCCCCAGAAGGTGAACGAGGCCAGCCTGGGCAGGAACAGCGGGGCGCGGCAGGTGCGCTGCACGCACCAGTAGCTGGTGGCGAACAGCGCGCTGCCGCCGAAGGCGAAGATCACGGCATTGGTATGCAGCGGCCGCAGGCGGCCGTAGCTGAGCCAGGCGGTGTCGAAGTTCAGCGCGGGGAACATCAGCTGGGCGGCGAGCAGCACGCCGACCGTCATGCCGACGATGCCCCAGGCCACGGTCATGACGGAGAACTGCCGTATGACCTGGTCCTGGTAGGCGACGGGATTGGGTTGCGGGTCCATCGGTACGTGCTCCCTGTGGAGGTTTCTTGCGGCGCCAGTCTCGGCCCGCGCGGGCGCGGCGGCATTGATCCAGGTCAACCCGCAACGGCGGTTCAGATCACCCGCGAATGGCGGACCTGCTCTCCCGGCGCGGCGGCCTGGTAGGCGTCGAACACCATGGCGATGGCGCGCAGCAGGTAGCGCCCGGCGGGCGTCACCTCCAGGCGCGTCTCCGCCACGCGCACCAGCCCGTCGCGCGCCATCGGCTCCAGCGCCGCCAGCTCGGAGGCGAAGTACTCGCGGAAGCGGATGCCGTGCTTCCACTCCAGGCCGCTGAACTCCAGCGCGCAGCGGCACATCAGCGACTCGATCAGCTCCGCCCGCAAGCGGTCGTCGGCGTTGGGTGCCAGGCCCCGTTCCACCGGCAGGTGCCCGTGGTCGAGCTGCGCGTAGTAGGCATTCAGCTGGCGGGCGTTCTGGGCGTAGCAGCCGTCGGCCCGGCTGATCGCGCTCACGCCCAGGCCGATCAGGTCCAGGCCCGCGCCGGTGGAGTAGCCCTGGAAATTGCGCTGCAGGCGCCCGGCCGCGGCGGCCCGGGCCAGCTCGTCGGTGGGCCGGGCGAAGTGGTCCATGCCGATGTACCGGTAGCCGGCGGCGCAGAGACGCTCGATCGCCAGGCGCATCAGGCGCAGCTTGAGCCCGGCATCCGGAAGCTCGCGCGGGTCGATGCGCTGCTGCGCCTTGAACTGGCGCGGCAGGTGGGCATAGCTGTACAGCGAAAGCCGGTCCGGCAGCAGCAGGATGGCGCGGTCCAGGGTCTCGGCGAAGCCCTGCTCGGTCTGCCGCGGCAGGCCGCAGATCAGGTCCATGCCGACCGAGCGCATGCGGTAGTTGCGGGCCTGCACCACGGCGTCGCGGGTTTCCTCGAAGGACTGCAGGCGGTTCACCGCCTTCTGCACGGCCGGATCGAAGTCCTGAACGCCGATGCTGATGCGGTTGAAACCCATCGCCGCGAGGTCGGCGATCGTGTCCGGGCCCAGGCGCCGCGGATCGATCTCGATGGAGTACTCCCGCCCCGGGTCGTCGACGAGGCCGAAGCTGCGGTCCAGCTCCGCCATCAGGCGGCCCAGCTGCTCGCTGTCGAAGGAGGTCGGGGTGCCGCCGCCCAGGTGCAGTTGCCGGATCGAGCGGCGCGCCCCGAGCCTGTGCGCGTGCAGCCCGATCTCCTGCAGCAGGCGTTCCAGGTAGGTCGCGGCCATGGCCTTCTGCCGGGTCACCACGCGGTTGCAGGCGCAGTAGAAGCAGGGGCTCTCGCAGAACGGCACGTGCACGTAGACCGACAGCGGCCCGCCGCGATGGTGCGCGCGCGCCAGCGCGGCCTCGTAGTCGTTGCGGCCGAAGGCCGTGCTGAACTGCGCGGCGCTGGGGTAGGAGGTATAGCGCGGGCCGGCGCGGTCGTAGCGGCGCAGCAGCTGCGGATCGAAGGCTTGGGCGTCGTTCATGGGCGGGCGCGGCAGTGGTGGGTGCCGGGGCAGTCTCCGGCGCCCGCCGCGGCGCGGCATTGATCCGGGTCAATGCGCCGCGTCCCGGCTCGGGGGATCGTGTCGCCGCCACACCCCACCGACGGAGACCGACATGAGCCACCGCAGCCACGCCCCGGGCCTCGCCGCCCTGCTGTTCGCCGCCGCCTTGTCCCCGGCCCTGGCGCTGGGTGCCGACGACGACTGCGACGTCGCCCCGCCCGCCATCGCGGCACCGGCCCCTGCGGCGGCGCCTGCCCAGGCCTGGACGCCGCCGCCCGATCTGCCGCCGGTACAGCAGGCCGGCGGCCTGCGCTACGTCACCGGCGGCATCGGCACCGACAGCGCCGCCGCGCTGCGCGCGCTGCGCGGGGACTACCCGGTGGCCATCACCTTCGGCCTGCGCGACGGGGGGCGCAACCAGTTCACCGCCGGCGTCACCGTGGCGATCGAGGATGCCGCGGGCCGGCAGCTGCTGAGCGTGGTCACCGAGGGGCCCTACCTGTATGTGGACCTGCCGCCGGGCGACTACCTGCTGAAGGCCGCCGCGCCGCAGCTGGGTCCGGCGCAGCAGCGCCGCTTCCAGCTGCGGCCGGGGCGGCATATCGACCTGCTGCTGTTGTGGGAGGCGCAGCGATGAGCGCCGGTCCCCGCCGCGTGCTGGTGATCCAGGGCCATCCGGACCTGTCGGAGCCGCATTTCTGCCATGCCCTGGCCCAGCGCTATGCCGAGGCGGCGCGCGAGGCCGGCCATGCGGTCCGCCTGCTGGAGGTGGCACGCCTGGAGCTGCCGCCGCTGCGCTCGCGGAAGGAGTGGACGGACGCGCTGCCCGGTGCCGCGCTGAAGCAGGCCCAGGAGGACGTGAACTGGGCGCAGCACCTGGTGATCGTCTATCCGCTGTGGCTGGGCTGCATGCCGGCGCTGCTCAAGGCCTTCTTCGAGCAGCTGGCGCGACCGGGCTTCGCGGTGCCGGCCGGTCCCGCCAGGCTCGACGCCGGGCTGCTGCGGGGACGTTCGGCGCGCATCGTCGTGACGATGGGCATGCCGGGCTGGTTCTACCGCTGGTACTTCGGCGCGCACAGCCTCAAGTGCCTGAAGCGCAACATCCTGCAGTTCGTCGGCATCCGGCCGGTGCGCAGCAGCGTGATCGGCCAGGTCGAGGGCAGTGCGGCGCGCCGCCGCCGCTGGCTGGAGAAAATGGCCGCCTTCGGCCGGCGGGCCGGCTGAGCCCCGCCCGTGTTCAGGCGGCCAGCTCGCGCAGCGCCACCGGCTCGGCCATTTCCTGCAGGGCCTCGCGGTCGAGGATCGCGATCTCCCGGTCGTGCACCGCCAGCAGCCCGCGCTGCTCGAAGCGGGTCAGCGCGCGGCACACGGTCTCGGTTGCCAGGCGCAGGTAGTTGGCGATGTCGCGGCGTCCCATCGGCAGGCGCAGCGGCCGGCCCGGCAGCGGCGCCAGGCGCACCTGCATCTGCAGCAGGAAGGCGGCCACGCGCTGCTCGGCGGTGAAGTCGCCGCCCAGCGCCAGGGCGTTGCGCAGCGAATCGCTGAGGCGGTCCACCAGGCGGCCCATCAGCACCGGCGAGGTCTGGGTCAGGCGGCGCATGTCGCCGCGCGCCAGCACGCAGACCTGGGTCGGGGCCACCGCCACCGCGTGGATCGGGTAGCGCGGCTCGGTCAGCGCATCCAGGCCGACGATGTCGCCCGCCAGGTAGAAGCCGCGCACGCGCTCGTTGCCCTGGGCGTCGAGCGTGAAGGTCTTGATGCAGCCGGCGCGCACCGAGTAGGCCGTGGCGGCGCTGGCGCCCGGCTCGAACAGGGCCTTGCCGGCCGGCAGGTTGACCATGTGCTCGACGATGCCGTTCCAGCGCAGGGTTTCCTCGGGGCCGAGGTCCCGCACCAGGCAATGCTGCCGGGTGGGGCACTGCAGGCAGTTGGCGGCGCAGGCGTTGCGGAGGCTGGCGGGGGCGGTGTCGAAGGCCATGGGAGTCACCCGGTTCGGTTGCAGTGACCACAGGTTCGCAGACCGGCCCGGTGCCGGAAATCCGCAGTTTCCGGCACCGGACTGCGGGTAGTACGTATGCCGACCCCGGATTCGCCGCGGTGGCCCGGCGCGGGCTGGCGGGCCGGCAAAGAAAAAGGCCGCCCCGGGGAGACCGGGGCGGCCTTGGGTGACGCGCTTCAGCCTACTGGCAGGCTTCGCAATCCGGATCCAGGATCGAGCAGACC
>Ga0255097_1000948_pt1 | contig 10625 bp, 9 predicted proteins | sample Colum_Atlam_RepB_2_FD_188436 | JGI IMG/M metagenome (GOLD analysis project Ga0255097, IMG submission 188436) | Freshwater microbial communities from Columbia River, Oregon, United States - Colum_Atlam_RepB_8d | ecosystem: Environmental > Aquatic > Freshwater > River | place: USA: Oregon...
GCAAGGTCTGGACGAGTTGACGCGTCGTATCCAAGCACAGGATTCGGCGCGGGTCGTCGAGTTGGCTGATGCCTTGTTGCAGCCGGATCGCTACAGCGTGGCACGCAGCCAGTGGCTGGCTGCGGGTGGATGGCGCGCCGAGACAGCGGGGGTGGTAGATCCGTACGCGGATCGCTTGGGTTTGCGCGAGTTGGCTCCGCGCTTGGTGTCCCAGTTGCACTTGGCGCGCGCCGATGCTCTGGTCACTCTGGGGCGTGCTGCTGAGGCGCGTGCAGCGTATGAGTTGGCACGCGCCGATGGCGCTGCGCAAGAGCGCCTGGCTGCCATCGATGCGTTGGTTGACCTGGACATGGTGGTTGCGGAGGAAGCGCGCAAGCGTGTCGATGCACCGCCCGAGCCCGATGCCAAGCCGGCCGAGCTCATGGCTGCAGCACGCAAGGCGTATGTCGATGTGCGCCTGCGCTTGATCGAGCGTTTGCGTTTGGACCCTTCGGATGCGGATGCACGCGCCGATGCCGAATGGGTGCAGCGTCGTCTGGAAGAGCTCAAGCGTTTGGAAGAGGAACGCAAGCAGCAACAGAACCAGCAGCAAAAGTCCGACCAGCAAAAGCAAGACGAGCAGAAGCCGAACGAACAGAACCAGCAGGATCCGAACCAGCAGCAGGAGCAGAAGCCGGACGAGCAGAAGCCCCAGCAAGATCCTCAGCAGGACGCTCAACAAGACCAACAGCAGCCCCAGTCCAAGGACGCACCCAAGCCCGAAGACGCGCGCCCTTTGACCAAGGAGGAAGCGCAGCAGTTGCTCGATCGTTTGCAGGACTTGGACAAGAAGGGTGAACAACTGCGCCAGAGCTTGATCAAGGCTCGGCGCGAGAAGGTGGATAAGGACTGGTGATGGAACGAACTATGTCCGGACTGTGGCGAGCATGGTGGTGCGTGTGCGCCGTGTTGCTGGTGTGCAGCGCAACCGCGGTTGCTCAGGAGCTGCGCGTAAGCGCGCGCATGTCCAGCGGTGTGATCAAACTGGGCTCCGATGCGCGCCTGATCATCGAAGTGCGCGACGCCCAAGCTGCGGGCTTGGGCGATCTGCCCAAGGTAGAGGGCCTAACCATTGGCCCCGCAGTTTCCCCTGCGATTGCGCGCACGACGGAAATCTCCAATGGTCGTTCGAAGACCAGTGTGCAACTGACATGGTCTCTGCCTGTAGTCGCCACGCAAACGGGGCGCTTCACGATTCCGTCCTTGGAGGTGCGTGCCGATGGGAAAGCCACCTTCACCAAGCCTGTGCAGTTCGAAGTGGTCAAGGATGTGGAGGGCGAAGACTTTGGTTGGTTCACCATGGATGCGCCGCGCGAGGTGCATGCAGGGCAACCGTTCACGCTTGACCTCGTGGTGGGCTTCGACAAGTCGTTGGTCGCGAATGTCAACTACGCCAACCTCACGCTGCCATGGTATGGGGCGTTGAGTGGCTTGATCGAACTGCCCACGCCTGATGCGGGGCAGCGCGCCTCGAATCAGATCAATCTCAATGGTGACCAAGTCATCTCCGTCGAAAACGGCGGCGAGCGCGAGCGCGATGGTCGCACCTACACGACACTGCGTTGGCGCAAGCGCTACTTAGCCAGCGATCCAGGCGTGCTGGAGCTCTCCACAAGTCACTTTGAGTTCGGCCAGATCGCGCGCTCGTTCTTTGGCTTGGATCCTTCGCAGAAGAAGACGATGTACAAGCGCTTGGAGCCGGTGAGCATCCGTGTGCTGTCGGTGCCTGAGGCCGCTCGTCCGATCGATTGGTCAGGTGCAGTCGGCCGCGTGGAGGCGCGCGCCGCAGCCGACAGGCGTGTGGTGGATGCAGGCGATTCCATCAAGCTCACCGTCGACTGGAGTGGCGATGCGAACCTCGACTTCTTTGAGCCGCCGGATCTCGCGCGCTTGAAGGGCTTCGAGCGCTTCCGCGTGTATGGCCGCACCGATCGCAAGTCCGCCGAGCGCCGCACGGTGGTGTATGACCTGGCGCCTGTGGATCCGGAGTTGAAGGAGATCCCTGCGGTGCCGCTATCTGTGTTCGATGTGGACCGGCGCTCGTACCAGACGATCGAGACACGCCCCATTCCTATCCAAGTGCGCGCGTTGAAGAATGCGGCTGCGTTGGCAGAGGTTGAGGTGCAGCGCGAGTTCGCGAGCGACATCGGCGACATCGTCAGCACACCGCGCGAGTCGTCGGATCCTTGGGCGCCCTCCGCGCTGGCGTTGTTCCTGGGTATGGGCGTGGTGTTGGCGGCTGGTGGTCGCGTACGCCGTGCTGTGTATGGTGCTGACGATCCGTGGGCCCCGGTGGTGCGCAAGCGTCGCAGGGCTCTGGCCGAGTTGCGCCGCAGTGCTCAGGCCGCGCCCGATGCTGACGCCAGTTACCGTGCGTTGTGCACCTATCTCGCTGCGCGCACGAATGAAACCGAGACAGCGTGGCGTGGCCGTGATGTGCGTGCGTGGGTCATCGAACAACGTCAAGCAGACCGCCCAGCACCCGCTGCGGAGGTAGAGGCCGAGCTGACGCAGATGTTGCGCGAATGCGAACAGGCCGCATGGGCGCGCGCAGGTCGTTATGACGCTGCGCGGATCGTGCGCTTGGCCGAGCGCTTGCAAGCGGAGGGCGTGTGATGCGCGCATGGTTGCTGCTCTTGTGTGTGCTGTCACTGGTTCCTCTGGCGATGGTAGGTGCCAGCCAGTTGCCGCAGCCCGATGCTGGAGTCGAGGCGTATCGGCGCGGCGATTGGGCGGCGGCGCGTGAGACTTGGTCCGCCGAGCTGGCACAGCCCGAGCTCAGCTTGGGCGCGCAGGCGCGACTCGCGTACAACCTGGGCAACTGTGCCTTCCGCGAAGGATCCACCGCGCGGGCCGGAGCCTGGTACGAAGAAGCGCTGGTGCTCGACCCGTCGCTGGGCGAGGCGCGCACCAATCTCGACCATGTGCGCACCCTCTTGGGATTGCAGCCCTTGGATCGCGGTGATTTGAGCGGGACCTTGGCGATCGCTTTGGATTCGCTGCGTGCTGCCCAATGGCGTTGGGTGGGCTTGGTGCTGTTGCTGGTAGGTGCCGTGTGCTGGCTGCAAGCCAGTCCTTCGCGCTCCCGCTGGTGGCGGTTTGCTTCTCTGGCGTGCTTCGTCCTCGTGTGCGCTTGCCTGCTCGCGGGTTGGTGGCGTGGTCGTAGCGAGTGGCCGCAGCGTGCTTGGCTTGTGGGCACGGGGCGCACCGAGTTGCGCTCGGAGCCGCGCGATGCCGCGGCCGTCATCGGAGATGCTGCCGTACTGCAGCGCGTAGAAGTCGTGGACGAGGAGCTTGCCGGCTGGATCAAGCTGCGGGCTGGCCCCGTCACCGGCTGGGTGCCCTCCGATGTGGTGTTCCGCCCGCGCTAAGCACTGCGCGCGACTTGCGCCCGCAGGCTGCATCGCGCATCGTGGGGGGCTGGATGAAGCCCTTCCTCGTGCTCCTCGCTTGCGCGCTGGTCTGGTTGTGTGCTTGCGGCCCACGGCCCGGCAGCAGCGGAGAAGGTCGCGGCATCTTGGTCATCGCTATCGATGGCTTGCGCGCGGATCACCTCGGCATCGGTGGCAATGATCGGCCGGCGACACCGGTCTTGGATGGTCTGGCGCGCCAAGGTGTGTGGTTCGCGAATGCGCGCTCGACCTCGCCGGATCTGGAAGGCGCGCATGCGTCCTTGCTCACCGGCTGCGATCCATTGTTGTCAAGCCGTCTTGGCAAGGGCGGCGAAGCGAGCAGCGCGCTGTCGCGTTGGCTGATCCCCGCGGCCGTGCCTTCGCTGGCCGAAGAACTGCTGCGTGGCGGATATGACACTGCGGCCTTTGCGGACCACCCTTCGATTGACGAGACGCTTGGCTACGGGCGCGGCTTTCGCGAGTTCCGTGCGTTGCGCGAAGAGGATGCGGCGCTGGCAGGCGAGGGCTTTGAAGCAGCCTCGACCAAGTTCGAGCGATGGCTCGGAGATCGCTCGCGCTCGCAGGATTGGTTTGCGTACATCGAAGCGCATGACCTCGTGCGCCAATGGTCCCGGCGCCAGGAAGATCCCCGCTGGAGTCGTCTGTACGAGCCGCGCCCCGAGCTCCTCATGGTGCCGCCGCTGGGTGCCTTCCGGCGCGGCTTCTACGCCTTGTCGCGCGATCGTTGGGGCGGTGGCCCGATCACGCTAGGTGAGTACGAAGCTCGCTACGATGGTGAGTTAACTAATCTTGACGCCAAGATCGGACGCGTTTTGGAGCGTTTGCGTGCCACCGGCCGTTTGCGCAACACGACGGTCATCGTCGTGGGTACGCATGGCATGAGCTTTGGCGAAGGCGGGCTCTACCTCGACGCGGGCAAGTTGGATGATGCCGACCTGCATGTGCCCTTGATTGTGCGTCAACCGCTCGGTTCGGGTGCCATGACGCAAGTGCATCCGCACGTGGTGTCGTTGGTGGATGTGGCACCCACGGTGCTGGAGCTGGCTGGCATTGCGCGTCCCGCGACCATGCATGGTGTGTCGCTGATGCCCACGCTCAAGGGCGATGCAGCGCCTCTGCGGCGCTATGCGTTTGCTTCGGGCGGACTGTTGCAAGGCCGCAGCGTCATCGATGACCGTTACTGCTACGAGGAGGATCGCGCGAACGCCATCGGCGATCGACTCGTGCGGGAGACATGGCTGGGCACCACAGCCGTTGCGGGTGGCGAGCAGCGCACGCACTTGCATGATCGCGGCCTCTCGCGCGCGATGGATCATCTGGCATCCACCGGAGATGGTGAAGTCCAAGGCCGGTTGCGGACGGTGTTGCGTCAGTGGATGGACCGTGTGGAAGCCGCACGAGCAGCTCTGCAAAGCCCGGGTGCGGATGCGCGCGGCGCTTTGGAGTCCTTGGTGGATCCCGCCCGCTCGGCGTGGGCCACGGAGTCGGCGCGGTGACAGTCGCCTTTCCTGCAGAGCGGGATGGCTCGCAACCGTTGCGCGTGGTGTTGGTGTCGAACGGTTTCCCGCCCATCGGGCACTGGGGCACGGAGTTCTACACACACCAGCTGGCCGTGGGCTTGCAAGCCCGCGGGCACACGGTGACCGTGCTATGCCCGCGACGCGATGGCACGCAACCACGCTACACCTTGGAGCGGCGTGTGGAGGATGGCATCGAAGTAGTCGAAGTGCACAACGCCGGTGATCCCCGCAAGCGTTTCGAGGACAGTTGGCGCAACGCACGCATTGAGCAAGTGTTTGCCGAGCTGGTGCGCGAACGTCAACCACAGGTGGTGCACTTCTTGCACATGTTGTGGGGCTTGAGTGTGCGCTTGCCCGCCGTGGCACGCCAAGCGGGCAGTGCGACGGTCGCGACCCTCACGGACTATGGTCTCTTGTGCCATCGCGGTCAGTTCCGCGATTGGTTGGAGCGCGACTGTGGTGGGCCTACTTCGGCAGCGGAATGTGCACGCTGTGTGCGTGAGCCCGGTGTTTGGGATGGTTCCCCGCTGGTGGTCGCCGCGAAGCGTGCTGCCGTGCGCACCTTGGCCGCAGTCGGTGGCGCAGGCGTGGTCGTGACCACCGCAGACCTAGAGTTGCGAGAACGCGAGGTAGCAGTCGCGCGCAACCAAGTCGATCGTTGGATTGCGCCTACGCAGGCGCTCGCAGCTGCTTTCTTGGCGCGTGGCTGGCCGAAGGAGCGTCTTGAGTCGTTGGTCTATGGCATTGAGGAACAGGCCTTCCAACGACCGCGCGCAGCGGAGCCCAGTGTGTTGTGCTTTGGCTTCATTGGTCAGTTCACGCCTCACAAGGGCGCTGCCCGCATCTTTGAGGCGGTGCGTTTGCTGCAGCAAGATCCGCAAGTGGCTGCGCTACCCTGGCGCGTGGAGTTGTGGGGGCATGCTTTCTTGGATCGCTACCAACGCTACATCGATGCACAGCGAGTCGCGGATGTGGCCGAACGCGTGCACTTGATGGGCGCATTCGAACCGCGGCGTGCGCCGGAGGTGATGGCGCGCTTCGATGCCTTGCTGGTGCCTTCGCAATGGAACGAGAACGCGCCGCTCGTCGTGTTGCAGGCGCGAGCGGCTGGTGTGCCGATCGTGGCGTGCGATGTGCCCGGTGTGCGTGAGGTGGCTCCTCCCACCGCGGTGTTGGTGCCGCGCGAGGATGCTCAAGGACTCGCGCACGCCTTGCGGGCCCGCATCTTGGCTGGTCCGGCGCTGCGCGAAAGCTCGGCACCGTGCACCACGCATGCGGCGCATGTGACGGAGATTGAGCGCGTCTACCAGACGGCGCGCTTGCAGCGCACATGAGACTCGGACAGCTGCTACATGCCGATCCGCTCGGTCGCGGAGGGATTCAGACGCATGTGCGGCTGTTGTGCGAAGATCTCGCCGCTCGTGGTCACGAGGTGCACGCGCTAGCCCACCAAGTCGCCGCGCGGCCTCAACCGCCGCGTGTGGTCGCGCAAGATGGCTGGAGCTATGAGCTGCGCACTCGCGCCGGTGGGACGCCGTTTGGCGAGCCAGCCATTGAGCAGCATCTAGCTCACGAAGTGGTGCAGTGGGCGCGCAGCCGGCGGTTGCAGGTGGTGCATGTGCATCATCTGTCCGGTTGTGGTGCACTGGCGGTGAGCGCCTTGCAGGCGGCTGGCCTTGCGGTGGTCGTGTCGGTGCATGACTTCGAGCATGTGTGTCCGCGCGGCCAGATGTGGTCGGACGAAGGCCGCTGCGTGGACTTGGAGCTGGCGCGTTGCACGCGCTGCACGTTGAGTACCTGGCCCGCGGTTCCTGCTCCAGCAGACCCACAACAAGCTCTGCATGTGCGCCGAAAGCGAGCCTTGCGCGCCTTGGCTAGTGCCGACGCGTTGGTGGCGCCTTCTGCCGCAGGCTTGGATCTGTACCGCCAGCGCATGCCGGAGCTGTGTCACGCAAACTGGACAGTAGTCGAGAATGGCATCCGTGCGGCTCGCTTGCGGCGGCAAGTGCGCGCCCTGCGTTCCTCGCTTGCTGGTTCTCCTGCAGGCACCGTGCGCATGGGGATTGTCGGTGCGGTGCAGCCCTCCAAAGGTGTGCTGCCCTTGGCCCAAGCGGTGGTGGCGTTGGCTTGTGCGCGTACCTCAGGTCCCTCGCTGGAGCTGTGGATCCACGGCACACCCACGGCGGCTGCGGATGCGCGGGCCTTGTGGCAACAACTGCAACAACTGGCTGCGCAGCATGTCTGCGTGCGCTTGCACGGCGGCTTCGATGCGCAGGCGTTGCCGCGTATCTTGGCCCAGTTGGATGTGCTGGCAGCACCCGCGTTGTGGGATGAGATCCATGGACTGTCCGTGCGCGAAGGCTTGGCTGCCGAGTTGTGGACGGTCGCGACGGAGCGCGGCGGTTTGGCAGCTTTGCCGCACGAACACGCCGGCGCGTTGCAGCTGCCTGCGGACGAGCCCGCAACATGGGCATCGGCTCTAGCGCAAGCGTTGCCGCGCTGGGTCATGCCGCCGCGTGCTGTGCCTCTGCCGCGCGAAGCAGCGCAGTGTGCGCGGGAGATGGAAGCACTCTACGCCACAGTGGGGGCCGCAGCACGGCGCCACACATCCAGCACAGCCGCCGCAGCAACCTTCCAATCATAGTGCTCCAGCACCACAGCTCGCGCTGCCTCACAACGCTCACGCGCGCTGGGTCGTTGATCCAAGACTTCAAGTGCCGCGTCGGCTAGGTGTTCGATGCGTTCCACCAAGCGCAGATGCACACCATCGTGTAGTTCCAAACCTTCGGCTGCCACACGCGTGGCAACGATCGGCACGCCGTAGGCTGCGGCCTCCAACAGCTTGAGGCGCGTGCCGCCACCCACGAGCAGGGGCACCAGCAACGCACCGGCGCGCGCGAGTGCTGGCCGTACATCCTCGACCTCGCCCAACAAACGCACGCCTTCGATGCGCAGGTCGCCCAAGTGTTGCGATGGTCCACTGCCCACAACCTCCAACACCAAGCCCGGACGCGCTTGGCGCAAGGCGGGCCACGATGTGCGCAGGAAGGCGATCAAGCCCTGCACATTCGGCGGGTAATCCAAACTACCGAGCCACAAGAGGCGCGTGGTGTCGCGTTCCAAGAAGCTCGGCACAGGACCTAGCGCCACAGCATCCACACCATTGGGAACCACGGCGCACTGCGCTTCGGGATGCCGTGTTTGCAAGCGTTGCAGGTCTTCCCTGCAGGTGAGCAGTTGCACCGGAGCAGGATGTGTGCCTCGTGGGCGCACACAACGCGCTTCCAAGTTCCTCACGCGCGCCACATCGCGGCGTTCCGCGGCTCGCACGGCAAAAGCTTGGGCATACTCCAGATCGAGCTTGGGATGAGCAATCGTGTGCACGCGCATGCCCGCTGGCACACAACGCAGCACAGACGGTTCATCCACATGCAGGATGTGCTTGCCCGTCGACATCGGCTCGCACTCCGCCGCTACGAGTTGCTGCAACGCGGGCGTGGCGAACCAACGCTCGATGCGTGCTGCTCCCAACTGTGACCACCAAGCAGCTGTCGAACCGCGTACAACCACGCGTGCTTCCACACCCAGCTGGTGCAAGTGTGCCTCGGCCTTCTTGGCTTCGCTTGCATCCACCGCCGCAGCAAGCACGCGCACGCGCACTTGGGGCGCCAGCGCACGCAACAAGCCTTGCATACGCAAGCTGCCTCCGCGGCGCGCGGGAAAGGAAGCATCCGGAGCGATCCAAACGACCTGCACTGTGGCCTCAGCTTACGCTGCGCGGATCGCCAACGTTCTGTGCCACCAACGCAAAGCCCTGTGCTTCGTCGCGCAACACTGTCGCGTGGGCCGTATCGGTGCGGAAGACAAAGCTCTCATGTGCAGGCAAGCCCAACAGCTTGGTCGCGAGCACACGGATGACGTTGTAGTGCGCCGCCACGACACAGGTGGCTCCGTTGCACGCGAGCAACGATTCGGCTACGGCCGGCCAAGTACGCGCCCAGATGTCGGCATCGCTCTCGCCGCCGTGTCCTTTCCAATGCCACGGGTCGGCGCGGAACTGATCCGCTTGCGCTTCCCAGCGTGCTTTGAACTCGGTTGAGGGCAAGCCCTGCCAATCGCCGCGTGAGACTTCGCGCAGGCGCTCGTCCACGATCAGCATCGCGCCGGTCGAGCGCGCGATCGACTCGCCCATGGCCCGCGCACGCGCAAGGTGCGAACTGCGCACGAAGGCCGGCGGGCTGCCACGCTCGCCGAAGCGCGCTCCAAAGAGGCGCGTCTCTTCTTCTCCTTCGGGGGCGAGGGGCACATCCAGGCCTCCATAGGCACGCCCGCGCCAATCCGCGTGCACCTCGGCGTGCCGCACGAGCCACAGGGTCGAGCGGGTGCCGAGTGCCGCTTGCGGCACGGGGCGAGGGGCCTTCGGATCGGCGGGAATGACGGGTGCGGGGACGTTGATCTTCATCGGCGTAGCGGAGCGCGCGTGGCGCGGCTAGAGTCTGTGCCTCAGCGATCCGCCATCCAAGCGAGAAACTATGCCCAAGATCACCTTCGCCAACACCGGTAAGAGCTATGAGTGCGCCAGCGGCAAGAACTTCATGGAGTTCTGCGATGAATCTGGTGCGCCGCACGACTTTGGCTGCACGGTAGGCAGCTGTGGCACCTGTGTGTGCGTGGTTGAGCCGGCTGCGAATGTGTCGCCGGCCACCAAGGACGAGAAGGACACGGTCGAGATGTGCACCTCGACGGCTGGTGCGCGCCTGGGTTGCCAGTTCAAGGTCCTCGGCGACATCGTCATCCGTCCCGCGTGAGTTCCATGCGGGTTGCGGTGGTCCTGTCTGGGTGCGGGTACCTCGACGGCAGTGAGGTGCACGAAGCAGTGTTGTTGCTGTTGGCGCTTGATCGCGCTGGCGTAACGGTTGACTGCTACGCTCCAGACAAGCCGCAACGCGCCGTGGTCGAGCACGCGCCTACAGGCAAGGCAGTGTCAGGTGCAACAGCGCCGGCTGCGCGCAATGTGCTGCAAGAATCGGCCCGCATTGCGCGTGGCAAGGTGCAGAGCCTGGCCCAGTTGGATGTCGCGCAGTACGACGCGTTGGCCTTCCCCGGTGGCTATGGTGCAGCGCAGAACTTGTGTGATTTCGCGCTGCGCAATGTCGTGCAGCACGAGCCAGTCGAGGTCGATGCCGAGTGTCTACGCGTGGTGCGCGCGGCGCATGCGGCGCGCATTCCGCTGTTGGCGCTGTGCATTGCGCCGGCGCTCGTGGCGAGTGCCTTGCGAGGGACAGCCATGCGCCTAACCATCGGCAACGATGCGGCAACAGCTGCTGCCTTGGAAGCGCTCGGCGCCACGCATGTGCCTTGCCAAGTGCATGAATGCTGTGTTGATACCCAGCACCGCATCGTCAGCGCGCCAGCGTACATGTACAACGCATCCATCGCGCAAGTGGCACGAGGCATCGACTCAGCCGTGTTCGAGCTGCTGCGTTTGGTTCGCAGCTAGTTGCGCTGCAGCCGATCGCGCTAGCCGCCGCGCGACCACGTCAACCAACTGGGCGCGCGTTCATTCAAGAACACATCCGCGCCCGCGCGTGTGCCGGCACCCGACATCGCGCAGCCGAGGCACACACCCAACAGCAGCCAACACTGCGGCAAC
>Ga0255097_1000950_pt1 | contig 10609 bp, 10 predicted proteins | sample Colum_Atlam_RepB_2_FD_188436 | JGI IMG/M metagenome (GOLD analysis project Ga0255097, IMG submission 188436) | Freshwater microbial communities from Columbia River, Oregon, United States - Colum_Atlam_RepB_8d | ecosystem: Environmental > Aquatic > Freshwater > River | place: USA: Oregon...
GCCTCCTCCTCCTCGACATCCAAGGCCATCGGCGCCTCATCAGCCGCCGGGGGGATTTGCCGCGCCGGTGTCAGATCGGCCGGCGGGGGCGCGACCGAAGAGGCGCTTTGCGGCTTGCCCCAGAAATCCTGCCCGCGGCGTTCTTTCGGCTTTGGGACCGGATCGCGGGGGGCCGGATCACGCGGTGCGGGCGCGCGGATGGCCTGCGAGGGCGGGGCTTCGTCATCGGCAAGGCCAAAGAGCGACTGCTGGCGGGCAGGCGGCAGGTCGTCGTCTTGCGTGATAAAGCTGACGTCTGGGCTGGCTTCTGGCGCGTCTTCGGGCAGATCAGCCGGTTGATCTTCGGGCAGCTCGTCGAATTCAGGGTCCGATCCCGCGACATCTTCGGGCAGCGGCGCCTCTTCTGGCAGCGGCGCGTCGGGCTGTTGCGGTTCGGGGGCAAGGTCGGGTTCCGGCGCGACCGGATCGGCTGGCGCAGGCACATTCTCCGGCTCGGGTTCCGGTTGCGGCTCTGGCGCGGCGGGAATTTCCACCTCGGGCGGTGCCGCGGGCGCTTCGGCCTGCATTCGGGTGACCACATTGACCTGTTCGGCGTCGCGCTCGACCACCTCGCCATCGGCCAACAAGCTGGCCGCATGCGAGGTCGGGCCGAACCACGGCTCGGCGGCAAAGCCCGATGCAGGGGCGGCAACGAAAGACACCGGGTTGAAACGATGTTCGGCGGCAAATGCCTCAGCCTCGGCCAGACTTTCCCGCGCGATCACCGCAACCCGCACCTCGCCACCGAGGTCTTCCCAGTCAAACACCAGGTCGTCCACGGGGTAGGGGGTTCGCCCCTCCAACGCGGCACGGATCTGCACGACACGCGTGGCATCGTCGGGACCGGGCGCCTCCAGCGTGGTGAACAAGATCTGATCATCCGGCAAGATCAGCTTGGTCGCCACCCCGCGGGGGCTTAGACCAAGGGCCGTAGAGCGCAGGTACCCCAGCGCGGCCGGCATGTCGGGATCATCAAAGGCGACGCGGCCCACTTGATGCCAACCACCGGTCGTGCGGTGCAGCAGGCTGACGGCGTCATTGCGGAAGTCGAGGGCAAAAGCTGGTTTCATTCCACGCATCTAGCATAAGGGACCGGCCCGCGAAAACGCGCGCGGGCGCTTTGGCGTCTTCCTACAGCAGCTTTTCGCCGAATGAAAGGAAAGCTGGCAGCATTGGGCGCATCACAGGCGGATTTTCCCCGAGCTTTCAAGCCGGTGAAAGAATTTCTCCGTTTCCCCCCAAGGAATGGCTTGCGGGATGCGTTTCAGACTTACACCTATGTCGTGCAGCCCAACGGAGGTTTTTTAAATGCGTATATTCTCGACCTTTGGTCCAGCTCTTGCTCTTTCCACAGCTTTGGCTCTTCCCTTTGCCGCCCCGGCCTTGGCCGAGGCCACCATCACCGTGACGGGCGAGGCCTCGATCGCCACCACGCCGGATATGGCGACGGTGTCTTTGGGCGTCACCACCGAAGGCGCCACGGCGGCCGAGGCGATGGCGGCCAATTCCAAGGCCCTGACAGCGGTGATCGACCGGTTGAAAGCGGCAGGCATCGCCGAGCATGATCTGCAAACGTCGAACCTGTCCTTGAATCCGAACTGGACGGGCTATGACACCGGCTCGACCCCGAAGATTTCGAACTACATGGCCATGAACATGTTGAACGTGCGGGTGCGTGATCTGGCGGTTTTGGGGGCGGTGCTGGATGCGTCGATTGCCGATGGGGCCAATACGCTGAACGGCATCACCTTTGAACTGACCGCCCCGCGCCCGGTGCAGGATGAAGCCCGCAAGGCAGCCATGCAGGATGCCACCGCCAAGGCCAACCTGTACGCCACGGCGGCGGGGGTGAAACTTGGCAAGATCGCCTCGATTGCCGAAGCGCAAAACTATGGCGGACCGACGCCGGTGTTCATGGAGGCCAAGGCCGCCTCGCCGGTGCCGGTCGCCTCGGGGCAGATCGCGCTGCAATCGCAGGTGACCGTGGTTTATGAGATTGCCGATTAAGACGGCGGTCTTATAGGCGAAGGGCCGCCCCATCGGGCGGCCCTTTTCTTTTTAGGCCAAGGCCTTGGCGATGGCCTGATCCAGATCAGCGATGATATCCTCAACGTTTTCAATGCCAATCGACAGCCGCACCACATTCGGCGGCGCGCCAGCCGCAACCTGCTGTTCGGGGGACAACTGCCGATGCGTGGTCGAGGCCGAATGGATGATCAGGCTGCGCGTGTCGCCAAGGTTCGCGACATGGCTGAACAGTTTCACATTGTCGATCAGCTTGACGCAGGCGTCGTAACCGCCCTTCAGGGCAAAGGTGAACAAGGCCCCCGCGCCCTTCGGCACGATCTTTTTCGCCCGCTTGTTGTAGGGGCTGGATTTCAACCCGGCATAGGTGACGTATTCAACGCGCGGGTCGTTCTCCAGCCATTCCGCCACCTTCTTGGCGTTCGCCACATGACGCTCCATCCGCAAGCCAAGGGTTTCGATCCCCATCAACGTGTAATGCGCGCCTTGGGGGTTCATCGTCATGCCAAGGTCACGCAGCCCCACCGCGATGGAATGGAAGGTAAAGGCCATCGGCCCAAGCGCGGCGTGGAAGGTCAGCCCGTGATAGGCGGGTTCGGGTTGGCTCAGGCTGGGGAACTTGTCGTTCTGCGACCAGTCGAACTTGCCAGAATCGACCACGATCCCTCCCGTCACCGTGCCATTGCCGGTCAGGTATTTGGTGGCCGAATGGACTACCAGCGTCGCCCCCATCTCGATCGGCTTGGCCAGCCACGGGGTCGCGGTGGTGTTGTCGACGATCAGCGGAATCCCCTTTTTGTCGGCGATTTTCGCCAGCGCAGGAATGTCGGTGACATAACCGCCCGGATTGGCGATGGTTTCGCAGAAAATCGCGCGGGTGTTCTTGTCCACCGCCTTTGAAACGGCGCCAAGATCGTCGGTATCGACAAACTTTGCCGACCAGCCAAAGCGCTTGATGGTCTGGCTGAACTGGGTGATCGTGCCGCCATAAAGTCTTGAGCTTGCGACAATATTCTTGCCCGGCCCCATCAACGGAAACAGCGCCATGATCTGTGCGGCATGGCCGGATGAGCAGGCAATCGCGCCTGCGCCCCCTTCAAGGGCCGCGACCCGATTGGCAAGCGCGGCCACGGTGGGGTTGGTCAGGCGCGAATAGATCCAGCCCACTTCCTGTAGGTTAAACAGCTTTGCCGCGTGGTCGGCGTCGCGGAACACATAGGCCGTGGTCTGATAGATCGGCACCTGCCGCGCCCCGGTCGCGGGGTCTGGGGCGGTGGCGGCGTGAATGGCCAGCGTGTCAAAGCCCAAGGGTCTATCGCTCATCTCAAATCCTCCAACTGATCGCCGAAGCCTAAGACAGGGGGCGGGGTCTGTGAAGGGAAAGATGCGCCGATGCGACAGAGTGGAGCAGGCGATCAGATCAACAAGAGTCCCGCCGCCGTCAGCGTCGCCCCTGCCTGCAAATCGGCAATCATCACCGGTGCGCGCAGGCCGTAGCCATCGGCATCATACCACAGCGTCGCATCCGTGGTGCGGAAGATGAAATGATCCGACGCATCGCGCGCGGCGTTGCTTTTGGTCGAACTGACGAAATCGGCCGCCGACAAGGCCCCGGTCGCGTCGCCATAGCCAAAGGCCGAGGCTTCCAGCACGATCCGGTCTTCGGCGCTGTTGAAATCGTAAATCGCGTCGCCGTTGCCGGAATTGGTCAAAAAGACGAACTGATCGGCCCCCGTCCCCCCGGTCAGATAGTCTTTGCCCGCCCCGCCGGACAGCACATCGTCGCCCGCGCCACCAAAAAGCGTATCGTTGCCGGCACCGCTGTCAAACCGGTTCGCCCCGCCATTGCCGGTCAGATGATCTGCCCCAGTGCCGGTCAGGATCCGCTCAATCGCGGTATAGCTGTCCCCCAGCACCGCAGCACCGGTGTTAAGCGACGGCGTGATCAGATTGATGCGCAGCGCGGTCGTCACAGGCGACAGGTTCAGCGTGTCGTATCCCTCACCGCCGTCAAAAACATCCACCGAATTGCCCGCGCGGAAACTGTCATTGCCAGCCCCCCCCAGAACCGAGCCGGTGACCCGGCCCAGACGGCCATCGTAAAGATCATTGCCGCCGCCAAGGTCGACCATGCCGATCATCTGGCCGCTGTTGGTGACATTGTCGGCCGAGTCGCCGCCAAGATAACTCGCGTTCGGTGATTCCACCCGGCCGGTGTTGGTGAAATTCAAGACGCCGTTGCCAAACTTGTGCCAAACCCCCGACACGCGGCCATACATGGTGCCTGAATTGCTGATGTTGATCGCCCCGGCATCCGGCACGATCACCGAGGCAGCAGAGCCCCAGGCATGGATCAACCCGGCATTGGTCAGGCTAGAGCCGACCCCGTCCAGAATGACCCCATCGGCATCCGTCACCACCCCATCGCCGCCGCCGTACAGCTTGCCGGTGGCGCTGACCACAACGGTTTGCGCGGTGACGCAGCCGACAAGGTTGATTGCCTCATCCTCGCCATAGACCGTGCCATCCACCGTGATACGATGGGTGCCGGTCCAAGCGATGATGGCATCGGCACCGGTGTGGGTTTCGGGATCGCTGTAGGTCGACCGCAGCGTGACGCTGGCGCCCACATGCAGATCGTCATCCTCGGTCAGGATATAGACATTGCCAAGCGTGGTCTGAGTGGTGGCTTCAATAAGCATCGCGGGGGCCTTGAAAGGGAAACGTCAGAAGCAATGCCTTAGCGTAGCGCAAATTGGCCTGTCACGAAAAGACCGTAATCCCTTTTGGTCCGGGCAACAGCAGGGCAAATGGCCGGTTCATTCACGCCGGGGCGGCAACAATGGCTGGGCAATTGCGGCGCAAACGGGCAGGGCGATTCGCCAAAAGCCCTAACGCATCCAAAGTTCGGCCTTCTTCAAAGCACCGCGGATCATCTGTTCGCGTTTGGGCAAGTCGTCTTGGTCAAACAGCGCCCGCGCTTTGCGGCCGCGGTTTTGATAGACCATCCGCCGCACCGGTTCATGGTCGCGCAACAGGCGGCGCAACTCTTGTCGCCCGGCGATGTTTTCCAACACGTCCACCACCCGGTCGCTTTCGCGGGCGTAGAGCAGGGGCAGGTTGCGATAATGGCAGGTGAGGTCGCCATCGAGTCCCGCCAGGTCCGGCCCCGGCCGCCCGCCGCCAAAGGAATGGATCACCAAAGGCAGCGCCACCTGATCCAGCCAAGGATCAAGGCTTTGCGCGGCAAGGGCGGGGGGCGGCTCGTCGCGGATGCTGCGGGCAAAGGTTAAAAATCGGTCGCCAAAGGCGCGGGGGCTTTGGTGAAAGAACCAACCGGCATTGAAATACAGATAGCGCTGCCAATAGCCGTCGGGTTGGCCGAGGTCGAGGCTGGAGGCGAAATCCAGGCCAAAACGGTCATAAAGCGCGCCCCAGATTTCCGCGTAGCCGCCCTTGTAAAGCTGCGGCTCGGGCCAGCTGCCCTCGCGCCGCATCGAGGCCGATGGTCGCGCAAAATCAAAGGGCAGGCTTTCCAGATTGCCCAGAACCAGCGTGTCGGTGTCAAGAAACAGGAAAGGGTCATCGGGCAGGGCAGCCAGCGCCTCGATCTTGTTGCCATAGGGGTAGCTTTGGCCAAAGACCTTGTTTTCAAAGGGCAGAAATTCAGCCCCCAATGCGCCCAGCATCTCGCGGAGGGGTTCGGATTTCAGGCGCGGGTCGCGGTTCCAGCGTTTGCCCGGCTGCGGTTCGGCCATATAGAACCTGCCCCGAAAGCCGGGATTGGCCGCCCTCCATGACGCCAGCAGCAAAAGCGCCTCAAACCCCAGCCGTCCGTCTTGCACAATGGCCAGCAGGTTAAAGGGGGGCACGGCGGGGTTACTATTCATTCGAAAACAAAGCCTGAAATTTTCCGGCATCATAGGCAGAAGCGGAAACGATAGAAACCCCGGCCGCGGCGTGTTTTTCCAAGAAGTTTAGGGCTTTGGCGTGAAGCGCAATGACAGGCAGGACATGCCGCCATCGAGCTTGGCACATTCCGAATTCCCGATCTCGCGCAAGTTATATCCGGCCGCCAGCACCTTGTCGCGGGTGCGCGGGAAACCGGCAGGGAACAAGACCAGATCGTTGAAGCGAATGGCATTGGCGCAGGCTTCTTCACCCGGCACGACATGCACGACCCGGTAGCCTTTGAAACAACCAGAGGCGTCCAGCCGTTCGGTCGCAAGAATGGTGTCGGTGTCCAAAAGCGAACAATCGGTCTTGAAATGCAGCACGCCAGGGGGCGTGAAAACCTCGCGCACCTTGTGTCCCCAGTCGGCCACCAGACGGGTCAGTTCTGCCACGCCGCCCGCATTGGTCCGCGCCGAACGTCCGACGAGAATCTCTGTCTCAGTGGTCAGAATGTCGCCGGCCTCGATGAAATTGTCTGCGCCGGTCACGGCCCGCACATCACCATAAAGTGCCGCCAGATGCGGGGCCATTTCTGCAGCCTCGCCCAAGCGCGAGGGCGCGCCGGGGCGCATCACCACTGCGCCTTGCGGCAGGCACAGGGCGGTATCCTCGACAAACAGGCTGTCCGGAAACGCCTCGAGCGCGGGCAGTTCCACCACGGTCGCCCCGGTGGATTTCAGCGCCGCTATATAGTCAGCGTGATGGGCGCGCATCAGGTTGAGATCGGGCGCGCCCGTATCGACAGCGCGCAGACCGTTGATGGCTGATGCGGGCGGCAGGCGGGTGATGGCATGGGTGAAATGGGTCGAGCGCATGGGCAGCCTTGTCGGTTGGGTTTGTCGCCACTCGACCACGGGAAAATGCAAAAAGCCAGCCCGAAGGCTGGCCTTTCTGCCTTCCCTTTGCGGGAAGATGGTGGGCGATCCTGGAATCGAACCAGGCATGAGTCGCCTCGGCGGAGTTACAGTCCGCTGCCACACCTTGTAGCATATCGCCCACTGAGGGCGGGGAATACCCAAGCCCGCTCGGGGCGTCAAGGCGGAACGCGCGGGTTTTTCGCGGAATTTTCCCGACACTTGCCGCTTGCCAAAACCGGTTGATCTGGTCAGAGCATGGGGAAACGGAAAAGGGCCGGAACGATGGCAAGGAAACCCGACTGGGTGGTGGACAAAGAACGCGGTCGCAAGGCCGAGGCAAAGGAAACCGTGTGGCTGTTTGGCCTGCATGCGGTGCGCGATGCATTGGCGAATCCCGCGCGTGAAAAACTGCGGCTGGTGGTGACCAAGAACGCCTTTGACAAGCTGGAGGCGGCGATTGCCGAGGCCGGGATCGAGCCCGAAATCGTCGATCCGCGCCGTTTTGATGTGCCGATCGACGAAGGTTCGGTGCATCAGGGGGCCGCGATGGAGGTTCGCCCGCTGAACTGGGGCAAGCTCGAGGACCTCGCGATCTCCGGCGCAGGGGAGCCTTTGCTGGTGCTGCTTGACCGGGTGACAGACCCCCATAACGTTGGGGCGATTCTGCGCTCGGCCGAGGTGTTCGGCGCCCGCGCGGTTATTGCGCCGCGCCATCATTCGGCGCCGGAAACCGGGGCCTTGGCCAAAACCGCGTCCGGCGCGCTGGAACGCCAACCCTATCTGAAGGTCACCAATCTGGCCGATGCCATGGTTGAGCTGAAGGAAATGGGCTACACGCTGATCGGTCTGGACGGCGAAGCCGATTTGACGCTGGCCGAGGCCTTGGTGCCGACCAAGGGCCGCCCCTTGGCGCTGGTCATGGGCGCAGAAGGGCCGGGCCTGCGTGAGCGCACGCGCGAAACCTGTGATGTGATCGCCCGTATTCCCTATGACGGGGCCTTTGGCAGCTTGAACGTGTCGAACGCGGCGGCGGTCAGTCTTTATGCGGCGGCGACGCGGTAAGTAACAAAAATGCGAGGGGTCTTTAACGGGAGAATTTTCTTCCCATCTAACAAGACAGCAAGCGGTTCTGGAACCCCGCTTCGTCTGTCTACTGTCCCTCGTTCCACACCTTGCGCCCGGGGTCTTTCCCGGGCGTTTTTCTGTCTGGAGGCCCTTAGATGACTGAAGATGCCCGCATCGCCCGGATCCTTGGCACGGTCAAAACCATCGCCCTTGTCGGCTGGTCGCCCAAGGCTGACCGCCCCAGCCACCGCGTCGCGGCTTTTCTGAAATCCCGCGGGTATCGGGTGATTCCGGTCAATCCGGGGCAGGCCGGGCAGGACAGCGGGCTTGGCGAGGTGGTGCGCGGATCGCTGGCAGAGGTGGGGCCGGTGGATATGGTCGACATCTTCCGCCGGGCCGAGGAAGTGGGGCCGGTGGTCGAGGAGGCCATCGCAACCGGGGCATCGGTGATCTGGATGCAACTGGGCATCGAAAACCCCGAGGCGGCCGCCCGTGCCGAAGCGGCGGGCATGGAGGTGGTGATGAACCGCTGCCCGGCCATCGAAATTCCGCGGCTGGGTCTTTAGGTCAAATTTCGTCGAAGAAATTTGGCGCGTCAGCCGCGGGCGGCCTTTTCGGCGATACCCGAGGTGCCTTCGCGGCGTTCCAGTTCAGCCAGAACCTGATCGAGACTGACATCGCGCGCGGCCAGCATGACGAGCAGATGGTAAAGCACATCCGCCGCCTCGGCCGTCAGCTTCTCGCCGTCGCCCTTGACCGCCTCGATAATGGCCTCCACCGCCTCTTCGCCGAATTTCTCGGCGCATTTTTCCGGGCCTTTGGCGAACAGCTTGGCGGTCCAACTGCTGTCAGGATCCGCGCCCTTGCGCGAGGCAATGGTGGCGGCAAGACGGGTCAGAGCATTCGGTTCTGCAGCGGTCATGTCAGCCTCATGGGAATACCGGCTGCCGCCATATGGGCCTTGGCCTGACCGATGGAATAAGTGCCGAAATGGAAGATGGAGGCGGCCAGCACGGCGTTGGCATGACCTTCGGTGACACCTTCGACGAGGTGATCCAGCGTGCCAACCCCGCCGCTGGCGATCACCGGGATCGGCACGGCATCGGCAATGGCACGGGTCAGGGGCAGGTTATAGCCGCCCTTGGTGCCATCGCGGTCCATCGAGGTCAGCAGAATTTCGCCCGCGCCCTTGGCGGCAACGGTGCGGGCAAACTCCACGGCATCAATTCCGGTGGGTTTGCGCCCGCCATGGGTGAAAATCTCCCATTTGCCGGGGGCAACGGTCTTGGCGTCAATCGCGACGACGATACATTGCGAGCCGAAACGATCGGCAGCTTCGGCCACCACATCGGGGTTGGCGACGGCGGCAGAGTTGAAAGACACCTTGTCAGCCCCGGCCAAGAGGAGCGCGCGCACATCGTGATGCGTCCTGACCCCACCGCCCACGGTCAGCGGCATGAAGCATTGCTCGGCGGTGCGGGTGACCAGATCGAACATGGTGCCGCGGTTTTCATGCGTGGCATGGATGTCAAGAAAGCACAGCTCATCCGCACCGGCGGCGTCATAGGCGCGGGCCGCCTCGACCGGGTCGCCGGCGTCGATCAGGTTGACGAAGTTGACACCCTTGACCACACGGCCATCGGCGACATCAAGGCAGGGGATGAGGCGGGTTTTCAGCATGGGCAAACCGTAGCGCGTGAGGCAGGGCGGGGGAAGGGGGCTTTGCCCCCTCTGGCCTTTGGCCATTCACCCCGAGAGTATTTTGAAAGGCGCAACTCAGGACGCGAGGGCCTTGAGGGCAGCGGTGAGATCAATGGCCCCGTCATAAAGCGCGCGGCCCGAAATCGCGCCCGCGATGACGCCGGTATCTTTCAGCGCGGTCAGGTCTTCCATGCGGCTGACGCCACCAGAGGCGATGACCGGGATCGAGACGGCGCGGGCCAGCGCCTCGGTTGCTTCGATGTTGGGGCCTTGCATGGCACCATCGCGGTCGATGTCGGTGTAGATGATTGCCGCCACCCCCGCATCTTCAAAGCTGCGGGCGAGATCGGTGGCTTGCACGGTGGTTTCCGTCGCCCAGCCCTTGGTGGCGACAAAGCCCTTGCGCGCGTCGATGCCGACGGCGACCTTGCCGGGGAAGGCACGCGCGGCTTCACGGACGAGATCCGGGTTTTCGACGGCAACCGTGCCAAGGATGACCCGGGCGAGACCTTTTTCCAGCCACATCGCAATGGTCGCCATATCCCGGATGCCGCCGCCAAGTTGGGCGGGAACCTTGACCGCTTTCAAGATCGCCTCGACTGCCGCGCCATTGACCGGGGTTCCGGCAAAGGCGCCGTTCAGGTCCACCAGATGCAGCCATTGGCAGCCGGCCTCTTGGAACTTTAGGGCCTGAGCTGCAGGGTCATCACCAAAGACGGTGGCGGCCGACATTTCGCCGCGCAAGAGCCGCACGCATTGGCCGTCTTTCAGGTCGATCGCGGGATAGAGGATCATGGCGCTCTCCGGTTTTTTGCTGCGTTTGCATTAGGACGGGTGGGGGTAAATGCCAAGGGGCAAAGGCAGAGTCGCGGCGGCGTGCTGGACAGGCGGCGGGTATTGGTCGATGATCGGGGTAGGTTTCTCGGGAGGGAGTGTGACCATGAAGGCAGGAAGGCTGGCGGCGGTTC
>Ga0255097_1000951_pt1 | contig 10608 bp, 8 predicted proteins | sample Colum_Atlam_RepB_2_FD_188436 | JGI IMG/M metagenome (GOLD analysis project Ga0255097, IMG submission 188436) | Freshwater microbial communities from Columbia River, Oregon, United States - Colum_Atlam_RepB_8d | ecosystem: Environmental > Aquatic > Freshwater > River | place: USA: Oregon...
TGGCGCCGACCAGCCGCTCGACGTTGAAGGGGCCCGGGGCGGCCTGCGCGGCGGGCTGTGCCGGCGCGGTCGGGGCCGGGCGCCAGCGGCCTTCCTCCGGCACCGGCAGGAGGGTCCAGGCCAGGCGGGCCAGGGTGGCCGCGATCAGCGCCAGCAGCAGCAGGTTGGCCAGCGGCGGCAGGCGCCGGCCATAGCGCTCGTAGGCAGCGGTCAGCTTATGCAGTGGAAGTGCAGCGGTCATGCCGCATCATAACCCGCCGATGTGACACCGGACACGCCCGGAATTGCCGCAATCCGTCAGTTTCAGTAACTTGCCCGAAAGACTTGGGGGAGTCTCGCAATGTCGCGCACGGTCATCCGGTTTGCCATCAGCGGCTTCGTGCTCCTGCTGTTCCTGGTGCATACCTCCGGCTGGGTGAATCTGCGCCTGCTGGAGCAGATCGAGCATTTCACCTACGACAGCCGCGTCCAGGCCACGCTGCCGGGGACTTTGGACAGCACGGTGGTGATCGTCGACATCGACGAGAAGAGCCTGGCGGTGGAGGGGCAGTGGCCCTGGTCGCGCGACAAGCTGGCGGCCCTGGTCGACAACCTGTTCGGGACCTACCAGATCCGGGCGCTGGGCTTCGACATTGCCTTCCCGGAGGCCGACCGCAGCTCCGGCCTGCAGCTGCTGGACCGGCTGCAGCAGGGGGAACTGGCCGACCTGCCGGGCTTTGCCGAGCGGGCGATGGCCCTGCGGGAGTCCATGGACAACGACCGTGCCCTGGCCGAGGCGGTGCGGGGCAAGCCGGTGGTCTGGGGTTACTATTTCAGCCAGCACCTGCAGTCGCAGCAGCAGGATGCCGTGGGGGCCATCTGCCCCCCGGCGATGGATTCCATGGCCGCCAAGCTCTACGACCTCGACTGGATCCGGCCCGAGGGCTACACCGGCAACCTTCCGGTACTGCAGGCCACCGGGGCGGCCTGCGGCTTCTTCGACAACCCCACCCTGGACAATGACGGCGTCTATCGCCGTGTGCCCCTGGTGCAGATTTACCAGGGGGCGGTCTACGAATCGCTGGCCCTGGCGGTGGCGCGCCTGGCGGCCGGGCGGCCGGGGATCGAATTCGAGTTCGAGCCGCCCGACGTCCGCACCTCCCTGCACCTGGAGCGCCTGCGCGCCGGACCGCTGCTGGCCCCGGTGGACGAGCGGATCGCGGTGATGGTGCCCTACCGGGGGCCGGAGGGCAGTTTCCCGTATGTGCCGGCGGCGGACGTCATCGCCGGCAAGGCCGACGCCGCGGTACTCAAGGGCAAGATCGTGCTGGTGGGGACCAGCGCCCCGGGCCTGCGCGACCTGCGCGTGACGCCGGTGGCCAAGGCCTACTCGGGCGTGGAGGTGCATGCCAACATCATCTCCGGCCTGATCAACGGCGGCATCAAGCAGAAGGCGCCGTACTACAGCGGCATCGAGACCGTGCTGCTGCTGGCGATCGGCATCCTCATCGCCTGGGCCTTCGCCGCGCTGTCGCCGCTGGCCGCCGGCGCGCTCGGAGCCGGGGTGCTGGCCCTGATCAGCTTCCTGGCCTTCGGCCTGTGGAGCTGGGGCCATTTCGTGATGCCCTTCGGCGTGCCGGTGGCCTTCACCCTGATGCTGTACCTGGCGCAGCTGCTTTACGGCTACTTCATCGAGTCGCGCGGCAAGCGCGAGATTTCCAAGCTGTTCGGCCAGTACGTCCCGCCGGAACTGGTCGAGGAGATGGCGGCCCACCCGGAGCAGATCTCCATGGAGGGCGAGAGCCGCGAGATGACCGTGCTGTTCTCCGACGTGCGCAATTTCACCAGCATCTCCGAGAAGCTCGATGCCAAGGAGCTGTCGGCGATGATCAATGCCTTCCTGACCAAGCAGACCGGCGTGGTGCAGAAGCATCGTGGCACGATCGACAAGTACATCGGCGACCTGATCATGGCGTTCTGGGGAGCGCCGCTGACGGACAAGGACCACGCGCTCAACGGCGTGCTCACCGGCATGGAGATGCAGCGCGCGATCCGCGAGTTGGACCCGGAATTCGAGAAGCGCGGCTGGCCCAGGCTCCACATCGGCGTCGGCATCAATAGCGGCAGGATGAATGTCGGCAACATGGGCTCGGAGTTCCGCATGGCCTACACGGTCATGGGCGACTCCGTGAACCTCGGCTCGCGCCTGGAGGGACTGACCAAGGAGTACGGCGTCGGCATCCTGATCAGCGAGGATACACGCAACCTGCTGCCTTCAGACTGGGCCTTCCGGGAGGTGGACCTGGTGCGTGTCAAGGGGCGCAGCGAGCCGGTGGCGATCTACGAGCCGATGGGTCCGAAGGATGAACTGGACCCCGCCTTGCGGCAGGACCTGGCCCGCCACCGCGGCGCCATGAAGCTGTACCGGGCGCAGCAGTGGGACCAGGCCGAGCAGGAGTTCTTCAACCTGATCCAGTCCGGGCGGCCGCATCCGATCTACGAGCTGTTCCTCTCCCGCATCATGGAACTGCGGGAGAATCCGCCGGGCAAGAACTGGGACGGTGCCCATAATTTCAGCCACAAGTAGGTCCGGGCCCATCGAATCCGGGACTTGCGCCGCATTTTGCAGGTAGGGCGTGGCTCCCAGCCAGAACCTTGGCGCGCTCGGGGATGAGAGTCCCCGCCGGACTTCCGCCGTCCGTCGCCGGCATCCCCGCGGTCGTCGTTTCCCCGCGCCGGCCGAACGCTCCGCCGCCGCCGCGGTTTGACCGGCGGCACCCCTTTTGTGACGGCCGAGCGGCCCCATATAGGGTTTCGCAGCGCTACACTTTGACCCATGAGCAACGAGCCTGATCGACATTCCGACCAGGGCCTGGCGGTACAGGAAGCCAAGCCCAAGACGCAGCAGCCGCCCATGTACAAGGTGGTGATGCTGAACGACGACTACACGCCCATGGAGTTTGTGGTCCAGGTTTTGCAACAGTTCTTCCGTCACTCCCGGGAGTCGGCGGTACAGATCATGCTGCATGTACATACGCAGGGTCGCGGTGTGGCGGGGGTTTTCCCCGCCGAGATCGCCGAGACCAAGACGGCGCAGGTGAACGCGTACGCGCGCGAGCACCAGCACCCCCTGTTGACGGTGATGGAAAAGGCCTGATAGCGGCCGCGCGAGCGGCAGAGGCGGAGCAAGAAATGTTATCCGAAGAACTTCAGAAGGCACTGGACGCAGCATTCGTCGCCGCCCGCATGGAAGGCCACGAACTGCTGACGGTCGAGCACCTGTTGCTGGCGCTGCTGTCCGACGCCAATGTCTCCGAGGCGCTGATCGCGGCCGGGGGCGACATGGACCGGCTCGAGCAATCGCTGCGCGACTACCTGAAGACGCACGTGCAGGCCGTCAAGGACAACGACAAGCAGGAGGTACAGCCGACGCTGTCCTTCCAGCGTGTGCTGCAGCGCGCCATCTACCATGTGCAGGCGGCCGGCAAGAAGCAGGTCAGCACCCTCAACGTGCTGGTGGCGATCTTCGCCGAAAAGGATACCCAGGCCGTGTTCCTGCTCAACGAGCAGGGCGTGACGCGCCTGGACGTGGTCAACTTCATCTCCCACGGCATCAGCAAGAACGGCAACATGCCGGAGAAGTCGCAGCAGGAATCCGAGGAGCGCGAGGATGCGCCGGAGAAGCCCGGCGGCAAGTCGGCGCTGGAGCAGTACGCCACCAATCTCAACGAGCGTGCCGCCCGCGGCCAGATCGACCCCCTGATCGGCCGCGAGCATGAGATCGAGCGGGTCATGCAGACCCTGTGCCGCCGGCGCAAGAACAACCCGCTGCTGGTGGGCGAGGCCGGCGTCGGCAAGACCGCGATCGCCGAGGGCCTGGCCTGGCTGGTGGTCGAGGGCAAGGTGCCGGACCTGCTGAAGAATGCGGTGATCTACAGCCTCGACATGGGCTCGCTGATCGCCGGCACCAAGTACCGCGGCGACTTCGAGAAGCGCTTCAAGGCGGTGATGCAGGAGCTGCAGCAGCGGCCGGGCGCGATCGTCTTCATCGACGAGATCCACATGATCATCGGTGCCGGCGCGGCCAGCGGCGGCGTCATGGATGCCTCCAACCTGCTCAAGCCGCTGCTGGCCTCCGGCGACCTGCGCTGCATCGGCTCCACCACCTACCAGGAGTACCGCGGCATCTTCGAGAAGGACCGTGCGCTGGCCCGCCGCTTCCAGAAGGTCGACGTGACCGAGCCGACCGTGGAGGACAGCGTCAAGATCCTCGAGGGCCTGCGCAGCCGCTTCGAGGAGCATCACAGCGTGCAGTTCACCCGCGGCGCCATCCGCTCCGCGGTGGAGCTGTCGGCCCGCCACATCACCGACCGCCACCTGCCGGACAAGGCCATCGACGTCATCGACGAAGCGGCGGCGCGCCTGCGCCTGCTGCCGGACTCCCGCCGCCGCAAGACCGTGCAGGTCCGCGACATCGAGGAGACCGTGGCCAAGATCGCCCGCATCCCGCCCAAGAGCGTCTCGGCCAACGACCGCGACAAGCTCGCCACGCTGGAGCGCGACCTCAAGCTGGTGATCTTCGGCCAGGATGCCGCCATCGAGCAGTTGTCGGCCTCGATCAAGCTGGCCCGCTCCGGCCTGGGCAACCCGGATAAGCCGATCGGCAACTTCCTGCTGGCCGGCCCCACCGGCGTCGGCAAGACCGAGGTCACCAAGCAGCTGGCGCAGTTGCTGGGCGTGGAGCTGATCCGCTTCGACATGTCCGAATACATGGAGCGGCACACCGTGTCGCGCCTGATCGGCGCCCCCCCGGGCTACGTCGGCTTCGACCAGGGCGGCCTGCTCACCGAGGCGGTGATCAAGCATCCGCATGCGGTGGTGCTGCTCGACGAGATCGAGAAGGCGCATCCGGACGTTTTCAACCTGCTGCTGCAGGTCATGGACCATGGCTCGCTGACCGACAACAACGGCCGCAAGGCGGACTTCCGCAACATCATCCTGGTGATGACCACCAACGCCGGCGCCGAGGAGTCCTCGCGCCGCTCGATGGGCCTGATCGAGCAGAGCCACGTCACCGACGCGCTGGAGGTGATCCGCAAGATGTTCACGCCGGAGTTCCGCAACCGCCTCGACGCGATCGTGGCCTTTGCCCCGCTGGGCAAGGCGCAGATCGTGCGCGTGGTGGACAAGTTCCTGATGCAGCTCGAGGAGCAGCTGTCCGCCAAGGGTGTGCACCTGGACGTGGACGAGGACGCCAAGCAGTGGATCGCCGAGCGGGGCTACGACGTCAAGATGGGTGCCCGCCCGATGGCGCGCGTGATCCAGGAAAACCTCAAGCGTCCGCTGGCGGAGGAACTGCTGTTCGGCAAGCTCGCCAACGGCGGCAGCGTGCACGTCTCGGTCCGGGATGGGCAGCTGGCCTTCGAGCTGGAGGCCAGGGAACGGCCGGCGGCGCTGGAGCCGGTGTGAGGCGGATCAGGTAGAAAGTAAAAAGCCCGCGAAAGCGGGCTTTTTTGATGGGGCAACGAAAGAAGGCGCGAGGGAATGACCTTCACGCTGTTCTTTGGTTTCTTCACCTACCGGGGAGGGGGGCCGGTCAACTGTGGCCGCTCACGCACTACGCTAGGATCCCAGCTTGGTGGGGGCCTGCGCGCTGATCTTTGGTTTCTTGACCGGCCGAGGAGGTGCAGAGCCAGTCAACTCCGGCCGCCCACTCTCGACGCTAGCATCCCACGCTTCGCGTGGGGCCCTGCACGCTGCTCGGGGCTTTACTTATCCCGGAACGTGATACGACCCTTGGTCAGGTCGTACGGCGTCAGCTGCACGGTGACCTTGTCGCCGGTCAGGATGCGGATGTAGTGCTTGCGCATGCGGCCGGAGATGTGGGCCGTGACGACGTGGCCGTTCTCGAGCTTTACGCGGAAGGTGGTGTTCGGCAGGGTGTCGACCACCGTGCCAACCATTTCGATGTGATCTTCTTTGGACATGAGCGCCAGCTTTTGGGAGGCGCATTATCGGGAAGTCGCTGGCCGGCATCAACTTTTCGGCCTTCCGGGCCGGTTTCCGGGGGCAGGCGGCTCAGCCATCGTCCTCGGGCAGGGGCTTCCAGCCGCCGTGCATCAGCACTTCCAGGGGGCGGAAATGCCGCTTGTAGTCCATTTTCTGGCTGCCCGGCACCCAGTAGCCCAGGTAGACATGCGGCAGGTCGCGCTGGCGGGCATCCTCCACCTGCCGGAGGACGGCATAGGTTCCCAGGCTGCGGCGGGTCTCGTCCGGGTCGAAGAAGGTGTAGACCGCGGAAATGCCGCGGGGAGTCTCGTCCACCACGGCCAGGGCCTGCAGGCGCCGCCCGGCGCGGAACTCCCAGAAGCGCACCTCGCCCCAGGAGCATTCGAGGAAGGTATGGAAGGCCTCGCGGTTGTGGGCGTCCATGCCGCCGCCGGCGTGGCGGGACAGCAGGTAGTCGCGGTACAGCGCGTAGTGCTCCTCGTTGAGCCGGTGGACCACCTTCAGGCTCAGGTCGGCGTTGCGCGACAGGCAGCGGCGCTGCGTGCGGTTGGCCTGGAAGCTGGCGGCGGGAATGCGGGCCGGGATGCAGGACATGCAATGCTGGCAGTAGGGCCGGTAGACATGCACGCCGCTGCGGCGGAAACCCTGCTCCAGCAGCCAGCCGTAGCGGGCCGGAGTCAGGGGGAATTCCGGGTCGATGAAGGCATTGCGCGAGGCGCGGCCGGGCAGGTAGCCGCAGACGTGCTCGACACTGAGGAACAGGCGGATGCGTTCGAGTTCGCTCATGGCACCGCGAGCAGCGTGGGTGAGGCAACACGTCTCAGGCGATGCCTAAACGGCCTCGCCTGTGTTGCCGAACGCCCGGCCCTGGATGGCCGGGCCGGGCTTGGATCGGCGAGCAGAAGTCCCGCCATGGACGGCGCTCCGGAAGCTTCTCGATGGTCCAAGGATGCGCCGGCCCGCCTCACGCCGCAGCCCCCCGACTGAGGTGTGCGGTATCGGCCGGCACCTCGATGTCGAAGCGCCAGCGCCCGATGCGCCCGGGTTGCTCGGCGGCGGGGCGCTGCAGGCGCAGGAACTCCTCGCGCGGCATTTCCACGGCCCCCAGGCTCAGCAGGTGCGCCGAGCTGACCTGGCAGTCGATCAGGGCGAAATGCCAGGCCTGGAGCTGGCGGCAGAGCCAGTAGAGGGCGATCTTGGAGCCGTTGTCGGCATGGGAGAACATCGATTCGCCGAAGAAAGAGCGGCCCAGCGCGACGCCATAGAGCCCGCCGATGAGTTCGCCGCTGCGCCAGACCTCCACGGAATGGCAGTGCCCCCCGCGATGCAGTTCCAGGTAGGCGCGCTTCATGTCGCTCCCCAGCCAGGTCCCCCGCGACTTGGCGCGCAGGCCGGCGCAGGCCTCCATCACCTCGGGAAAGGCCAGGTCCAGCGTCACGGCGTAATCGGCCCGCTCCACCGCCTTGCGGAAGGAGCGCGAGACCTTCAGGTCGTCGGGCAGCAGGACGCTGCGCGGGTCCGGGCACCACCACAGGATGGGTTCGTCGGGGTTGTACCAGGGGAAGATGCCCTGGGCATAGGCGCGCAGCAGCCGCACCGGCGACAGGTCGCCGCCGATCGCCAGCAGGCCGTTGGGGTCGCGCATGGCCAGGTGCACCGGCGGGAAATGCTGATGCGGGTTGCGCGGGTCCAGCCAGTGCAGGCGGATGGGATTATCCATCTTTAGCTTGCGCCCTCCCTCTTGTAAGGAACATGCCGCATCAGCTCGGCATGGCGCAATTCTACAAAAGCCGTTTCGCGTTGCAGATGGGCTGCAACGGCCTTGTGGAGCCGCTCGTCGGCGAGCACATGCGCCGAACGGGTCCGGACCGGGACAAAGCCCCGCGCCAGCTTGTGCTCGCCCTGGGTGCCGGCGTCGTAGCGGCGCAGGCCCTGGCCGATGCTGTATTCGATACCCTGGTAGTAGCAGGTCTCGAAGTGCAGGGCGTGGTAGCGGTCCGAGCTGCCCCAGTGTCGGCCGTAGAGCGTGTCGCCGCCCTGCAGGGTCATGGCCATGGCCACCAGCCGGGAGCCCTCGTAGGCCATTGCAAAACGCAGGGGGGTGTCCGGGGCGCTGCCGAAGTCCTGCAGGAACGGCAGGCTCAGATACGGCGCCTGGCCGCGTTCCTCATAGGTACCGGCATAGAGGGCGAAGACCTCCGCCCATTCGGATTCCCGCAATTCATGCCCGGCGCGCCATTCGAAGCGGATTCCGGCTTCGGCCACCCGCCGCCGCTCCTGGCGGATCTTCTTGCGCTTTTCGCCGGCCAGCCCGGCCAGGAAGTCCTCGAAGCGGCTGTAGCCCCGGTTGAACCAGTGGAACTGGATGTCCTGGCGCTCCAGCATGCCGGCTTCCCGCAGGGAGGCCTGGTCGGACTCCATGGCGAACAAGGCATGCAGGGAGTTGGCATCCCGGCCCATCGCCGCCAGTTGTGCCGCCAGTGCCGCCCGGACCCCGGCATCCCGGGCTCCCAGGCGCGGACCGGTCGCAGGGGTGAAGGGGATGGCGCAGAGCAGCTTGGGGTAGTAGCGGCGGCCGATCCGGTGGCTGGCCTCGGCCCAGCCGAAATCGAACACGAATTCGCCGTAGGAGTGCTGCTTGAGGTACAGCGGCACGGCGCCGGCCAGGCTGCCATCGTCCGCCTCGGCCAGCAGGTGGCAGGGTTCCCAGCCGCTGTCGTCGCCGACGCAGCGGTGCCGTTCAAGGGCGGAAAGGAAGGCGTGCCGGGTGAAGGGATAATCCGGCGGGAACAGCGCGTCCCAGGCGGGCGCAGGGACCTCCGCGATGCGGCCAACCTGTCTCAGCCGCATCGCGGGAGGGTTTAATGGAACGTCGGGGCGACCGTGGGGATGTTCTTCAGGGCCCATTGCACGACCGTGTCGTGCTCGAAGCGGGAAATCTGCTCGGTATCCGAGGGCGGGCCGGCCTCGCGCAGACGGCCATCGCCGTCGAACACGATGCTGGCGCCGGCGGTCTGGACCTTGAGTTCGCCGCTGTCGGCGCTATCGTCCAGGGTCAGCTGGAGGTAGCGCACGCGCAGGTCGGCGAGCTCGGGCACGCTGCGCGTGCCGGCCGCGATCAGCGCGGCCTGCTCGGTCGAGAATTCGCGAATCCCGCCTTCCGGGGTCAACACGAAATGCCTGGTCGTCGTCATGGTGCTTTCACCTGTCTTTCGCTACGCCTGTAGGTTGGACCTCATTGCAATATGAAGGTTTGATCCCGGTTTTCAAGGGTGCCGGCGACCCGACGGAAGGGCGGATGGCAGGCTATCATTCACCGATGGCCCGTACCGACCGACCGTCCTGATGTTCCGAAGCAAATCCCAAGCCACCGACGAAGCCGCCGGGCCCAGCTGGCTGGAGCGCCTGCCGCGCGAAGCAGCGATGCTGGCCTGCCTGGGGCTGTCGCTGTTCCTGCTGGTCACCCTGGTGTCCTACAGCCCCAACGACCCGGGCTGGTCCTCCTCCGGCACCCTGGAGCCGATCCGCAATCTGGCGGGCAGTGTCGGCGCCTGGCTGGCGGACGTACTGCTCTCGCTGTTCGGCTACGTCGCCTTCCTGCTGCCCTGGGCGGTGCTCCTGATGGGCATCCGCATCTTCCAGGCCCAGACGGAGGACGAGGCGGCGATCCCGCGCGGCATCCGCGTGGCGGCCTGGATCCTGATGCTGATCAGCCTCGCCGGTCTCAGCGCCCTGCATGTCGGCGCATCGCCCAACTGGGCGCCGCAGGGTGCCGGCGGCATCGGCGGCCAGGCCCTGGCGCAACTGCTGGTGGGGGCGCTGAAGGCTTTCGGTGCGACGCTGCTGCTGCTGACCCTGTTCCTGGCCAGTGCACCGTTCGCGCTGGCCTTCTCCTGGTTGTCGCTGCTGGACCGGGTCGGTGCCTGGTCGCTGCGCATGCTGCAGCGCCTGCGCGAAGGCCGCGTGCCGCCGCCCGTCTCCGACGAACCGGCACCGGAGCCGGCGGAAGAAGGGTTCCGCGCACCCGAGCAGCGGCCGCTGGACGACTTCCTGGTCCCGGAGGAGCCGCCGGCGCGCGAGAAGCGCAAGCGCAGGGCGCCGGTGCTGTCCGTGATCGGGACCGAGGAAGAGCAGTTCGACCTGATCCCGGCCCCGCCGCCGGAACCGATCGAGCTGGAGCCGATGGAGGCCCCGGTGCCGCGGCCGGCGCCCAAGCCGGTGGCCAGCAAGCCGAAGAAGGTGGAAAAGGCCGAGGTGCCGGCCTTCGAGGGCAACCCGCTGCCGCCGCTGTCGATGCTGGATCCGCCCAGGCCCAGCGGCCGGCAATACACGCCGGAGGAGCTGGAGCGGCTATCGCGTGACGTGGAGCGTCACCTGGGGTCATTCGGCGTCAAGGTGCAGGTGGTCAACGCCATGCCGGGCCCGGTCATCACGCGCTTCGAGATGCAGCCGGCGCCGGGCGTGAAGGGCTCGCAGATCACCAACCTGTCGCGCGACCTGGCGCGCTCGCTGTCGGTCTCCAGCGTGCGTGTGATCGAGGTCATCGAGGGCAAGTCGGTGATCGGCCTGGAGCTGCCCAACCAGAAGCGCGAGATGGTGGTGCTGCGCGAGATCCTGGAC
>Ga0255097_1000952_pt1 | contig 10592 bp, 7 predicted proteins | sample Colum_Atlam_RepB_2_FD_188436 | JGI IMG/M metagenome (GOLD analysis project Ga0255097, IMG submission 188436) | Freshwater microbial communities from Columbia River, Oregon, United States - Colum_Atlam_RepB_8d | ecosystem: Environmental > Aquatic > Freshwater > River | place: USA: Oregon...
GCATCCCGCCCAAGGCCCGCGTGAAGTCCTGGCCGACCTGCGAAGAGAACAAGATGCTCTTCGTCTGGAACGACCCGGAAGGCAACGGCCCGACGCCGGACGTGGCGATCCCGCGCATCGAGCCGGTGTTCTCGGAGGAGTGGTCCGACTGGTCCATCGTGCAGTGGACCATCAAGGTCAACTGCCGCGAGCTGGTCGACAACATCGCCGACATGGCCCATTTCGTGTCCGTGCACGGCTCCGACAACGTGGTCTACTTCGCCAACCTGTTCGAGAACCACAAGGCCACCCAGGTCATGGTGGGCCTCAACCGCAAGCTCGGCGGTGCCGACGAGTACCTGACGACCATTGCCAGCTACTACGGCCCGGCCTACCAGATCACCCACATGTTCGGCTCCATGGGCGGCTATCCGGTCGAGTCGATCCTGCTGAACTCGCACACCCCGATCGACCAGAACAGCTTCGAGCTGCGTTTCGGCGTGCTGGTGAAGAAGTTCCCGGGCATGACCCAGGAAGCCTGCGACGCCATGGTCAAGCAGTACGTCGACCTGACCAACAAGGCCTTCGGCGAGGACGTCGAGATCTGGCACAACAAGATCCGCATCGACAACCCGCTGCTCTGCGACGGCGACGGTCCGGTCTACCAGAACCGCCAGTGGTACGATCAGTTCTACATGGACGCCGCCACCGTGCCGGCCGAACTGCGCAACAAGCGCCTGATCGAGATCGACAAGGGCCTGGAGAAGAAGCCGGAGCTGAAGCACGCGTTCGACAACGTGTGAGCTTGGTTGCTTCAACCAAAAGGCCCCGCGAATGCGGGGCTTTTTGGTTTCTCGGATGATTCAGTCCGTTCGTGCTGAGCCTGTCGAAGCGCGGGCGGACCGTCGGCCACGGTTGACGGCCATTCCCCCTCCGATCCTTCGACAGGCTCAGGACTTCAGGGCGAACGGCTTCCAGCAGGGTGTTTCATCCGAGGCTGAACACACTCCTCAGCAACAGCCTCACCAGCATCGTCTGCCGCGTGACCCCCGTCTTGCAGAAGATCGAGCGCAGGTGCGTGCGCGCCGTGTTGCGGCGGATGTTCATCATCTCCGCCGCCTCGTCCAGCGTGTAGCCCTCGGTCAGCAGCAGGGCCATGCGCGATTCCACGCGGGTCAGGCCCAGCAGGCGCCGCACCAGGTCCAGCGAGGGCGGGGCGGTGTTGCAGTCCGGATCGCGCAGGAAGATCACCGCCGCCGGGCGCTTGCGCGTGTCGCACCAGTCTCCGGCCGGCACCGCCTTGACCACCACCGACAGCCGCGCGCGGCCCGAGGGCCGCGAGATCGGCATGGCCTCCACCATGCCGCCGCCGGCGCTGCCGCTGCCATGGCCCAGCGCGCGCTGGACCAGGCGCTGCAACTCGCGCTTGTCGTCCGGGTTGTCGGCCTGCAGCCCGTTGGGCCCGCGCCAGATGCCGTCGCGCTCCGCCAGGATGCGGCGTGCCTCGTCGTTGATCTCCAGGATCTCGCCGCCCTGCGCCAGCGAGATCACGCCCAGCAGCATGCGGTTGACCGTGCCGGCCAGCATCTGCCGCTCGCACTCCAGGGAGTCGATGCGCGACTGGATCTGGATGGAGCGCTTCAGGTGCGGCAGCACGAAGCGGAACAGCGCCTTGTCGGTCTCGCCGAAAGGCATCGAGTCATGGCGGCGCGTGGCGCGCAGGCGGCATTCCACCCCGTCGGCGGTGTAGACGTCCGCCCCCAGCACGTAGCGCACGTCCTGCGGGCGCAGGTACTCCTGGTACATCGGGCCGTCCAGCCATTGCTGGCCGATCAGTTCCTCCGGCGTCATGACCTCGCCTTCCTTGAGGCTGACGAAGGGGTCCACGGCGAAGTACTGCTTCTCGTAGGACACCCGGGCATCGTGGTTCTCGCCCACGTTGATCATCACGCCGGCATTCTCGGCGGTGGGCGGGCGCAGGATCAGCGACACGTGCGCCGCCTGCAGGCGCTGCTGCAGCAGGCGCAGCGCGTTGTGCCAGGGCGGCTGTTCCAGCGCGCCTTCGTAGAGGGCTCCCAGCAGATCGCCCACCTGGCGCGGCTCGGTGTCCACGGGGGAGCGGGGCGGGGCGCGGCGCGGCAGACCTGCGGCGGCGCGGACACGGGGTTCGGTGGCTAGCATGCTTCCTCCTCCTGCGGCGGCGGAACATGGCCGCAGCCTGTGCAAAAAAACATTGCAACTGCAATGTAACATGCCGCAAGCGAATTGCGAAGTGCCCGCCAAGCGGGCAGAAAATGTACTGTTTTTGGGTGAGGCGGCCGCTTTGGCCGCTCGCCGACACTGCAATCCACTCGCAAGACCCGAAGAGGGCGCGGGGGCAGGGCAACCATCAGTCGGAGGAGACAGTGATGCGTTCCAGGATTTGCACGGCATTCTTCAGCGCGGCGGTCGTTCTGGCCCTCGCTCCTGCAACGGCCAGCGCCAAGCTCACGCCCGAGGAAGCGGCGAAGCTCGACGGTCCTGAGCTGAACTGCATGGGAGGCACGCGCGCCGGCAACAGCGACGGCAGCATTCCCAAGTGGGGCGGCCAGTGGGTCGGCAAGTGGCCGGGCATGAAGAACCCGCACGGCTACGAGCCCGGTCCCTACGCAGCGGAGAAGCCGCTGTTCACGATCACCGCGCAGAACCACGGCAAGTACGCCGCCAAGCTGACCGCGGGGCAGAAGGAACTGTTCAAGAAGTACCCCGAGCACTACAGCATGATCGTCTACCCGACGCATCGTGACTTCGGCAATCCGCAATGGGCCTGCGACGTCACCAAGAAGAATGCCGTGGAGTCGGAGATGACCGACGGCGGCAAGGGCGTGACCGGCACCGGTGGCGGGCCGGCCTTCCCGATTCCCAAGAGCGGCCTCGAGGCGATCTGGTCGGTGAAGACGGCCTTCCGCGCCTGGACCGAGAAGGGCGTGCTCGACATCGCCAACGTCTATGGCAACGGCACCATCGGCTGGGGCCGCAACAAGTTCTTCACCATGAACGTGATGAACGACCCCAAGACGCGCCGGCCGCTGACCGAGCGCATCAACAGCTACTTCTACACCGGCTATCTGCTGCCCGAGCGCGACAAGGGCCTGGTCGCGGTGGGCTTCCAGCCCAACAACTACAGCAAGGACGCCACGCAGGCCTGGCAGTACCTGCCCGGCACGCGCCGCGTGCGCCAGGCCCCGGAGGTCGGCTACGACTACCCGGTGCCGCCGGCCGGCCTGCACACCACCGACGAGGACTACGGCTTCAACGGCTCGCCGGAGCGCTACAACTGGAAGCTGCTGGGCAAGCAGGAGATCTACCTGCCGTTCCACAACTTCCGGATCAACGACCCGGCGATCAAGTACAAGGAACTGATCACCCCCAACACCATCAATCCCAAGTACGTCCGCTACGAACTGCGCCGCGTCTGGGTGATCGAGGCCAACCTGATCGAGGGCCTGCGCCACCAGTACAAGACGCGCCGCATCTACGTCGACGAGGACAGCTGGCAGGTGCTCTGGGCCGACCACTACGACGGCCGCGACCAGCTCTGGCGCATCGCCGTGATCCTGTACTTCTACTCGCAGGAATCCTCGGCCCACCACCGCGGCGTGCAGCTGTTCCACGACCTGACGGCCGGCGTCTACGAGGCCACCAACCTGCTCAACGAGCGAAAGCCCGAGGACTGGTGGCGCGTCAACACGCCCATGACCCCGGGCATGTTCACCCCCGAGGCCGCCGCCAGAGCGGGGCACTAGGCGGCATCTAGCCCATCCGGACGACCACAATGACCGCCAAAGCGGTCATTGTGCGTTTTTCGGGGGCCTTTTCCCCCTTGGCATCCCGCACCCCTATTCTTCGAATCGAGACACCGCCATGAGTTCTGTCGTCGACATCCGCTCCGGCCAGGCCGCCCACGTCCGCCCCCTCTTCGACCGCCTCGCCGCCAAGGCGCCGGACTACAACCTCACTACCGCCGCCCAGCGCATCGAGAAGATCAAGCGCCTGATGGCCACGGTGCTGAAGTACCGCCAGGAAATCTACGAAACCGGCAAGCTCGAGCGCGGCCTGACGCCGCCGGACATGGACGGCGAACTGGTGATGCTCAAGTTCGAAGCCGAGTTCATCGAGCGCAACCTCGCCAAGTGGATGGAGCCCAAGCCGGCCGAAGGCCCCTCCCTGATGACCCTGGGCAAGAAGTGCTACATGCACTACGAGGCCAAGGGCATGGCCCTGGTGCTGCCGAGCTGGAATGCCCCCTACGTCATCGGCCTGCTGCCGACCCTGGGCGCCCTGGGCGCCGGCAACGCCGTGATGCTCAAGCCCTCCGAACTGGCCCCGCACTCCTCGGCCCTGATCGCCAAGATCGTCAAGGAGGCCTTCCCGGACGGCGACGTCACCGTCATCGAGGGCGGCGTCGAGGTCTCCCAGGCCCTGCTGGCCTGTCCGTTCAACCATATCTTCTACATCGGCAACAACACCGTCGGCCGCATCGTCATGAAGGCCGCCGCCGACCACTTCGCCTCGGTCACGCTGGAGATGGGCGGCAAGAACCCGTCGATCGTCGATGCCAGCGCCGACGTCGAGGACGCCGCCCTGAAGACCTCCTGGGGCCGCATGTGCAACGCCGGCCAGGCCTGCATCGCGCCGGACTACATCCTGGCGCACGAGTCCGTGATCGAGCGCTTCACCGGAGCGCTGGTGAAGGAAATCACCGCCATGTACAACCCGAAGGGTGAGGGCTTCGACAAGAACCCCGAGTTCCCGCGCATCATCAACGCCCGCCACTTCGAGCGCATCAAGGCCCTGGTGGAGGACGCCAAGGCCAAGGGCGCCAAGATCGTCATGGGCGGCGAGTACCGCGCCGAGGACCGCTACATCGCACCCACCGTGGTGATGAACGTGACCGAGGACATGAAGATCATGCAGGAGGAGATCTTCGGCCCTGTGATCGTGGTCAAGCCCTGGAAGAACCGCGACGAGGTCATCAAGGAGATCCGCGGCCGCGACAAGCCGCTGGCGCTCTACGTCTTCGCCAAGGACAAGGCCGCCTGGGAGTTCTTCCGCAACAACACCACCTCGGGCAGCACGGTGCTGAACCACAACGTGGTGCAGTCCGGCACCAACCCCTACATCTCCTTCGGCGGCGTCAACAGCAGCGGCATCGGCCGCATGGTCGGCCACGCCACCTTCCTGGAATGCTCCAACCAGCGCGCCGTGATGGAAGAGGGCCCGGCCCTGATGGACCCGCGCGACGTGTTCCCGCCGCTGACGGACAAGTACAAGAAGCAGCTCACCCAGCTGATCGAAGGCAAGCCGGTCCCGCCGGCCATGGTCAAGCTGATCAGCGGTGTGGTGAATGTGGTGGGCAAGTTCAAGAAGTGAGGGGTTTCAAGAAAGAAGCCCCGGCATGCCGGGGCTTTCTTGTTCTCCCCGCATCAAGCCCTTGCCGGAAAAAGAGCATGAAGCGACTGACCCGGCCGTTCGCCCTGAGCCTGTCGAAGGGTGAACGCCTTCGGGAGTACATCTAGGACACGAAGCGCCCAGCTCAGCGGGCCGAGCGATCCAGTGCCCGGACAATAACCCCTCCACCTGGCGGGGGAGGGGTCTTCGTTGAAACCCTGTGGATTCTCAGCTCCCGAGCCGCCGCACCCAGCTGCGCAGCGACTTCACGCGGTCCAGCAGGCCCGTGCCGCCGGCCGCGACCGGCGGCGGGGTGGCCGGCGCCTCCACTTCGTAGCGCTGGTGCAGAGTCGGGCTCGAGGCCAGGCGCTGGTGCTGGCGCACGGCGGAGTTCACCGCGATCTTGCACTGGCTGTCGTGGATCGGCTTGGTGATGAAGCGGTAGATCTGGCCCTGGTTGATCAGCTCGATGGCGCTGCCGGCGTCGGCGCGGTCGGTGAGGATCACCGATACCAGTTCCGGGTGGTGCTGCTTGAGCGTGCCGATCAGGCTCACCACCGGGTGGTCCTGCACGCGGGTGTCGGAGATCACCACGCCGATCTGGTTCTTCTCCAGCTGCTCCACCGCCTCGTTCATCGAGCTGGCGCCGTAGACCTTGAAGCTGGGGCCCAGGATGGTCTGGATCTGCGGCGGCACGCGGGGGTCGTCGTCCATCACCAGCACGCCGGCGGCGCCGGCCACGGGCTGCACGGCGGGGTTGTCGGCCGTCTCGGCAGGGGCGGCGGCCGCGGCGGCCATGCTGGCCTTGGCGGCGGCCACGGCGCGGGCCACCGTGGTGCTGAGGTCATCGTTCATCCACGGCTTGTTGACGAAGCGGAAAATCTCGCCTTCGTTGATCGAGCCGATGATGGCGTTGAGGTCGGAGTAGCCGGTCAGCAGGATACGCATCGCATTGGGATTCAGGTCCCGCGCTGCGCGCAGCATCTCGATGCCGGTCATGCCGGGCATGCGCTGGTCGCTGACGATCACGTCCACCGGCTGGGTCTTGAGCAGGTCCAGGGCGGCCTGGCCGCTTTCCGCGAAGAACACCTCGTAGCGGCTGCGGAACAGCATCCGCATGGTCGTCAGGACGCGGGGTTCGTCATCCACGAACAGCACGCGGGCTTTCTGGGTCGGGGCTACATCATCCATCGAAAACTGACTCCTCGGACTGCTTCAGGCCAGGTCCCTGGCTCGATTCATGCGGCGGCGAGTTCCGGTGCCGCGCTCACCGCAGTGTCGCCGCTCTGGCGCTTCTGCTTCAATGGCAAACGGATTACAAATTCACTGCCCTTGCCCACGGTGGAACGCACGTCGATGCGGCCGCCGTGCTCCTCGATGATGCGGAAGACGATGGACAGGCCCAGGCCCGTGCCCTTGCCGACCGCCTTGGTGGTGAAGAACGGCTCGAAGATGCGGGCGCGCACCTCCTCGGTCATGCCGCAGCCGGTGTCCAGGATGCGGACGATGACGCCCTCGGCCTCCGCGCTGGTGTGGATGTAGATCTTGCCCTCGCCCTCGATGGCCTGGGCGGCGTTGGTGAACAGGTTCAGGAACACCTGGTTCAGCTGAGAGGGCGAGCACTCCACTTGCGGGAGCTGGCCGAACTGGCGCACCACTTCGATGCGGGTCTTCAGCAGGTTGTTGGCGATCTTCAGCGCCGAGTCGATGCCGGAGTTGATGTCGAACAGGTCGGTGCGCGAGCGGTCCACGCGCGAGAAGTCCTTCAGCGAGGACACCAGGTCGGCGATCTGGACCAGGCCGAAGTCGGTGTCCTTGAGCAGGTTGCCGAGGTCTTCCATGGTCTCGGCGGGGTTGAGCGTGGCGCGCAGGCCCTCGGCCTCGGTCAGGGCGGTGGCCACTTCCTCGTCGGAAGCGTTCTGCGCCGTCATCAGCGCCAGCGCACGGTCCTGGGCGGTGATCAGGCCGCGCAGGTCGTCCAGCGAGTTGCGCACGATCTCGGTGTTGCTGCGGGCATAGCCCAGCGGCGTGTTGATCTCATGGGCGACGCCGGCCACCATCGTACCCAGCGAGGCCATCTTCTCGGACTGCACCAGCTGCGCCTGCGAGGCGCGCAGGTCCTGCAGCGCGGTGCTGAGGTCCTTGGTGCGGGCGGTCACCTGTTCTTCCAGGTGCTCGTTGGCGTGCGACAGCTCGGCGTTGGCGCGGTCGATCTCGCGGAAGGAGCGGGCCAGCCTGAAGCCGAGGAAGGCCAGCACCAGCAGCAGCGCCGCGGCATAGGCGGCGAGGTAGGTCCGGTACTGGTTGGCGATGGCGACCTGGCCTTCGTGCCAGCTCATGTAGGCCTGTTCCAGGGCCTGCAGCTGGGGGCCGGTGGGCCGGTCGAGAAAGTCGCGCAGCTTGGCCACCAGCTCCGTCTTGTCGGCGATCACTTCCTCGGAACGGTCGCGCAGGCCCTTCACCGCCTTGGTGAAGGGCGGGTCTTCCGGCTCGAACTGCGGCTCGCCCTCCGTCACCGGTGCCGGCGGCGGGGTCGGCGGGGCCATCGCCTGCAGCTGCTCCAGCAGGGCGCGGATGTTGCCGGCGGCCGCGGCCGGCGGCGTCGGCGTCACGCCGAAGTTCACGATCTCGGTCTTGACCTGCATCGTCAGGTTGCGGGCCTCCTCGCGCTGCGCGTCGGTGGCCGCGGCGGTCACGGCGTCGGCGTAGGTCGGGACGGCGTCCATGCTGTTGATCAGGCGCTGCGTCAGCAGGGTGTTGCGCGCTTCGGAGTCGAAGGCCAGCTCGAACTTGCTCTCGATCGTGTCGAGGAAGGTGTCCAGGGCCTTGTCGATCTCGGGCGTGAGGCCGCGCAGGGCGCCTGCATCCTTGTCCAGCGCGTTCAGCGCGGTATCGAGCTGGCCGGTGGTGCCGGAGCGGTCGGTGACGGAGTCGGCCAGCGAGGACACGCGCGAGCCGGTGAACTGGCGGTTGAGCAGCACGTCGAGGTTGCCGACCACCTGGATGCGTTCCAGGCGCGCGCGGTGCAGGTCCGCGTCCACGCTCTGCGTCATGCGCAGCAGGAAGACCAGCACGCCGATGGCCGCCACGGCGAGCAGCGCAAAGAACACTTGCCTCAGCTTCTTCATCCCGTCTCCCCCACATCAGACTGGGTGCCGCCTGCCTCCGCCCTCCGGACATGGCGCCGGTTTGTAGCGGGGTGCGGCCGTTTGTTCCGCCCTTCCTGCGGCCTTCCGGCAATGCCGGGGGCCGCCCCATCACGGAACTTTGGCTGGAACACTAGAGGTTCGTCCATCGGGGGGGCTTCCCCTGTTCGGACTAGGGCTGCCAACGCTACCGCGGTCGCTGCGATGCCCCCGGATTTGCCGCCGGGCGCGACGCGAGGCGGGAGCTTGGTGGTGTTGCCCAGGGGAACTCCAGGTTGCCGAGGAGTTCCTATCCTGCAGGGAGATTCGCCCGCCGCCGTCCTGGCGGCGGGTCCGTTCATGGACGGCATCCCTGGTCCGGGGCAGGGAGGTGCCGACCGACAACCGGAGCAGAGAACCATGAAAGTGAGCCAATGCATGAGCCCCGACGTCTGCGTGGCCATGCCCGACATGAGCCTGCGGGACGCCGCGACCCTGATGGCCGACATCGATGCGGGAGCCCTGCCGGTGCGCCAAGGTGACCGACTCGTCGGCATGATTACCGACCGCGACATTGCAATACGCGGGATCGCGGCCGGCCTGGGGCCGGAAGCGCGCGTCGACCAGGCAATGAGCACCGAGGTGAAGTACTGCTACGAAGACGAGGATGCCGAGCACGTGGTGCGCAACATGGGCGACATCCAGGTACGCCGCCTGCCGGTCCTGAACCGCGAGAAGCGCCTGGTTGGCATCGTGGCCCTGGCCGACCTGGCTTGCTCCGCCTCGGACCGCGAGAACCTCGGCACCGCGCTGGGCGACATCTCGCGCGACAGCAGCCTGCACTCGCAGACCCTGCCGCGCGCCCACTGAGGGAAGGCGAAGGTCCGCGCGTCCGCCGCGGGTGAGGGCGGACTTCTGCAAGCCGGGTGGTGCCGCCCGTGGCGAGGCCAGCACTCCATGGCCGCGCCCCCGGAGGAGCGGATGTCCGCTGGACATCCGCCTGGGGCCCTCGGCCAAATGGAGGATTCGCCGGCCCGGGGACTGCGATGAACTGCGGGACATCTACCGCATCAGGAGCAGTCATGGACACCCAGGCCCTCGAACGCCGCCTGCAGAAGCTGGAAGACGCCGAAGCGATCCGCACGCTCAAGGCGCGCTACCTGTTCGCCTGCGACCGCAAGGACACCGTGGCGATGCGGGCCTGCTTCGCCGACGGTAAGGTCCACATCGACTACGGCGTGGTCGGCACCTTCGACAATGCCGATGCGCTGGTGCAGCTGTTCAAGGATGTCGGCTGCCATCCGCACATGGTCGAGATGCACCACGGCGCCAATCCCCAGGTGGAGGTGCTGGATGCCGCCCATGCCCGCGGCACCTGGAGCCTGCACTACTTCCTGGTCAACACCCAGGCCAGGAGCCTGACCCAGCTCGCCGGCTACTACGAGGATGAGTACCGCAAGGAGGGCGGCGCCTGGAAGATCAGCAGCACGAAATTCATCGCCACCTCGACCCTGGCCCTGGACTACACCGACGGCGCCCTCAAGGCGCTGTTCGCGGGTGCCCCGCCGCCGGCCGCCGCGGCCTGAACCCTTGGCGGGAGCGGCCGCTGGCCGCGACGAGCCGACGCCCCCGGCGCCGGACTGGTCGCGGCGGTCGCTCCCGCCGTTTGGTTCGTCCGTTCCCCGCGGGAGCGGGCGGCTGGCAGCGGGATGGCAGCGGGTCACCGCCCGCGGGTGCCAGCGGCCGCGGCGATCCTGCGAGGCGCGGAAGATCGCGGCTCAAGCCGTTACCTCGGGTTGGGAATCCCCCGGATCCTTGCTGTTCCAGCCTTTTGATGATAGTAATATCACTAACGGTAAAGGCCCGGAGCGCCCATGAAGCAAGTCCAGACCCGTGTCGGCCCCCTGTCCTACGCCGAGCAGGGCAGCGGCCTTCCGCTGGTGCTGCTGCATTCGGCGGGACACGACCACCACGACTTCGATGCCATCCTGCCGGCACTGGCCGAACGCCACCGCGTCATCGCGCTGGACTGGCCGGGCTTCGGCGAGTCACCGGCAC
>Ga0255097_1000959_pt1 | contig 10556 bp, 12 predicted proteins | sample Colum_Atlam_RepB_2_FD_188436 | JGI IMG/M metagenome (GOLD analysis project Ga0255097, IMG submission 188436) | Freshwater microbial communities from Columbia River, Oregon, United States - Colum_Atlam_RepB_8d | ecosystem: Environmental > Aquatic > Freshwater > River | place: USA: Oregon...
ACTGTACACAGATCACGCAGGCGCCGGGCGACCTCATCAAGCCGGTGAAGCCCGAGCGGATGAAGAACTCGAAGCGAATCGACCCGGTTATTGCGATGGCGATGGCGACGGGGATTGCGATTCTGACGCCGCCAGCACCTGAAATCTTTTTCTCATTTTCATGATCCTATCCACCATCAATAATCTACGGGCGAAAGCCGCCGGCTATCTCATGCCTGCTGGCCACACGTTCCGTAATGGCGCATTCGAGCGCATGTGGGGTGGCGTGACGAATGATAGCGGCGTGGCCGTGACTGAGGAAAGCGCGTTGCGTTCCGTGCCGGTTATGCGGTGCGTGTCCCTGATCGCTGGCGTAGCCGCAGCGTTTCCCATCGACGTTATCAAACGTGTAGGTGACCGGCGCGAGAAGCAGCAAAACCACATCGTAGAGCGGCGCCTGGACTGGGAGCCGAATCCGGAGATGACCGCCTATGACCTCCGCTTTGCGGCGTGGGCGCACTATCTCCTGTGGGGCAACTCCTACTGCCTGAAGGTCATGACCGGGCCGCGCCTATCTGCGCTGTGGCCATTACATCCGGCGCACGTGGAAATCAAGCGCGACGACGACACAGGCGCGCTGCTGTACATCTACACGAGCGGCAAAGAGCGCAAGGTGTATTTCGCGGATGAGATTCTGCACGTCCGAAACTTCACCCTCGACGGCATCAACGGGCTATCCGTCATCCAACAGGCGGCGCAGGCCATCGGGCTGAACCAGGCGGCAGAGAAGACGGCCGCCGTTACCATGCGGAAGGGCACCCGCCCGACGGTGGTTATGGAGATTCCCAACCAGTTATCCCCTCAGCAGCGTACCGACATCCGGAAGGCATGGGCGGAAACAAACGGCGGGACGGAGAACGCCGGTCAAATCGCCATCGCTGAAGCCGGTACTAAGCTCCTTCCGCTATCCATGCCAACCAGCGACATCGAATTGCTAGCGCAGATGGCTGCCAGTGACGAAAAAATGGCGATGATGTTTGGCGTTCCGCCGTCCATGCTCGGCATCACCACGAAGACCACCTCCTGGGGCTCGGGCATTGAAATGCTGAAGCAAGGCTTCCTAGACTTCACACTCGCCCCCGGCCTAAAGAACCACGAGCAAGCCTATGAGCGCTGCCTACTGAAGCAGTCCGAGCGCGAGTTGAGCATCAAGCATAACACCGCCGCATTTATGCGAATGGACTTGCTGAAGACCATGCAGGCGTTCCAAATTGCCATCAAATCGCGCGTCTATAACCCCAACACGGCACGCGGATTCCTGGACCTCAATCCCTACGATGGCGGCGACGAATACCTCGCCCAGATGCAGGACTTGCCGATCCAAGCGGCACTCGAAAATACACCCGGAGGCGGCGATGGACCGACAGCTTAGTTTCAAAATCAAGAGCGTGACGGAAGCCGGGGAAATCGAGGGCTACGTTTCCATCTATGGAAATAAAGACCTCAACGGCGACATCGTAGAGCCCGGTGCTTTCACGAAGACCCTACAGGAAAGCGGCGGCGAAGTCGTGCTACTCCTGCACCACGACCGGACTCGCCCAATTGGCACCGCGCGGCTCACCGACGACGCCAAAGGTCTACGCCTTAATGGCACCATTGAAACCGATTTGCCCGATGGTAGCCTCGCTCACCGGCAAGCCATGAAAAAGATGCTGAAGGGCCTTTCCATCGGCTATCGCACGGTGAAAGAAATGTGGGACGACGCGACCAAGGCATACCGGCTGTACGAGGTAAAGCTGTTCGAGGCTTCCATGGTGACTATCCCCGCCAACCCGCTGACGCTGATTGAATCCGTCAAGTCGGACGCCGAGTTTATCGCGCGTGCCGGTGAAGACATTAAAGCGGGCCGCACATTGAGCGCGGCAACCCGCAAGCGGCTGGAATCAGCCGTTCTCGATATTCAGGCACTTCTAGCCGAGGCCGACGCCCTGGAGGAAGCCGCCGACGGCGACAAGCACGCCACCGTGGCCGAGCCGCTTCTGCACTCGATCCGCGGCCTCACCGCTATTCTTCGCGCGTAACAGGCGCGAGACACCAAAACCACGAACCACCGCCACAAGGCGGAAGGAGTATCTATGTCTGCTGAAATTCAGAAGACCGTTGAAGACCTGGGCCGCGCCTGGGAGCAGTTCAAGGCGAACAACGAAGACCAGACGAAGGCCACCGCGCGCGGCGTGTCCGCCAGCATCTTCGAAGAGAAGGCCGTCAAGCTGAACGAGCGTATCAGCGAACTGCAAGCCTCGCTCGACGCCATCGCCGCAAAGGCCGCCCGCCCGAGCGAGAACGGCGACACCGCCCGCAACGGCGAAGCCTCGAAAGCGTTCCTAAACTGGATGCGCAAGGGCGAAGGACGCATGAGCGCGCACGAAGTGAAGCACATGAGCGTGGGCAGCAACGACAACGGCGGGTATCTCGTCCCCGTTGACGCCTCCGGCCGCGTGGCGATGAAGGTCTACGAGACGTCGAACATCCGCGCGATCGCGCAGGTGGATACGACCACCTCCGATGCCGTCGAAGGGCTGAACGACAACGATGAAGTATCGACCGGCTGGACTTCGGAAACCGGCACCCGCTCGGAAACCGACACGCCCGAGGTGGGCAAGTGGCGCATCGAGATTCATGAGCAGTACGCGGAGCCGCGCATCACGCAGAAGCTCCTGGACGACGCCGATCTGGACGTCGGTGCCTGGCTTGAGCGCAAGCTAGCCGACAAGTTCGCTCGCACGGAAAACAGCGGGTTCGTGATCGGCAACGGCGTCGGCAAGCCGCGCGGCATCACGTCCTACACGACCGCCGCCACCGCCGATGCGTCCCGCTCCTGGGGCGTGATGGAGCACGTTCTCGCCGGTGCGTCCGCTGACTTCACCAGCACCACGCCCGGTGACAAGCTGATCGAACTCATGATGGCCCTCAAAGCCGAGTACCGCAACGGCGCCCGCTGGCTGACTAACCGGGCTGTGTTGCTCAAGGTCCGCAAGTTCAAGGAAGCCACCACGAACGCCTATATCTGGCAGCCGGGCCTCCAGGCCGGACAGCCGGCGCTGATCTGTGGCTTCCCGGTGACCGAAGCGGAAGACATGCCCGCGCTGGCCGCCGACTCGCTGTCGATGGCGTTCGGGAACTTCAAGGTTGGCTACCAGATCTTCGACCGCAAGGGCCTCTCGACCATCCGCGACGCGGTGACCACAAAGGGGTACGTGAAATTCTACACGACCAAGCGTGTCGGTGGCGGCGTTGTAAACTTTGAAGCCATCAAGTTTATGAAGTTCAATAGCTAACCACTTCTCCGGAGGGCGGGCAACCGCCCTCTCCCGCAACCAAGGAGCCAAATCTCATGCGTGACCTTTATTCCAATCTCACCATTCGGCGGGCAATCTCGCCCGTTTCCGAGGCGGGCACAACTGCGCTCGTCTCTCAAATCATTGATCGCCAGGGCTTCGATTCCCTCGTGTTCGCCATCGCAACCGGCTCCATCGCTGACGCCGATGCGACGTTCACCGTTCTGGTCGAAGACGGCGACGCCTCCAACCTTTCCGACAATGCGGCCGTCGCGGACGCGGAATTGAACGGCACGGAAGCTCTGGCGGCGTTCCAGTTTGACGACGACAACGAAACGCGCAAAATCGGCTACATCGGTAACAAGCGGTACGTTCGCTTGACGATCACGCCGGCTGCCAATGCCTCGGCGGCCGTCATCTGCGCTGTCGCCATTCTCGGCAACGCTTCGCTCCAGCCAAACGGCGTCTAGGCCTCCGACCTGGGGCGGCTCCTCCGCCCCGCCCTTGTACCTATGACCTCTCACGCCTACCAACTCGTCACCGCGCCAACCGAATTTGCCATCACCGATGCGCAGATGGAGGCGCACGCGCGCGCGGCCGGGCAACCAGCCGAGCAGTACCAGCCGTATGTGCGGGCGGCGCAGGAGTACGCGGAAACCATCACCGGGCGCAAGCTGGTGACGCAGACTTGGAAATGGTTCTTGGGCTCCTGGCCGTGTGGCGATAGGGTAACCCTGCCGTTCGGCCAGCTCCAAAGTGTCACGCACGTCAAATACACCGACACCGCTGACGCTCAATCGACCTTTGCCAGCAGCTACTACGCCGTCTCCATCGCCCGTGATCCGGGCGTGCTGGCGCTGAAGTATAGCCAGTCATGGCCGACGGCCACGCTGCGCACGCTTGACCCTATCGAAATTCAGTTTGTTTGCGGGTGGGCATCGGCGGCGGTTGTGCCTTATCAGTTGCAGGCCGCCGTGCTGCTACTCGCCGCGCACTTCTACGAAAACCGCTCTGCGGTGGCCGTGGGCGAATCCGCCGTCGTCACCTCCAAACAGATCGAGCTTGGCGTGATGGCGTTACTTGCCAATTGGATCATTCGATGAAGGCCGGCCAGCGCACCGCATGGATCGAGCTGTACGCCTCGGCCGAAACCACGGGCGCCGGCGGCGACCCGCAGGCGTCATGGGCGGACGCGCCAGAGTTCTCAGTGTGGGCGCGGAAGCGCAACCTCACGCAACGCGAGACGGTCACTGCCGGAGCACTCCAGCAAGATGACGGGTGTGTTTTCGATGTCCTCCACCTGGAAGGCATCACCACGAAACACCGGATTAAATACGCGGGCCGCTACTTCGATATCACGGGCATAAATGACCCGGACGAGCGGCACGAAATGCTTCACTTGTACGCCCGCGAGGGCGTGAGTTACGGATCGTAAAGGAGCCCATGGCACTGGCATTGTATTTCCCGAAACCGACCCGGCATAAGACCAACCGCAATCCGGTCGTCGAACTGATAGACGCTTCAACCGGCGAGGTTCTCGCGCTGCCGTTGCGCGTGGAACTAAAGGTAGCCGAGCGCGTGGCCTTCGACGTAACCAGCCTGGGCGATGAGCCAATCGAGCCACGGCGAAAGCCGATGAGCGCGGTTGTGGAGTTTGCGCTTGAGTTTGGACCTGACCAGATTGCGATTTTTGCATGACCCTCCCTGAAGCCATCGGCCAGTATCTGCGTACCGAAGCCACCGCAACGCTGGCGCATTACGGCGCTTCCAAGCTGTTCTGGTGCTACGAAACGCAGAACGTAACGGCGCCGTTCCTGACCTTCCGCCAATCGTCCTGCCGTCGCATCGCGGTAGATATCGCCCGAGCCGGCGCGCCGCGTGTCTACGAGGTAGAAATAGTCCACTTTGCCGCCTCGCAATCTGCGGCATGGACGGGCGCGGAGGCCGCGAAGTCCGACCTCGACAACCTCACCGGGCTCATCCCGTCAACGGGTACCGTCCGCGTGAAGAAGTGCATCGTCACTGATGAAGCGGACCTGGTGAGCGAGGAAGCCGCGGCGCGTGGGCTGTTCGCGGTATCGCAAACGCTTTCGATCACAGTTTAGTTTTCCGGCATGTCGTGAGACACCCGGCGAGGGGGATATAAGGCCCCCAACCACTTCAACTACTGCCGTGAGGCAGAAGGAGCCCAACTATGGCTACATACTCGGCAGTTGCCGGAACGCTGTTCAAGTACACCGTCAGCGCCACCCTGACGACCATCCCTGGCGTCCAAAGCATTTCGATTTCCGGCGGCGAAAAGAACGACATTGAAGTAACCGCCATCTCTGATGAAGATCAAGTTTTCATTGGCGGCCGCCGCTCGGCTCAAGAGCTGAGTTTTGGCATGTACTGGGACCCGACCGACGCCGGCCAGGTGGCTATGCTCACCGCCTACAACGCCAGCGCCAGCACCGCCGTCGCTATGACCATCACGGAAGCCGACGCGGGCGCGGCGACGCAGGCTTTCTCGGGCTATATAAAGTCCATGACGGCCGCCTACGACCGCGACGGCGCGCATATGTACAACGTCGTCATCAAATTGACCACCCCCATCACCTTCACCGCCTAAGGAGGCGCAATGATTGACCCTGTAACCCCCGCCACGCTTGTGCCGTGGCGGGGGAAGACGTATTCCCTTCAGCTCACCAATGGCGCGCTCGCGATGGCAGCCGGCGAACTGAACATTAACATCCTGGAAGGCGGGCCGGGCAGCCTATTTATCAAGCCTGCCTACTACCAGAACGGCGTGCTACTGTACGCCGCGCTGCGCCAAAAGTTCCCCGCCTCTGAAGTGCCGCTCTTAGAGTGTATGGACGCGGTGACCGGCGAGAAATCCGAATTTTATGCGGAGGCGCTGTCAAAGCTAGTGGCCGAACTTGCACCCGCTATCCGGCGCATTATGAAGCTCGAAGCTGAGCCCACTGACCGCCCTACGATAGACGCGAATTCTGGCGACGGCTATGGGCCAGCGCTCGCGTCCACATCGGACTGACAAGCGAGGAGTTTTGGGCGATGACGCCTGGGCAAACCTGCGACTTATTCACGATCGCGGGCGAGGCGAACGGGGCTGGCTTAGACGATGGCGAAAAATTGGGGCGCAAAATTCGACGCGGCGCGGCTGCGAGAGGCGAAAGCCGCGTTCCGCGCCATAGCTGAAGTAGTCGACCCCAGTGGCAAGCGCGTCGGGGCCGCATGGGAGAATGCCCGCGCTGAAGTGCAGGACGGATTCCGCGCGGCGGCGCTGATCGTGCGCGATAAAGCCCGCACGGGGGCCGCATCGGCGGGCGCGCCGAAGAGGCTGTATTCCGGCGGCAAGCCAGCCATTTTTGCATTTTCCGATTTCAACTCCGCTACCGATGACAAGCGAAAACGCGCCGTTCTCGTCGGGATGCGTACCGGGCTCTCCACGCACGCCAAAGACCCTAGCCTGTTCGTGACATGGGGCAAGGGCGCAGCGCGCCGTAAAGGCGGCACTGTGGCCTCGCGAGGGCTGTCTATGTCCCTCGCCGCTCTTTTCGAGCGTGGCCGCGCTGATCGTCGTATCAAGCCGGGCCGCTTCTTCCGCTCGGCTATTTTTTCCACCCGTTCCACCGTCGCCCGCCTCCTCACCTCAGCCTACGCGAAAGCCTTGGGCACGATCAACCGAATCAAATAATGGCCAACGACATCACATATCGGATTACCGGCGACGCCACCAGCTTCAAGTCTGCAATGTCGCAGGTAGAGGCCGCGACGGCCGCCACCACGGGCAAGGTCAACGCCGCATCACGTAGCGTCGAAAGCCTTGGCGCAAAACTGTCTTCTGTTGGTTCGGCTATGACGCTGGGCATTACCGCGCCCGCCGCGGCCTTGGGCGTGGCCGTCGTCAAGACCGCGGCCGATATGGAAGCGCTGAAGAATGGCCTGGGAGCAGTTACGAAAGAATCAGGCTCCCTTGAAACCCAACTTGCGCGGCTGAAGGAAGTAGCGAAGCTGCCGGGCCTTGGGTTCAAGGAAGCCATTCGGGACAGCACATCTCTACAGGCGGCCGGGTTCTCCGCGCAACTTGCCGAGCGCAGCCTGAAAGCCTTCGGGAACGCGCTCGCCACCGTTGGCAAGGGCAAAGCCGAGCTTGACGGCGTGACGCTGGCGCTGTCGCAGATCGCCAGCAAAGGCAAGATCAGCGCGGAAGAAATTAACCAGCTTGCCGAGCGGGTTCCGCAAATCCGCGTGGCCATGAAGGATGCGTTTGGCACCGCTGACACCGAGGTATTGCAAAAGGCCGGCATCGGCGCCGAAGAGTTTGTAACCAAGGTCGTAGCGCAACTGGAAAAGCTGAAGCAGGTTACGGGCGGGACGAAAAATAGTTTCGAGAAGTTCAGTGATGCTGTCACGCAGGCGGCGGACCGGGTGGGGCAGAAGTTGCTTCCGGCCGTCAACAAAGCACTGCCGGAAGTGGAAAAACTGGTAACCGCGGCGGCCGATGGCGTTGACGCATTCTTGGCGCTGCCGGGGCCGATCAAGGATGTCGCGCTGGCCGTCGGCGCGTTGACGTTGGCGGCAGGCCCTGTGGCCACACTGCTAGGCAATCTAGGCAAGCTGGGCGGCGTGATCGCCAGCGCGGCGGCATATGCGCGCGCCCACCCTATCCTGATTCCGATTTCCGTTATCACGACATCTGCGGTGCGCGATTTCGGCGACATCAAAAAGGAACTCGACCCGAGCAACCTGAATAACGCCGCGTTTACTGCCGTGACCGGTAGATCGCGTGAAATGGAAACATCTCTGCGCGCACTTATTTCGACGGCGGGCGGGCTTGCGGGCGTGCCTTCGACGTTTCAGATCATGGCGCAGTACGCGGGGAAGGCAACGACCGAAGTTAAAAAACTAGGCGCTACGGTCGAGAAGGCATCAAACACGATTAAAGTGTCCAGCATTGCCGCGCGCACAGCCGTAATGGATTTCTCGAAAGGTTACGGAGAAGTTGCGTTTTCCGTGATTTCTAAAGGTTCTCTGGTGTACGTGGAAGGATTGGAGCGGGTAAAGGCCGGCGTTGGACTTGCCAAAGACGCGGTGTTTGATTTTATCCATGCAAGCGACGGGCTGGGCAAAAAACTGGAGCTAAATTCCAGCGCCTTCGAGGGACTGGCGCGCCGCTCAAGCGAATACGCCGACTCGCTGAAAAGGGCTATTGCTGAGCAAGAAAAACTCGTCGCCAATGACAATGTGCGCGCTATGGGCGCGGCCACTCCGCTCGGATTCCCCACGCTGCCAACCACCTGGAGCACAGGCGACGCAGCGAAGCAACTTGGAATCGAGACGGAATCGGCGCGCGCTAAGCGCATCGCCGAGCTTCAACGCAACGCCGATATTTTGCGCGAGGCGAATAGGCGCGGCGATTCCAATGTATCTGGCAATATGGTCATCGAAGCCGAGAAAAAGCTTAAGGAAGCCATCGAAGGGACCGGGCGCGCGGCTACCATCAGCGGCAAAGTCCAAACCAAGGCCCTCCAGCAAGTCTCCACCATTGTCACCGACCTCTCCCGCGGCATCGCCGGAATCATCTTCGAGGGCGGCAAGTTCGGCGACATGATGCAGAAAGTTGCCAAGCAGGCAGGGCAGGCCATCACGCGCGAACTGATCGAAGGCGCGCTGACAAAGCTATCGAAAAAGCTGCTCGACGTTGGCGGGATATTCGGGACTGTCTTCGGCGGCGGCACGGGCGTCGTTAAGTCCGTATCGGGCGGCATGGGTGACCTTGGCGGGGCCGTCAGCGGCGGCGGTAAAGGCGCGGCATCGGCCATTGGCGGCGCAGCCAGCGGCATCATGGGTGCCGTTACGGGAATCGCCGCTGTGGGCTCGCTGATTTCAGGCATTGTCGGCAATTTCCAGATGGCCGGCATGAACAAATCGCTCGACCTCATCGAGCACGAAGTCCGCTACTCCCAAATCCACCTCCTCAACATGCTGAATAAGGCAAACGAGTTTTGGCCATACGCTAAGTCGATTTGGGAGTCCCTAATCCGCATGGAAACCGCCGGCGGGTTCGGCGGTGGCGGTGGAACGGTCAATGTGTCCATGGCCGGGGCCTACCTCATGTCAGACGCTCAGATGGGCGACTTTGCCGACCGCCTGGCGCGGTTTTTGAAGGCTCGGGGTATCTAGGTGGGTATCTCGGTTTTAATCGCCTCCACGCTGCGCAACAGCGTAACGGCCCCCGCGTCTATCTCTCTCACCCGAACGCTCGGGGAACCGGCGACGTGCGAAGTGACCACCACCGACGCGACGGGTTCAGTTGTGCCTGCCGTCGGCAACATCGTGGAAATCCAGGACCAAGCGTCCGACGTACAGTTTTTCGGCACGGCGCAGGAAGTCACAACCACGCGCCGGGATCATACCGCGGCCAATGAGTGCCGGATCACCGCCACCGACCTAAACCACGCCACCACGCGGCGGCTGGCCGGGCTGTACGAGTGGACCGGAAAGACGGTGCTGTACATCGTCTCCGATATCGTATCCAACTCGCTCACGGGCGACCTGACGGACGTTTCGCTGGTGGAAACCGGGCCAACGCTTGACCGGTTTGCGGTGGACTACTCGACCGTCAAGGAAGCCTTTGATGCGCTGGCCGAAATAGCCGGGATGCGCTGGTATGTGGACGAACTCAACCGGCTGCACTTCTTCACGCCGTCGGCCTCGCCGGATGCGCCGTTTGCCATTACCGACGGGACCAACGTAACTAGCATCAGCGTGCGCGCCACGCGCGAGGACTACTGCAACACGGTTACGGCGCGCGTGGGGCAATCCCTACGTGACCCGGAAATGCAAGCCTTTGCGGGTGACGGCACTACCAAATCATTTAGCGTTGATTACCCTATTGCGCAAGCGCCTACCGTGCGCGTTGCGAGCGTGGATGCGACTGTTGGCGTGCTGGGTGTGGACACCGGAAAAGATTGGTATTGGCAGGCCGGAAGCGCTGAAATTCGGCAGGACGACGGCGATACCGCGCTGGCGCTGGCTGTGGCTCTCGAAGTCACTTACGTGGGCATCGATCTAATCTATGTTGGCGTTTCCGATACGGGCGAGATTAGCGCACGCGCGACGGCAGAGGGCAGCAGCGGCATCTATCACAAGCTGATCGAGATAGAAGGCCAGCTTACCCGTTCCGACGCCACCACAGCCGCGCAAGCCTACCTGGACGCGCATAAGGAACTGACG
>Ga0255097_1000960_pt1 | contig 10553 bp, 9 predicted proteins | sample Colum_Atlam_RepB_2_FD_188436 | JGI IMG/M metagenome (GOLD analysis project Ga0255097, IMG submission 188436) | Freshwater microbial communities from Columbia River, Oregon, United States - Colum_Atlam_RepB_8d | ecosystem: Environmental > Aquatic > Freshwater > River | place: USA: Oregon...
GGGGTGGAAATCGATGCTGCTGCTCACCACGAAATCGCTGTCTTTGGCCCGGAACGAGGCTCCGTCGCGTTCGAGTTGGAGGCGGGAGATCTTCCGCAAATTGAAGGCTGCAGCGAAGAGGTTGCCCGAGTAGCCCGCGCCAAAAGTGGTGTGGTCATAGGCGGCCAATCCGCTCGGAGCGGCCGCGCCGAGTTGCGCGATGGGGTGAGCCAGGGCCGGGCCAGGTCGGAACACCGCCTGGTCTTCCAGCACCGAGTTGGCCTTGCCGAAGACCGCCCCAAAGGAGGCATGGCCCACGCCGTCGCGGAATCCGGGCTGGGAAAAGTCGATGAACGTGCTGGTGAAGAAGGCCTCGCCGTCGGCGTTGAAGACCACGTCCACCGGGTTATCCATGCCGCCGGTCATCACCGACTCCATGGCCGAACCATCGGGGCGCGCTCGGAAGATGTGGGACGCCTTATCTTGATGGATGGTTCCGGTGAACCCGTTGGTCCAGCGCACGGGTTCAAAGGCTCCCTTGGTCCAGTAGATGAGACCGTCGGGACCGGCGTAGGGGCCGTGGACTTCGTTGCCGCAATGGGTCGATGGATGCCCCACGTTCCACCACTCATCGCGCCGTTCGGCCCGCCCGTCGCCGTCGGCATCGGTGAGTTTCCAGATGGCCGGAGTGCCGCCCACATACACCGAGCCCTGGTGCCACAAGATGCCCTGGAGCATGGGCAATTTGTCGGCAAACACGATCGACCGGTCGTAGCGTCCGTCGCCGTCGGTGTCCTCGAGCCGGATGACCCGCCATTGTGGGTTCTTGGCCTGGGTGGCGGGCGGTTCCGTGGAGCCGCTGGAATCGGTGACGTACAGGCGGCCCTGGTCGTCGAGGGATCCGTTCACGGGCCGGGCGACGTGGTCGGTCGTGGCCACGGCTTCGATTTGAAACCCCTCGGGCAGGGTGAAGGTGTGGGCGCCGATTTGGCGGGTGGCCGCACCGAGGTTCGCGGTGCCAAGGGTGGTGGCCAAGCTGAGGCCCATCCAGAGGAGGCCCGCCGATCCGGAGCCCAGGGAAATCGATGTCATGTCAGTTGGCGGGTTGGAGTGGTTTTCTCGGGGGCGGTGCAGGCCTGGGGTGGGAGCCGTCGGTTAAAGTTGGAGAACGTTGCTACCCCTTCGACGACTCCGCTTTGCCGATTTTCCGGGCGTAGGGGGAGTGCAGGTTGAAATAAATCCCGCACAAAGGCTTCGATCCGGAAATTTCGCTGAGGATGACCGTCACTTGGCGGTTCAAGGCGATCCCGTGTTTGAGCCCAGGGGCTCGGTTCTCGTAGGCCTGGATGGCCTTCTCGAGCAGCGACTTCAAGGAGCTTTCCATTTCTTCCGGCACCTGTTCAATGCAGACGACGTGACGGTCGTAGCTTTGAACAGCCGCCCGCAGTTCCGTCGCGAACAGGTCCGAGGTCAGCGTTTCGGGAAGAGGGGTGTCGGACATCGGAGTTCGGTTCGTGACAGTGAGGGCTGGGAGGATCGCTGAAAAGGTTCTTCCGGCCCGGCTGCCTTCGAGGTCAGGCCATCAGATCCCGGACCACTTTCCCATGGACGTCGGTCAGGCGGAAATCCCGGCCGGCGTGGCGGTAGGTGAATTTCTCGTGATCGAAGCCCAACAGCGCCAGCAACGTGGCATGGAGATCGTGGACATGGACCGGGTTTTCAGCGGCCGCGAATCCGAACTCATCGGTGGCGCCGTACACGGTGCCGCCCTTCACGCCGCCGCCCGCCAGCCACATCGTGAACCCATGGTTGTTGTGATCGCGGCCATTGATTTTACCCGAGTTGGCTCCCGGAGTCGGTAGTTCGACCGTGGGGGTGCGGCCGAACTCGCCGCCCCAAATCACCAGCGTATCTTCCAGCATTCCGCGCTGTTTGAGGTCGGTGAGCAGACCCGCGATGCCCTGGTCGCTTTCGCGGGCCAGCTTGCGGTGGTTGACCTCGAGGTCGTCGTGGTTGTCCCAAGGTTGGCCGGCTCCGTGCCACACTTGAACGAAGCGCACGCCACGCTCGACCAATCGGCGCGCGATGAGGAGCTGGCGCGACTGGGTGCCCTCGCCGTAGAGCTTCCGCACCGACTCCGGCTCGCGCTGGATGTCGAAGGCATCGGCCGCATCCATCTGCATGCGGTAGGCCAGTTCGAAGCTCTGGATTCGGGCATCGAGCTGGGGATCGGCGGTGCGGGCCCGTCGGTGTTCCTCATTGAGTTTGCGCAGGAGGGCCAACTGGCCTTTCTGGGCCTCAGGTGAGGTACGGACGTTGTTGATGTTCTCGATGAGCTTCTCGATTTGCGTGTGCTTGGTGTCGATGTAGGTGCCCTGGTACACGCCCGGCAGGAAGCCGCTCTGCCAGTTTTGCGATTCCTGAATGGGATAGCCGCCGGGGCACATCACCACGAAGCCGGGCATGTTCTGGTTGTCGCTGCCCAGGCCATAGGTGACCCACGAGCCGAAGCTGGGACGCACCTGACGCGCCTCGCCGCAGTTCATGAGCAACAGCGAGGGCTCATGGTTCGGCACGTCGGCCTTCATGGAGCGGATGACGCATAGGTCGTCCACGCAGGCGGCTGTCTTCTCGAAGAGTTCGCTGACTTCGATGCCGCTTTGCCCGTGTTTCTTGAACTTGAAGGGCGATCGCCACGCGGCACCGGTCTTGCGCTCGGTGTTGTGGTGGATGGGGATCTCCTTGCCATGCCACCGGTCGAGCGAGGGCTTCGGATCGAAGGTGTCCACATGGGAAGGTCCGCCGTTGGCGAAGATGTGGATGACGCGCTTGGCCCGGCCCAGGAACTGCGGAGCCTTCGGGATCAAGGGGTTGAGCGAACCCGCCTCGGCCCGAGCCTCCGGGGTCATCAGACCGATGGATCCCAACAGGGAGGTCAGGGCCACCGATCCCATGCCCATGCCACAGGTGCGGAGGAATTCCCGGCGGGGCAGGGAGGCGGATCCGAGAGGGGAGGAAGTTTTTGGCATGACTGGACCTCGTGTTGACGCAGAACCATCGGTAAATGTTCGCAGGAGTCACAAGGAAAACCCGAGCGCTGGTCGGGACAGTCGTTCACGGCGGCCATCTTGGAAATCAATCCGACCGGGGCTGTGGGACGAATTGGGCTTCGGGAACAGACACTGGGAACATTCGGGAACAGCCCTTGCCAAAGGTTGCCCTCTCCGCGACAACCCCTGCGACGTCGTGTCCAGCCCCGCATCCTCCAACCCCGGTCCGGTGATCCCTCTGGATTCGCCCCACCGCCGCCGATTGCCGCCTTTGCTTCGGCGTGCCTGGTACAGTCTCAACCAGACCTTTCGCCGTCGCATCGCCCACACGGGTGTCACGCCCGATCAGTTCACCGCGCTGCGGACACTCCTCGAAGGAGATTCTCAGGGGATGACTCAGCGCAGCCTGACCGAGGCCATGTCGAGCGATCCCAACACCGTTGCCTCATTGCTGGAGCGCATGCAGGAAGCCGGTTGGATCGAGCGCAAGGCTCATGAGCGCGACCGTCGAGCTTATCGCATTTGCCTCCTGCCGTCGGGGCACAAGAAGTACCAGGAGGTCCGGGATGTGGCGGTCGGGCTTCAGTCCGATGTGCTGGCGGATTTGCCTGAATCCGAACGCGAGCGATTCCTGGAGCAGTTGGAGGTGGTGGCTATGGCCTGCCGTCGCGCTGCCGAGACGTCCGCGAAGACGATTTCCCGCTGAACCCATGGAATCACCGGAATCCATACCGCCCCGATTGGATCTTTTGCAGGCGCGCCATCAGGAATCGGAAATTCCGCCCGAGATTCCGCCCGAGATCGCTCCCGTGATCCCACCGACGAGTTCGCCCACGAGTTCGCCCGTGCTTCACTCGGACGTAGGAATTCCTCCCGTTCTGGCCCATCCGCAAGCGCCCCATCCCGGGCCCGTCCGCCCGCGCTGGCGATCGGTGGCCTTCCTGTTGCTGGTGGGTTTCTACCCTCTGATTTTAGGAGTCCTGAGTCGGTTTCTGGATCTGGGAGGGGCTCCGCGGGGTCCGGCCTTGCCACCGACGATCGTGGGCTTGGTGACAGTCTGTCTCGAAAGCGTGGCGATCTTTGCCTTGTTCTTCGGTGCGGGAGCCTGGGTGGGACGTCCGACCCGGAAGGAACTTTTTTGGCATCCCATGCGACTGTGGGATTGGATTTGGGGGGCACTCTGGTCGGTGGGCGTCCGGTTGGGGGCGGTGGCTGTGGTCTATGGCGCCTTGGCACCGTTCCTCATGGTTGAAGCCTTGAAATCCAAGGCCGCGGGCGGGGGCGCTGCGGGCCCTTCGGTCGAGGAACGTCTCCAGGAGTTTCGCCCCAAGCTCGAGTCTCTCCTGCAATTCGATGCCTTGGCCGATCCGTTGTATTTGTTCCTGGCCGTCACGCTGCTGAGTTTCCTGACGGCGGGCCTTCGGGAAGAACTGTGGCGGGCGGGATTCATGGCCGCCGTCCGAGACTTGCTGCCCCGTTCCTGGTGGAACCCATGTCCGCGAAAGCCCTCAGAGCCCTGGCTGCGTTGGCAACTGCGCCGGCGCGGGCCCACTGTGTTGGTCGCCGGTCTGGCCGCTGTGATCTTTGGTCTGGGTCATTTGCCGCAAGGCGTGGGCGGCGTAATCCTCACCGGAGTTGTCGGGTTCATCCTGGCGCTGGTGATGATGGGGCACCGTTCCCTCTGGGCCGCCGTCATCGCCCACGGATTCTTCGACGCCAGCACCTTCGTGCTCCTGGCGGTCATTGTCTGGAACAAGGAATGGATTCAGCGCATGGCGCCCGACCTGCTCAAGCAGTTGGGGATGTGAGACGGAAATCCGGCGAGGGGAGTGGTCGATCGAGTGTGAAAACAGTGTCCAGCATCCGCCCCTAGCCCAGCAGTTCGATCAGAACTTCGGCCAGGCGGGCGGAGGCTTTTTGGGCGTCGGCACCGAATCGGATCAACGCCGGAATCTTCCAAGGGGCCCGGGCGATTTCGAAGGCCAGGCGGCCGGGATGCAGGGTTTTCTGGGCGGTGTAGACGCGATTGAAATCGAGCGCCAGATCACCGGCGGCCGTGTCCGAGACCGACCGCACTGTGGCCGAGGGGATGCCCCGAGCTTGCGCCATGGTCCGCAACACGGCCGATTCCATGTCCACGAGGTCGGCGCTGGTTTCGGCTCGTAGTTGTGCCTTCTCGGCCCGCGTGACCACCACACGGTCCCTGCTGACCATGCGTCCAGATCGAGACGCCGTGGCTTGAAGCCGATCGCCCCCGGGGAAATTCGCATCGACTTCGTGGTAGACCCAAGCCACCCGAGCTTCGGGATCGAGGGCTCCGGCGACTCCGCTGGTGATGATGCGTTCCGGCCGACCGGTCTCCAAGGCCGCCTCGCCGCCGCGTTGGGCATTTTCCAGTCCCATGCCAGTCACCCAGATTTCCAAGCCGGGGGCCACCCAGCGTTGCAACGCCTGGCGAGGCTGGGGGCGAGCGGCGGATTTCAACGGTCTGCCGCGACGGCGTGCGAGTTGGACGAATGCAGCGGCCTCCTGCGGCAGCGCAAAGAAGAGAAGGGTCGATTCCACGGTCAGTTGGAGGCGATGTCCTCGGGTGCCTCGGCCAGAATCCGTTCCTGCCACTTGGGTCGCTGGCGGAGAAGGGTCTTCCAGAGGTCCTGAGGGGGGACTTTGAAGATCTGGTGCAAATCGGCCGGTGTGGTCAGCCAACTCTTCTGGCGCAGTTCGTTGTCGAGCTGTCCGGGTGACCAACCGGCGTAGCCTGAGAAGACCTTCAGTTGAAGGTGGGGCGCGCCGGAATTCATCAACTCCTGCAATTCCTCGATTTGATGTCCGATGGTCAGTTCAGGCAGAACATTCCCCCCCAAGTGCTCGGGGGTGCTGTACAAGTAGCTCAGGGCCGTGGGCTGAACGGGGCCTCCTTCAAAAAGATACCCCCCCTGGAACGCAGGCGGCACTTCTCCTGGAAGGGAGTCTTCCACAAGCTGCGTCCCAGGCTGGGTCAGAACCAAGCCCAAGGCGCCTTCCGGAGTGTGCTCACAAACCAGCACGACGGATCGGTGGAAGCACGACCCACCCAAGCCACCGCCATCGAGGAGCAGTTGCCCCTGGAGGGTTTTGAACTTCTTTTTTGCGGGCTTGGGCATGAGCCGGTTGGGTCGTTGGTGGTGCCGTATCTGCGCCGTAACTGGGCCGTATATGCCCCAATGAAGCGTCCGGGTCGGCGGGGCCATCATGAAGAATTCCCGGGGCTCCAACAATGGTTGAAGCACACCGGGAATTGGCCAACACGAATCGAAGCCGATCGTCGTCGGTCGAGGCAGATCCGGATTACCGGGGCCAGTTGGCTCCGCGGCTCAAGGTGCGGATGCGCACCAGCTTGCTGTCGGCTGTGATGTAAAGAGTGCGCCCATCATTGCCCCAAGCGCAGTTGGCCGTGGCCTCGCCCGTGTTGAGGACTCCCAGCAGCTTGCCCTCCGAAGAGATGACCAGAATGCCGCCCGGACCGCTGGTCCAGAGGTTGCCCCGTTCATCGACCTTCAATCCGTCCGGCAGTCCTTTGTTGCCGGCCACTCGCGAGGTGGCATCGAAGAACATGCGGCCCTCGCCCACGGTGCCATCCGGCAACACCGGGAAGGCGGTGATGGTGGCGGCCTTGGAGTCGGACTGGTTCACATAGAGTGTTTTTTCGTCCGGTGAAAGGGCGATGCCATTGGGGAATTCCAATTTGCGGGAGACCAGCACGACCTCACCGGAGGGACGGCGCAAATACACGCCATTGAACATCAACTCCTTGAGAGGGCTCTTGTTCAATCCTTCGAGCCCGTAGGGCGGATCGGTGAAATAAATGTTTCCGTTGGAGGACAGGCAGAGGTCGTTGGGAGAGTTGAAACGACGCCCCTGATAGTGCTCGGCCAGCGGAGTGAAGCGGCCGTCGGACTCGAGTCGGGCGATTTGCCGATTGCCGTGCTGGCAGAGGATCAGCCGCTCGCCGCGGTCCGAGGTGAGTCCGTTGGAGCCCGGTTCGCGGAAGTGGAGAGCCTGGCCCGAATAACCGCTGGGATTCAGCGCCACGCTGAGGCCGCCCTTTTCGGTCCAGCGATACACCTTGTTCACCGGCACATCGGAGAAGAGCAGTTCCTGGTTCTTGCGGATCCAGACCGGACCTTCCGACCATTCGAAACCATCGGCCAAGAGTTCCATTTCTGTGCCCGGTGCGACCAGGGAATCGAATTCTGGGGCCAATCGCTCCACACGTCCGGTGGTGGCGAATTTTGGACCGGGTTTGGCGGGTTTGAGGGCTGCGGCCGCGAGTTCAGGTCGGGCTGCTTGGAGGTGCACTGGGCCCAATAGGGTCGCGGCAAGACAGGACGCAAGCGTCCGAGACAGAAACAGTTTCATGGTGTGATTCCAGTCCTAGCCGGTCCTGAGAATGGAATCAATCCTATGGAACGCTTCAGGCCAACCAACGGATTTCAGACCGTCTCGTCGGGAGTTCCCAGCAAGTACAGGCCAGGGAAATTCATGCAATGGTTGGCGTCTTCCATGCCGTAGCCTGCAAACCATTCCGGTCCGTCGTAGCTGAACGCGCACCAGCGGGGTTGGAATTGGCTGTCGGAGCGGATTCGATGCACGCAAACGGCCACTTCGATCTCTGCAGCGCCGAGTTCCTTCAGCCGCTGTGTCAGCAAATTCAGCGTGCGGCCGCTGTCACAAATGTCGTCGACGACCAAGACGTGTCGTCCTGCGATGGCTCCTGGATCGTCCAGTGTCACCTCGACGCTTTGGGCGACCACGCCGTTCTGGTTGGCCTCGTAAGAACGACAGCGGCAAAAGGCGGGCTCCACGGTGACCGGGCAAGCGAGCAGGAGGTCGGAAAAAAAGAAGACTCCGCCCCGCAAGACGCAAAGAGCCAGAGGTTGCCGGCCACTCTGGGTCCGCGCGTGGGTCGCCCAGTCGCCCAAGGTCAGGCCCAGTTGGTTGACCTGCCGGCGGACATCCGCCGCACTGGCAAACGGGACCCAATGATCGGGGATTTGTCGGCAGCCGATGCGCGAGTCGTGGTGTTTCAAAAGGATCTCCGGGTTTTTGAGCTGAATCTGCCAAAAGCCTGTCCAACGCCGACCCAGCTGCCCCGGAGACTGAATCGGATCCGTACCGATGGACCAGAATTCTCTCACGGTGGAACGCGGGTTTCCTCCCAACGATTGGCCCAGCCTCAAGGGTTCAGTGAAAACGTTCCGGCTGAGGCAAGCGCTTCGTTGTCTGGTCGTTACTGGTCGCAGCATGGTTCAATCCTCGCCTTGCCTTGCGAAAGAATCCTCGTCATCACATTTGTCTCCAATATCTAGTTCGGGCTAAGCCTAATTCCTACTTGACTTATATGTGTCGTGTGAACCTATGGAAGTCCGTGGTGGTTCCGAATAAAAAACGAACGGAGCGGCAGGAGACTCGTGTGACGTCACTCAATACCCCAATCTTCCAAAATGTGATTCCCGCATCCCGGTGGTTACCCAGCGGTTTAGGAGTATTTATACTGCAGCCTCAATTTGATTTGATTCATTAAATAAAATAAATCGCAAGATTAGGATTAGTTGGGTGTTGAATGATTTCCATCGGTTCGAACCATTTTTCAGTCAGGGTTTGCGTGGAATCAATCCGCCAACAGGCAGGGTCTGTCTCAACCCGCGTTTTTGATCCGAACATGAACACGACTGGCTCCGTTTTACAGAATTTAGCGACGCCGGGTTGTGTGAATAAAAATTAACAGCGCCGCTTTTTATAACATTTCTCACATGGTTAGAGCATCATTTAATAATCGTCAGGCACATTTCTATAGCGCCCTCAAGGAGGAGGTGGATGGCTACTTTAAAAGCAAAAATATAAAACCAACAGGAAATTGGTTGTTATATTTAAAAACGGCGCTGTTTTTGCTGGCTACGCTTTCTTTGTATGTAGTTTTGGTTTTTTACACGCCTGTCTGGTATGTAGCATTGCCGTTATGCGGTTTACTCGGGGCGGTTTCAGCGTTCATAGGCTTCAATGTGATGCATGACGGTTGCCACGGTGCCTACTCGACGAAGAAGTGGGTCAACGAGACCATGGGGTATTCGTTGAACCTCCTGGGTTCGAGTTCCTTTTTCTGGAAGGCCAAACACAATTTGGTGCATCATACATTCACGAACATAGACGGTATTGATGAGGATATTGAGCCAATACCTTTGTTGCGATTCGCTCCCTCTCAACCTCTGAATTTTTTCCACAAATATCAGCATCTTTATGGGGTTTTCCTGTATGGCTTTGTATATTTATTCTGGGTTTTCTTTGCAGATTTCAAAAAATATTTTTCAAGGAAGGTGATGGAGACCCCTATCAATGGGTTTTCAACTCGCGAGCACATTGTGTTTTGGTTGAGCAAATTGATTTATGTCTTTTTATTCATGGTGGTCCCGATTTACAATGTGGGTTTCGTTTTATTCTTGGTGGGTTTTATCACCATGCAATTGGTCATCGGAATGATGCTGGCGGTTGTCTTTCAGTTGGCTCATGTCGTGGAAAAGACTGAGTTTGAAGATGCTACGAAAGCGGATCTGAAGATTGAGCACGAATGGGCCATTCACCAAGTGAGGACAACGGCAGACTTCGCTACCGGAAGCCCGGTGGTTTCATTCTTTTTGGGCGGACTGAATTATCAGGTGGAGCATCATTTGTTTCCCAAAATCAGCCATGTGCATTATCCGGATATTCACCCGATTGTCGTGAAAGTGTGCGAGCGGTTTGATGTTGAAATCAACAAGTACCCCACCATGGTCGGAGCGGTCCTTTCCCATTTCCGCATGCTGAAACTTCTGGGGAATGGTGCGACCTCTGGTAATGCTGCCAAGCAATCCTGATCGGTTGGATCAAACACAGCACCATCCCCTTCCAAGACCGTCATGGGAGGACTTCCCATTGAATGGAAGTCATCCTCTCAGCCGAGGTACACGGCAGAGCTGGGATGGGGCTATCGCTGGGAAGAGGTTGCGGGTCGGGCCGATGCGCGGGCTTCGACGTAGTTGCCGACGCAATGGGCTAGGCTTCCCTTGGCTCCGGCCCAGTCCATTCGCCCCATCGGGACATAGAGGGCGAGCTTCGCTGCACGGATGAGGATACCGGACAAACTGGGGCGATGAGGTTCGAAGAATCGGGCCATGGCTCGGTAGTCGACTCGCCCCTTTTGGTAGAAAGCCCGCATGGATCTTCGATTGCGATAGTGGACGCCCGCCGCATGGACCGCCGCAATGGTTTCACCCGCCTTCAAGGCATCAAAATACCACTGAAGGTCTTCGCCACCTCCGATTTCTTCGTCGAAGGGGCGTCGCTGCCAGGCGCTGCGAAGGTAGAGGCTGTTCGGGTTGCCGGCGCCAAATCCAAACCCGCGTCGAAGGTCGTTCCCTTGAAACAGCGTGATGCCACCGCTCAGCGCCGCATCGAATTCACCGAGGATCGGTCCGACCGCAGCCGTCACCGACTTGGGGAATCGCCCGA
>Ga0255097_1000963_pt1 | contig 10521 bp, 9 predicted proteins | sample Colum_Atlam_RepB_2_FD_188436 | JGI IMG/M metagenome (GOLD analysis project Ga0255097, IMG submission 188436) | Freshwater microbial communities from Columbia River, Oregon, United States - Colum_Atlam_RepB_8d | ecosystem: Environmental > Aquatic > Freshwater > River | place: USA: Oregon...
GGGTCTGGTCGGTCCGGGCAGTCATCAGGTCCTGGTGGACTGGTTTGCAAGGGTGCCAGGCCTGAATCAAGCGGCCGTCGCGGTTCCTGAAACTGAACCTTTCGATGCACACGGACTGCTCAGACAGCCGGTCTTCGTCAGTCCGGCCGGGCTGAAAGTACTCGTGCTGCACCGCCCGGACGGTCAGACACGATGGCTGAAGGCATTGCTTGGGGCAGGCGCATGCCTTGAAGTCCATGCGTTTTACTGCCAGCGGGCGCTCGAGTGGCCCGATTCGGCGCATCCCTGGCTCGCTCGCCGACGGACTGAACAACAGCGTCTGGTGCTCTCAATTGCCAGCCGGGGGGCGGCGCGGCAGATCAAACAGGCAACGCTCAGGCATGGGCAGTTTGATTGGCTGGCCGATCAGGTCGTCTTTACCCACCACCCGGCCATCGCGAATGAACTTCAGATGCTCGGATTCAGTCGGGTACGCCAGCATGCCCCGGGTGTACAGGCTCTTGTGGATGCCCTTCGAGCGTTAGAATCCGGGCAAACTGGCCGCTGATGATGTCCACGTCTTCCGATTCGCCTCCCAATCCCGCGCCTGTGTCCCCGTCCGTTTCCCCTGTTGCAGGAGAGGCCGGAAAGGCACAGACGGTCCATCGCCGCTGGGGGAGCGCACGGTTCTGGCTGGTTTTGGTTGCCGTTGCCGCCGCGCTCGCTGCCGTCGCCCTGATTCAGCACCGGTCGGGTCGTGCCGAACGGGAATTGGTCCGTCGTGTCCAGGCCTCGGATGCCCGTGTCCTGCAGATGGAGCAGCAACTCAAGACCCTGAGCGAATCCGTTCGCGAGACTCAAGGAAAAGCAGCAGTCATCGAAGCTCGACTGATGGAATCCGTCAGCCAGCAGGCCCAGATGCGTCAGCTTTACGAGCAGTTCGCCCAGGCTCGGGGTGAAGCTGTTCTGATTGAAGTCGAGAGCGCAGTGACCCTCGCGGCCCACCAGCTGCAGCTGACCGGCAATATCGCCTCGGCCCTGATCGCACTGCAGGAAGCCGATCGAAGCCTGTCACGTTCCAGCCAACCCGATGCCTTGGGTTTGCGTCGTGTGCTGGCGCGCGACATTGAGCGCCTCAAGGCAGTCCCCGTGGCCGACTTCTCCACGGCGATCAATCGGCTTGATGCGGTCATCACGCTGGTCGACCAGCTGACACTGCGAGCCGACATTGATCGCTCGCCCGCTGCAGAAGCGACTGAACCGCAGGAGCCTGTGCCTGCGGGCCTGCGTGGGTTGCCTGAACGGATGGCGCGTACCGGATTGCAGGGTTGGCAGGCCTTCGTGGCCGAGCTGCGCCAGCTGGTGACCGTGCAACGAGTCGATGAACCCGAAGCCTTTTTGCTGAGTCCCGCGCAGCGCACTTTCGCACGCGAGAATCTCCGGTTGCTCCTGCTCAACGCCCGTCTCAATCTGCTGGCCCGTAACGAATCGCTGTTTCGAGCGGATATTGCCCGTGCCTTGGCCCAGATGGAGCGCTACTTCGATCTGAAGTCACGATCGGTGTCGAGCTCGGTGGCCACGATGAGGCAACTTGAGTCTGGCGCCCTGACCTTGCAGGTACCGTCACTGGCCGAAACGCTGGCCGCGATCCGTACGGCCCGCGCCGCCGGAGAGAGCCGTTGAAGTGGCTGGTCTGGGCGCTGGTGGTGTTTTCCGCGGCTGTCGGGCTGGCACTGATTCTTCGTTTCAACGATGGCAATGTCGCGATTCTGTGGCCGCCCTATCGAATCGATGTGTCCGTGAATCTGGCCATTGCCCTGCTGGCGGTCGGGTTCATCGGAATGCACCTGTCCATCAATGCCCTGACTCGCGCCCTTGATCTGCCTCGCAAGGTGAGGGAGTACCGGCAGCGGCGTCAGGAACTATCGGCCCACGCAGCACTGCGCGATGCGGTGCTCGCTTTCTTCGAGGGGCGGTTGGCGCGCAGCGAGCGCTTCGCCCGGGCGGCCCAGAGTCTTCCGGCTGTGCGGGCTGCCGCGGCGCTGATCGCAGCCCGGGCAGCCCATCGAATGCAGGAGGCAACCCGCAGAGACGAATGGCTGCGTACAGCAGCCGAGGATCCGGCGTCCAGCAGCGCTGTTCTGATGCTGCAGGCGGAGATGGCGGTCGAAGACCGCCGAACCCAGGAGGCCATCGAATTGCTCGATACGATTCGAGATCGGGGCGCGCTGCATATCGTTGCCCTGCGCACCGACCTGCGGGCGCGCGAACAGGCAGGGCAGTGGGAAGACATGTTGCGCATTCTGCGGCTCATCGAAAATCGTGATGCCCTGCATCCGAGTGCGGTGGGCAAGTTGCGTTTGACCGCGGTGCAGGGTCTGCTCGCTCGGTGCGGTGACGATCCTGCAGCACTGCGCGGGCTGCTGCGAAACCTGCGCCCCGCTGAACGGGTTGACCCGGCTCTGGCCCAGGCAATCGCCGGCGCATTGTTGAAGGCCGACGCAGTCGATGAAGCGCGCCGATTGCTCGAGCCCGTACTGGACACTCAGGCCGATCCCGGGTGCATCGCACTGTGGACCCGATCCTGCGCTGGGCGCGAGCGCGAGAGCATCGAGCGTTTGCAGGTCTGGCGCCAGCGTCATGGCGACCTGCCCGTACTGGCCTTGGCAACCGGTCGGGTCTGTGTCATGGCTCGTCTCTGGGGCAAGGCGGAAGAATCCCTGCTCGATGCAGCACGCAGAGAGCCTTCGGTCGAAACTCACCTCGCATTGGCCGAGCTGTACGAACTGCTCGACAGAGCGTCCGATGCATCAGCTCGATATCGGCTGGCAGCCCATGCTGCCCAGCCGATCAGCCATGTCGGATCGCAATGGTCTTGAGCCGCGTAAAGCCGTAGAGTGCCTCGAAGCCTTTCTCGCGACCGTGCCCGCTGTGACGCACACCGCCAAACGGCAGTTCCACCCCGCCGCCGGCGCCATAGTTGTTGATGAAGACCTGCCCCGCTTCGAGGGCGCGGGCAAGGCGCAACTGACGGCCACCGTCGCGCGTCCAGACCCCGGCCACCAGGCCATAGTCTGTACTGTTGGCCAACGCGAGTGCTTCGTCTTCGGTTTCAAAGGGGCAGACTGCGAGCACTGGACCAAACACCTCCTGCTGCCAAAGACGGCTGCTCGACGGCACATCTCGCAGCAGCACTGGCGGCTGATAGAAGCCAGAGCTCGGGGCAGAGTCAATCACTTCACCCTGAGCCGCGATCGTGAGGCCCTCGGTCTGCGCATCTGACAGGAAATCCCAGACTCTTTGCTGCTGCTTCCGATTGACCAGGGGTCCCAGATCAAGATCCTCACGGCCAGGCCCCGCACGGAGTGCATTGAAACGCGCTGCAAGCTGTTCGAGCACGGCCTCGTACACGGGGCGCTCCACAAGGACACGGCTTCCCGCCGAGCAGGTCTGTCCGGCGTTCTGGATGATGGCATTGACCAGCACGGGCAGAGCGGCGGGCAGGTCCGCATCAGCAAAGACCAGCTGCGGCGATTTGCCGCCGAGTTCCAGGGTGACCGGGCAGTGCCGGTCTGCGGCCGCGTGAGCGACTCTCTGGCCGGTGGCTGTCGATCCTGTGAAGGAAAGATGATCAATGCCCGGATGTTCGCTCAACGCCTGCCCCGCCTCGGACCCGTAGCCGGTCACGATGTTGAGCACTCCAGCGGGCAGTCCCGCCTGAGCGGCAAGTTCGGCGGCTCTGAGGATGGACAGGCAGGCGTCTTCCGCCGGTTTGACAACGCAGGCATTGCCCGCTGCAAGTGCAGCCCCCACGGAGCGTCCGAAGATCTGCATCGGATAGTTCCACGGCACGATGTGCCCGGTCACCCCATGGGGTTCCCGCAGCGTCAGGACGGTGTAGCCCTCCTGATAGGGCAGGGTCTGTCCATGAAGTTTGTCGGCGGCACCGCCATAGAATTCGAAATAGCGGGCCAGGGCGGCCGCGTCCGCTCGAGCCTGTTTCAGGGGTTTTCCGGTATCACGGCTTTCGATCTGCGCCAGTTCTTCTGCATGTTCACTCACCAGCGCTGCCCAGCGAAACAGCATCCGACTGCGGTCCGCTGCTGACGTTCGGCTCCAGACCGCACGCAGCGCAGTGCGCGCTGATTCGACCGCGCGATCGATGTCAGGCGCTGTCCCTCGCGCCAGACTCGCAAATACGCTCCCATCCGAAGGATCGATCACGGGCAGGGTCTCGCCGTCGCAGGCAGGCACGGCGCGGTTGTCAATGAAGTGCATCGAGGTCAGCATTTCGCGAGTCATGGTCAGTCGATTGAAAGGTCGGGCTCCGATAGAATGACCGAAAAACCTTTCAAAATCCTCCTTCAAGCGCCATGAATCTTGATCGCGTTGGCTCCGGCCGCAGCATTCCCGATGATTTCAACGTCATCATTGAAATCCCCATGAACGCCGACCCCATCAAGTACGAGGTCGACAAAGAGACCGGGGCGCTCTTCGTCGACCGATTCATGATGACGGCCATGCACTACCCGTGTAACTACGGCTACATCCCTCATACGATCGCCGATGATGGCGATCCGGTGGATGTGCTGGTCATCACGCCCTATCCGATTGCCGTTGGCGCGGTCATCCGGTGCCGAGCCCTGGGGATTCTGCAGATGCAGGACGAAGCGGGCGGTGACGCCAAACTCATCGCTGTGCCAATCACCAAGGTTCTGCCCATTTACAAGCATTGGGAAAAACCGGAAGACCTTCAGCCCGAGCGGTTGCTGCAGATTCAGCACTTCTTCGAACACTACAAGGATCTGGAGCCGGGTAAATGGGTCAAGGTCCTGGGGTGGGGAGGTGTGTCGGACGCCCAGACCGAGATTGAAACCGGCCTCGAGCGGTATCGAAACGCGGCCCAAAAGCCGATGTTCTGATTGTCCTGTGCCGCATCAGGCGGCACTGCCCGTTTCCGAGCCCATGCGCCCTGGTGCAGGCGCCGGGGTCGGGCTGCCCTCTGACCGTGGTCGGAGTGCGTTCTGTTCGTGTCAGCCCAGGCGCAGCGGGTTGCGCTCGTGAAGTTCGTCGAGGTAAGCCTCCATCCCCCCTCGTTCGCGCTCCAGAAACCGCTCAACCGCATCGGCGAAGGCCGGGTGGGCCAACTGATGAAATGAACGGGTGGGTTGAGGCAAAAAGCCCCGGGCCATCTTGTGCTCGCCCTGCGCGCCACCCTCGAACCGTTCAATCCCCTGCGCAATGGCCCATTCAATCGGTGCGTAATAACTCGCCTCGAAGTGCAGGCTGTCGACCGCTTCCAGTGCGCCCCAATACCGGCCGTAGAGGGTTTGATCGTCCTTGAACAGCAAGGCAGCAGCGATCGGCACACCGTCCCGTTCGGCCAGTGCCATCAGCAGGTGCTCGGGCATCGCGAAAGCGATCGCTTGAAAGAAGGCCCGATTGAGGTAGGGCGTCGAATGGTGCTGCGCATAGGTGGTCTTGTAGCACCGGACAAAATGCTGCCAATGCGCCGCTTCAATGGCGGTCCCGGCCAGCATGCGCACCTGTACGCCAGCCTGGGCCACCTTGCGTCGCTCGGCACGGATTTTCTTGCGCTTGGGCTGGGTGAGGGCGCCGAGATAGTCCTCAAAGCTCCGCCATCCCGGGTTGTGCCAGTGAAATTGCACCCCCTGGCGTGCCATCAGCCCTGCCGTCTGGAGCGTCGGCGTCTCTGCCTTCCCCGGAAAAAGGATGTGGAGTCCGCTCAACCCGAGCGTCTCAGCCTCGGATTGCAGCGCCTGCAGCAAGGCTTCCCGCGATGCGGCATCGATTGCGAGCAACCGTGGACCTGGAACGGGTGTGAAGGGAACCGCCACCAAGCCCTTGGGGTAATAGGCCAGCCCATGGCGGTGATAGGCGTCCGCCCAGGCCCAGTCAAAAACATATTCGCCGTACGAGTGATCCTTGATCCACATCGGTGCACCGGCCACCAGGCGATCGTTTCGATCCAGGATCAACACGAAGTGCGGCTCCCAACCGGTGTCGCGCCCCACGCATCCACTGGCCTGCAGTGCGGCCAGAAATGCGGACTTCAGGAACACGGCGCCGGTTTCAGGGCTTGCGGCCAGCAGGGTATCCCAGCCCAGGCCAACCAGTTCCGGCAGGTGGGTGAGAATCCGCGTGCGATAATTTGTCTGTTCTGTCATGCCCATGCGGCGTGCCGCCTTTTTTCAGCTCTCGTCCCCAAGCTTGCCATGCCCATCCGGGTTGCCAGTGCCCAGTTGAATCAGACGATCGGCGATTTTGCCGGCAATGTTCAGCGCATTCAGCAGGCAGCGCGCAATGCGCTGGCCGCGGGCGCTTCGGTACTCGTCACCCCCGAAATGTCGATCACCGGCTATCCCCCCGAGGATCTGCTGCTGCGGGAGGCCTTTCAGGATCGCTGTGGGCAGGCGTTGGTCGAACTCCAGGAGTCCTCGCGCCATTGGCCCGGGTTGCATGTGGTGGTCGGGCATCCGCTGGTGCAAGAGGGCAAGCGGTACAACGCCGCTTCAGTCCTGCTCGAGGGCCGTGTACTGGGTCAGTACTTCAAGCACGAACTCCCCAATTATGGGGTTTTCGACGAGCGACGCTATTTCGAAGCAGGCCATGACGCGCTGGTTTTCGAGGTCCAGGGCGTCCGATTTGGGGTGGTGATCTGCGAGGACTTCTGGTTCGATCGCGCGCCACGGGCAGCCGCCATGGCAGGTGCCCAGGTCCTCCTCGCCCCCAACGCCTCTCCCTTTCACATGGACAAACAGGCCTTGCGCCAGGACGTGGTTCGCAACCATGTGTGCGCTCAGGGCATGTCGATTGTTCTGGCCAGTCTCGTGGGAGGTCAGGACGAACTGGTCTTCGACGGCGCCTCCTTTGCGCTCGATGCCTCAGGACACCTTCGCGCGCAGGCCCAAGCCTTCACTGAAGATCTGATGCTGGTCGATGTCGAGGCCAACGGGCAGATCCGGGGAACGATCCATGATTTGCCTGGTGAAGAAGCTCAGGTGTATGAAGCCCTCGTCCTGGGGACACGCGACTATCTTGGCAAGAACGGATTTCCCGGCGCGATCATCGGTCTGTCGGGAGGAGTGGATTCGGCTCTGGTGTTGGCGGTGGCCGCCGATGCGCTGGGTGCCGACAAGGTTCGCGCTGTCATGATGCCGTCGCGTTACACCGCCGACATCTCCTGGATCGACGCGCGTGACATGGCCCACCGACTGGGGGTGCGTTATGACGAGATCCCTATCGCACCGGTCTTCGATGCCTTCCTGTCCACGCTGGCGGGTGAGTTCGAAGGGCTGGCCGCAGACACCACCGAAGAGAACCTTCAGGCCAGGATCCGTGGCACCCTCCTGATGGCGCTGTCGAACAAGTTCGGCTCCATTGTCCTCACCACAGGCAACAAGTCCGAAACAGCGGTGGGCTATTCCACACTCTACGGCGACCTCGCCGGGGGCTTTGCCGTGATCAAGGACATTGCCAAGACCCTGGTCTATCGGCTGTGTCACTACCGAAATAGCGTCTCGCCCGTCATCCCCGAACGTATCCTCACGAGAGCGCCCAGTGCGGAGCTGCGCCCAGACCAGAAGGACCAGGACTCCCTGCCACCCTACGATCAGCTCGATGGCATCGTGGAGCTCTACATGCAGGAAAACCGGCGGGTCGACGAGATTGTGGCGCTTGGCTATCCTCGAGCAGCCGTAGAGAAGGTGGTGCGCCTGATGCGCATCAGCGAGTACAAGCGTCGCCAGTCGCCTCCGGGCATACGCATCACTCATCGCGCCTTCGGCCGTGACTGGCGCTATCCCATCACCTCGCGTTTTCGAGACTGATTTTTTCTGATCCCCCCTGATGCTGTCCCCGGCCAGATCGGGGCGCCCCGGAGTCCGCAATGAAACAGATCACTGCCATCATCAAACCGTTCAAGCTCGATGAGGTCCGAGAAGCACTGGCCGAAGTTGGTGTGACCGGGCTGACCGTGACCGAAGTCAAGGGATTCGGCCGCCAGAAGGGCCACACCGAGCTTTATCGGGGGGCTGAATATGTCGTCGACTTCCTGCCCAAGGTCAAGGTCGAGGTGGTGGTCGCCGAGGCCGGCGTTGAAGCGGCGATCGATGCCATTGTCAAGGCGGCGCACACCGGACGCATCGGTGATGGCAAGATCTTCGTGACCGCCGTTGAACAGGTCATCCGGATTCGCACGGGCGAGACCGGCGCAGACGCCGTTTGATTTCTTGGGCGGCTCGCAGCGCCCTGAATCCGTCAGGAACAGGTGACGCGCAGCCCAGGTGAATGCGACCCATCGATCAGGCCAGGCTGAAGATCAGCGGGGTCGCCTGAAAATCCAGTGTCGGGCCCGGTGCCAGAGTGTCCAGACCAGCCAGAGCCCTGCGGCGGTCAACAGAGCCAGCAGGCCCAGAAAAAGGGCAGGGTGAGTCAAGGCCAGCCACCCGCCGCCAAGCACCAGCGCATCCTCACCAAAAGACAAGGCCAGATTCGAGAAGGGTTCAGGCGAGGTGTTCGCGGCCGCTCCAGCCTTGGAAAAATGTGTGGCTGCCGTGAGCCCACCCCCCAGGAGTGCGGCCACCAGAGTCATTGCCGCCCCGGAATCTCCGAAGACCGCAGCAGCCATGGCGGCCCCGGCGGGAATGCGAATCAAGGTCTGCACGGAGTCCCACAGACTGTCGAGCCAGGGGATCTTGTCGGCAAAGAGTTCGATGACGGTCATGAAGCCGGCAGCTGCCATGACCGCCGGATGGGCCAGAGCGGACAGATGATCGGGTAGCGAAAGCCACCCCAGCCCACTTGCGATACCCAGCGCAAAGACCACCAGATACAGACGCAGACCTGCACCCCAGGCGAGCGCAGCCGCCAGAGCGAGGTCGGGCAGATGGGCCATCATCGCGGCGGACGCAGCAGAACCAGCAGGGCGCCACTGCCGCCATCAGCCGGGGGCGCCTGACAAAAAGCCAGAACCTCGTCGCGTTGGGTGAGCCACTTGAGAACCTTGCCCTTCAGGACTGGCTCACGGTTGACCGAGCCCAGCCCCTTGCCATGAACCACCCTCACGCAGCGCTGCTCCCGCTTGACGCAGCTGACCAGATAGAGCGCGAGCGCCTCGCGAGCTTCATCCACTCGCAGCCCATGCAGGTCGATCTGCGACTGCAGGCTCCAGTGCCCGCGTCGCAGGCGACGAACCACATCGGCGCCCACCCCGGGGCGCCTGAACGACAGGTCGCCATCGGTATCGAGCAGGCGCTCGACGTCGATCTCATCGCTCATCGAGGCGGCCAGCGCGTGCGACTCATCCCGTTCAAATTGCCGTGCTCGAGGCGAAAGAGGCTCGGGCATCGGGGCGACCCGGGGATCGCTTTTCAGCGGTTCGACCTCACCGATCACCGTACGAAACAGACTGCGCTCGCGCTCAGCCTGCTCGCGGGCCAGCCGCTCCTTTTCAGCCGCCGCCTCTCGGGCGGCCTGCTCGGCCTTGAGCGCATCACGGACGCGCGCCAGTGAGGACCAGTCGGTCGGCATGGTCGTCCACGGCTTTCAGCGGTTTTCTTCCTGGGCCTCGAGCCAGCGCTGAGCATCCAATGCAGCCATGCATCCGGTGCCCGCACTGGTGATGGCCTGGCGATAGACGTGATCCTGCACATCACCTGCAGCAAACACGCCCTCAATGCTGGTCATCGTGGCCAGACCGTTGAGCCCGCTGCGCGTCACGATGTAGCCATTGTTCATCTCGAGCTGGCCAGCGAAGATGCCGGTGTTGGGTTGATGGCCAATGGCAATGAAAACGCCTTGCAGGGGTTTGTCATCGGTCGTGTTGCTCTGCACATGGCGCACACGCATGCCTGTGACGCCCGAGGCATCGCCCAGAACCTCATCAAGAACACTGTTCCAGCGGACCTCGATCTTGCCTGCTTCGACCTTGGCCATGAGTTTGTCGATCATGATGGCCTCGGCCTTGAAGCGGTCCCGGCGATGAATCATGGTGACCTTGCTGGCAATGTTGGACAGATAGAGTGCCTCTTCGACGGCGGTATTGCCGCCCCCGACCACGGCGACCTCCTGATTCTTGTAGAAAAATCCATCGCAGGTGGCACACCCCGAGACCCCTTTGCCCATGAAGGCCTGCTCGCTTGGCAGTCCCAGGTACTTGGCGGAAGCCCCGGTGGCGATGATCAGCGCATCGCAGGTATAGGTGGCTGAGTCTCCCTTGAGCAAAAAGGGCCTCTGTCCGAGATCCACGGTGTGGATTTCATCGAGTACCAACTCGGTATCGAAGCGTTCTGCATGAGCCTGAAACCGGGCCATCAGGTCCGGGCCCTGAACACCGAGGGCGTCTGCAGGCCAGTTATCCACGTCGGTGGTGGTCATCAGCTGGCCACCCTGGGCCATGCCGGTGACCAGTACCGGTTTGAGGTTGGCGCGCGCTGCATAGATTGCGGCGGTATAGCCCGCGGGCCCCGATCCAAGGATCAGCAGACGGACATGACGGGTTGGCAGCGGGTGATTCATGGG
>Ga0255097_1000965_pt1 | contig 10505 bp, 9 predicted proteins | sample Colum_Atlam_RepB_2_FD_188436 | JGI IMG/M metagenome (GOLD analysis project Ga0255097, IMG submission 188436) | Freshwater microbial communities from Columbia River, Oregon, United States - Colum_Atlam_RepB_8d | ecosystem: Environmental > Aquatic > Freshwater > River | place: USA: Oregon...
CGTTGACCTCGGCCGCGCTGGCCTTGATCAGTCCCAGCGCCCGGATGAACTCCCGCGGCAGGCGCAGGCCTGAAACGGGGAAGTTGAGCACGGCCCGTTGCGTCTGCGCCCCCCAAAGCGCTTCCTGGGGGACTTCCAGCTCACCAAGACTGTCCTTTTCGACACGGAAACGGGCCATGCGGCGCCTCCGGAGGGGTTAATTGGTAAAATGGTCAATAAATCCTAGCAAATCGCCCTTTCGATGAACCTGACTTCCCTGTCCGCCGTCTCCCCCATCGACGGCCGCTACGCCGAGAAAACCGTCAAGCTGCGCCAGATCTTCAGCGAGTTCGGCCTGATGCGCTTCCGCGTGCTGGCCGAAATCCGCTGGCTGGAGGCCATGGCCGAGCACCCCGGCATCCCCGAGGTCAAGCCGCTGTCGGCCTCGGCCCGCGAGAAGCTGGACAAGATCGCCTCGGCCTTTGACATCCAGGAAGCACAAAGGGTCAAGGCCATCGAGGACACCACCAACCACGACGTCAAGGCGGTGGAGTATTACCTGAAGGAAAAGATCGGCAGCCATCCCGAGCTGGCCACGGTGAAGGAGTTCATCCACTTCGCCTGCACCTCGGAAGACGTCAACAACCTCTCGCATGCGCTGATGCTCAAGGAAGCCCGCGAGCAGGTGCTGCTGCCGCAGATCGACAAGCTCATCGCCGCCATCGCCGGCCTGGCGCGGAGCTACTCCGAGCAGCCGATGCTGTCGCGCACCCACGGCCAGCCGGCCTCGCCCTCCACGGTGGGCAAGGAGATGGCCGTGTTCGTGCACCGCCTCAGCCGCCAGCGCGACCAGCTCGCCGCCGTGCAGCTGCTGGGCAAGGCCAACGGTGCCGTCGGCAACTGGAGCGCCCACTATGCGGCGTACCCGGACGTGGACTGGCCGGCCTTCTCCGCCGGCTTCATCAAGGGCCTGGGTCTGGACCAGAGCCCGGCGACCACCCAGATCGAGCCGCACGACTACATCGCCGAGTATTTCCATGCGCTGACGCGCATCAACACCATCTTCATCGACTTCTGCCGCGACGTCTGGGGCTACATCTCTCTGGGCTACTTCAAGCAGAGGACCGTCGCCGGCGAAGTAGGCAGTTCCACCATGCCGCACAAGGTCAACCCGATCGACTTCGAGAACGCCGAGGGCAACCTGGGCATCGGCAACGCGATCATGCAGCACCTGGCCGAGAAGCTGCCGATCTCGCGCTGGCAGCGCGACCTGACCGACTCCACCGTGCTGCGCAACCTGGGCGTGGGCGTGGCCCACTCCCTGGTGTCCTACCAGGCCATCGCCAAGGGCATCGGCAAGCTGGAAGGCGACGCCTGGAAGATGGGCCAGGATCTCGAGGGCAACTGGGAGGTGCTGGGCGAGGCCATCCAGACGGTCATGCGCCGCCACGGCCTGCCGGAACCCTACGAGCAGCTCAAGCGCCTCACCCGCGGCCAGAAGGTCGGCAAGGAACAGCTGCGCGACTTCGTCAAGGGCCTGGCCCTGCCGGAAGAAGACAAGCAGCGCCTGCTGGCGATGACCCCTGGAAGCTACACCGGCAACGCGGTGCAGCAGGCCAAGGGCGTCTGAGGACGGCTCTCCGGTGGATGCCATGCCGCCCGACGAAACGACCACGGCCGCCGCCGTGGTCAGCGGCGTGGCGGCCTTCACCGAACATGCCGTGCGGGTGGCCAAGGCGGCGCGCATGGATCTCGCCATCTACAGCGACACGCTGGACCGCCGCATCTACGGCGACGAGGCCTTCGTCGCCGCGGTGCGCAGCTTCGTGCTGCAGCACCGGCGCGCACGCCTGCGCGTGATCGTGCGCCAGCCGGTGCTGGCGATGCGCGGCGCTCATCGCCTGGTGGAGCTGGGCCGCATGCTCAGCAGCCGCATCGAGTTCCGCGAGCCGCCGGCGGAGCGCAAGCTGCCGCAGGACGAGTACCTGCTGGCCGACGAGAAGGCGCTGCTGCTGCGCAGCGCACCGGAAGAGATCGACGCGAAGTACCTGCCCCATGCGCCGCTGGACGCACGCCAGCAGCTGCGGACGTTCAACGCTCTGTGGGAGGAATCGGTGCCGGCCCAGGAACTGCGCAGCCTGGGCATCTGAAGGTCAGCGCAGCGCCGACGACTCGCGCTCCGCCAGCAGCTTGAGGTTCAGCAGGCCGGTCTCGTAGTCCTCGCCCACCATGCCGTCCAGCATCAGGCCGAAGTAGCGGCCGATGAGGTTGCCGCCGACATGGGTCTCGTAGGTCCAGGTCACGAGCGTGCCCTCGCCCTCGGGCTTCAGCGTCAAGGTCGACAGGTTGTCGCCGTCGAAGCCGGTGTAGGCCACCTGCATCCGCACGCGCTCGAGGGGCACCGATTCGACGATCTCCAGGCTGCCCGAGCCGACGCCCTGGTTCTCGCTGAACCAGGCCTGGCGCGCGCCGACGCCTTCGGCCGGACCGCTGCGCTCGATCTTCATGCCCGGGTCCATCCTGGCCCAGGGCTGCCACTCGTTGAAGCGCGTGAAGCCGTTGATCAGCGGAAAGATCTGCGCCGGGCCGGCCTGGACCCGTATGGAACGCTCGACGCGCGCCGTGTCCGGCAGCAGGAAGCCGCCGGCGATCAGGGCCGCGACCAGGATCAGCGTCCCGAGAACGAAGTTGCGCAGCACGCTGACGGGCATCGCCGGCTCCTCCGGATTACTTCAGGTGCTCGTCGATGAACTGCTTGGCGCGGTTCAGCCAGGACGAGGTTTCCGGGTGGTGGTGGCTGGCTTCCTTGCCCTCCAGGGTCTTGCCGAAGTCGCGCAGCAGATCCTTCTGCTGGCGGCTGAGCTTGACCGGGGTTTCCACCATCACGGTGCAGTAGAGGTCGCCGGTGGCGGAACTGCGGATCGAGCGCACGCCCTTGCCGCGCAGCCGGAACTGCTTGCCGCTCTGCGTGCCGTCGGGGATCTCGATCTCGGCGCGGCTGTCCAGGGTCGGCACTTCCAGCTTGCCGCCCAGCGCCGCGGTGACGATGGAGATCGGCACGGTGCAGTGCAGGTCGTTGCCGTCGCGCTCGAAGAAATCGTGCGGGTGCACGTTGATCTGCACGTACAGGTCGCCCGGCGTCGCGCCCTGGTCGCCCGGCTCGCCCTCGCCGGTCAGGCGGATGCGGTCGCCGGTGTCGACGCCGGCCGGGATCTTCACCTCCAGCGTCTTCTCGCGCTTGATCTTGCCGGCACCGCGGCAGCTCTTGCAGGGATCGGTGATCGTGGTACCGCGGCCGCGGCAATGCGGGCAGGTCTGCTGCAGCACGAAGAAGCCCTGCTGCACCCGCACCTGGCCGGCACCCTTGCAGGTCGGGCAGGACGAGGGCTTCTTGCCGTCGGCGGTGCCGTGGCCGTGGCAGGGCTCGCAATCGCCCCAGGTCGGGATGCGGATGGATTCGGTGGTGCCGAACACCGCCTGTTCCAGGGTCAGTTCCATCATGTAGCGCAGGTCGGCCCCGCGGCGCGGGCCGCCGCGTCCGCCGCCGCCGAAGATGTCGGAGAAGACATCGCCGAAGATGTCGGAGAAGCCGCCGGCGCCGCCGAAGCCGCCCGCGCCGCCGCGCTGCAGGCCCTCGTGGCCGTGCTTGTCGTAGACCGCGCGCTTCTGCGCATCGCAGAGCACCTCGTAGGCCTCGTTGGCTTCCTTGAATTTCTCCTCGGCCGCCTTGTCGCCCGGATTGCGGTCCGGGTGGTACTTCATCGCCAGCTTGCGATAGGCCTTCTTCAGCTCTTCCTCGCTGGCGGTCTTCTCCACCCCGAGTACGTCGTAGTAGTCGCGCTTCATCCGGCTACGTCCCCAAAATGCAACTCAAGAACCACAATGCAAAACCCGAACCCGGAAACGCGAAAAAGGGGCGAGGCGCGGCGGCATGCCGTGACCTCACCCCTTCCTCCCGCTTGCGGGCCTTACTTCTTGTCCTTCACCTCGGTGAACTCGGCATCCACGACGTCTCCGTCCGCGGAGCCGCCGCCGCCCGGTGCCGCGCCCGGAGCCTCGGCGCCCGGAGCGCCGCCTTCGGCCGCCTTGGCGGCGTAGACGCGCTCCATCAGCTTGCCGGAAGCCTCGGTCAGGGCCGTGGTCTTGGCCTCGATGTCGGCCTTGTCGTCACCCTTCACCGCCTCGCGCAACGCGGCCAGGGCGTCCTCGATGGCCTTCTTCTCGTCGGCCTGGACCTGGTCGCCCAGGTCCTTCAGCGACTTCTCGACCGCATGGGCCATGCCCTCGGCCTGGTTGCGCGCGGTGATCAGCTCGTTGAACTTCTTGTCTTCCTCGGCGTGGGCCTCGGCGTCCTTCACCATCTTCTGGATCTCTTCTTCCGAGAGGCCCGAGTTGGCGGTGATGCGGATCGACTGCTCCTTGCCGGTGGCCTTGTCCTTGGCGGTGACGTGCAGGATGCCGTTGGCGTCGATGTCGAAGATCACCTCGACCTGCGGCATGCCGCGCGGCGCCGGCGCGATGCCGGTGAGGTCGAAGCGGCCCAGCGACTTGTTGGCCGAGGCGATCTCGCGCTCGCCCTGGTAGACCTGGATCGTCACGGCGGTCTGGTTGTCGTCGGCCGTGGTGAAGGTCTCCGACTTCTTGGTCGGGATCGTGGTGTTCTTCTCGATCAGCTTGGTCATCTTGCCGCCCAGGGTCTCGATGCCCAGCGACAGCGGGGTCACGTCGAGCAGCAGCACGTCCTTGCGGTCGCCGGACAGCACGGCACCCTGCACGGCGGCGCCCGCGGCGACGGCCTCGTCCGGATTGACGTCCTTGCGCGGCTCCTTGCCGAAGAAGTTCTTGACCGCCTCCTGCACCTTGGGCATGCGGGTCTGGCCGCCGACCAGGATCACGTCGCTGATCTCGCTGGCCTTCAGGCCCGCGTCCTTCAGCGCGATCTTGCAGGGCTCCATCGACTTGGCGATGAGGTCGTCCACCAGCGACTCCAGCTTGGCGCGGGTCAGCTTGATGTTCAGGTGCTTGGGGCCCGAGGCATCGGCCGTGATGTACGGCAGGTTGACCTCGGTCTGGGTGGTCGAGGACAGCTCGATCTTGGCCTTCTCGGCCGCTTCCTTCAGGCGCTGCAGGGCCAGCGGGTCCTTGTGCAGGTCGATGCCCTGCTCCTTCTGGAACTCGGCCGCGATGTATTCGATCACGCGGTGGTCGAAGTCTTCGCCGCCCAGGAAGGTATCGCCGTTGGTGGCCAGGACCTCGAAGGACTTCTCGCCGTCGGCCTCGACGATGTCGATGATCGACACGTCGAAGGTACCGCCGCCGAGGTCATAGACCGCGATCTTCTTGTCGCCCTTGACCTTGTCCAGGCCGAAGGCCAGCGCGGCCGCGGTCGGCTCGTTGATGATGCGCTTGACCTCCAGGCCCGCGATGCGGCCGGCGTCCTTGGTGGCCTGGCGCTGGCTGTCGTTGAAGTAGGCCGGCACCGTGATGACCGCCTCGGTCACCGGGTGGCCGAGGTAGTCCTCGGCGGTCTTCTTCATCTTCATCAGGATTTCGGCCGAGACCTGCTGGGGGGCCAGCTTCTTGCCCTTGACGTCGACCCAGGCGTCGCCGTTGTCGGCCTTGATGATCTTGAACGGCGAGTGCTTGATCGCCTTCTGCACCTCGGCGTCCTCGAAGCGGCGGCCGATCAGGCGCTTCACCGCGAACAGGGTGTTGTGCGGGTTGGTCACGGCCTGGCGCTTGGCGGCGCGGCCGGTGATCGGGTTGGCGTCGTCGGTGTAGGCCACGATGGACGGCGTGGTGCGCTCACCCTCGGCGTTCTCGATGACCTTGACGTTGCCGCCTTCGATGACGGCCACGCAGCTGTTGGTGGTGCCGAGGTCGATACCGATGATCTTGGACATTGCTCAGGTACTCCGTGAATTTCGTTTGCTTGTGCGTTATTTGATGGCGCGGAATGGCGATTCAAGAGGCCACTGCACAACCGTATATCAGGCCGCCGTGGCCGGTGCCCTGGACACCACGACCATCGCCGGGCGCAGCAGGCGCTCGTGCAGCAGGTAGCCCTTCTGCATGGTGCTGAGGACGTGGTTGGCCGGCAGTTCGGCGGACTCGGCCATGGTCATGGCCTGGTGATGGTCCGGGTTGAAGGGCTGGCCGGTGGGGTCGATCTGCTTGACGCCGTGCTTCTCCAGCACCGACATCAGCTGGCGGTAGGTCAGCTGCATGCCGTCGGCCAGGGCCTTGGCGCTGCCCTCGCCTTCGCCGGCGGCCTTCAGGCCCAGTTCCAGGCTGTCGGCCACCGCCAGCAGGTCGCCCAGCACGCGCTCATTGGCGAACTTGAGGCTGTTGGCGGCGTCGCGCTCGAGGCGGCGGCGGGTGTTCTCGAGGTCCGCGGCGGCACGCAGCTGCGCGTCCTTGGCGGCGGCGACCTCGGCCCGGGCCTGCTCCAGCTCCTGGCTGAGGGCGGCGATCTCGGCGTTGGGGTCGTTGGTCAGCGGCGCTTCGTCGGCGGAGGCCTGGGTTTCCGGCGTGGTCATGTCGGCGTTCTTGAGGGTTCTAGCGGGTTGGAGCCCGTTCAGGGGCGCGCAGGATAATGAAAAAAAGCCGCCCGCGCCTGCCGCGGACGTCTCCTGACAGCGTTTTTGGGGCTAGCCGCCGGTTTTCAAGCCCTGGGTGAGCACCCGGGCGGTCTCCTGGACCAGGGGGATGATGCGGTGGTAGGCCATGCGGGTCGGGCCGATCACGCCCAGGACGCCCGCCACCTGCCCCTCGACGAAGTACGGGGCGGTGACCACGCTGCACTCGTCCAGCACGCGGTATCCGGATTCGTCGCCGATGAAGATCTGCACGCCGTCGGCCCCCAGGCACTGGTCGAACAGGTTGAGCAGGTCGCGCTTGCGGTCCAGGGCGTCGAACAGGCCGCGCAGGCGCTGCACGTCGGCCAGTTCCTGGAAGCCCATCAGGTTGCTGCCGCCGGCCAGGACGTAGTCGGGCGCCCGCTCGCCGGTCACCGCCTGCTCGGCCATCGAGGCGGCATCGCGCAGGTGCAGGTTCAGGCGGTTCTGGGTGTCCAGGGCATCGCTCATCAGCGCATTGCGCAGGCTCACCAGGTCGCGCCCGGCGAACTGCTCGTTGAGCAGGGCTGCATAGCGGCCCAGTTCATCCGCGCCATAGGGGCGGTCGGTGTGGATCACGCGGTTCTGCACCTCGGCCTGGTTGACCACCAGGATGGCCAGCACGCGGTTGCCGGACAGCGGCAGGAACTCCACCTGGCGCAGGATCGCCAGGTTGCGGCGCGGCACGGTAACCACGCCGGCCATGTGCGACAGCTGCGACAGCAGGGCCGAGGCTGCCTGCACCAGGTCGGCCTCGGAGCGTGCCCGGTGCGGCACCAGGGTATCGACGATGTGCTCGCGCTCGGTGTCGGACAGCGGCTCCGGCGCCAGCATGTTGTTGACGAAGTAGCGATAGCCCCGGGTGGTGGGGATGCGCCCGGCCGAGGTATGCGGCGAGGCGACGAAGCCCAGCTCGTCCAGGTCGGCCATGACGTTGCGGATCGTCGCCGGCGACAGCCCCAGCGCCGCCATGCGCGACAGCGTGCGCGAGCCGACCGGCTGGCCATCGTGGATGTAGCGCTCGACCAAGAGCTTCAGCAGCTCGGCGGCGCGGGAGTCCAATGGGTTAGACATACCTTAAAAAATGAAGGACTTGTTGCGGCAATTCAATAGCACGAACGCATCAGGAGCGCGAGGATTCATGGTATTTTCCGGCCATCTCGGTCTTCAAGCTTCCCATGACCCATTTCAAGTCCGTCGGTGTGATCGGCAAGCACCGCAGCCCCCAGGTTGCGCCCGTGCTCAATGCCCTGTGCCGTCACCTGGCGGAGCTGGATCGCAATGTGCTGGTGGATACCTACAGCGCCGACCTGGTCGACGAGCCGGTGAGCTTCGTCACCCGCGCCGAACTGGCCAAGCGCTGTGACCTGGTCGTGGTGGTCGGCGGCGACGGCACCCTGCTGTCGGCCGCCCGCGAGCTGGCGCCGGCGGGCGTGCCCCTGCTGGGCGTCAACCAGGGCCGCCTCGGCTTCATGGTGGACGTGACGCCGGAGGACATGCGCGAGAGCCTGGCGGCGATCTTCCGCGGCGAATACCTGCGCGAGGACCGCCTGCTGCTGCGCTGCCGCATCCTGCGCAACGGCAAGCCGGAGCAGTCCACCCTGGCGGTCAACGACGTGGTCATCCGCAACCAGGCGGCGATCCGCATGGTGGAGTTCGAGACCTGGATCGAGGGTGAATTCATCTCGCAGCACCGCGCCGACGGCTTCATCATCGCCTCGCCCACAGGCTCCACGGCCTACGCCCTGTCCGGCGGCGGCCCGGTGGTGCACCCCTCGCTGGACGCCCTGGCGCTGGTGCCGATCTGCCCGCATACCCTGTCCGACCGACCGATCGTGGTCAGCGCCAGCCAGGCCGTCCGCATCGTGCTCGGCGGCCACGAGGGCTCCCGCGTGATGCTGACCTGCGACGGCCAGACCAGCGAGATCCTGCAGCCGGGCGATGCCGTGGAGGTGTCTCGCGCCGACTGGCCGCTGAGCCTGATACATCCGAAAAACTACAGTTACTTCAACCTGCTGCGCAACAAACTTCATTGGGGCCGCGGCCCCGCGCAGCGCACGCCGGGCTGACCCCTCCCCGCCTTCCCATGCTGACCCACCTGCAGATCAAGAACCTCGCCATCATCGACGAGCTGGCCCTGGATTTCGGCCGCGGCTTCACCACGCTGACCGGCGAGACCGGTGCCGGCAAGTCGATCCTGATCGACGCCATCGGCCTGATCGTCGGCAGCCGCGCCGACGCCAGCCTGGTGCGCAGCGGCCAGGAGAAGGCCGAGGTCAGCGCCGAGTTCGCGCTGGACGACGCCGGCGATGCCGCCGCCTGGCTGGCCGAGCAGGAACTGCGTGACGAGGACGAGCCGGGCCGCTGCCTGGTGCGGCGCGTGGTCTATGCCGAGGGGCGCACCCGCGCCTTCGTCAACGGCCAGCCGGTCAACGCCGGCCCGCTGCGCGAACTGGGCGAGCGCCTGATCGAGATCTTCGGCCAGTCCGAGAGTCAGACCCTGCTGCGGCCCGAGGTGCAGCGCGGCCTGCTCGACCAGTTCGGCGGGCATGTGGCGGCGCTGGACGCGGTGCGCGACGCCGCCCGGGAACTGGGCGAGGTGGAACGGCAGATCGAGCGGTTGCGCAACGCCGGCAGCCGCGACCCGGCGCAGTTGGACTACCTGCGCTTCCAGCTGCGCGAGCTCGAAGCGCTGAACCTGGGCGAAGGCGAGATCGAACAGCTGGAGACCGAGCACCGCCGGCTGGCCAATGCCGGGCGCCTGCTGCAGGAGGGCAACCAGGCCCAGGAACTGCTCTACGGCGCCGAGGCCAGCCTCTACGACCAGCTCGCCACCGCCAGCGCCCTGCTGACCGGCCTGGTGCCGCTGCACGAGGGCTTCCGCGAAGCCCTGGACCTGGCCGAAAGCGCCCAGGCCCAGGTGCGCGAGGCCGCCGACTCGCTGAGCCGCCTGCTCGGGCGCCTGGACCTGGATCCCGAGCAGCTGGCACGGCTGGAACAGCGCATGGCCGACATCCACGACCTGGCGCGCAAGCACCGCATCCGTCCGGCGGAGCTGCCGGACAAACTGGCCGGTCTGCGCGAGGAACTGGGGGGTCTGGAAGATGCCGCCGGCCAGATGGAAGCCCTGGAGACACGCCGGGCCACGGCATTGAAGCGCTACCGCGAAGCCGCCGCGAAGCTCGGCACGGCCCGGCGCAAGGCCGCCAAGGGCTTCGGCGAGCAGGTTTCGGCCATCGTGCGCCAGCTGGGCATGGCCAATGCCCAGTTCCTGGCGGCGGTGGAAAGCGACGCCGAGGGCCGTCCCCGCGCCAGCGGCGACGACGAGGTGCGCTTCGACTTCAGCGCCAACCCGGGACAGCCACCCCGTCCGCTGGCCAAGGTGGCCTCCGGCGGCGAGCTGTCGCGCGTGTCCCTGGCGGTGCAGGTCGTGGGCCAGCAGCGCTCCGGCGCGGCCACCATGATCTTCGACGAGGTGGACGCCGGCATCAGCGGCGGCGTCGCCGAGGTGGTGGGCCAGAAGCTGCGCGAGCTGGGCGGCCAGCAGGGCCAGGTGCTCTGCGTGACCCATCTGGCGCAGGTGGCTGCCCAGGGCCACCGCCAGTTCGCCATCGCCAAGGAAGTGAAGTCAGGCCAGACCTACACCCGCGTGCGGCCGCTGGCCGACAAGGAACGCGTGGAGGAACTGGCCCGCATGCAGGGCGGCGTGGAGATCACCAGCGCGGCGCTCAACCACGCCAAGGACCTGCTGCAACGAGCGGCGAAAGCCTGATCCGCGTTTCCTCCCTCTCCCCTTGCGGGAGAGGGATCGAGGGAGAGGGGGAACGTGCAACAGTTAACCCCTGCGAGCCCCGTCACCAGTAAGCGCTGATCCCCGCCACGCCTTGCGCGTAGGCCTCAAAAGCCTCA